>JGI12316J15309_10001633_pt1 | contig 338402 bp, 314 predicted proteins | sample MarCyaLeptolynsp_FD_15309 | JGI IMG/M metagenome (IMG submission 15309) | reverse complement strand
CGTCTCCGCCGCGCTGGTCAAGCTCTACCGCGCCTATCGCGAGAGCCAGGAGCGGCTGAGCGATCTGTCCGACATGCTCGCCCGCGAGGGCCGCGAGACGCGCATCGCCTCCGCTCGCCTGCCCGCCGACGAGGTGCGCGACACGCTCGAAAAGCGGCCCAACCATTTTGCGCGGCTCGAGGAGGAGGCCGAAAGCTTCCTGAAGCTGCTCGCGCCGGGCGATGATCTGATGGGTGCGCTGACCGGCTGGCTGCGCGCCGATCACGGCATTTCGGTCAAGGTGCTGCCGGTCGAGGCGATGCCCGACTGGAAGCGCCGCTATGACCGCCATTCCAACCGCCTGTTCATTTCCGAGCGCCTGTCGCCCTTCGACCAGAAACGCGAGGTGGCGATGGAGGCGGCGCTGATCCGCATGCAGGTGGCGATCACTGCCGAGATCGAGGATCTCAAACTGTCGTCGAACGAAGCGCGGCGCATCGCCCGTTTCGAGATGGCGCGTTATGCCGCGCACGCGCTGATGATGCCCTATGAGCGCTTTCTGCAGGTCGCGGTGCGCGAGAAATACGATCTCGACGTGCTGAAGTCGCGGTTCGGCGTATCGTTCGAGCAGGCGGCCAACCGGCTGACCATGCTGCAGCGGCGCGGCGCGGCCGGCGTGCCCTTCTTCATGGCCGAGATCGACCAGGCCGGAAACCGGTTCCGCCGCGCCGGCGCGCGCGGCTATCCGCAGGCGCGGTTCGGCGGCTCGTGCCCGAAGCTGCCGGTCCACGAGGCATTCAACACGCCCGGTCACATATTGGTCGAAGCCGTGCAGATGCCCGACGGCGTCGAGTTCCTGATCATCGCCCGCACGCTGGAAGGGCCGCAGGGCGCCTTTCACGAGCGGCCGCGCCGCACGGCGATCCTTCTGGGCTGCGAGATCGCCCACCGCAACGACATTGTCTACGGCGCGGTGCTGCGCGGCGTGCCCGACGCGCCGGGCCGGGTGCACACGCTGCCGGTCGGGCCCGCCTGCCGGGTCTGCGAGCGGGCCGGCTGTCTGGCCCGGGCCGAACCGCCCATCACAAGGCCGCTGGGGCTCGACGACATGACCACCGGCTTCAGCGTGTTCGACTTCGTCTGACGCGCCCTATCTGGGCCGTTCGCCGCGATAGAGCGCCGCTTTCGCCTCTATGAGCGCGGTGATGCGGCGGATCAGCGTGCGCACTTCCGGCCGGTGCCGGTCGTCGGCATGGGTCACCATGAATTGTGACTGGGCAAGATCGCCGATCACCGGCCCGGCCCGGACCAGTTGCGGATCGCGATCGCCGGCAAAGCAGGGCATCACGCCCTGTCCGACGCCCGCGCGGATCAGTGCGCGCAACGTATGTGGCGTGTTGGCCCATGCAACGATCTCGGCCTGTTCCTGATCGAGCAGCCAGTGCGCCGATGCGGTCAGCGCCTCGTCGCGGCCGATCGCCACCCAGCCGGTCGACGCACCTTCGGCAAGCCTTGCTGCGCGATAGGGCGCATACGCGACATCCGCCATCTTGCGCACCGCCAGATTGCCGCCTTCGGGGGGCTGGCTGCGCAGCGCGATCTCGGCTTCGCGATGGGCGATGTCAAGCCGTGCCTCGGTCGTCTTGAAGCAGACGTGGAACGCATCGTCTGGCGTCCAAAGCGAGGAGAACGACGCGGCTAGCAGTTCGGCGGTCCACGTGCCGGCAGAAATCCGTACACCGGGATTTTTGCCGCTTGTGCGCGACCAGTCGGCGATCGGACGCATGCTCGCATCCATCGCGAGCGCCTTGTCCATCAGGGCGCGCCCATCCGCGGTCAGCCGGTAACCGGTCTGCGAACGCTCGAACAGCGTCCGGCCGACACAGTGTTCCAGCGCGGTCACACGGCGACCGATCGTCGCCGGGCTCAACCCGGTCGCCGCCGTTGCCGCCGAAAGACCGCCGCCTTGCGCCACGCGCAGGAAGACGCGCACATCGTCCCAATTGAGGTTTTGCATAATCGAAATGCCGCTTTCGAATTCAGAGCGATACGCGTCAAAGTTAGCGGCTTATTTTGCAGCCATGCAAGATAGAGGTTATGCAATGTCCGGTATTGTTCCGCCCCCCTTCTTCCAAAACAGGAAACGGTGGGGCGACCGCAGAGACCGCGAGGCGGAAGACCGGTTCTATGAGGAATTCGGTTTTGACACGGGCTACAGGTTGCGGAGATTTGCTCAGAGATTGGCGGCGTTTTTCGCATTGCTGCGGTCAATTCCGCGCAGGCTGCAGCGCCGGCGGTCAAAGCGCCGATTGACAAACTGTCCCGGCGGTTCTTGAACAGGCGGTTCGACAAATGAGACTCGCCCGTCATGACCGCAACGCCGGCCAGCAACGCTTCGATCACCGAATATGACGCCTTCATGGCCGCGCACCCGGACCTTCAGGCCGTCGAGTTCCTGATCGTCGATCCGAACGGTGTGTTGCGCGGCAAATGGGCGCCGGCCGACGCGCTCAAGAAGGCCTATGGCGACGGCGTCAACTTCCCCATGTCGGTCCATGGTCTCGATGTGTGGGGGCGCGAAGTCGTCGAGACAGGCTTGCACATCGAAAGCGGTGATCTGGACGGTTTCTTCCGTGCTGTTCCCGACACGCTGACCATCGTGCCCTGGGCCAATCGCAAGACGGCGCAGGTGCTGCTGCGTGGCCATGCGCCAGACGGTGAACCGCTGCGCTTTGACTGTCGCAATGCGCTCGGCCGCATCGTCGGGGCGCTGGCCGAACGCGGCCTTTTTCCGGTCGTCGCCTTCGAGCTCGAATTCTACCTGCTTGAGGCCGATGACGCTTCAGACAAGCGCACGCCCCAGCCCGTCGGCACCGCCAACGGCCCTGACCGGCAGCGCATGTACGGTCTCGAGGATTTGGCCGACCATGCTCCGCTGATCGAGGACATCCGCGCCGCCGCGCACGCCCAGGCAGTCCCGGTCGACACGATCGTCAAGGAGGCCGCGCCCGGTCAGTTCGAGGTCAATCTCAAACACCGGCGCGACCCGCTGGGCGCTGCCGACGATGTCATCATGCTGCGGCGGATTATCACCGGCTGCGCCCGCCGGCATGGCCTGCAGGCGACGTTCATGGCCAAACCGTTCATCGAATATGCGGGCAACGGCATGCATGTGCACGCCTCCATCGTCGATGAAACGGGCAGGAACATCTTTGCGGGTGCCGATGGCGAAGCGCGGCTGGGCGGCGTGGTCGCCGAACTGATCCGCACAATGCCGCAGGCGCTGCTGCTTTTCATCAACTCCTGGAACGGGTTCCGCCGCATCCAGCCCGGCTCCTACGCGCCGACACGCGCCGTCTGGGCGCACAACAACCGCTCTGTGGCGCTGCGCATTCCCGCATCGGGCGAAGACAACCGCCGCGTCGAGCATCGCATCGCCGGTGCCGACGCCAATCCCTACATCCTTCTGTGCGCCGTCCTGCAGGCGATGATGGACGGTCTCGACAAGATGGAGGCACCGCCGCCGCCGATCGAGGGCAACGCCTATGATACGGCCGTCGGCGAGAAGCTTCCCGACGACATGGAGAAAGCGCTGGGATTGACCTCGCAAGGGGCCTTCTGCGAACGGGCGCTCGGACCGGATCTGGCGCGCATCTATCGCGATCTCAAGCGTGCCGAGATCCTCGCCTTCCGGTCGGAAATCACGCCGTTGGAACGCTCGACCTACTTGTGAAGGCCCGGCGTTGCGCGGGCGGCAAAACCGCTTGTGCGCCGCCAAAAACACAAATAGGCTTTTCCCAATTTTGGGGCAGCGTGCACGCCCCAAGCGCAACAGACAGCGAATCGGGAGAGCTTTGCAGATGCGTTTGAAATCGCTTTTGATCACCACCGCCGCACTGGCGATTGCCGCGACCGGCGCCGCCCATGCCGAGGGCGTCGTCAAGATTTACAACTGGTCGGACTATATCGACGAGTCGATCCTCGAAGAATTCACCGCCGAGACCGGCATCGAGGTTGTCTACGACGTCTTTGACTCGAACGAGATCCTGGAAACCCGGCTTCTGGCCGGCTCGACCGGTTACGACATCGTCGTGCCGACCGGCACCTTCCTCGCCAATCAGATCGTCGCCGGCGTGTTCCAGAAGCTCGACAAGTCGATGCTGCCCAACCTTGCCAACATGGACCCGGCCATCGCCGAGCGTCTGGCCGCCTACGATCCGGGCAATGAGCACGCGATCAACTATATGTGGGGCACCACGGGCCTGGGCATCAATGTCGACATGGTCCGCGAACGGCTTGGCGCCGACGCGGATCTGAACAGCTGGGACCTTCTGTTCGATCCCGAGACGGTCGCCAAGCTCGCCGATTGCGGCGTCTTTTCGCTGAACGCGCCGTCCGAGATGGTGCCGGCCGCGCTCAACTATTTGGGCATGGACCCCGACCTGAAGGACGCCGAGAGCCTGGGCAAGGCCGAGGAGCTCTGGGCCGGCGTCCGGCCGCACGTGCGCAAGTTCCATTCGTCGGAGTACATCAATGCGCTCGCCAATGGCGACATCTGCCTCGCCGTCGGCTGGTCCGGCGATGTGCTGCAGGCGCGCGACCGTGCGGCGGAGGCCGATGCCGGCGTGACCGTCGACTATATCATCCCCAAAGAGGGCGCGCAGATGTGGTTCGACAATATGGCAATCCCCGCCGACGCCGAAAATGTCGAGGAAGCGCACAAGTTCCTCGACTTCATCATGCGGCCCGAGGTGATGGCGAAAGCGTCCAACTATGTCTACTTCGCCAACGGCAACCTGGCTTCCAAGGAGTTTCTGAACGAGGACGTGATCGGCGATCCGGCGATCTATCCGGACGATGCGACGCTGGACAACACCTATACGACCACACCGGACAACCAGCGCCAGAAACGGCTGTTGACCCGGACATGGACCCGGATCACGACCGGTCAGTAAGAACGACAACGACAAGCCCCGGATGGCACGCCATCCGGGGCTTTCACATTCAGGCGGGGGCTCCATGAAATCACTGGGCAATGTGCGGCGTGCCTTCACCCCTTGGGCCGATGAAGCGGCCCAGCCCTATATCGCCTTCGAAAACGTCACCAAACGCTTCGGCGACTTCACCGCCGTCGACAATCTGACCATGCATGTCTACGAGCGCGAATTCTTCTCGCTGCTTGGTCCGTCAGGGTGTGGCAAGACCACGCTTTTGCGCATGCTCGCCGGGTTCGAGGATCCGACCGAGGGCGAGATCTTCATCGACGGCCAGCCGCTCAAGGGTGTGCCGCCGCACCAGCGCCCGGTGAACATGATGTTCCAGTCCTATGCGCTGTTTCCGCACCTCAATGTTGCCGAAAACATCGCCTTCGGCCTGAAGCAGGAAGGCATGGAAAAGGGCGCCATCGCCGAACGGGTCGACCAGATGCTCAAGCTGGTCAAGCTCGAGCAGTTCGCTCGCCGCAAGCCCCATCAACTCTCCGGCGGTCAGCGCCAGCGCGTGGCGCTCGCCCGCTCGGTCGCCAAGCGGCCCAAGCTGCTGCTGCTCGACGAACCGCTCGGCGCGCTCGACAAGAAGCTGCGCGAGGAAACCCAGTTCGAGCTGATGGACCTTCAGGAACAGCTTGGCCTGACCTTCATGATCGTCACCCACGATCAGGAGGAAGCGATGACCATGTCCGATCGCATCGCGGTGATGGATGCGGGCATCGTCGTGCAGACCGGCACGCCCGCCGAAATCTACGAGGCGCCGAACACGCGCTACGTCGCCGACTTCATCGGCAATGTGAACATGTTCGAGGGTCGGGTCACCGCCACCGAATCCGACGTGGCCGATGTCGACGCCAGCGACGGCTTTGCGATCCGCACCATCGCCGGGCCGGCCTTCAAGGGCGGTGATCATGCCTGGTTCGCCATCCGGCCCGAGAAGGTGGACGTCACCCGCGACAAGCCCGACCAGGACCACAACGCCGTCGAGGGCGAAGTCTGGGATATTGCCTACCTGGGCGGGCTGACGGTCTTCAACGTGCGGCTCGACTCGGGCGCGATTGTCAAGGCGACGGTTCTGAACACCGAGCGGACGGTCGATGATCCGATCGGCTATGAAGAACGGGTCTGGCTGTCGTTTACGCCGGACTGCGGCATCCTTCTGGAGCGCTGAGATGGCAATGGCGGGACGCAGCTCATGAACCTCTTCCGCCGGCTGACGATCCTGATCCCGTATCTGTGGTTGCTGGTCCTGTTCCTGCTGCCCTTCCTGATCGTCTTCCGGATATCGCTGTCCGAGCCGGTACTGGCCATGCCGCCCTATGCGCCGCAGTTCGATCTGGCTGAAGGCTGGGCGGCGCTTCGCGAGGCGATCTCGCAACTGTCGTTTGCGAACTATGTCTGGCTGACCGAAGACGCGCTCTATCGAAACGCCTATTTCTCCAGTCTTCAGATCGCGCTTGTTTCCACCTTCCTGACGCTGCTGATCGGTTTTCCGCTGGCCTACGGCATGGCGCGCGCGTCCGAGGGGCTGCGGCCGATCCTTCTCATGCTGGTGATCCTGCCGTTCTGGACCTCGTTCCTGATCCGCGTCTATGCGTGGATCGGCATTTTGAAGCCCGAGGGCCTGCTCAACCAGTTCCTGTTGAGCCTTGGCCTGATCAGCGAGCCGCTGACGATCCTCAACACCAACACCGCCGTCTATATCGGCATTGTCTACTCCTACCTGCCGTTCATGGTGCTGCCGATCTACGCGACCCTCGAAAAGATGGACTATTCGCTGATCGAGGCCGCACAGGATCTTGGCTGCACGGCATTCGGCGCGTTCTGGAAGGTCACCGCGCGGCTTGCCGTACCCGGCGTGATGGCCGGCTGTCTGCTCGTCTTCATCCCGGCGGTGGGCGAATTCGTGATCCCCGATCTGCTTGGCGGTTCGGAAACGCTGATGATCGGCAAGACGCTCTGGACCGAATTCTTCAACAACCGTGACTGGCCGGTCGCCTCGGCCGTGGCGATCATCCTCTTGATCCTGCTGGTCGTGCCGATCGTCCTGTTCCAGAACGCGCAGGCCAGAGCCCAGGAGGCCGGTCGATGAGCGGCCGCTGGACCTGGTTCAATGTCACCTCGGTCGTTCTGGGGTTTGCGTTCCTCTACATCCCGATCATCCTTCTGGTGATCTATTCGTTCAACGAATCCCGCCTTGTCACCGTCTGGGCCGGCTTTTCGACCCGCTGGTATGTCGAGATGCTCAACAATCAGGGCCTGATGGATGCGGCCTGGGTGACCATTCGCGTGGCGCTGGTCTCGGCCAGCGTCGCCACCGTTCTGGGCACGCTCGCCGCGCTGGCTCTGGTGCGCTACACGCGGTTCACCGGGCGCACCTTGTTTACCGGCATGGTCTATGCGCCGCTCGTCATGCCCGAGGTGATCACCGGCCTGTCACTGCTCTTGCTGTTTGTCTCGATCAACATGGATCGCGGTTTCTGGACGGTGACGCTTGCCCACATCACCTTCTCGTTGTGCTTTGTCGCCGTGGTCGTTCAGTCGCGGCTGGTCAGTTTCGACATGTCGCTGGAAGAGGCGGCACAGGATCTGGGCTGCACGCCGTTCGAGGCGTTCTGGAAGGTGACGCTGCCGGTCATCTTCCCCGCCGTGATTTCCGGCTGGATGCTGGCCTTCACCCTGTCGCTCGATGATCTGGTGATCGCGTCGTTCACATCGGGACCCGGCGCAACGACGCTGCCGATGAAAATCTACTCGCAGGTCAGGCTCGGCGTCACGCCGGAGATCAATGCGGTCTGCACGATCCTGATCGCGCTGGTCGCCATCGGTGTGATCACGGCGACGCTGGTGACCAAGCAGCGCGCGGTCGCCGACGCGCGGGCGCGCCAGGCCGATCCCGCCTGACCGAAACTCAGCCGCGCGGCGGCCGCAGCAGATAGCTCACGCACCACAGCGGCACGATGACGATCGAGCCGAGAATCATGTTCGGCAACGCCCATGCCAATGCATCGCGGAGCAGTTCACCGAGCCGTTCGGGCGTGAGCCCGGCCTGCGCCAGAAGCTCGGCCGCCGTGATGTCGAATGCCGAAAGCCCCGCGCCCAGCAGCACGGACGCAACGCAGATCTTCAATGTGATGGCGAGAAACTGGAACACGCCAAACCCCGGACTGTCCGATCGATGCGGCGATTGTCGGCCAGGAAGGTAAAAATCGGCTAAAACTTTGCCGGCCGGATTAATGGCTCGTTAACCATCGCGGCCCGGCGCGGCGCGCAGGACCGGCGTCGCAAATGGTCGGTTCCACGAACCGCCGACGAAGAAGCGGGCCAGGTCTTCTGCCGGTGTTTGCGGGTCCGCGCCGCCATTGTCCGCCGTGTCGTCGGCGATTGCGGGGCCGGCTGCTGCCGTCAGCGCCAGGCTGCCGGTGCCCAGCGTGACGATGCCTTCGAGCCGCACCTCGCCGTCGGGATAGGTGATGCGCGTGTCCTTGAGCGTCAAAAGCCCCTCGGCGATGTCGCCATAGATGCGGGCGCTCGAAAAAGTTTCGCCGCCGGGCTCCATGTCGAGCGAGAAATAGCGGACGATGTCGCGCTGCCCGTAGAGCTGGCCGAAGCCGAAACCGGGCATAACGCCGTCGCGCACCTCGACCGATACCATGCCGCCCAGCGTGCGGTTGGACCGCAAGGGACCCGTGGCGGGCGTGTTCAGCGTGATCGAGAAGTTGCCGCGCCCGCGTGGCAGGGCGCGCGGCAATGCGAATGTTTCGCCGATCGCCGCCATGTCGACATCCTGCCCGGACAGGATCACTTCGGTCCGCCCGCCTTCGGCGAACGACAATGCCAGCCGCGCCTGAACATGGCCGCCATAGGCGAGCGCATCGCCAATGTCGAAGATCGCGACCTCGTCGGAGACCTGGGCCGTCGCGGCGAGGTTCTCCAGCGACAGGTCACCGAACGAGGCGGCAGCTGCCGACACGCGCAGATCGGTGCTTATCTGGGTGGCCACATCCGCCATGGAAGGCGGTCCGTCTCCCGCCAATTGCGGAAGATCGATGAAGGCCGACAGGAAGGCCGCGATGTCGAGCGTTGCGAAGTCGAGCGTGCCGGTCACCGCCGGTTCGGCGCGCTCCGCGCTGATGCCGATTTCGAGCACGCCCGAGCCGCTGTTGCCGTCCACGGTGATGTCCAGACCCTCGAACCGCATCCGGCGCTGCGCAAGCCGCAGCGGCCCGGACAAGGTGACTTCGCCCAGCGCCCGGCCGGGCGCCAGGTCCGTGTCTAGGATCGTCATCAAGGTCTGGAGGGAAGGGGTCGTGAAGTTGATCGCGCCATCGGCAAATAGTGGGCCGCCGGCATTGGCCATGCCCCCGAAGTCGAGCGTCACCGCATCGGATTGGACGGCAAGGCCGGTCTCGGACGGTGTGTTGAGAAAGAAGGCCCGCGGCGATTGCGTGTCGAAGGTCAGTCCACCGGCGGTGCCACGCCAGATCGCGTCTGCCGAAAGCGACATCGGCGCGTCGAGCCGCGGCCAGACGAATTGCCCGTCGACGGCCGTGATGTCCTCAATCACCGTGCCATCGCCGGTTTCGAACGTGATGCGGCCCTTTTCGGTCACAACTGAACCCAGCTCGTCTCCGGACATCGGCCCCTCAATGGCGGCTGCCCGGCGGAACAGCCGTCCGACACGCCCGCTCTGCGCCACCCAGTCGATGGCTCCGTCCGGCCCGACCAGCATCCTCAGATGCGGGCGCACCAGTTTGAAGTTGGTAAACTCGGGCCGGCCCATGACGAGTCCGACCAGCCCGATGTCGGCTTCCATGCTCTCAATGGTCAGGATCGGCGTCGTCCGCCCGCCCGGCGCGGCGATCGCGACGTCGCGGAGCGTGGTGCGCGGGCGCGGAAATATCCGCACCTGGGTCTGGCCGCCGAGTTCAGCCTCCGTTCCGAAGAAATTGCCCAGCTCCCGCTCGATCGACGAACGGACGATGTCGGTCGACACCAGCCAAGGCAGGGTCACCGCGACGATGCCAGCCAGGGTCACCACCAGAACCGCAAGGATCGCGGCAGTACGCAACACAGACTTACCCATGTGCAAAGCCCTACCAAAAAAGCAGATCGCCCGACAGCCGGTTTTGGCCGTTTTGTCTGATTTCCTCTCCTTTGGTCGATGCCGTCCGCGGCCGCGCTTGCGATGGATCGGATCAGCGCGTACCAGACCATCACCGGGCAGTTGAGGAGGTTTGGCCGTCATGACGTCTCCCCTTTGGACACCATCGCAAGAGGCTCTCGAACGATCGTCGATACGGGCATTCATGGATGCCGCATCGGAGCGCGCGGGACGCTCCTTCGACAGCTATGCGGCCTTGCACCGCTGGTCGGTGGAGGACCGGGAGGCCTTCTGGTCGGCCGTATGGGATGATGCGGGCGTGATCGGCGATCGGGGCGAGACGGTGCTGGCCGACGGCGACAAGATGCCGGGGGCGCAGTTTTTCCCCGATGCGAAGCTGAACTACGCCGAGAACCTGCTGCGGGAAACGGGTTCAGGCGAAGCCATCGTCTTCCAGGGCGAAGACAAGGTCACCCGGCGGTTGAGCTGGGACGATCTTCACGCGCTGGTCTCGCGGCTGCAACAGGCGATGGTCGCAAACGGCGTGAAGGCTGGCGACCGGGTGGCGGCGATGATGCCGAACATGCCCGAGGCGGTCGCCGGCATGCTGGCGGCCAGTTCGATCGGCGCCATCTGGTCGTCCTGCTCGCCCGATTTCGGGCCCAAGGGCGTGCTCGACCGGTTCTCGCAGATCGAGCCGGTGATGTTCATGGCCTGCGACGGCTATTGGTACAATGGAAAGCCCAACGACATTGGCGGCAAGCTGGCCGAGATCGTGCCGCAGCTGCCTTCGGTCAAGAATGTCCTCATCGTCGATTATCTGGGCGCTGCGGACCAAACCGCCGAGGCGACGCCCGGGGCCCAATCACTGGAAGCGGCGATCGCACCGTTTGCGGCGCGGCCCGTGACGTTCGAGCGCCTGCCGTTTTCGCATCCGCTCTACATTCTCTATTCGTCCGGCACGACCGGCATCCCCAAATGCATCGTCCACTGCGCCGGCGGCACGCTTTTGCAGCACCTCAAGGAGCACCGCTACCATGCTGGCATCTGCGCCGGCGATCGCGTCTTTTATTTCACCACCTGTGGCTGGATGATGTGGAATTGGCTGGTTACGGCGCTCGCCTCGCGGGCGACGCTGCTGCTGTTCGACGGCTCGCCCTTTGCACCTGACGGCAATGTGCTGTTCGACTTCGCCGACCGCGAGAAGATTACCTATTTCGGCACCTCGGCGAAATACATCGATGCGGTTCGAAAGGCCGGCTTGCGGCCGATCGACACGCACGACCTGTCCACCGTGCGGGTGATCTCGTCGACCGGCTCGCCCCTGTCGCCCGAATGCTTCCAGTTCGTCTATGACGGCATCAAGTCGGACGTCCATCTCGCCTCGATCTCGGGCGGCACCGACATTGTCTCCTGCTTCGTGCTCGGCGTGCCCGGCGAGCCGGTCTATGTCGGCGAGATCCAAGGGGCTGGGCTGGGCATGGCGGTCGAAGTCTGGGACGATGACGGCAAGCCGGTCGAGCGCGTGAAGGGCGAACTGGTCTGCACGAAAGCGTTCCCGTCCATGCCGGTCGGCTTCTGGAACGACCCGGATGGCGAGAAGTACCGCTCCGCCTATTTCGAACGTTTTGACAATGTCTGGTGCCATGGCGATTTCGCCGAGATCACTGACCATGGCGGCGTCATCATTCACGGCCGTTCGGACGCGACGCTCAATCCGGGCGGCGTCCGGATCGGCACCGCCGAAATCTACAACCAGGTCGAGCAGATGCCCGAAGTGCTGGAGGCGATCTGCATCGGCCAGGAGTGGGACAATGATGTCCGGGTGGTTCTGTTCGTGCGCCTTGCCGAAGGCGCCGCCTTCACCGACGATCTGGTCAAGGCGATCAAGACGAAGGTCCGCACCGGCGCGTCGCCGCGCCATGTGCCGGCCGTCGTCCTGCCCGTCGACGACATTCCGCGCACCAAATCGGGCAAGATCGTCGAACTGGCCGTGCGCGAGGTTGTGCATCGCCGGCCGGTCAAGAACCAGGAGGCGCTCGCCAATCCCGAAGCGTTGGCGCATTTCGCCGACAGAGCCGAATTGCAGCCATGACCTGGTGCCGCCCATTGGCCGGATTAACCACGGTTCCGTAACGGAACAGCGAACCGACCGGTTAACCATGGCCGCTAGGAGACGGTTAAGAATTGGCGCTTAAGTTGGCGTTAACACTTTCAACGGGCCCGTCGAAAGCCGGGCCACATTGGCGCCGCCCGACACTCACAGCGATCCCTTTTGTGCCGGTCCTGACAAGGGCCGGCATTTTCTTTGCGCGAATGGTCCCGCCGACGCCATGAAACCCGTCTGCCATGGCCCATGCACACCGAACTCGCTCGTCCCGGCAGACCGAAAAGCAGCCAATTCCGGTCGTCATGTCACAGCGGTTATGCACAGGAACCGAAAACAGCTTCGATTCCCAAGGGCTTGTGTGTCAAAAAACGGACACGCCAATTTAACTGAACTTTCACACTGGAATCATTGTGCTTTAGCATGCACCTCCCACCTAAACGGTGTGCTCAAACTGGGGCGCATCACTCCACAATAAGGATCAAGGTGAGGTAGATCATGAAACATGCAGTCATCGCAGTGACGGCCCTTGCGGCGCTCGGTCTGACAACCGCAATTGCACCTGCGCAGGACGCCGGTACAGGCAATGTCATCTTCTTCCATCCTGACGGCGCGGGCGCCAGCCACTGGGCTGCGGCCCGCATCGCATTCGCCGGACCCGATGGAGCGCTGAACTGGGATCGGTTGCCTGGCATCGGCATCTACACCGGCCATATGGCGACGCGGCTGACCGGAACCTCGCACGGTGGCGCGACCGTCCATGCCTATGGCGTCAAGGTGCACCACGATTCCTTCGGCCTGAACCGAACCGACGAGATCACTGCGGCATCGGGCCAGCAGATGTCGATTGCCGAAGAGGCGCATGCCGCTGGCAAGGCCGTTGCGCTGGTCCAGTCCGGTCACATTGCCGAGCCCGGCACCGCCGTGTTCGCCGCCTCGTCGGAAGAGCGGGGCAACACCTCGGAGATCGCTCAGCAAGTCGTCGAATCGGGCTTTCCGGTGATCATGGCGGGTGGTGAGCGCTTTCTTTTGCCTGCCGGCGTCGAAGGTCGACACGGCGAGGGCCAGCGCGAAGACGATCTGAACCTGATCGAGCGTGCCGAGGAACTGGGCTATACGGTCGTCTACGACCGCGAAGAATTGATGGCGCTGAACCCCGAGGAAACCGACATGGTGCTCGGCGTCTTTGCGCACAACCACACGTTCAACGACCAGGAGCGTGAGCGCAACCTGATCGACGGGCTGCCGACCTATTGGGAGACTGCCCCGACGATCGCCGAGATGGCGGAGGTGGCGCTTTCGATCATCTCGCGAGACGAGGACGGCTTCTTCATGGTCATCGAGGAAGAAGGCACCGACAACATTCCAAACAACATGAACGCCTATGGCACGCTCGAAGCGTTGCGCCGCGCTGATGAGGCGACCGGTGTCTTGATGGATTTTGTCGAGGCCCGCAACGACACGCTGCTCCTGATGGCCGCGGATTCCGACGCTTCGGGCATGCATGTCCTGTCCGGTTCGGAAGCTCGTGAAGGTCGCGCCGTTGCCGCTTCAACGCGTGGCGGCGGTATTCTGCACGGCCAGCAGGGCAATTTCGGCGACGTGTTCATGTCGGCACCCGACAAGGAAGGTGTCAGCCATCCGTTCGGCATCACCTTTGTCGGCTACAACGACATCGCCGGCGGCATTGTGGCGCGTTCGGCCGGTCTGAACCACGACATGCTTGAGCCGCTGGTGGACAACACCGAGATCTACTCGATCATGCACCGCACGCTGTTTGGCGGACAGACCAACTGACACAATCGGGATTGTGGTGATAGCCGCCGCGCGGAACATGCGCTCCGCGCGGCACGTCTTTTTCTGGCCACGCGCCCTCAGCTCGCCAGAACGCGCGCCGGCGGGAAGACGATATCGACCCGCGTGCCCTGACCCGGTTCCGAACTGATGCCGAACTCGGCGCGATTGGCTTCGACCAGCGCCTTGGTCAGCGGCAGGCCAAGCCCCGTGCCGTCGCCGCGCCGCTGGCCGACGGCGGTGACCTGCTGGAACGGTTTGAGGGCGCTTTCCAGTTCCTTCTCCGACATGCCGATGCCGCTGTCGCGGATGCGCAGCAGCACCGCGCCATCACCGGTGTAGCTCGTCGAAACGATGACCTGGCCGCCTGCATGGGTGAAGCGGATCGCGTTGGACAGCAGGTTGAGGACGATCTGCTTGATCGAACGCAGATCGGCAACGACCGGCGGTACCGTGCTTTCAAGGCTGGAGCGGACAATGATCTGGTTGCGGTTGGCCTGCGGCTGCACCATGGCGATGGCCTCGCCGATCGCCTCATTCAGCGCAACGCTCTCAAACTCCAGTTCCTGCTTCCCCGCCTCGATCTTGGAGATATCCAGTAAGTCGTTGACCAGATCGAGCACGTGCCGGCCCGACTTGTTGATGTCGGCCAGATAGTCGCGGTAACGCTCATTGCCGATCGGACCGAACCGCTCCTCGGCCATCAGTTCGGAAAAGCCGATGATCGCGTTGAGCGGCGTGCGGATTTCGTGGCTGATCTTGGCAAGAAACTCCGACTTGGTGTTCGACGCCTGCTCCGCCTGACGCTTTGCGTCCTGAAGCGCCTGTTCGGTCTGCTTCCATGGTGTGATGTCGCGGATCACGGCGCAAAAGCCGTTCGTTGCCGGCATCCGTCCGATGGTCATGAACAGCGGCAGGAAGCCGCCATTGCGCTCGCGGCCCAGCACCTCGCGTCCCTCGTTGAGAACGCTGGCAACGCCATTGTTGGACAGGCCGTGCAGATAGTCCATTGCCGCGCGCTGGCTTTCATGGGCGAAAAGGAAGGAAAAGCTCTTGCCCTCGATTTCCTCGTTCGAATAGCCGAACAGGGCCGCCGCAGAACCGTTCAGCGAGCGGATCGTGCTGTCGGCGCCGATCAGGATCACGCCATCGGTGGCCGTATCCAGGATCGCGCGCAACTCGGCCGCCTCCGCCGCGCTGACGGCATGAGGATCGGACCGCGCCAAATCGGCGGACGGCTCGGGCGCGTCACCGGTTTCGACATCGCGGCCCAATGCGCCCGGCGGCGGCGTCGTCTCGTCGAACAGCGGGCGCGGTTCGAAGGCGAACATCAAGGCCCGCGCGCCCATCCACGGCACGATCTGCAGATGCGCGCGCGCCGCGATCGGCTCGCCGTCGGCGCCGACCAGCGATATCGCGCGGTCGCCGGCATCGTCTTCGGCGTCTGGCGCGCTGCCGCCGAACAGCATGTCGAGGCCGCGCATGTTCAAGGAATCGGTATCGGCGTCGCCGGCCATCGCTGCGAATGCCGCGTTGGTGTAGAGCGCGCGCTCATTGCGCACGATCAGGAGCGGCAGCGGCAGCTCGTCCAGCGTCTCGGGGGCCAGACCGTCCCGGGCGGGTACGGGCGTCGCGTCATCGACCGGGGTTTCCGCCCAGCGCTCGCCAATCGGCGCGTCCTCGGGCGTGGAACCGGTGGCTGTCGGCGGCACGACATCGTCGGGAGCGTCGTGGCGATCGTCTCCATTATCGTGATCTTCGGCGAAGGTCGCGTCGATGACCGGCTCGAATGGCGGGTGATCTTCGGTCTCAACGCTCTCTTCGCCCGGTTCGTCGGCGGATGGCATTTCATCATCGGTTGACACAGGATGTGACCGGTCAGCCGCCGTGCCAATCTCGACCTCCTCTTCGCGCCGACCGAGTGCCTGTCCGATCTTGCGGAAGGCTTCGGCCTCCTCGTCGCTCAGATGCGGCCCGGGCGCGGTTTCTCCCAAATCGTCCTCGGCGGCGTCCGGGAACGGCACGATCGTGTCGCTGCTGCGGCGCATCGGGTGCGCCGGCGCCACCTCGAGCACGGGCGGCTCGTGTGACAGGTCACGCGCGTCCCTACCGGCGGGGCCGCCGGTGTCCACCGGGTTGTCATCGACTTCGGTGAACGAGGCTTGGTCGTCCAGGATGTTCCCGTCACCCGGTTCGGCATCGGTTTCGGCCGGAACACCGAGCGGGGTCGTCAGCGCCAATCCGCGTGCATCCGGATCGGTGGCGATGTCTGCCATGCGGGCAATGCCGAAACCGCGATAGCCCTCAAACGCCCGCTCGCGGCTGTAGTAGGGCAGGGCTGCCAGATCGACCGGCACCTGCTTGTCCGTGCCCTGGATGGGCCAGAGCACGCTTTTGCCCGACCAGGTATCGCGACGTGACAGCGCGGCCACGATCTCGCCCGCCGGATCGAGCGCCAGCCTGTCGACGATGTCGGGGAAGCCGTGCCCCGACAGTTCGGCGGCGTTGGGGCCGACGGCGCGGGAGAATTCCGGTGACACGTCGATGAAGACGCCGTCGCGATCGGTTTTCCAGACAAAGCGTATGGGACCCGATGTGAGGTCCGGCCCGGCAAAGGGCGTCTGCGCATGCGGGGGCGCCACTGGCATAGGCGAATTGGGCGGCGCCTGGTTCGTTTCCGGCGCACCGATCGGCTCGGGTACGGCATGCTCCGGTTCCGATGTTTGCACCTGCGCCGGCAGGGAATCGTCTATCGCAGCATCGGTCGCCGGCGGGACGTCACTGTCCGTCAGCGCGCCGAGATCGCCAGGCATCAGGTCGATGATAGGCGCTGTGACGGGCGGCGCCGGTTCGACCACGGGCTCCGATGGCCGGTCCGCAAGCGCCAGTGCCACGATCAGATAACGTTCGGGCAGATCGGCCAGACGTCCAACGCCGGCGGCAACGGCAGATCCCGTCTGCGACATGTCGACGATCTGCTTGACAAGGCGGTCGGCCTCGCCGCGTGTCCGGGCCGCGAGATCGCGCGCAACGTCTTCCGTGACGCCGAGCGCGTCATAAGAGGCGCCGGCGCTGAGCACCCGGCCGCCGCCATCGATGATGGCCGCACCCGCGCCCTCGTCTTCAAGGCCGGTCAGGGCGATGGCCAGGCATTCGGCTTCGGTCAGCTCAATGTCTCGCGCCGGCGCGGTTACCAGAGCATGTTTGCCGCGAACGCCGGCCAGATCGATACGGCGCACATGGGCCTTGACCAGACGGCTCGTCAGGCCGGACCGCAGGCGGACAAGCGTTGTGCGCGGCTCATCCTTGAGTGCGCCCAGAACCGCGCGCACCTGCCGCATGCCGGTCTCGGCCGCAGGCGAGAGGTCGGTTTCGCCCGCGCGGCTGCCGATCGCTGGCAGCCCGAACAGTCCCGCCGCCGCGCCATTGGCCCATCGCAGGGCACCGCTCTTGCGGTCGACAATCAACGCCGCCTGGCCCGACAGCATCGCCTCACGGACGCCGTCCTGAACCGCGATATCGATGAAGGATGTGCCGTCCCAGTTTCGTGAGTTGGTCATGTCGTCCGCCATGCTCGCCGTGTCGGCCACCGTGCCCTTAACAAAACCTTAATTGTCTTATTGAGCCGCACCCGTCCAGTTTTCAACCGCGCCGCGCGGTCACGGAGTGAATCTCTGGTTAATGCTGATTGTGCATCGCACAAAAATGTTGCAATGCACAATCAGATGGGCTATATGGCTTTCAGTCACACGAAATCCCTGGAGGATGAAGACATGGCCAAAGCCGCCGCTCCCAAAACCGAAGCTCCGACCGCCAAAGCAGCACAAGACGCATTCGCCATGGGCCAGATGCCCGATCCGGCCGAGATGCTCGAACAGTTCCGCACGCTGGCCGAAGAAAACCTCGCCAAGTCGAAAACCGCCATGGAAAAGGCCAAGGCCGCCTTTGACGATGTGCAGAAGGAAGCCGAGGCCGGTCTCCACACCGCCCAGGAAAACACCTCGAAGATCTCGCTGGCCGCCATCGACACGATGCGCGCCAACACCGAAAGCACGTTCAGCCATCTCGAAAAGATGGTCGGCGTCAAATCGGTCGCCGAGATGATCGAACTGCAGACCGCCTTCGTGCGTGAGCAGGCCGAAAAGGCCGTCGACACCGCCAAGACCATGCAGGGCCTTTACCAGAAGGCCGGCGAAGACATGGCAGCCCCGGCCAAGGCCGTAGCCGAAAAGGCCATGGGCGCGCTCAAGCAGGACTGACCATCCTCGTCATTGCCGGATCGCCGCATCCTCCTCCCGGCGGCGCTCCGGCCCGGACCCGATCACCGAGTATGGGTCCAAAGGCCGGGTTCGCCCGGCCTTTTTTCTTTGCGCCCGTCCGTCGTCGCCATGGCAAGGCAAGTCTTGCAAAAGCGCCGCCGTAGGACTATGCGAAGCGTCGCGAACAACGGTTTGCGGGCGTAGCTCAGTTGGTTAGAGCGCTGGATTGTGGCTCCAGAGGTCGGTGGTTCAAATCCACCCGCTCGTACCACCCCTGACCGGGTGGCGGCGCCGTCTTTCCTTCTTCTCGTAATCCCGGCCCGCGCAACCTGAAAAACGGGTCAGAAAAGGCTGCCCTGGCCGCCGCCCTTGGCCGCCGGACGGCTGGTCTTTGGTCGGCCGGACTTCTTTGGCGCCTTGCCGTCGACCAATACGCCGAGCCGGTCGTCGCCGGCAAACTGGACACTCAGCCGGTCGCCGGCCGCAACGCCTGCCGATCCGCGCACCGGCGCGCCGTCGGCATCGCGCACCAGCGCATATCCCCTTTCCAGAACGCTCTGATAGGACAGCGATTTCAAGAGCCGCGCCGCCTCCGCGATCCGGCCGGCCGCATCGCCGGCCTTGTCCTGTGCAGCCCGGTCCAGCCTTGCCACGGCCTGGCCCATCCGGCGCATGCCGTCGGCGTGCAATCGCTCGCTGGCGCGTGGCGTCAGGCGCGCCGCCCGGTGGGCCAGATCCCGCCGGCGCAGATCGAGCCCGCGCGACAGGCCGAGCGGCAGATCTCGAGCCAGACGGCCAAGGCTCTGCCGGTCGCGGGCCACTTTGTCGGAAAGCCTTGCCGGTGCCAGCATCGCGCCCAGTGCGGCCAACCGGCCGCGTCGGTCCGCAAGCCGCGCATCGAGGCTGGAGCGCAGCCGGCCGTCGAGCCCGTCGAGCCGCTGCCGGGGCAGCGCAAGGATCTGGTCGGGCTGCGGAAGACCGCGTGACAGGGCCCTGACCCGCGCCCGCCGGTCGTCGGCCAGCCGCGACATGGCGCCGGCAAGGCGCGCGCCTAGTTGCGCCAGATGCGCTTCGAGGTCGGCGCGTACCGGCACGGCCATCTCGGCGGCCCCCGTCGGGGTCGGCGCGCGGCGGTCACTGGCATGGTCGATCAGCGTCGTATCGGTCTCGTGACCCACCGCCGAGATCAGCGGTATGGCCGAACCGGCGGCGGCGCGCACCACGATCTCCTCGTTGAACCCCCAAAGGTCCTCAAGGCTCCCACCGCCGCGCGCGACGATCAGAACGTCGGGCCTCGGCACGGCGCCGTCGGGTTCGAGCGCGTTGAAGCCCGCGATCGCCGCCACGACTTCCTGCGCGGACGTTTCGCCCTGCACGCGCACCGGCCAGACCAGGACATGGCACGGAAACCGGTCGGCAATCCGGTGCAGAATGTCGCGAATGACCGCGCCGGTCGGCGACGTGACGACGCCGATGACGCGCGGCATGAAGGGCAGCGGGCGCTTGCGCTCGACATCGAACAGACCCTCGGCCGCCAGCTTCTTGCGCCGTTCTTCCAGAAGCGCCATCAACGCGCCCGCACCGGCCGGCTCGATCGCGTCGATCACGATCTGGTACTTGGACGAGCCGGGATAGGTTGTCAGCTTGCCGGTCGCGATGATCTCCAGCCCCTCTTCGGGCTTGAAGGCGAGCTTCGAGAAGGTGCCGCGCCAGATCACCGCTTCCAGCGTCGCGCGGTCGTCCTTGAGGCGGAAATAGGCGTGGCCCGACGAATGCGGACCGCGATAGCCCGACACCTCGCCGCGCACCCGCACCCGTCCGAACGCATCCTCGACGGTGCGCTTGACCGCCTGACTGATCTCGCCGACCGAATACTCGGCGACGTTCGATGTGGGAGAATCGGCAAGGGGCAAATCCGCTACCATGACGGTTTTGTTTCAGCCGCCCGGCGGACGGTCAAGTATCGGCTTGCCAATCGTGTTGGCCGGGCGTAGGGGCCCGGCAAGGAAACCGTCATGTCAGCCCAGCCTCCCACATCGCAAGGGGCGTCCGCTTCGCCCGCGAACGGCGCATTCGCGCCGATCGACTACAGCCTTTACGCACTGACGGTGATGGCATGGTCGTTTTCCTGGTACGCACTGTCGCTGCAGCCGGGCGTCGTCGCCAACGAGGTTTCGCTCGTCTACCGGTTCGCCATCGCCAGCGCGATCATGATCACCTGGGCGGTGCTCAGCGGCCGGCGCATGCGCTTTCCGCTTGTCGAGCATGCCCGCTTCGCCGCCATGGGTGTGTGCATCTTTTCGACCAACTTCCTGCTTTTCTATTATGGCTCGGCCTATCTGGTCAGCGGTCTCCTGTCGGTCGTCTTTTCGCTGGCCTCGCTGACTAATGTGTTCCTGGCCGCGCTCGTCTGGCGTGAACTGCCGACCCGGCGCACGGTGCTGGCCGGCGCGATCGGCTTTGCCGGCATCGCGCTGATGTTCTGGCCCAAGATCACCCAAGGCGGTTTTGACAATCAGGTCGCAACGGGGCTGGCTCTGTGCGCCGCCGGCACGCTGTGCTTTTCCGCCGGTTCGCTGATTTCGGCGCAACTGTCCAAGCGCCGCGCCGAAATCCCGATGGTCTCGGCCAATGCATGGGGCATGGTCTACGGTGCGCTGTGGTGCGCCTTTCTGGCGCTGGTTCTCGGAAAGCCCTTCAACTGGGATCCGAGACTTGACTATCTGTGGTCGCTCGTCTTCCTGGCGGTCGTCTCGACGGTCGTCGCCTTTGCTGCCTACCTGACGCTGGTCGGACGCATAGGTTCGGGCCGCGCCGGCTATGCAACGGTCGTCTTTCCGATCTTCGCGCTGCTGATTTCCACCGCGCTTGAAGGTTATCAGTGGACGCTGACCGCCATCGCCGGCCTCGCCCTGGTTATCGCCGGCAATGTGCTCGTTATGCGAGGGCGCTGACAACGCGCACTAACGGTGCTTGATCATGCCCCGCAGATACTGTTCGAAGATGTCGTCGATACCCTTCTGGTAGCTGGCCTGCGTCTGGCGGCCCGTTTCGAACATCTGCCCGAACAACTCCTCATAGGCGTTGCCGCGCGGCGCGGGCTCGGGTTCCGGCGCGGATTGCGCGCCGCCCATCATCTCGGCGAACAGCTTTCCCCACGGATTGTCCGCCATCGGATTGGCTGCGGGCTTGCCGCCACTGTCCGATCCGCCGAACATCTGGTTGAGCACCTGCCCGAACGGATTGTCCATCGGGTTCTGCGACGGGCGGGCCGGCGGGCGTCCGGCTTGCGTCAACTGCCCCATCATCTCGGTCATGAAGTTGCCGCCGGGTGCCGATGCCTGTCCGACCTGGCCCGTCGACTGCTTGAACAGCCCGCCCATCAGCGTCGAGGCGATCACCGGAAGCATCTGCTTGAAGATTTCCTGCCCGATGCCGGTTGCCTGCTCGGCCTGTGCGGCGACGGCGCGGCTGACCTCCTTGGACCCGAACAGATGGCCCAGAATGCCGTTGCCTTCGGCGACGCCCTGCGGCTGGAACGCCCGGCCCATATCTTCAAAATACTGGGCATGCTGGCCCGTCGACAGCGCTTGCATGAAGTTCGCCACGCCCATCGGGTCGGCCGCATTGCGCTTCAGCCCGGCGGAAAAGGCCGGCATCAGCGCCTCGATGGCCGATTTGGTCTGATCCTCGCTGAGACCGAACTGGCGGGCCATCGCCTGCATCGCATTGCCGTTCTGGGCCTGTGTCAGCGTGTCGAAAAGGGTCATCATGCCTGCTGCTCCATCGCCGTGATCGACGGAAGCCTAACACAGGCGGCAGCACGCGCCATCACGACCATGGTGCGGGGCGGTGCGTCCGGTCAGTCGACGGGGCGCGCAATAACGGCGAGGCAATCGCCCATCGCGACAAGTCCGGGAAAATGGCGGCCGGCCAGCAGTCCCGAGGAACGGGCGATGATCTCATCCGGCGCGACGCCGTTGCGATCGATCGGCCAGATACGGGCGATCGGCTCGCCTTCCTCCACCATGGCACCAAGGTCCAGACACGGTTCGAGCACGCCCGCGCCCGGCGACAGGTGGAAGCAGCCGTCATGGTCCATCGACAGCAGCCGGCTCGGCGCATGGTCGATGGCGCCTTCGACGATGCCGGCATGGACGAGAAGGTTGCGCACACCGCGCCGGGCGATGCCGACACTCTCCGCCGTCGCCGTGCCGCCGCCGCCAAGTTCGGTCGTCACGAACGTCTTGCCGGCCTGTTCGGCCACCGTGTCGAACATGCCGGCCGGATCCAGTTCGCGCATGATCATCGCATAGGGCGCGCAGAACGCATCCAAGGCCGCGCGCGCCGCTTTGGTCTGCGCGGCGTCGCCGGTGTCGTGGATCGCAGCGAACGGAACGAAGTCGAGCGTCTTGCCGCCCGAATGGATGTCGAGAACGATGTCGGCGCGCGGCAAAAGCTCGCTTGTCACATAGTGCGCGATCTTCTCGGTGATCGTGCCGTCCGAGGCGCCCGGGAAGGCACGGTTCAGATTGCCACCATCAATCGGCGATGTGCGCCGGGCGGCCGCGAACGCCGGATGGTTCATCGCCGGCAAGATGATCACACGGCCGGCCATGCGCGGGTTCGAGCGCGTTCGCCAGTTCCATCAGCGCCAGCGGCCCCTCATATTCGTCGCCATGGCTACCGCCGGTCAGAAGCGCTGTCGGGCCGTCGCCATTCCGGGCCACGGTGATCGGGATCATGACATGGCCCCAGGCGCTGCCGTCATGGCTGTGCGGCAGGCGCAGATGACCGTGCCGGATGCCATCCGCATCCAGATCGATCGAAGCTTCGATCGGGCTGGCAGCGGTCATTTGACGACCAGCCCGCGCGGCGTCTCGGTCAGGCATTGCGCGCCCGTGTCGGTGATCACGACCGGTTCGGTGATTTCCAGTCCGCCATCGTCGAGCCACAGCGCCGGCATGAAGTGCAGCGTCATTCCAGGTTCGAGCACGGTCGGGTCGCCGCGCCGGATGCTCATGGTGCGCTCCCCCCAATCGGGCGGATAGGAAAGGCCGATCGAATAGCCGGCGCGCGAATCTTTGGAAAAGCCGTGCGCTTCCAGCGTGTCGAAGAAAGCGTCCGCCATGTCGCCGCATGTCCGGCCCGGCTGGCCCGCCGCAAGCCCGGCGTCGACCGCCAGAAGCACAGCACGCTCGGCATCGCGGTAGCGTTGTGGCGGTTCACCGAGAAACACCGTCCGCGATTGTGGGCAATGATAACGCCGATAGACGCCGGCGATCTCGAAGAATGTCGCTTCGCCGGCCTGCATCGGCCGGTCGTCCCATGTCAGGTGCGGCGCAGTCGCGTCCATCCCCGACGGGGTCAGCGGCATGATCGCCGGATAGTCGCCCCAATGTCCGTCGGCGCCGAGCGTGCCGGCCTTCATGATCTCGGCCACCAGCACATTCTTCGCAAGGCCCGGCTCGGCGATCTCGGCGATCATCCCGTGCATCGCCTGAACGATACGCGCGGCACGGCGCATGAAGCTGAGTTCCGCCGGGCTCTTGACCGCGCGTTGCCAGTTGATGAGTCCCTCGGCATCGATGAGAGCGCAGCCCTCAAGTCGTTCGGCAAGCGCTTGATGGGCCTTGGCCGAATAGTAATAGTTGTCCATCTCCACGCCGATGCGCCCGCGCGCCAGACCGCGCGCGGCCAGAAGATCGCCAAGCGCTTCCATCGGGTGGAGGTCGGGATTCTGGACGTAATGATCTTCATAGCCGACGATAGCATCGTCCCCCATCCACACCGTCCGGCGCGCGCCGCGGGCATCCATCGCACGCCCCCACCAGAAAGGGTCGCCTTCGCCGGGCACGATGACCGCTTGATGGGTGTAGAAAGACCAGCCGTCATAGCCGGTCAGCCAAGCCATGTTGGACGGATCGCTGACCAGAAGCATGTCCAGACCGGCCGCGTTCATCGCCGCGCGTGTTTTCGCCAGCCGCGCTGCGTACTCGGCACGCTCGAAAGGCAGGGTGGTGCCGGAACCGTCTTCAAAGGGCGGTGATGTCATGGTGGCAGTCTCCGCTGCATCGGCGCGATCCGGCAAGTCCCGTGCCCGACAGCCCGTGTCGGCGCGGCGACAAACCGCTTCACGCGGCCGGTTCCGGCGACTATAGGGAGAAAAAACAACAATCCAGGTGATTGATGTCGAAAGACACGCGCGCCGCGCGCCCGGCCAAGAGCCGAAAAAGGCCCACTACGCCGCCAAAGCCAGCCTTTGTCGACAATCTGCGCGGCGTCGCCAACTGGTCCGAAGCCGGGCCTTGGCTTGCCGCCCGCTCGATCGAGGACATTGAGTGCATCACGCCAGATCTCGCCGGCGTGCCGCGCGGCAAGATGATGCCGTCTTCCAAATTCACCTCGAACACGGCGCTGGCGCTGCCTTCGGCGCTGTTCCGCCAGACCATCTCGGGCGACTATCCCGAGGAGACGGGCGAGTTCCGTTACGACCCGCGCGATGGCGATCTGAAACTGATGCCCGATCTTGATACGCTGTCGGTCGTGCCATGGGAAAGCGATCCGACGGCGCAGGTTGTTTGCGATCTGGTCGACCAGCGCACCGGCGAACCGTCCTGGATCACACCGCGCCAAGTGCTCAAGCGTGTCGTCGACGCCTATGCAAAAAAGGGTTGGAATGCCGTCGTCGCGCCTGAGATCGAATTCTATCTCGTCGCCAAGAACACGGACCCGGACTATCCGCTGCAGCCGCCCACGGGCCGCTCGGGCCGGCCGCTCGCCGGCGGTCAGAGCTACTCGATCGCGGGCATCAACGAGTTCGACGAGCTGATCGACGACATCTACCATTTCAGCGAGGCGCAGGGACTGGAGATCGACACGCTGATCCACGAGGAAGGCCCCAGCCAGCTCGAAATCAATCTGCGCCATGGCGATCCGCTGGCGCTGGCCGATCAGGTTTTCCTGTTCAAGCGCACCATCCGCGAGGCGGCGCTGAAGGCGGATATGTATGCCACCTTCATGGCCAAGCCGATCGAAGGCGCGCCAGGCAATGCGATGCACATCCACCAGTCCGTGGTCGACGCCAAGACCGGCAAGAACATCTTCACGGCCGAGGATGGTGGCGAGTCGCCGCTGTTCCGCGCCTTCGTCGGAGGCATGCAGCACTACATGCCCAAGGCGCTGGTGATGATCGCACCCTATGTGAACTCCTATCGGCGCCTGACCCAGTCGATCGCCGCGCCGGTCAACACCGCCTGGGGTTATGACAATCGGACGACGGCGTTCCGCATTCCAGCATCGGATGCTCAGGCGCGCCGTGTCGAAAACCGGCTGCCCTCGTCCGATGCCAACCCCTATTTGGCGCTCGCCGCCTCGCTGGCTTGTGGCTATCTGGGCATGGTCTACGGACTGGTGCCCACCGACCCTACCGCCGAAACGGCCAATGAGGGCGAGATCGACTTGCCGCGCGGCTTGCTCGACGCCGTGTCGCTGTTTGAGGACGAGCACGCCTTCGACGGTGTTCTGGGCCGTGAGTTCATGGCCAATTATGCCGGCGTCAAACGCGGCGAGTTCGAAACCTTCATGCAGGTGATCAGCCCGTGGGAGCGCGAGTACCTGCTGCTCAATGTGTAAGCTGTGACTGACGCAATCGACTATCGCAGCCCGATTTCACCGGGTCTGTCCTGGTATGAGGCTTCCGTCGGTGACCGGCCGACTTATCCGCCGCTCGACGGCGACACGGCAGTCGACATCTGCATCGTCGGCGGCGGCTTCACCGGCCTGTCGGCGGCCGCAGAAGCGGCCCGTCTCGGCGCATCGGTGGTGTTGCTCGACGCGGCGCGGTTCGGCGACGGCGCTTCGGGCCGCAATGGCGGGCAACTGAACACTGGCCAGCGCTCGTCGGCCGACGAGCAGGAGGAAGAACTCGGCTTCGAGCGCGCCAAGGCACTGTTCGACATTGCCGAGGAAGCCAAGCAGCACATGCTGGCCTTCACCGAAGAGAACGGCATCAACATCGACTACACGCAAGGCCATGTCTCGGTCGCCCACAAGGCGCGCTATGTGAACGACTATCGCGCCTATCCGGAAACGATGGCCAAGCGTTTCGGTTATCCGCATCTGAGGTTCCTCGACCGCAACGAGGCGGCTGCGATCGTCGGATCCGACCGCTATCATGGCGGTGTCTATGACAGCGGCACGGGCCACATCCACCCGCTGAAGCTGGTGGTCGGAACCGCGCGGGTCGCTGCGGCGCGCGGCGCGCATCTGCACGAAAACACGAAGGTCACCGGGCTGATGCCCGCACCCGGCAAGGTACGCGTTGCGACCGACGCGGGAACGGTCACCGCCAGCCGGGTGCTGCTCGCGGTCAATGCCCATGGCGACCAGAAACTGGAACGGACCATGGCAAGCCATGTCATGCCGATCAGTTCATTCATCGGTGCGACGGTGCCACTCGAAGGGGAGGCGGCCGAAACGGTCCTGCCCGGCCGGGAGAGCGTCGACGACAGCCGTTTCGTCGTGCGCTATTTCCGGCGGTTGAGGGATGGCCGGCTGCTGTTCGGCGGCCGCGAAGCCTATGGCGGCGAAACGCCCGCCGACATCGAGGCGGGTGTCCGCCGGCAGATGGCCGAGGTCTATCCGGCGCTGAAGGATGTCGAGATCACCCATGCATGGGGCGGTTCGGTCGGCATCACTTTGCCGCGCCAACCGTTCGTGCGCGAGGTCGTGCCGGGCGTCACCGCCATGGGAGGTTATTCAGGCCACGGCGTGATGCTGTCGAATTTCACCGGCAAGATGTGGGCCGAGGCGGTGGCCGGCAATCGCGACCGGCTAAACCTGTTTCGGGACCTCAAAGTGCCGCCGTTTCCCGGCGGGCGCCGTTTTCGCAAGCCGCTGCTCACCCTGGCGCTGAGCTGGTACGCGATGCTGGACCGGCTTTAATAGGCGTATTCCAAAAACGCCGGCTCCACCGAGCCGCCCCAGACCGAGTGATACTTCGTCACCATCTGCTCGGCCGCCGTCGTGCCGCGCGCGACGATTTCTTCAAGCGGCGCAAGGAAATGGGCTTCGTCGAACCCGTCCTGATTGAGTCGGGCACGCGACTTCAGCCCCGCTCGGGCGATGTCCAGAACCTCATAGGCGATCTCGCGTACCGACTGGTTGTGGATGCGCGCACTCAGGCCGTCGGTTGGAACCGCGTCGCGGAGCGCCACGACATCCTCATAGGTCCATGACTGCGTCAGCGTGTCCGCGGCGTCGAGCGCCGTCTCGTCGTAAAGAAGGCCGACCCAGAACGCCGGCAGCGCGCAGATCCGCCGCCACGGCCCGCCATCGGCACCGCGCATTTCGATGAAGCGCTTCAGCCGCACCTCGGGAAAGACCGTTGACAGATGGTTGGTCCAGTCGCCCTTGTTGGGGCGCGGATCGGGGATTTCGCCCTCCAGCGCGCCGTCCATGAACTGCCGGAACGTGACATGGGTGCAGTCGATGTACCGCCCCTCGCGCAGGACGAAATACATCGGCACGTCCAGCACCCACTGCGCATAATCCATGAAGCCGAAATCGTCGGCGAACACGAAGGGCAGGACGCCGCTGCGGTCCGGATCGACATCGCGCCAGATGTCGGCCCGCCAGGAGACCATGCCGTTCGGATGGCCCTCGGTGAAGGGCGAGTTGGCGAACAGCGCCGTGGCGATCGGCTGCAGGCGATAAGCGACCTGCATCTTCTTGCGCATGTCCGATTCGCAGCAAAAGTCGAGATTGACCTGGATCGTTGAAGTCCGGTGCATCATGTCCAGGCCGTGATCGCCCTTTTTGGGCATATAGGCGCGCATGATGTCGTAGCGCGACTTCGGCATCTTCGGTGTTTCGTCGAGCGACCATTTGGGGCTCGCGCCAAGGCCCAGAAACTTGATGCCGAGCGGATCGGCGATCAACCGCATCTGGGCCAGATGGGCGTTCGATTCGCGGCAGGTCTGATGGATCGTCTCGAGCGGCGCGCCCGACAGTTCGAACTGGCCGCCCGGCTCCAGCGAGATCGCGCCGCCCGCGCCGATCGGCTCGTAAAGGCCGATGATGTTGCCGTCATCGACGATCGGCTGCCAGCCCAGCTTCTCCTGCATGCCTTCGAGCAGTTTGGCGATGCCGCGTTCGCCCCCGTAGGGCACCGGCGCATTGTTGGCGGCGTAGAAGGCGAACTTCTCGTGCTCGGTGCCGATCCGCCAGTCCTCGGCCGGCTTGCATCCCGCTTCCAGATCGGCCGCCAGTTCCTCGACGGTCTCGATCGGTCTTTCGTCGGTCGTGTCGCGCGCCATTGTCTTCCGTTCCGATCGCGTGAGCCTGCCTGAATGGCCCATGCCGGCGGTTGCGGCAAGGGCCTTGTCTTGCCATTGTTGCCGCCGGGGGGTGTCGCAATGGCCGCATCCTCTGTTGCGCCCGCTTATTCAATTTTTGAAGATTGAGGATGACATGAAACGATTTGCTCTTTGCGTGCTGGCCGGCCTGTTGCTGCCGGTGACCGCCGCATCGGCCCAGAAGTTGGTCGATGCCACCGATCCCGATTCGATCATCAACCTTCTGCGCGGCTTCGGCAGCGCTGTTCTGGAAGAGGACGATGCCGGCGATCCGATGATCGTCGCGCGGATCGACGGAACCCGTTTCCTAGTCCTGTTTTACGGCTGCCAGGACGGCGCCGAATGCAAGTCGATCCAGTTCCGTGCCGCATGGGAAACGTCGGGCAACATCTCGCTGGGTCAGATCAGTGGCTGGAACGCCGAAAAGCGGTTCGGCAAGGCCTATCTGGATGACGTCAAGGATCCCGTCGTCGAGATGGACGTGAACCTGTTCGGCGGCGTTTCGACCCGTAATCTCGAAGACACGATCGACTGGTGGCAGCTTGTGCTGGCCGATTTCAAGCTCAACGTGCTCGAAGAGTAGATACGGTCGCTTACCAATCGCCGGCGGTGGCCTGAACCAGGGCCAGCGCCGCCACCGCTGCCGTATCGGCGCGCAATATGCGCGGCCCTAGCGGAATGGCGGTCACAAAGTCCAGCGCGCGCAGCCGCGCGCGTTCGGCATCCGAAAACCCGCCTTCCGGTCCGATCAGCAGGCCGAGCGGCTGGCCGCGCAGCGGCTTGAGCCTTTCGAGCGGATTGTCGGTCTTGTGATCCTCGTCGCAGAAGATCAGCGCCCGATCCGGGTCCCAGCTTTCGAGAAACGCGTCGAACCGGACCGGGTAGCGGCAGTCCGGCAACGCCAGCACGCCGCATTGTTCGGCTGCTTCCAGCGCATTGGCCTGCACCTTGGCCATGTTCAGGCGCGGCTGCTGCGTATGCTGGGTGATCACCGGCTGCAAAACGCCTGCACCCATTTCCACCGCCTTCTGGACCATGTAGTCGAGACGTCCTGTCTTCAAAGGTGCGAAGGCATAGACGAGATCGGCCGGCTTCGGCTGTGACCGCTCCAATGTCGTTGCGCGGAGCGTTGCAGAGCGCTTGCCTTTCGGCTCCAGCACGGCGCGCCATTCTCCGTCGCGCCCGTTGAAGACGAGCAGTTCTGTCCCGTCCTTCATCCGCAGCACGTTCAGAAGATAGTTGGCTTGGCTACGGTCCGTTTCGACCGTCGCGCCGGCAAAGAGCGGCGTATCTACGAAAAGCCGTTGCAGTCGGTAGTTGGCGCGCATGGCGCTGCGATGCACCGCGGCGGCGGGCGCGTCAAGCGCGGGCGCTCGCATCGATCTGCGGCCTGTAGCCGGCGGCGAGCGCGGCCGTGGTCGATGGCGGTGTCAGCATCATCGGATTGTCGGGCCAACGCTCGATCCGGCGATAGCCGCCGGGTGACCAAAGCCACGGGCGTCCGTTCAATATCAGCAGTGCTTCGGTGCCGTGGGCCAGCATGGTGCCGTCCGGCAACCGGTCGGGCGCCATGGGCAACGGGTGAAGCCGCTTGGCGCGCCTGTCGAGCCGCTCCGCGTGCAGGATTCGGTCCATTTCGGGCGCCTTGGGCGCATGCAGGCCCACCCCGTCCGCAAAGGCCGCGCGGAACGCTTCGGCATCGGCGCGCCGGCATTCGAAACATGGTCGATGTCCGGCCGCCAGCGCCGTCGCTTCGTCCAGGAAGAACAGTTCGGTATAGCTGCCCTTGCCCATCACCGTCCTCCGGCGCTCCTTGAAGGAGCACACACAGATCAGCCAGGCCCTGAGCGCCCAGCGGCGTGTGGGGTGCAACGTTCGCGTGTCGGCATTGTGGATAATCCCGCGATTACCCATGAAGGCGCCGCGCGCATCTGTTGCAATTATGACGCCGAAGGGCGTTACGCGGTTTTGAAGTGCCATTATTGCTGCACTGCCTAACATTTGGGCTGGCGCTTGACGACAGCGCAGGCTAGCCCGCACTCGCGCGGCCCGGCAAATGTGACCGTCGTCACAGTGTCGAAAGCAATTCTGGTCCATTGTGGCTGCGCGCCTGACGTTTGGAATTATGGGGAGCCGTCATGCCTGTTCGCGCCACGCTTTTGTCGCTTGCAACACTGTTCGGTATCACGCTGTGGGGCATGGCCGTCTATTCGGAAACCTCGCTTGCCGGCGGTGTCGCCGCCGACGGATACGGTGTTTCGGCAATCGCCGACCAAAGCCGCTAGAGACCGGGCGCACGCAGCCGCTGCCAAGACTTTTCGCCACCTTTTCACACAGTCGCCGACGGGCTAACACTCTGCGATCTGAAGCGGAGTGGATGCATGTTCGGACCCGTCACTGAAATCAAGGACCTGCAACGGCGCGCCCGGTTTCGCGTGCCCAGAATGTTCTATGACTATGCCGATTCCGGCGCATGGACCGAATCCACCTATCGCGACAACGAGGACGCGTTCGGTCGCATCAAGATCCGTCAACGCGTCGCCCGCAACATCGACGAGCGCTCGGTCACGACCGAGATGGTTGGCCGCCAGGTGGCGATGCCCGTTGCCCTGGCGCCCGTCGGTCTGACCGGCATGCAGCATCCCGACGGCGAGATCGCCGCCGCCCGCGCCGCTGAAAGGTTCGGCATCCCCTTCACCCTGTCGACGATGAGCATCTGTTCGATCGAAGCGGTGGCCGAGGCGACCAGTGCGCCCTTCTGGTTCCAGCTTTACGTCATGCGCGACCGCGGCTTCATCGAAGACCTGATCAACCGCGCCAAGGCCGCCGGCTGCGAAGCGCTGGTGCTGACGCTCGATCTCCAGGTGCTTGGCCAGCGCCACAAGGACATCAAGAACGGCCTGTCGGCACCGCCCAAGCCGACGCTCAAGTCGATCGCCGATCTGGCGCTGCGACCGCAATGGTGTCTGGGAATGCTGGGCACCAAGAACCGCACCTTCGGCAATATTGTCGGCCACGCGCCGGGCGTCACCAACATGAACTCGCTGTCCGAATGGACCCACGCCCAGTTCGACCCGACGCTGGATTGGGACTCCATCGAGTGGATCAAGTCGAAATGGGACGGCAAGCTGATCCTCAAGGGCATCAACGACGTCGAGGATGCCGAGATCGCCGCCAAGGTCGGCGCCGATGCGCTGGTCGTCTCCAACCATGGCGGCCGTCAGCTTGATGGCGCGGCAGCCTCGATCGACGTGCTGGCGCCGATCGTCGATGCGGTCGGCGACCGGATCGAGATCCACATGGACAGCGGCATCCGCTCCGGACAGGACGTTTTCAAGGCGCTCGCGCTGGGCGCCAAGTCGACCTATATCGGCCGCGCCTACATTTACGGGCTCGGTGCGCTTGGCGAAGCGGGTGTCACCAAGGCGCTCGAGATCATCCACAAAGAGCTGGATGTGACCATGGGTCTGGCCGGCGAGACCGACATCACCCGGGTTGGCCGACACAATCTGCTGCAGCCGTCCCGCCCCTGGCCGCACAACATGTAGGTTGGAAATCGGCCCGGCCGGCGCCGGCGCTCACCCGGCCTTGCGCTGTTCGCGCCTGAGCCGCGAGACCGTTTGCCAGGCCTTGGCCTTTTCGGCGTCCTTCTTGCACTGCTGCACGAACTCCATATGCGCTTCGGCCGCCCGGCGCGCGGCGGCTGGATCGCCGTCCATGATCGCGTGATAGATCGCCAAATGCTGGTCCAAAAGCCGGTCGCGGGCACCCGGGTAGCCGTAGACGAGGCTGCGCGAGAAGAATGAGCCGTTCGACAGGAGCCGGTAGCACGAGCGCAGCGTGTGCATCAGGATGACATTGTGGGCCGACTCGCTGACAGCCTGGTGGAATTCGACATCGAGCGCCGCCTCGTCGGCCACATCGTCCTTGCCGTGGGCGGCCTGCATGCGCTCGATGATCGAGGTCAAGAGCGCCTTGTCGTCGTCCGTGGCGCGGCGGGCGGCAAAATCGGCGGCAACGCCCTCGACCTCGCGCCGGTACTCCAGATAGTCATCCGTCGCCTTGGGATGATCGGCGATCAGCTCCAGCATGGTCTTTGAGAAGACGTCGCCGATCACGTCGGCGATGAACGTGCCGCCGCCATGGCGCGTGCACAAAAGGCCGCGCTCTTCCAGTTGCTTGAGCGCTTCTCGCACGATTGGGCGGGAAATGTTGAACTGCTGAGCCAGATCGCGTTCGCCCGGCAGCTTGTCGCCGACGCGCAGCACCCCTTCCAGGACGAGCGCCTCGATCTGCGCGCCCACCTCGTCGGCGGTCCGTGCATGATTGACCCGCGAAAAAAGCGCTGCACTCATGGTCGCTGATGTTCCTCCGGCCCCAATCTAGCCAGCCGGACGGCGACTGGTCAATTTGATTGTCCAATTCTGGCCATTTGCCGGCACCGACCGGCGGCGCGGTTCCTTTCCTTGCCCCCGGTCGGACCCTATAGATGATGGTGAAGCGGCGAGTGCGGCCCGGCAAGCCATATCGGGCCATCATCGGTACGCGGCGCGCGACAAGGAGAGATCAGTGACGACCACCGACAGCGACAAGGTCTCCCCGCCAGAAGGCAAAGCTGGAAAAGGCGCCGACGCCCGTGCAAACGATGCCGACCGGCTGCCGGCGCGGCCCGAACATGCGCAGGGCGCGGGCGCGTTCGGCTTTCCAGTCCATCCCCAGCGTTCGGCCGCCACCGGCGAGGTGCATGCGCGTCCGGCCCCGTCGATCACCGCCCCGCGTGCGCTGCTCAAACTCTGTTTCATCACCGACGGCGGCGCGTCAGTCGATCAGGCGGTTCTGGCCGAACTCTCACGCCAGCACGGCGTGGCACCGCCTGCTGAGACGGCGCGCCACCACCGCATCCGGACCGGGCCGGGGAGCCTCTGGTGGGAGCGCCACACCGAAGCCTCGACCTATCTGTGGGAAGGCCCCCTGCCCGAGGCGGCGGGCGAAGCGCTGACCGGCCATCCGTTCGGCGATGCCTTTCCCGCGCCGGGATCGCTGATCGCCGGCGTGCGCATCGACATCCGCCCGCATGACGACGCCTACGAGAAATGGCTCCAGCCGTTTGACCGTCAGACGCTGTGCCTGTCATCGACCGAGGCGGGGCGCGCCATCGTCGCGACCGATTTCCGCCAGAACCAGGACGGGCTGACCCGGGTTCTGATCCTCGACAAGGGCATGACGCCGCAGCGCACCGGTTCGCTGGCCCAGCGCCTGTTCGACATCGAGATCTACCGGACGATGGCGATGCTCGGCCTGCCCGTCGCCCAGAGCCTTTCGCCGCGCATGCGCAAGGTCGAGGACCGGCTCGCCGAACTGACCCACCGGATGCGCGAGATCGAACCGGGCGGCGCCGAGGTGCTGCTCGATGAGATCATCGGACTGGCCGGTCAGCTCGAGGCGGACGCCGCCTCCAGCCTTTATCGGTTCGGCGCCAGCCGCGCCTATGACGAGATCGTCGGCGACCGGCTGACGGCGCTCGATGAGGAATCGGTGCCCGGCTATGACACGTGGCGCTCCTTTCTCGAGCGGCGGCTGGCGCCGGCCATGCGCACATGCCGGGCCGTCGAAGAGCGGCAGGCGAACCTGTCGCGCAAGCTGGCCCGCGCGGCGAACCTCTTGCGCACCCGCATCGATGTGGAAGTGGAGAAGCAGAACCGCGATCTTCTGGAATCGATGGACCGGCGCGCCAAACTCCAACTGCGCCTGCAGCAGACCGTCGAGGGCCTGTCGGTCGCGGCCGTCTCCTACTATGTCGTTGGATTGTTCGCCTATGCCATCAAGGGCGTCGGCGGGCAGCTTCCCGGTCTGAGCACAGACGCGTTGATCGCGCTTTTCGTGCCGGTGACGATCCTCTCCATTTGGTGGGTCGTGCGGCGGATACGCCAGCGCCATCTGGGGCGCGACAAGGCGGCCGATTGACCGTCGCGACCGCCGCTTATTCGCCGGCCGGCGCACCGTCCTCGCGGCCGTGCCCGTTGGCGCCATTGCCATGATAGCCGTTTGACGAGCCCTTGCCGTTACCCGAGGCGCGCGGCGTTTGGTCCAGCGACCCCTTCTTCTCGCGGCCCTGGCCGGCCTGGGCGCCGCGTTCCCAATAGGGCACCGAGCCGAACAGATCGGCAAAATGATCGATGAACAGGCGCACCTTGACCGGCAGGAACTGGCGCGACGGATAGATGGCATAGATGCCCACATTGGTCGCGCTTTCATGGTCCGGCAGCAATTGCACCAACCGGCCGGCGGCCAGTTCGTCTCCCACATCCCATGTCGAGCGCAGCGCCACGCCGAGGCCCGCCAGCACCGCCTCGCGGATCACCTCCGACGAATTGGTCTGCAGATTGCCCTGCGGCCGGAAGCTCGAATCGCCGTCCGGACCCGCGAACCGCCAGATGTCGGATGCCTGGTGGGTCAGGCAATTGTGGTCTGCCAGTTCGGCGAGCGTGTCCGGCCGCCCATGCTCGGCCAGATAGTCCGGCGTCGCGCACAGCACCCGGCGTACCGGCGCCAGCTTGCGCGCCACAAGGCTCGAATCGGCCAGTTCCGCAATGCGGATGGCCACATCGAACCCTTCGCCGACAATGTCGACCAGATCGTCGGACAGAAGCATGTTCACCGACAGGTCCGCATTGGCCTTCATGAAAGGAGCCAGGTGCGGCGCGATGTGCATGCGACCGAACGAGGTCGGCGCGCTGACCTTCAATGTGCCTCGCGCATGCGCCGAGCGCCGCGAGACAAAGGCTTCCGCCTCCTCGACACCGGCAAGGATGGCGACGACGCGTTCGTAAAAGCCCTGTCCTGCCTCGGTCAGCGCGATTTGCCGGGTCGTGCGCTGCAACAGCCGCGTGCCGAGCCGGTCTTCGAGCCGGCGCAGGCGTTTTGAAACCACAGCCGGCGACAGGCCCAGTTCGCGGCCGGCCGCCGACATGCTGCCGGCCGCCACGACGCGCGCGAATATTTCCAGATCTCCGAAATTACTCATGCCCACTCGGATGCCCTTTTGTCGGCGCCACGGCAAAACGGACGCCTTTGGCCGCTGGTTGAGGTCGTCCAAGTCGGGAAAATGGCGCACTAACGTCGAAAGTCCAGAAAAAGGGGAAGAACGGCTGCAAAATCGCGCATTGCCATCGCTTGGGAAAAGTGGTAAAGATTTTTTACCAATTTGAATTCGAGCGTTGCTTCGCGCTTTTCGCTCGTCTGATGGCCATCGACGCGGACGCCCCTTAAGATGGCATCCAGACTGGTGGCGGGGAGGAGAAAGCCATGCAGGAAATAGCGTTTCTGGAGCCCGATCCGAGGATCATGGGGCGCCGTGAGGAGATCGTCTCCGGCCTTGCCGCGCTGGTCTCCGGTGAGAACCTGATCACCGATGCGCGCGAACTGGTCCCGTTCGAGACCGATGCGTTCACCGCCTATCGCCGTGTGCCGCTCGCCGTCGTCCTGCCCGATACGACCGAGCAGGTCGCCGAGGTTCTCAAATACTGCGCCGAGCAGGGTGTGCCGGTCGTGCCGCGCGGTGCGGGCACGTCGCTTGCCGGCGGCGCGATCCCGCAGGAAGATGCCGTCGTCATCGGCGTCAGCCGGATGAACCGTATCCTCGAAGTGGATTATGAGAACCGGACGGCTAAGGTCCAGGCCGGCGTCACCAACCTGTCAGTGTCCGACAAGGTGGCCGCAGATGGCTTCTTTTACGCGCCCGATCCGTCCTCGCAGCTCGCCTGCACGATCGCCGGCAATGTCGGCATGAACTCGGGCGGCGCCCATTGTCTGAAATATGGCGTCACCACCAACAATCTGCTCGGCGTCAAGCTGGTGATGCTCGACGGCACGATCGTCGAACTGGGCGGCAAGGCGCTCGATGCACCCGGGCTCGATCTTCTGGGTCTCCTGTGCGGTTCGGAGGGCCAGCTCGGCATGATTACCGAGGCCACCGTCCGGATTCTGGCCAAGCCTGAAGGCGCGCGGCCGGTCCTTTTCGGCTTCGATTCCTCCGAGGTTGCCGGCGCCTGCGTCTCCGAGATAATCGGCTCGGGCATCATCCCGGTCGCGATCGAGTTCATGGACAAGCCGGCCATCGAGATCTGCGAAGCGTTTGCCAATGCCGGCTATCCGCTCGATGTCGAGGCGCTGCTGATCATCGAGGTCGAGGGGTCCGAGGCCGAGATGGATGCGATGTTGGCGCGGATCATCACCATCGCCAAGAAGCACGGCGTCAAGTCGGTCAAGGAAAGCCAGTCGGCCACCCAGGCGGCGACCATCTGGAAGGGACGCAAGTCAGCCTTCGGCGCGACCGGCCGCATCGCCGACTATATCTGCATGGACGGCACCGTGCCGCTCGGCCAGCTCTCCTATGTGCTGCGTGAGACCTACAACATCATCGAGCGTTACGGCCTGCGCGTCGCAAACGTTTTCCACGCTGGCGACGGCAACATGCACCCGCTGATCCTTTACAATGTCAACGACCCGGACGAGGCGCAAAAGGCTGAGGCGGCCGGCGCCGACATCCTCAAATTGTGTGTCGATGCGGGCGGCTGCCTGACCGGCGAGCACGGCGTCGGCGTCGAAAAGCGCGACCTGATGCTGCATCAGTTCACCGAGACGGACCTGAACCAGCAGATGGCCGTGCGTGCCGCCTTCGACCCGGCCTGGATCCTCAACCCGTCCAAGGTCTTCCCGCTTGAACTCGAACAGCGCAAGGCTTCGTGATCATGGCGGCGCTCGAGACACTGACGCCGGCCGACGAGGCTGAAGCTTGTGCGATGGTTGCCGAGGCGCGTTCCGCCGGCCGGACGCTGTCCGTCACCGGATCGGGGTCCAAGGCTGCGATCGGCCAGCCGGTTTCGGCTGATGCGGCGATTGTGTCGACCGGCCTCACCGGTGTCGTCGAATACAATCCCGAAGAGCTCGTCATCGTCGCACAGGCCGGCACACCCCTGTCGGAGATCGAAGCGGCTCTGGCCGCCAACAATCAGGGCCTGATGTTCGAGCCCGCGGACTGGAGCCGGCTTCTGGGCTCCAATGCCGGCCAGACAATAGGCGGCATCGCGGCGACCAACCTGTCCGGCCCCCGCCGCATCATCGCCGGTGCCGCACGCGACTCTCTGCTGGGCGTGCGCTTCGTCAACGGCAGGGGCGAAGCGATCAAGAATGGCGGCCGGGTGATGAAGAACGTCACCGGGCTCGATCTGGTCAAGCTGATGGCCGGCTCGTGGGGGACGCTCGGCCTGATCACCGAAACCGCGTTCAAGGTGCTGCCCAAGGCGGAGACCGAAACGACGCTGGTGATCGACGGTGCCGATGATGCCGAAGCCGCGCGCCTGATGGCTTCTGCCATGGGCACCAGCGCCGAGGTTTCGGGTGCTGCGCACCTGCCGGCGGCCGTGGCTGGTGCGGTCCTTGGCGCCAGCCACGAAGACCGGGCAGCGACGCTTTTGCGGCTTGAGGGCTTCGCCGATTCAGTTGGTGAGCGCCTCGATCGTCTCAAGCCGCAACTTGGCACCGATCGCCAGATCGCTGAACTTGATGCCGCCGCGTCCCGAAGCGCTTGGACCGCCATCCGCGACGTGCATCCGTTCGCCGATGGCGGCGATGACCCTGTATGGCGCATTTCCGTCGCGCCGATGGCTGGCCACGCCGTTGCCGCGCGCCTCCTCGACGCGCTGCCGGGCCAGGCCTATTTTGACTGGCAGGGCGGGCTGGTCTGGCTCCGCCTGACCGGCGATTCCGCACATGCAACACAGGTCCGCGCGGCGGTCTCCGCGCTTGGCGGCGGCCATGCCATGCTGGTCCGGGCCGCTGAAAGCACCCGCGCACAGACGCCGGTCTTCCAGCCCGATCCCGCGCCGGTTGCCGCGCTCAGCGAGCGGATTCGCGCTTCAATTGATCCCGATGGCGTGTTCAACTCGGGTCGCCGCACGTTCAATTCCGGACGTGATGCGGCCTGACGCGATCAAGCACAGGGACACGATACCATGAGCAATTCGCCCAACACGCCCGAGCCGGGAGGCGCCGCGCCGCTGCCCACCGAGGGCTGGTTCGACGCCGGCCCGAAGAACGCTCAACTGATCTACATTTTGTACTTTGCCAGCATCATCACCGGCCTGACCGCGCTGATCGGCGTTGTCATGGCCTATCTGAACCGCGGCAAGGCCGGTGGTTATGTGGACACCCACTACACCTGGCTGATCCGCACCTTCTGGATCGGGATCCTCTTTTCCCTCATCAGCTTCGTCCTTGCCTTTGTCGGCATCGGCTTCCTGCTGATGATCGCCGTCGCCGTTTGGGTGATCATCCGTCTCGTCAAGGGCATCCAGTCCCTTGGACGCGGCGAGCCGATCGCCGATCCGCAGACCTGGTGGATCTGAGGGCGCCCGCCCAACCAACGGACCTGTCGTCATGCAAACCAATTTCACGCCCGAACAGCTCGCCGATCCGCATGTTGAGACGTCGGAGAAGATTCTGCGCTCGTGCGTGCATTGCGGCTTCTGCACGGCGACATGTCCGACTTATGTCACGCTCGGCAACGAGCTCGATTCTCCGCGCGGACGCATCTATTTGATCAAGGACATGCTGGAGAACGACCGGCCGGCGGACGAGAAGACCGTCAAGCATATCGACCGGTGCCTGTCGTGCCTCGCCTGCATGACCACCTGCCCGTCGGGCGTCAACTACATGCATCTGGTCGATCACGCCCGCGCCCACATCGAAAAGACCTACAAACGGCCTTTCTTCGATCAGTTGACACGCAACATTCTGGCGCTGGTACTGCCATATCCGGGCCGCTTCAAGGCATCGCTTTACGCAGCGAAGATGGGTCGGCCCTTCGCCGCAATTCTCAAAGCGATTCCGCCGCTCAAGCGCTTCGGCGCGATGCTTGATCTGGCGCCGACCGAAATTGCCAGGCCGTCGCCCTATGCCAAGCCGGGCGCCCATGCGCCTGTCGCTGAAAAGCGCGGCCGCGTCGCGATCCTGACGGGCTGCGCGCAACCCGTGCTCAAGCCGGGTATCAACGAGGCGACGATCAAACTTCTGACCCGCATCGGTGTCGAAGTCGTCGTGCCTGAGGGCGAGGGTTGCTGTGGCGCGCTCGTCCACCATATGGGCCGTGAGGAGAAGGCGCTTGTCGACGCCAGGCGCAATGTCGATGCGTGGACGCGGGCGATCGACAATGGCGGGCTGGACGCCATCGTCATTACCGCATCGGGTTGCGGTACGACGATCAAGGACTACGGCCACATGCTGCGCCTTGATCCGGACTACGCCGAAAAGGCCGCCCGGGTGAGCGCTCTGGCCAAGGACATCACCGAATACCTTTCGACGATCGACCTGCCGGCCCCGGCCATCCAGCCCAATTTGACCGTGACCTACCACTCGGCCTGTTCGATGCAGCATGGTCAGAAGATCACCATGGCGCCCAAGTCGCTCCTCAAGGCCGCAGGTTTCGCGGTCAAGGATCCGCCGGAGGGGCATTTGTGCTGCGGTTCGGCGGGCACCTACAACATCATGCAGCCCGAGATCGCCGCCCAGCTCAAGGAACGCAAGGTGCGCAATCTGGAGTCGACCCGGCCCGACCTGATCGCCACCGGCAACATCGGATGCATCACGCAGATCGCCTCGGGCACCGGCATTCCTATCGTGCACACTGTTGAACTGCTCAACTGGATCTACGGCGGCGACAAGCCCGCGGGCGTGCCCGACGCCCGTCCCGGCCAGCGCACCAGTCTCGAAGCGCTGGTCGAAGCGGCCGAATGAACAGAATAAAAAAGGCGGCCCGCAGGCCGCCTTCGTCACGCATTCTCGGTGAGGGTCAGAACCCGTAGCGCACGCCCAGCATGACCTGGTGCTGCTTGATGGGTACGTTGGTGACCGTGCCGTCGACCGCCGCCAGGTTGATGTCGTTGACCTGGAAGTAGCGATAGCCCGCTTCCAGCGTGACCTGCTCGTCGATTTCGTAACCGACGCCGGCGCCGATCTGCCAGGCGAGGCCCGAATCCTTGTCGTTCATCGCCGTGACATTGCCCGGCCCCAACGGGCCCACGGGCGCGGCGAGGGCGACGCCATGGTTCTTGAAGTTGACCTCGGCCAGGCCGATGCCGCCTGAGATGAACGGTTTGAAGCCGTTGCCGAAATCGTAGTCGACCGCCGCATTGACCATACCGTAGACGATCTCGGTCGTGCCGAATGCGGCACCGCCGTCAAGCGTCGTTGCGATCGCGACCAGCGTGTGGCTCTTGATCTCCGTCGAGATCAGGCCAGCCTCGATTTCACCGCGCAGGGCGACGTTGCTGCCCCAGCCAAACTCGTAACCGGCGGCGAGTGCACCACCGAAGCCCAGCCGGTCATAGTCGTTGACGATATTGGTCGGCACGACGGTCAGATTGAAATTGGTGTCCGGCGAGAAGGCGCCAACGATGCGTGCGGCGACATAGGCACCGCTGAAATCGCCGGCCATTGGTGCCTCGACAATCTCGAGATCGGCGGCTTGGGCCAGCGGGGCAACCAACACGGCGCTCATGCCGAGCGAAAGCAGAAGGGTACGCATGGATCAGGTCCTGAATCAGCGGAGCGGGCGAACGCGACCATACGCGCCGCCTTCCGGATGCGCGCATGGTTAACGAGCTGGGTTAATTCCGCGTTAAACGATCAACCTTTGCGTGCGGCCATCCTTCGCCGCAGGACGAACGACACGCCGATTACGTGCATCAGCAGGCCATGGACCGCCGAGGGCAGGGCGAACGGCGATTCCAGTTCGGCCTCTGTCAGAAGAGCGCCGGCCTTCAGGCCGCGCGTCCCATTCTGGATACCGATGTCGATGGTAAGCGCGGCCGGCAGGCACAGCGTGCCTGCGTTGGAAGGCCGATCAGAAGTGAACCGACACGCCGGCGACGAAGGCGTTCAGGATGATGTTGGTTTCCAACTTTGCGCCTTCGGTCAGCGTCACATTGTTCATCGCATAGTTGAACTGATATTCGCCGAACACCGACAGCCAGTCATTGATATAATAGTTGGCGCCCACCTGCGCCTGGAACGCAGCGCCGCCGATCTGGTAGTTGAAGGTCGTGCCCTCGGGCCGCGTCACTTCCACATGCGGGATCGACAGGCCGGCGCCGACGCCGACATAGGGCTCGAAACCGTTCCAGCGGTCAAAGCGGCGCATCGCATTGACCGTCAGGATGTTGATCCCGTCGGAGAATTCGAACCGGGTCCAGTTGTCGGTCTTTGGAAAGGTCGCCGCGTCCGCATAGACCTTGGCATGGGTGAAATCGACCGACACGCCCCATTCCGGCATGTTGAACCGCTCAAGCCAGTAGGTGCCGCGCACGCCCCAATAGGGCGGCATCTCGAACGACCGGCCGTCCCAGCCCGCATTGAAGCTCTCCGCGCCGATGCCGGTCACCGTGACCAGGCTGTGCGGCGCCGTCTGCCAGCCGCCATAGGCGGAGAACTGGAACTCGGCGGACGCGATGGCCGTAGAGGAAGCAAGGATTGCGGCGGTGAGCAGTGTGGTACGCATCATGATGGTCTCGTCACTCGATGACCACCCAATACTGGATGTAGGGCGCCGCGCCAATCAGAAATTCGACTCGTGCGACAATGAATGCCCAAGTGTGGCCCGCCGGGACCTGCCAAGGGAGTCAGCGCACAATCACATCGGCGCCGACACTGACTCGCGCATAAAGATCCTTGACGTCCTCGTTGCGCATGCGGATGCAGCCTGAAGACACCGCCTGTCCGATTGTCCAGGGCTGGTTGGTGCCGTGGATGCGGTAGAGCGTCGAGCCCAGATAGAGCGCCCGTGCGCCCAGCGGGTTCTGCGGGCCGCCTTCCATGAAGGTGGGCAGGTGCCGGCCCTTGCGCGCCTCGCGGGCGATCATTTCGGCCGGCGGACGCCAGCTCGGCCATTCGGCCTTGCGGGTGATGCGCTCGCTGCCGCGCCATTCGAACCCCTGCTTGCCGACGCCGACGCCGTAGCGCTTGGCCGTGCCGTCGCCATTGACGAGATAGAGGAACCGGTCGGTCGTCTCGATGATGACCGTGCCGGCCGGTTCGCCGCCATGATAGGTCACGGTCTGCGGCAGGTAGATCGGATCGATGCCGCGCACCTGCGGCTGCGGCGGTTGCGCCAGTGCGGCCCGTTGCTGATGCCGTTGCGGCTGATAGACCCGGCGTTCACCGGCCTGACGGCGGGTGACGACACGCGGCGCCGATGCCCGGACGCCCTGTGAACGCGGGTTCTGCAGTTGCATTACCCAGGGCTGGCTCAGATCCGGGCTGAGCACGATCGGCGGTGGCGTCGCATAGCGGTCATTGGCCTGCGCCTGCCCGGCGATGAGGAGGGCGGTCGCAACGGCCAGGGCCGCCGCGCCTTTCTTGATGGTCGTCATCGGTCGTACTCGCAACTGTTTCGCCGACGGTTCCGCTCACATGTCAGGAACCTTCGCCTCGGACCATGACTCCGCGCGCCAATCAAAATATGAATCGGGCTTCATAAAATGCGCCGTTGGCCGGAAACCGGTTGGCAAGGTTAGCGGCGCGTTGTCGGCAGTGGTGAATGGCGGCTTAAGGGACACGGTTAATGACGGACGATCCATTGCCCGAAGGGCTGGTGCGCGGCGAAGATGGCAAGGTCCGCTGCTGGTGGCATGGCGGCAAAGCTGACTATATCGCCTATCACGACACCGAATGGGGCATGCCGGTCGGTGACGATCACCGCCTGTTCGAAAAACTCTGCCTCGAGGGTTTCCAGTCGGGCCTGAGCTGGCTGACGATTCTGCGAAAGCGCGACAATTTCCGCGCCGCCTTTGCTGGCTTCGATTTCGACAAGGTGGCCGAGTTCGGCGACGCGGACATAGAACGGCTTCTGGGCGATGCGGGGATCGTCCGGCATCGGGGCAAGATCGTTTCGACCATCAACAATGCCAGGCGCGCCCGCGAGATGCGCGACGAGTTCGGCTCGCTCGCAGCCTTTTTCTGGGCGCGCGAACCCGGTCCCGAGGAGCGGCCCGAAGTCGCCGATTACCCGGCGCTGACCGCCATGACCAAGACGCCCACTTCGACGGCGGTCTCCAAGGAGCTGAAAAAGCGCGGCTGGTCCTTTGTCGGGCCGACGACCGTCTACGCCTTCATGCAGGCCATGGGTCTGGTCAACGACCATCTGGAGGGGTGTCACTGCCGCCCGGTGGTCGAGGCGGCCCGTGCGGCGTTCGTCCGGCCATGAGCGCGCGGGCCCGCAAGCTGATCCTGGAGGCGGCGGCCGAGACCGAAGCGGTCGGCGAACTGGCCGAAAGCGTCAAATGGGGCGAGGCGAGCTTTACGCCCGCAAGATCGCGCATCGGCAGTTCCGTTCGCATCCAGGAGCGATCCAATGGCGACGAGGCGCTGATGTTCATCTGCCACACCGGACTGGTCGACGAGTTCCGCGACCTTTACGGCGAAACGCTGGCTTTCGAGGCCAATCGCGCGATCGTGTTGCCCGCCGGCAAACCGGTTGACGAGGCTGCGGTCCGGCACTGCATCGCCCTGGCGCTGACCTACCATTGGCGCAAACGAGCGGCCAGGCATTAACCACACAATCATGCCGCACCTTGTCTCTTTGTCCTGTCTCGGGATTCATGCTTTATTAACCGCGTAGGGACCGAAGACCATCACGGGAGTGTTCCGATGAAACTCAGGCAAATCGCAATCGCGGCGGCCATGGCCGTGGCCGCAGGATTGACCCTGACGCCTTCGGCCGGCGCCATGCCGGCCCCCAAACTGACCGCCGATGCGCTGGCCACCGGCGCGTCCGACATCATCCATGTCGGCAACCGTGGCCATGTCCGCGTCGGCATTCGCTGGCGCGGCGGCCATGTCTACTACAACGGCCATCGCGGCTATCATCGCTACCGCCACGGCTATCGCCGTCATCACGGCTACTGGTTCCCGCACCGCGCCTTCGTGGTTGTCGTGCCGCGCTACCGCTACATTCCGGTGCGGCCCTATCAGCCGCCGCGTGCGGTGCATCCGCGCATCATCCGCTTGAGCCATGCGCACAAGCAATGGTGTCAGCACCGCTACCGGTCCTACCGGCTGCGCGACAACACGTTCCAGCCCTATCACGGCCCGCGCCGGCCCTGCGTGTCGCCCTATTACTGATCGGGCCGTTTGACGGGGGCGGCGGGCGCCGGTACACGCCGGCCGCGCGCGACGATGGCAACGGCAACGCCGCCCAGGATGACGATCGAGGCGAGGGCGAAGCGCAGCGTCAGCGGTTCGCCCAGAAACAGGATGCCGCCCAGCGCGGCGATCACCGGCACGGTGAGCTGCACGATGCCGGCCTGTGTCGCGGTCAGCGATCCGAGCACGCGATACCACAGCGCATAGCCAAGACCCGACGCGAGCGCCCCTGACGCGATCGCCATCAGAACACCGAACGGGCTCGCCGCAAGGCCGGCCAGTCCAATGAGGGCGAGCGCGATGCCGAGCGGCGCCGCAAGCACGAATGCGCCCGCCGTGCCGGCCAGCGGATCGCCCACACCGCGCCCGCGCAGCGAATAGATGCCCCAGGCAATGCCCGCGCCGGCCATCAGCGCCGCGCCGAGCGGATCGGGCGCGGCCAGCCCCGGCGAAACCAGCCAGACAAAGGCTGCAAAGGCAGCGATCAGGCCGAGCCATTCAAGCGGCAACGGCCGGTCGCACCGCGCCACGGCCCAGCCGATCATCGTTGCCTGCACGCAGGCAAAAAGGATCAGAGCGCCGATGCCCGTCTCGAGCGCCACATAGGCGTAGGAAAAGCCGGCCGCATAGCCGAACAGGGCAAGCGCCGAGGCGAGCGATCCGCCGCTGCGCATGCGGCCCCGGCCGCGCGCGCCAAGGCCAACCAGCAGCACGAGCATCAGGGCGCCGGCGAGAATGCGGATCAGCGTGTAGCTGGCCGGGTCCATCGCCCCGTCGCCGAGCGCCAGCCGCGCGAAAACGGAGTTGGCGGCAAAGGCGGTCATTGTCAGGGCGGTGAGAAGGAAAAGGCGCATCGGGTCCCGTTAGCACAAACGGAGACGCGCGCGCGTCACTTTGTCGGGACCCGATGGTGACACCACCGCATGTGCGCAACGGCACAGTCGCTCAGCCGCAACCGGCCTAAAAGCCGCGCCAACGAGGGGGCGGCGCGGTGCTGCCCCGCAAACGAGGACAAAACCAAAATGAAGATCAGCTACTATGTCGCCGCCGTCTGCGCGGCACTTGCAATGGCCGGGCCGGCTTCGGCCAAGGACTGGATTGAAAATGTCGACCTTGGGCCCGACGGCATCGATCTCGTGCCAATCGAGGTGCGCGCAGGCGGCAACGGGTACAGCGCAATCCGCACCAGTCAGCACCGCTTTTCGATCCGCCTTTATGCCCGCGCCAAGTCCGGCAAGCGGATCGCGGCCGGCAAGCTTGGCTCCCACAATGGTACCGGCTATTTCGAGAGTGATGGCGGCCGGTGGACGGTCAGCTTTGCCGGTCGGGATGTCGGATCGGGCAGCCTGCGCACCCTGCAGCGCACCTACTCCATCGTCGCGCCGGTCGCTCGGCTCGGTTGGCACGGCGCCGATCCGGTCGAGGCTTGCAACGCGCTTCTGGCCACCAAGATGAACCAGGGCATGAGCCGTGCGGAGGTTCTCAGCGAACACCGGACGACGACCGCCAATGTCTTCTTCCAGTTCGAAGCGGTTGCGGCCCGCAGGAAGAACGCCGAAAACGGCACGATCAATCTCGGCAACACGACCACCGAACGTGGCTCGGACACCTATCCGGTCCGTGTTCGCTGCCTTGCCAAGCCGGCGCGAGCCAGCGGCTAGGTACGTCGGCGAAGCCGCATGCGGCAAGAGTACCGCACCCTTGCGGCGGAAATACCGCTCGGTTAGGGAAAGCGCGCGTTTCATATGCGCGCTTTTTTCCGTTCAGGGTCCCCATGTCCGACAAGAAGAAGACCAAGCCGCAAAAGCTGAAGGCACGCCTGCCGCGCGGTTTCGCCGACCGCAGCCCGAGCGACATTCGCGCGACCGACGAGATGGTGGCGAGGATTCGCACCGTCTTCGAGCGCTACGGCTTTGATCCGGTCGAGACGCCGGCCTTTGAATATACCGACGCGCTCGGCAAGTTCCTGCCCGACCAGGACCGGCCCAATGAGGGCGTCTTCTCGCTGCAGGACGATGACGAGCAATGGATGAGCCTGCGCTACGATCTGACAGCGCCGCTCGCCCGCCATGTCGCGCAGAACATCAACGAGATCGCGCTGCCCTACCGGACCTACCGGCAAGGCTGGGTGTTCCGCAACGAAAAGCCCGGTCCGGGCCGCTTCCGCCAGTTCATGCAGTTCGATGCGGACAGTGTCGGCGCGCCGGGCGTGCAGGCCGACGCCGAAATGGCGATGATGATGGCCGACACGATGGAAGCGCTGGGGATCAAGCGCGGCGACTATGTGATCCGGGTGAACAACCGCAAGGTGCTGGACGGGGTGATGGAGGCGATCGGCCTTGGTGGCGAGGAAAATGCCGGCAAGCGCCTGACCGTCCTCCGCGCGATCGACAAACTGGACCGGCTGGGCATCGAAGGCGTTCGGCAATTGCTGGGTGACGGGCGCAAGGACGAGAGCGGAGATTTCACGCCGGGTGCTGGGTTGTCGGAAAGAGATCGAAGAATCTTAGAGGCAACACTGAAAGCGATCAGCGATACCTCCACGGACGAACAAACTGATAATCAAATCAAAGAACAATTCTCGCCCGAAACCATAGCCGAAGTAGTTGAGCGCCAACTTCGATCAGCAGGCGATCCAGACTTGGAAACCCTAGAAGCCTATCTTCGCTCGGATGAAATGACATTGCGTGATCACGTGCGGTTCGGAAAACCTAAAGGTGGATATGTAGACGTAAGGTTTGCTCCTCCAAGCTTTCTTACCCTTCTCGGGTCAATGGCTTCGAGGCGTGGCAAGGTGGCCAGGTACGTCTTCTACTTGGCAAATTGGCGCAAGCTCATCGGAGAAACCAAATCCGGCCAAAGCGGCATTTCTGAATTGGAAGCTATGTTCAGCATCATAGGTCGGGCCGGTTACCTAGATCGTATCGAGTTGTCGCCAAACGTCGTCCGTGGCCTCGAATACTACACCGGCCCCGTCTACGAAGCCGAACTCCTGTTCGACGTCACCAACGAAAAGGGCGAGACGGTGCAGTTCGGCTCGGTCGGCGGCGGCGGGCGCTATGATGGTCTGGTCAAGCGATTCACCGGACAGGATGTGCCGGCCACCGGCTTTTCCATCGGCGTCTCGCGCCTGATCACGGCGCTCAAGAACCTCGGCAAGCTCGGCACCGACGCAATGGTCGCGCCGGTGCTGGTCACGGTCATGGACGGCAACGACACCGAAATGCTCGGGCGCTATCAGAAGTTCACGCAGGATCTGCGCGCCGCCGGCATCCGCGCCGAAATGTATCAGGGCAACTGGAAGAAGTTCGGCAACCAGCTGCGCTATGCGGACCGGCGCGGCTGTCCCGTCGCGATCATCCAGGGGTCCAACGAGCGCGAAAAGGGCATCGTGCAGATCAAGGACATGATCGAAGGCCGCAAGGAAGCCGCTGCCATCGGCTCGAACGAGGAGTATCGCGCCGCCCGCCCGGGGCAGTTCGAAGTGGACCAAGACGAACTAGTCGAAGCGGTGCAAAAGCTCCTCGCCGCGCAGAGGGCCGGGTAGGCGCCGATGAGCGCGCTTCGCTCCTTTGCCGCGCGGGCGGATATCGAAACGATCCTCACCGGGCTCGGTGCGGCGCGCATCGATGTGCCCGTGCTGCAGCCGGCCGACCCGTTTCTCGACATGGCCGGCGAGGAATTGCGCCGGCGCATCTTCGTCACGCAAAGCGAGACGGGCCAGGCGCTGTGCCTGCGCCCCGAATTCACCATACCCGTCTGCATGGCCCATCTGGCCGCGCAGAGCGGGCCGGCGCGGCACGGCTATGTCGGCACCGTGTTCCGCCAGCGTCGGGCCGGTCCGAGCGAGTTCCTGCAGGCCGGCATCGAGGATATCGGTGCCGCCGACACGTTGGACGCCGATGCCCGTTCCGTCGCCGATGCGGCCACGATGATCGGCCGGCTCGGCGTGCCCAAAGGCGCGGTCGCAACCGTGCTCGGCGACCAGACCGTGTTCGACGCGGTGCTGGCTGCGCTGGGCCTGCCGACCGACTGGCGCCTGGCGCTTGCCCATGCCTTCGGCAGCGACACGGCGTTGGCCGCAACGCTCGACCGGCTGTCGCGCCCCGCGCCGATGCCGGCCATGCCGGCCGCGATCGCCGAACCGGCCCGTGCCGGCGACCGGCCCGCACTGGAAGCGGCCATTGCCGGCGCGATGCGTGCCGCCAGCCTGCCCGAGGCCGGCGGACGCGCCGCCGGAGACATTGCCGGCCGGCTGCTGGACAAGGTCGAAGCGGCCCGTCTGACGCCCGATCCGGCCCGGCTCGATGCGCTGCGGGCGTTTCTCGTCATCTCCGCGCCGCTGGCCGATGCGCCTTCGGCGCTCGCCCAATGGCAATCCGATGCAGGGGTCGACATTGCCGGGGCGGTCGCCACACTGGCCGCACGCACCGATGCGCTTGCCGCGCGCGGCGGCGACCCGCAGGCGATCACCTACCAGGCGAGCTTCGGCCGCCGGCTCGACTACTACACCGGTCTTGTCTTCGAGATGCGGAGCATGGACGGAGACGTGCTGGCCGGCGGCGGGCGCTATGACCGTCTGCTGCCGCTCCTTGGCGCTTCGGCGCCCACACCGGGCGTCGGCTTTTCGGTCTGGCTCGACCGGGTGGCGCAAGTGGCGGGGCGCACGTCATGAGCATCGTCACGCTGGCCGTGCCGTCCAAGGGGCGCTTGCGGGAGACTGCGCTGGAACGGCTCGCCGAAGCCGGCTGGGACGTGGTGCCGCCGGCCGATGCCCGTTCCTACCGCGCGATGGTAAAGGGCCGCGACGATGTCGAGGTGGCGTTCCTTTCGGCCTCGGAGATCGCCCGTGAACTGGGCGCGGGCCGCATCGATGCTGGCATCACCGGCGAAGATCTGGTGCGCGAGGGGCTGGCCGACAGCGAGCAACGGCTCGACTGCGCCGCCCGCCTCGGCTTCGGCCATGCCGATGTCGTCGTCGCCGTCCCCGAAGCCTGGTTCGATGTCGAGACGATGGCCGACCTTGGCGAAGTGGCGGCGGGCTTTCGCGCCCGCCATGGCCGCCGGCTGCGCATTGCGACGAAGTATTGGCGGCTGACGCAGCGCCATTTTTCGCAGGAACACGGCATCCAGCTCTACCGCATCATCGAGAGCCTCGGCGCCACCGAAGGCGCGCCGGCCGCTGGCCAGGCCGACATCATTGTCGACATCACCTCGACCGGCTCAACACTGCGCGCCAACCGGCTGAAGATCTTGTCCGATGGTGTGATCCTGCGATCGGAAGCCTGCCTGTTCACCGCCAACCGATCGGTCCCGGCGCCGATCGCCGATCTGGCCCGACGGCTGGCCGGCAGCGCACAAAAAAAGGCCGCGCCTTCGCGGTGAGCGTAAAGGCGCGGCGCAAAAACTTCTCCGGGCGATCGGGGAGCCCTTCAAAGGTGCCGGAGTGCGGTTGATCGGGGGAACCACCGGACCGGCATGGCTGTTTACGCCGCCGATCCGGGCCGGATCATATCTCGTTGACTTTTTTGTCCGGCACCTGCCGGTCTACCAGTGCGTGGTGCCCGGCGCGCCCTTGACCGGCCCGGTGATCCAGCTCGTCACCCAGCCGCCATAGAAGTTGCCGGGCTGTGGCTCGACACGTTCGCCACCGACGAAACAGGCATCCATCGGTTCGGCATAGACGGCGAAATGGCCCTTGATCGGGGCGAAGTCCGGTGTCGGGCGTAGATAGAACCATGCCGCGCGGCTCGCGCGCTGGCCGCCGGCGACAATGTCGAGATAGCTGGCCCGGCCTTTCCATTCACAGACGGACGATCCGTTGCAGGGCTGAAGCACGCCCTCGGCAAACGCTGCCATCGGGAGATAGTAAGTCGGCGCGTGAAATGTTTCGAGCACGCGATACGCTTGGTCGGTTTCCGCGATGGTCTGCCCGGCAAAGACGATCCGGATGATGTCGTCCACCGGTTCCAGCGCCGGCGGGCGCGGATAGTCCTCGACGTTCTCGATCACACGCCTTGTTGGCTCAATCACCGTCTCTGCCCTCTCACATCTTTCGCCCGACCATGGCCTCCGGACGGACGATCCGGTCGAAGTCCTCGCCGGAGACATGACCGCCCCCGACCGCTTCCTCGCGCAGGGTCGTCCCGTTGGCATGCGCGGCCTTTGCGATCGACGCCGCCGTGTCATAGCCGACATGGGGTGCCAGCGCGGTTACGAGCATCAGCGAACGCTCGACCAGCTCCGCGATGCGCGCGCGATCGGGCTCGATACCGGCGACGCAGCGCTCGGTGAACGAGGCCATCGCATCGGCGGCGAGCCTGATCGATTGCAGCACGTTGAGCGCGATCACCGGCTTGAAGACGTTGAGTTCGAAATGGCCCTGCGCGGCGGCAATGGTGATCGCCGTTTGGTTGCCCATGATCTGCGTCGCCACCATGGAGAGCGCCTCGGCCTGGGTCGGGTTCACCTTGCCGGGCATGATCGAAGAACCGGGCTCGTTGGCCGGCAGGATCAACTCACCCAGCCCGGAACGCGGCCCCGAGCCCAAAAAGCGGATGTCGTTGGCGATCTTGAAGAGGTCGGCGGCCAACGCATTCAGGCTGCCGTGGAAGTCCGTCAGCGCGGCGTGGGAGGCGAGCGCGGCGAACTTGTTGGGGGCGGTCTTGAAAGGCAGGCCGGTGGCTTCGGCGACGCGCGATGCAAAGCCGGTCGCAAAACCGTCCGGCGCGTTCAACCCCGTGCCAACGGCCGTGCCGCCCTGAGCCAGCTCAAGCACGCGCGGCAATGCGTTTTCGAGGCGAGCGATCCCGTATTCGACTTGTTTGGCGTAGCCGGAAAACTCCTGACCCAATGTCAGCGGTGTGGCGTCCTGTGTGTGCGTGCGCCCGATCTTGACGATATCGTCGAAGGCCCGGGCCTTCTCGTTGAGGACCGCGATCATCTGATCGAGCGCCGGCAGCAGCCGGTCATGGGTTTCGAGCGCCGTGGCGATGTGCATTGCCGTCGGGAACGTGTCGTTCGACGACTGGCTCGCATTGACATGGTCGTTGGGATGCACCGGGCTCTTGGAGCCCATCGCGCCTCCGAGCATTTCTATGGCCCGGTTGGCGATCACCTCATTGGCGTTCATGTTGGTCTGCGTGCCCGAGCCGGTCTGCCAGACGACCAGCGGGAAATGATCGTCAAGAGCGCCATCGGCGACCTCGGCGGCGGCCTTGACAATAGCCCCGGCAATGTCGGCATCGATCACGCCCAGTGCCGCGTTCGTTTCTGCCGCCGCCTTCTTGATCAGCCCCAGCGCGCGGATCAGCGGCACCGGCATGCGCTCTTCGCCGATCGGGAAGTTGCCGATCGACCGCTGTGTTTGCGCGCCCCAATAGCAGTCGGCGGGCACGTCGATGGCGCCCATTGTGTCGGTTTCTGTGCGGGTCTCGATCTGGCTCATGGCGGTCTCCTGCACCCGATATGGTGATACCGCCGGAAGGTCCAAGCGCTGCCGGCACGATTTTGTGAACACAGCGTCGTTTCGGGCGTGCTTGCATCGCGGCGCGGGCTCCTTAATTGACGGTGCGCAACAAGCCGCAGGGCAGAGGGGACATCATGGCCATTACACTCGACGATTTTCCGATCACGCAGCATTGGCAGCCGCGCAACCCGGAACTGCTGCAACTCTATTCCTACCCCACACCCAACGGCGTGAAAGTGTCGATCGCGCTGGAGGAACTGGGCGTGCCCTATGACGCGCACACCGTGCCGCTCAACCAGACGACGACGCCTGCCTTTCTGTCACTGAACCCCAACAACAAGATCCCGGCGATCATCGATCCCGACGGGCCCAATGGCAAGCCGTTCGGCCTGTGGGAATCAGGCGCCATCCTCATCTATCTGGCCGAAAAGCATGGCAGTCTTTTGCCGTCCGACCCGGCGCGGCGCCTTGAAACGCTGCAATGGCTGATGTTCCAGATGGGCGGCGTGGGCCCGATGTTCGGCCAGTACGGTTTCTTCGGCGTCTTCGCCGGCAAGGAGATTGAGGACCCGCGTCCGCGCGAGCGCTACGTCAACGAATCCCGGCGCCTTCTGGGTGTTCTGGAACAGCGCTTGGCAGACGGCCGCGACTGGATCATGGGCGACGAGTACACGATCGCCGATATCGCCATCTTCCCTTGGGTGCGCGGCGCCAAGATCTTCTACAAGGCCGAAGAGGCCTTCGAGATGGCCGCACGCCCAAACGTCATGGCATGGCTCGACCGCTGCATCGCGCGTCCTGCGTCCGAGCGGGGGTTGGTCCAACCGCCGCGCGAGTGATCTCTCCGGTACCGTCTTACTTGACCGTCAGCACCGCGCACTCGGCCAGTTGCGAGACCTTGTGTGTGATGCTGCCGACAAGCAGTGACCCGAAATCGCCCAGCCCACGGCGGCCCATCACGATCAGATCAGCGTTCTCGGCCTTTGCATATTCGACGATCACCCGGCCGGGATCGCCGGGCTGAATTTTCGTCACGGCATTGTCGACACCTTGCTCGCCCGCAATGGCCGTTGCCTTTGCGATTGCCTCGGCGCCGGCCTTTTCCAGCTCTTCGGCGCTCGGCGGCAGCGGCACGGCCGAATAGCCGACCATCATCGTTTCGCTGGCGACTTGCGGCGTGTGGACGATGTGCAGCGTCGCACCGTACTTGCCGGTCAGGTCGCAGGCGGCCTTGAGTGCCTCCTGTGCGTGGTCCGATCCGTCAAAGGCGGCGATGATGGTCTTGAACATGAATGCTCTCCGCGTTTTTGTCCGAGCCTGCCGGTCCGGTGCGGGGCTTTCATTGATCTCGATCAGGTCGGAGGCGCCACGGGTTTGACCGTCAGCGCAGATTGACCATGGTCGCCACCGGAGCCGCGCCGAAGTCGTGCAGAAAGGCGGCCAGCCGCTCAGGGTCCGGCGCGCCTGGTTCGCCATATTCGCGCCCGTGGATGCCATCGGACACGAACAGCAGGTCGAACCCGTTGTCCATCGCGCCCTTGACGTCGGTCGTCATCCCGTCACCGATCGCAAGCACCCGGCTTCGGTCTGTCGACGCGCCGATCTGCGCCAGCGCCGCGTCATAGATCGGCGCGTGCGGTTTGCCCGCGATCAGCGTACGTCCGCCCATAAGCCCGTACGCCCGGGCGATCGCGCCGGCGCAATAGATCAGCCGGTCGCCGCGCTCGACGACAATGTCCGGATTGGCGCAGATCAACGGCAGGTCGCGCGCCCGCAGGCGGGCCAGAAGGTCGGCATAGTCGTCGGGTGTCTCGCGCTCATCGTCGCGCGGCCCGGTTACCACGATCGCCGACGCCTCAAAATCCTCGACAAGCTCGACATCGATGCCGTCGAAGATCGGCAGGTCTTCCTCGGTACCGATATGGAAGATGCGGCGCGGGCCCTCGGCGATCAGGGTGCGCGTGACATCGCCGGATGTGACGATGCCGTCATGACAGTCCGCCGGCACACCCAAACGCGCCAGCTGCGCCATGACTTGCGCCGTCGGCCGCGGCGAATTGGTGATCAGGATGACCGTCTTGCCGGCCTCGCGCGCCCGCTGCAGCGCTTCGAACGCCGCCGACCAAGACACGACGCCATTGTGCAGCACGCCCCACACGTCGCACAGGATCGCGTCATAGCGATCGTGCAAAGCATCCAGCGTGTCGATGGTGGCGATGGCCATGCCGGTCTCCGTCCTGCCCGAAAACAAACCCGCCGGGCGCTTAACCCGGCGGGTGTCTCAAGTCACGGACTTTGCGGAGCCCCGGGCGATCTCAGCCCTTGCACTTGTTGCTGAACAGGTCTCCGGTCTCTTCGACCAGATCGATGCTGGGGACGTATCGAAGCGGAAAGTACTGGTTTACCCGGAACAGGCCGTCATCTCTGTTCTCGCGCGGGTTGAGATCGAAGATACCAAGATAGTTGAAGGAGGGTGCAAGGTGGAAGAACCCTTCCAGATGCAGATAGCGCATGCCGTCGATCTGGAGTTCATCCGGAATGTTGATCAGGCGCCCGGGGTCGCGGGCCTGGCTTTGGTGCCTGCGGTACTCCCATTCGGTCCGGCCGCGAACGCGCCCGTTGGGGCGTGTCTCGACAAGGATCATCGTCGCGCGGAACCGGAAGTCGAGCGCGCCATTGGCCGGAAAATCGTCTCCAGACCGAATCCGCCGGGCCCAATTGCCATGGGCATAGGAATCGTAGACCAGTTCCGAGATCGCATCGAGCTGGTCGCAGGTCAGATCCTCGGTGCGGGTGGTGATGATATCGCCAACCGAATACAGATTGCTGACTGACCGGTTGTACTGCGTGTAGATCGTGCCGGCGTCCCAGGTCAGAAACGCCATGGCCGCGAAGATCGGCAGCACAAAGGCCATCTCCACGGACACCGAACCCCGGCCGTCGCGTGCAAACAAGCGCGCCAGCGGCTGCTTCCGCCGGATCGTTTGACGGGTCTTTTGGGCAAGAGAGCGCATGATCACGGCTCCGTCATGAAGGTGATGCCGCCGCTCAGGCTGGCCGCCTGATCGCCGAACAACAGATCGGTGAACATGATGGACGGCATGTCGAGGTCGGCCTCCACGCGCATGATCGTCTCGCGCGGTGCCAGGATGAGTTGGTCGGGATCGGAGGTCGACCAGGCCTGGTTCATGTCCTGGTCATAGCGTTCGATGGTGATCTCCAGCGTGCTTTCGCAGGTCGAAATGCTGATCCGCCCGCAGATCGTCTCGCGATACCATTCCTCGATCGTCATGTTGCGCTGCTGCACGACGGTGGCGGCGTGGTTGGTGCGCAGGTCGAAGACCGCCTTTTCCACCGCACGCTGGGTCGATGTGGATGCATAGACGAAATAGCAGATCTCGAAGATCGCGACCAAAAGCGCAAAGAAGGCCGGCGCCAGCAACGCGAATTCGATTGCGGCTACCCCGTCCTTTTCCCTGACGATGAACGATCTGATGCGGCTGAGCATGGCCCCTGCTTCCCGATTTGAGGGACAGGCTAGCCGTAAAGGGTTTCTTTTCCGTTTTCGCCGATCACTCAAGTTCGAAAGGCCCGTTAAACCGGTCTTTAGGTGTTTGCCTTAGATTGCGAGCCAAAGCTGGGGCGCATGGTGCGCGGGGATCGCCGCGCACCGCTGCCGAAAGGAACGAGGCAAGGAAGATGAAGAGCTTGTTCAAGCGGTTTGCTGCCGACGAAAAAGGCACGGCCTACATCATGGCGGCGTTCGCCGTCGTTCCACTGTTCGGCATGACCGGTCTTGCGGTCGACTATGCGAACGCGGTTCGCACCGAAACCCAGATCGAGACGGCTGCCCAGTCGGTGGCGCTGCATCTGGCCAAGCGCACGACGCTGAACCCGAACATCCCCGCCGAGGACCTGATCGCCGAAGGCAAGGGCCTGATGGCCGAGATGGTCAAGGGTCGCACCCTTTCCTATGATGTCTTTCAGGTCGATCCGTCCAACGGCCTGGTGCGCATTGTCGCCAAGACGACCATGGACACATACCTCATGCATATGTTCGGCACCGACGAGTTGACCGTTGTCGGCCGCAAGCAGGCCCAGTTCGGCCGGCGCTCCGTGGAAGTCGCCATCGCCATCGACAATTCCGGCTCGATGGATTGGTTTGCAGGCGGCACCCGCAAGATGGATGCGGCCAAGACGGCGGCCGGCGTGCTGATCGACGCGGCGACCGCTGCCGTCGAAGACTATGCTAACTCGGACCTGAAGTTTTCGGTCATCCCTTGGCATACCCATGTCAGCGTGCCCGATGAGTATCTGGGCGGGTCGGATCACGATGCCGATTGGATTGATTGGGAAGGCCGCTCCACGGGCCACTTCCGCTATCTGCCGCCCTACAAGCGCAACGGTTCCAACGCCGGCGACATGAAATGGCAGATGCCGCGACGCGAGTCGCATTGGGGCAGCCCGCAAAGCCGCGAGCTGGTCTACTACGATCCCAACCGGCTCACCGAAGTCCTGCCTCTCGAGGCCGATGGCGACGGCGTCGACATCGATCAGCTCACGAGCAACGGCGATACTGTTGTTGTCACGCGAAAGGACGTGTTCGACGCCTTCACCAATGTCACGTGGAATGGGTGTTTCGAGCACCGCGCCGGCGACTATCGGTACAGCTTTGACGCGCCCAACAACAACGACGGCGACTCGCTCTTCGTGCCGCACTTGGCACCCGACGAATATGACCGCGACGGTGGCGGAGACGGTTGGCAGGGAAGCTATCGCAACGACTATGTCGATGACGTGGGCGGCGATACCGACTACGATGCTGACTATCTCTCGACCTCCAACCACGACGCCGATTTCACTTTCGACGACATCATCCGCGCGCGCACGTTCAACACGGCAAAATACGCGGTCTCCGGCAACACCACGGGCAACTGGCATCCTTGGGGTTATTGGACCGGGCCGAACGGGCGGTGCAACACGGCCAAGCTTCGTGGCCTGACGGACAACCGGACTGTTATCGATCAAGCGATTGACGGCATGGACGCCAATGGCGGCACCGACCTGTCGATCGGCCTGTCCTGGGCAATGAACACGCTGACGCCTTGGGAGCCGTTGACTGCCGCAGCCGATTTCGGCGAAGCCGAGAAGATCCTGGTCTTCATGACCGACGGCGACAACTCCGCAGTGTACCCGGACGAATACATGACCAGCATGTCGAGTTTGGGCTATTTGAAGGACGACCCGATGCGCGAAGGCTGGGGCGATAATCCGTCCAAGGCCCAAGCCGACGCCGTGCTCGACGATGTGTCCAAGGAGTACTGCACGGCCATCAAGAACCTCGGCGTCAAGATCTACTTCGTCTATTTCGGCACGCCGAGCGCCAACGCCACCGGAGTGATGAACCATTGCGCCACATCCGACGAAACAGCCATCGCGGCGAGCAATGAAGAAGAGCTGGTTGCCGCTTTCCGCGAGATCGGCGACGATATCGGCAAGCTGCGCCTGAGCCACTACACGCCGCCCGAGGATTGATGGGCGGGTCGTTTTCGACTGTTTGGAACGGGCGCCTTCGGGCGCCCGTTTTCGTTCTGCGGCCCTTGACTCCGAAGTTCCCGATCCTTATCTGACCGGCGCTAGCACTCCCCCGATGTGAGTGCTAGCTGAGCGCACCAGCGTTCTTGTCTTTGCAAGAAGATGTCATTCAACGCAATCAAGGGTAACGAAAATGGCAGAGATGAACTTTCGTCCGCTGCACGACCGCGTGGTCGTTCGCCGCGTCGAGTCCGAGGAAAAGACGGCCGGCGGCATCATCATCCCCGACACCGCCAAGGAAAAGCCGCAGGAAGGCGAAGTCGTCGCCGTCGGGCCGGGCGGCCGTGACGATGACGGCGATCTGATCGCCATGGATGTCAAGCCGGGCGACCGTGTCCTGTTCGGCAAATGGTCCGGCACCGAGGTCAAGCTGAACGGCGAAGACCTGCTGATCATGAAGGAAAGCGACATTATGGGCGTTCTGGCCTGAGCCGCGTCCCGTCGATCGTCAAACGCAATTTGCATTGGGCTCAACGCCCGGGAGTAGAAGATCATGTCCGCTAAGGAAGTCAAATTCGGCCGCACGGCCCGCGAGCGCATGCTCGATGGCGTCAACATTCTCGCCGATGCCGTGAAAGTCACCCTCGGCCCGAAAGGCCGCAACGTCGTGCTCGACAAGTCGTTCGGCGCGCCGCGCATCACCAAGGACGGCGTCACCGTCGCCAAGGAAATCGAACTGGAAGACAAGTTCGAGAACATGGGCGCCCAGATGGTGCGCGAAGTCGCCTCCAAGACCAACGACATCGCCGGTGACGGCACCACGACGGCCACCGTTCTGGCCCAGTCGATCGTTCAGGAAGGTCACAAGTCGGTTGCCGCCGGCATGAACCCGATGGACCTCAAGCGCGGCATCGATCTGGCCGTCAACGAAGTCGTCGCCAGCCTGCTGGCCAAGGCAACCAAGATCAACACGTCGGACGAAGTCGCTCAGGTCGGCACCATCTCGGCCAATGGCGAAGCCGAAATCGGCACCATGATCGCCGAGGCGATGCAGAAGGTCGGCAATGAAGGCGTCATCACGGTCGAAGAAGCCAAGACCGCCGAAACCGAACTGGAAGTCGTCGAAGGCATGCAGTTCGACCGCGGCTACCTGTCGCCCTACTTCGTCACCAACCCCGAAAAGATGATCGCCGATCTCGAGGATCCCTACATCCTGATCCACGAGAAGAAGCTGTCGAACCTGCAGGCCATGTTGCCGATCCTTGAGTCGGTCGTTCAGTCCTCGCGTCCGCTGCTGATCATTGCCGAAGACGTCGAAGGCGAGGCGCTGGCGACACTCGTCGTCAACAAGCTGCGTGGCGGCCTCAAGATCGCTGCCGTCAAGGCGCCTGGTTTCGGCGACCGCCGCAAGGCCATGCTCGAGGACATCGCAATCCTGACCGGCGGTCAGGTGATCTCCGAAGATCTCGGCATCAAGCTCGAAAACGTCTCGCTCGACATGCTCGGCACCGCCAAGAAGGTGAACATCTCCAAGGAAGAGACGACCATCGTCGACGGCGCTGGCGAAAAGAGCGACATCGAGGGCCGCGTTGCGCAGATCAAGCAGCAGGTTGAGGAAACCTCGTCCGACTATGATCGCGAGAAGCTGCAGGAGCGCCTTGCCAAGCTCGCTGGCGGTGTTGCCGTCATCCGTGTCGGCGGTTCGACCGAAGTCGAGGTCAAGGAACGCAAGGACCGCGTCGACGATGCGCTGAACGCAACCCGCGCTGCCGTCGAAGAGGGCATCGTTCCGGGTGGCGGCACCGCGCTGCTGCGCGCCTCCAAGGCCATCTCGGCCAAGGGTGAGAATGCCGATCAGGAAGCCGGCATCAACATCGTGCGCCGCGCCCTGCAGGCTCCGGCTCGCCAGATCGCCTCGAATGCAGGCGAAGAAGCGTCGATCGTTGCCGGCAAGATCCTGGAAGCCGATGGCGACTCGCACGGCTTCAACGCGCAGACGCATGAGTATGGCGACATGATCCAGATGGGCATTGTCGATCCGGTCAAGGTCGTGCGCACCGCGCTCGAAGACGCCGGTTCGGTCGCTGGCCTTCTGATCACCACCGAAGCCATGATCGCCGACGCACCCAAAAAAGACGCTCCGGCAATGCCGGCAGGCGGCGGCATGCCCGACATGGGCGGCATGGGCATGATGTAAGCCACACGGCTTCATCATCGAAATCGAACAGGAAAAGGCCGGGCATTGCCCGGCCTTTTCCTTTATGCGGCGACAAGCGCCTTTGCGGTCTCGACATGGTCGGCAAGCGCCGTCTCGCCCTTCGGCGTCAGCGCGTAGATGCCGGTGCCAGCCCGCTCGAACCAGCCATAATGATCGTCATACATGATGGCGCGGGCCCGTCCGACGCCGGTCTCGCTCGCAACGGTCGCCGCCTTGGTCGGTCCCAGATCCCGCAGACACAGGGCGCAGCGCAGCGCGTCCTGCCGGTAGGCGGTCATCACGGTGCGGCGCGTCATGCCACCCTCGTTCGGATCGCCCACCCGGCGCGCAAACTCCCGCAGCAGTCGCGCCTTCTTTGGTTTGGAAGGCCGCGGCCGATAGGGAGCGGGGTCTTCGTGGATTTCGGCCAGCCCGTCTGCCAGCCGCACGGTGATCAGGCCAAGACCCAACCGCCGGCACAGTTTCCGGTTCTGCCTGAGCGCATTGAGGAACGGCCGGCCGGCGCCACGCGGCACCGCCACATAAACATGGTCGGTCACGGCCTGCCGCTCGACCGCCTGATGGAACAGCGCCAGGGCGAAACCGGTCTTCAATTCGACGATGACAGGGTCTTCGTCGCCGCGCACGGCGACCACGTCCGCCGCGCCCACTTCGCCCTTGACCTCATAGCCCTGGCCCTCGAGCAACCGCTTGATGGGAGCGTAAAGCTCGGTTTCCCTGATTCGCGCCGCCATGCAAGACTGATAGCACAGCCCACAGGCTCAGCCCCAATCGAGAACGACCTTGCCGCTTCTGCCCGAGCGCATGACGGCAAAGCCTTCTTCGAAATCGTCAGCGGAAAAGCGGTGCGTGATGACGTCCGAAACGTCGAGCCCGTTTTCGAGCATCGCGATCATCTTGTACCAGGTCTCGAAGATCTCCCGGCCATAGACCCCTTTGATGGTGATCGCCTTGAAGACGATACGCGACCAGTCGACCGGCGACTTGCCCGGCGGAATGCCCAGCATGGCGATGTGCCCGCCCATCACCAGCGCCTCGACCATCTGGTCGAGCGCGGCCTGTGCACCGCTCATTTCAAGCCCGACATCGAAGCCTTCCTTCATGCCCAGCCCGTCGGCGACCGATTTGAGATCGGTCTCGGCCACGTTCACCGGCACGATGTCGGCGACGCGGCCGGCCAGCGCCAGCCGGTCTTCATTGATGTCGGTGATGACCACATGCCGCGCCCCGATATGCCGGGCCACCGCGCCGGCCATGATGCCGATCGGCCCGGCGCCGGTGATCAGCACGTCCTCGCCGACCAGATCGAACGAAAGGGCGGTGTGGACCGCATTGCCGAGCGGGTCGAGGATGGCGCCGATATCATCGGAGACGGCATCGGGCAGCGGCACCACATTGAAGGCCGGCAGTTGCAGATAGTCGGCAAACGCGCCTTGTTCGTTGACACCGATGCCACGCGTTTCGGGATCGAGATGAAACCGCCCGGCACGGCTCGCCCGGCTGTGCTTGCCGACCAGATGACCTTCGCCCGAAACGCGCTGGCCGATCTTCAGATCATCCACATTGGCGCCGAGCTCGACGATCTCGCCGGCGAACTCGTGGCCTGTCACCAGCGGCACCGGCACCGTCTTCTGCGCCCAATCGTCCCAGTTCCAGATGTGGATGTCGGTGCCGCAAATGCCGGTCTTGTGGATGCGGATGAGCACATCGTCCGGCCCGATCTCGGGCACCGGTGCCGTGATCATCTTCAGCCCGGGCGCGGCTACGGTCTTGGCCAGGGCCCGCATTTCATTCGTCATGTCATCCTCCCGCCCGGAGCATCAGCCAGACCCAGTGTACGCCTGCGGCCCTGTTCTGCGCCTGTATCGATTGAGAACTGGCGCGAAAGATCTCTCCAAATCCTGCCGAGGCAAACAGTTCGGACGTTGCGGACGGATCGATCGCGTGCACCGGCATGCCGGGAGGGAGCGGTCCGATGCGCAGCGCAAGACACAAGAGTCCTCCCGGCGCGGCAAGACGTCCGAGAACGGGCGCGGCGCGGACGCGCTCTTCGTTGTCGAGATGCTGCCAAACACCCATGATGTTGATGAAGTCGAATGTGCTGCCCCGGTCCAGCAGCCGGGGCAATTCCGGCAGTGCATCACATAGCCAGTCAACCCGGCTGTCGGTTTGACTTGCCGTTTCAAAGAAACCGGTTGCGGGTTCGACCGCTGTGACCAGATGTCCCATGTCGGCAAACCAGCGCGCGTCCCTCCCCGTCGAAGCCCCGATGTCGGCCAGCCGGCAGGATTGGGTCGGTATCAGATGGTTCACGGGCGCATAGAGTGTCTCGTTCGGGATCGCATCATAGCGCGCCGCAAGCTGCGCCGCCCTGTCCTCGTAGATTGCAATCGCTGCTGCCGATCCCGTCTCTTGCGTCATCGCAGCACCCCTGTCGCCTTGCCTGCCCGTTCGAACGCGCTCAGCGCGGCGTCCAGATCGTCGCGCGTCAGGGCGGCGTTCATCTGGGTTCGGATGCGGGCCTGGCCCTTGGGCACCACCGGGAAAAAGAAGCCGGAGACGTGGACACCTTCCTCAAACAACGCCGCTGCCATGTCCTGTGCCAGCCGCGCCTCGCCGAGCATCACCGGCACGATCGGATGCTCGCCGGGCAATAGGTCAAAGCCAAGACCGATCAACCCGGCCCGCCAGTAGGCGGCATTGCCGAACAGGTTCGCGCGCAGATCGTCGGCCTTTTCGACGAGATCGATCGCGGCTATGCCCGCGGCAACGACCGCCGGCGGCAACGAGTTCGAGAAAAGGTACGGCCGGGCCCGCTGCCGCAACATCCCGATCACCGCCTGCGGGCCGGCGATGTAGCCGCCGATCGCTCCGCCCAGCGCTTTGCCAAGCGTCCCGGTCAGGACATCGACCTTCTCCAAGACCCCGAAATGCGCGTGAGTGCCGCGCCCCTGTGGCCCCATGAAACCAGTGGCATGGCAATCGTCGACCATCACCAGCGCATCGTACTGCTCGGCCAATGCCGTGATCGCCGGCAGCCTCGCCAGATAGCCATCCATCGAGAAGACACCATCGGTGGCGATCATCACAAAGCGTGCGCCATCCGCCCGCGCCGCTTTGAGTTGGGTTGCCAGATCGTCCATGTCCGAATTGGCGTAGCGGTAGCGTTTGGCCTTGCACAGGCGAATGCCGTCAATGATCGAGGCATGGTTGAGCGCGTCGGAGACGATCGCATCGTCCGGTCCGAGCAATGGCTCGAAGAGCCCGCCATTGGCATCGAAACAGGCGGCAAACAGGATCGCGTCGTCCTTGCCGAGATAGTCCGCCAAACGCCGTTCCAGCGCCCGGTGCAGGTCCTGCGTGCCGCAGATGAAGCGCACGCTGGCCATGCCGTAACCATAGTCGTCCATCGCTGCCTTTGCGGCATCGATCAGCGCCGGATGATCGGCCAGTCCGAGATAATTGTTGGCGCACAGATTGATGACGTCCCTGCCGCCGACCGCGATGTGGCCGCCCTGAGGCGAGGTGATCTCGCGCTCGCGCTTCAAGAGGCCGTCGCTCTCCATCGCCGCAAGGCTGTCTTCAAGATGCGCAAGAAACGGCGTTGCCATGGCCGGGTCCTCCCGGGGCCATGGTCGCGCGGCACCGCCGGTGTGGCAATCGCTGGCGCGAAGCGAATTGTCGGAACGGCGCCTTGCCGTGCCTTTCCGGGTCCGGACGCGGGCTTGAAACGACCCTCAAAGTGTGCACTTTCGCGGCTCCGTCGGGGCCATTGATCGCACGTGCCCCGCGACCCCTAAATGTCGTGGCGCACACGCGCCACAAAGGCCGAACCGATGATCGCCCGCCATTCGTCACTTGCCGACCTGCCTGCCCGTCTGCGCGGTGCGACGGTCGCCATCGGCAATTTCGACGGTGTTCATCGCGGCCATCAGGCGGTGCTTGAAGCGGCGCGCGCGGCCGCCAAACGCGACGCAACGCCGCTGACGGTGCTGACCTTCGAGCCGCATCCGCGCGCCGTCTTCACGCCCGACAAGGCACCCGCCCGGATCACCCCTGCGCCGATGAAGGCCGAAATCCTCGATGCGCTCGGTTTTGATGCCGTTGTCGAAATGCCGTTCACGCTGGATTTTGCCGCGCTCTCCGCCGATCAGTTCATCGACGATGTGCTGGTCGCCGGTTTCGGCCTGCGCCATGTGGTGACGGGCTTCGACTTCCATTTCGGCGCCAAGCGTCAGGGCGGCCCCGCCTTCCTCATGGAGGCGGGCAAGACGCGCGGCTTCGACGTGATCCTCGTCGATGCCGAGCGCGACACGGACATCCACGTCATCTCCTCGAGCCGCATCCGCGACGAACTGAAGACCGGTCGTCTCGACGACGCCAACCGCCTGCTCGGCTATCGCTACCGGGTGCGGGCCGAAGTGTCCAAGGGCAGGCAATTGGGACGGACGCTCGGCTATCCGACCGCCAACATGGCGCTGCCCGAGACGATCCCGCTCGCCCATGGCATCTATGCGGTGCGCTTCATCCGCTCGGACGGCACGATCCATGACGGCGTCGCCAGCTTCGGGCGTCGTCCGACGGTCACCGAGAACGGCGCGCCGCTGCTCGAAACCTTCCTGTTCGACTTCGAGGGCGATCTTTACGGCGAGACCTGCACCGTCTGCCTCGTCGCTTTCCAGCGCGGCGAGGAGAAGTTCGACGATCTCGACACGCTCGTTGCGCAGATGAAACGCGATGAAGCGGCGGCTCGGGCGACCCTGGCGGCGCTCGAACCGCTTTCGCCGCTCGACGCCAAGCTGACCTTCGGAGCCTGAATTGACTGCCGCGCGCCGCAGGATTGTCATCACCGGCGGCACGAGCGGCATTGGCCTCGCGCTGGTCCGGCGCCTTGCGGATCGCCACGACATTCTTGTGGCCGGCCGGCGTGTTGACGCCGAGGCGCTGCCTGTACTGCCCGATGGCGTGCACTACGTCCATGCGCCGCTGACCGATCCGGATGCGGCGACACAAGCCATCGCCGAAGCCATGTTGAAAGCCGGTTGGGTGAAGCTCGATAATCTCGTGCTGAACGCAGGCACGGGGTTTGCTGTCGAAGGCGGCGTCGAAACCGCCGTGCAGATCCGCGACACGCTCGCCGTCAACCTGACCGCCTCTGTGCTTCTCGCTCGCGCGCTCTTTCCGTGGCTGGACAAGGCCGGCGGCACGCTGACGCTGGTCGGCTCCATCGCGCACAAAGGACAGGGGCTGTTTCCCGCTTATGCTGCCTCAAAGGCCGGTCTGCACGGCTTGGCCCGCGCGCTCAGGGCCGAGTGGTCCGGGCGCGTTGCCGTCCAGGCCGTCCATCCCGGCCCGACGCGCACCGAAATGCATGCCAAGGCCGGGCACGATCCGGGCCGTCTGCGCGGCATCTTCATTCCTGCCGACAGCATGGCTGCGATGCTGGAAGGGGCGATCGCCGCGCGCCGTTCTCCTGTCACCCTCTCCTTCGGGCGATACTGGACCGGTGGCGCAGCATGGAGCGGGAAGCTGTGAGCGCGGCGGGCAAAGCGTTGGTCACCGGGGCGAGCGCCGGTCTGGGCCGTGCCGTTGCAGAGCGGCTTGCCTCCGACGGCCATGCCGTCACCGGCATTGACCGCGATGCGCCGGGCGCCGATGCGCCGTTCGATCACGTCCGCTGCGATCTCGCCGACCCCGGCGCCGTCGACGCAATGATCGACAGACTGGCTGCGCGCGGCCCGTTCGACTGGGTCATCCTCAATGCCGGCATTTCGGCCACCGGGGGGTTCGAGACGATCCCGCCCGAAGCCCATGCCCGGCTGCTTGCCGTCAACACCGAAGCCCCCATGGTGCTGACCGCCGGCCTCGCGGCTGCGGGCGCGCTGGCGCCGGCCGGACGGCTGGTCTTTGTCTCATCGCTCAGCCACTTCACCGGCTATCCGGGCGCGGCGAGCTATGGCGCATCCAAGGATGCGCTCGCCGTCTATGCCAAATCGATCCGCGTGCCCTTCAAGAAGGCGCATGGGGTTTCCGTGTCCGTTGCCTGTCCCGGCCCGCTGCGTACCGATCATGCCGCGCGCCATTCGCCTCAAGGCGCCGATGCCGCCAAACGCATGGCGCCCGACGAGGCCGCCCGACGCATTCTGGCCGCCGCGCAGAGCGGCAAGGCGGTGATCACGCCGGGCGCCGGCGCGACGGTCTTTGCGCTTTTCGGTCGGCTCGCGCCCGGCCCCGTCACGTCGGCGATGAAACGCATCATCTACGACAAACTGGACAGAAGCGTCTTTTGATTTGCGCCTTCCATTCGCACCGCACCATTGATAGAAGCACGCCCATGTCGACACGCGTATGCGCCATTTTCCGAATTACCGGCCCGGCCCGCCGCTGACCCAGCGTTGCGGGGCCGGGAATGCGTTTGCGGGACTGCCCGCCTCAACCTGAATTTCACCGGCGCCGCGCACCGCGCTTGACGCCAAAAGACGCGATGAAACGATGACCGAGACCACCGAAAAAGGCAGCGCCAACGACAATGTCGAGGCGCTCGATTACTCAAAGACGCTCTATCTGCCGCAGACCAATTTCCCCATGCGCGCCGGGCTTCCCAAGAAGGAGCCCGAACTGGTCGCCCGCTGGCAGGAGATGGACCTCTACAAGCGCCTGCGCGAAGACGCCGCCGGCCGCGAGAAGTTCGTCCTGCATGACGGACCGCCCTATGCCAACGGCAACATCCATATCGGCCACGCGCTGAACAAGATCCTCAAGGACGTCATCACGCGCTCGTTCCAGATGCGCGGCTATGATTCCAACTATGTGCCGGGCTGGGACTGTCACGGCCTGCCGATCGAATGGAAGATCGAGGAGCAGTACCGCTCCAAGGGCCGCGACAAGGACGAGGTGCCGGTCAACGAGTTCCGCAAGGAATGCCGTGATTTTGCCGCCCACTGGATCAAGGTGCAGACCGCCGAGTTCAAGCGGCTGGGCATCGAGGGCGATTTCGACAAGCCCTATACGACCATGAACTTCCATGCCGAGGCACGCATTGCCGGCGAACTCCTGAAATTCGCCAAGAGCGGCCAGCTCTATCGCGGCTCCAAGCCCGTCATGTGGTCGGTGGTCGAGCGCACCGCGCTGGCCGAAGCCGAGGTCGAGTATCAGGACTATGAGAGCGACACGGTCTGGGTGAAGTTCCCGGTTCGGCATGCCGATCCCGAAGCACTTGCCGATGCCGAGCCGGCCCGCAAGGAGCGCCACCAATTCCATCCCGATCTGGAAGACGCATTCATCGTCATCTGGACGACAACGCCCTGGACGATCCCCGGCAATCGGGCGATCAGTTTCTCGGCGCGGATCAAGTACGGCCTTTACGAGGTCACCGCCGCCGAGAACGACTTCGGGCCCCGGCCCGGTGAGAAACTGGTTTTTGCCGATGCGCTTGCCGAGGAGAGCTTTGCCAAGGCCAAGCTGGAGTACAAGCATCTGCGCGATGTGACAGCCGACGAACTTGCATCCGTCACCTGCGCCCATCCGCTCAAGGGTTTTGCCGGCGGCTACGAGTTCATCGTTCCGCTGATCGACGGGGAACATGTCACCGACGATGCAGGCACGGGCTTTGTCCACACCGCGCCCGGCCATGGCCGCGAGGACTTTGACGCCTGGATGGACAATGCCCGCGCGCTATCCGAGCGCGGCATCGATACAGCGATCCCGTTCACCGTCGATGATGGCGGCTACTTCACCAGGGACGCCCCTGGCTTGGGCCCCGATCGCGACGGCGGGCCGGCGCGCGTCATCGACGACAAGGGCAAGAAGGGTGACGCCAACAAGGCGGTGATCGAAGCGCTGATCGGCAAGGACACGCTGTTCGCACGCGGCCGGCTCAAGCACACATATCCGCATTCCTGGCGCTCGAAAAAACCGGTCATCTTCCGCAACACGCCGCAATGGTTCGTCCACATGGACATGGACCTCGGTGACGGCACGACGCTGCGCGATCGGGCATTGAAAGCCATCGACGAGACACGCTTCGTCCCTGCGTCGGGCCAGACTCGCCTGCGTGGCATGATCGCCGACCGGCCCGACTGGGTCCTGTCCCGCCAGCGCGCCTGGGGCGTGCCGATCTGCGTTTTCGCCGATGCCGACGGCAACGTGCTGCAGGATGAAGGGGTCAACAAGCGCATCATGCAGGCCTTCGAAGAAGAGGGTGCCGACGCCTGGTTTGCCGACGATGCCAAGGAGCGGTTCCTGGGCAACGAACATGACCCGACGAATTGGCATCAGGTGATGGACATTCTCGATGTCTGGTTCGATTCAGGCTCGACCCACGCCTTCACGCTCGAAGACCGGCCGGACCTGAAATGGCCCGCCGACGTCTATCTGGAAGGGTCGGACCAGCATCGCGGCTGGTTCCATTCCTCTCTGCTGGAAAGCTGCGGCACGCGCGGCCGGGCACCCTATGACACCGTCATCACCCATGGCTTCACCATGGCCGAGGACGGCCGGAAAATGTCGAAGTCGCTCGGCAATCAGGTCTTCCCCCAGGATGTGATGAACCAGTCGGGCGCCGACATTTTGCGCCTTTGGGTGATGACAACCGACTATTGGGAAGACCAGCGCCTCGGCAAATCGGTCATCCAGACCAACATCGATGCCTATCGCAAGATGCGCAACACGGTGCGCTGGATGCTCGGCACGCTTGCCCATGACGAGGGCGAAAGCGTCGAATATGAGGACATGCCCGAACTCGAACGGCTGATCCTGCACCGCTTGTGGGAACTCGATAAGCTGGTCGATCAGGGCTATGACGCCTTCGACTTCAAGCGCATCACCCGTGCGCTGCTCGATTTCATGGTGCTGGAACTGTCTGCCTTCTATTTCGACGTGCGCAAGGACGCGCTCTATTGCGATCCGCCTTCGTCGCAGCGGCGCCGCGCGGCGTTGCAGGTTGTCCACCACCTGTTCAACCGGCTGGTCACGTGGCTGGCGCCGATGCTGCCCTTCACCATGGAGGAAGCATGGCTGAGCCGCTATCCGGACGCCGAATCGGTGCATCTCGAACAGTTCCGCAAATGCCCCGACCAGTGGCGCGACGATGCGCTCGCCGCAAAATGGGCCAAGGTCCGCAAGGTGCGCCGCGTCATCACCGGCGCGCTGGAGATCGAGCGCCGCGACAAGCGGATCGGCTCGTCGCTGGAAGCCGCGCCGGTCGTGCACATCGCCGATGCCGCGCTGACGGAAGCGATCGATGGCCTCGACATGGCCGAGATCGCCATCACCTCGGACATCGCCATCACCGGCGATACGCCACCGGCGGATGCCTTTGTGCTCGACGAGGTGGCCGGTGTCGGCGTGGTTCCGGCCAGGGCGGAAGGCACCAAATGCGCCCGCTCCTGGCGGGTGACCCGCGATGTGGGCACCGACGCCGAGTTCCCGGACGTGTCCGCCCGCGATGCTCGTGCGCTGCACGAGCTGCGCGATCTCGGGCGGCTTTGACGGGGTGATCGCCATGGTTAACCATCGTTAACCGTGGCGATTTACCTGGTCTGTGCCGATGTGATAGACGCGCTTCACGAAATCGCCGGATTTGGCGTGCATGGCGCGCCCGGGGCGAAGGTTCGGCGGGTGGCCGCATGACCGGTGTGGCGCCAAACCGATAGGGTCAGTGATGTCAAAAACAGTTCTTCGTTCGACCGCGTCGATGGCGCTTGTCTGCGCCGGCGGCCTCGCCGTGGCCGGCTGTTTCGGCCCGACCTACGGCACCGGTGTCACGGCGACCGACCAGCTGTTCGATGATCTGAACAATGCCATCTCGCTGGGCGACCGCACGCCGCCGCCGCAGATCAACTATACGCCGCGGCCCGACATCGTCCGGCCGGCTGACCCCAACAGTCTGCCGGCGCCGCAGGAAAACATCGCCACGGCTTCCGGCCAGTGGCCCGAAAGCCCTGAAGAGCGCCGCGCGCGGGTGCGCCGCGAGGCCGATGACGGTCTGCGCGACCCCAACTTCATCGCCAACCGGACCGACGCGGAAGCGATCGGCGCCTCGGAAGGACCTAGCCGTGTGCAGGCGAGCGCCGTGCGCCGTGTCTATCTGACCGATCCGCCATCCGAGTATCGCCAGCCGGCCGAAACCGCCGCCTATGGCGATCTGGGACCGACGGAATCGCAAAAGGAACGGGCCGCCAGGCGTTCCCAGGGCGAGAAGACAGGCTGGCGCCGCTTCCTGCCGTTCTAGCAGGTCCCGCTAGGGCCGCAGGTCGGCGAAGAACCGCTTCAGCAGTTCGGTCGCTTCGGATTCGCCAATGCCGGGATAGGTTTCCGGTGCATGATGGCAGGTCGGCTGCTCGAAAAAGCGAACACCGGAGATCACCGCGCCACCCTTTTCGTCGGTCGCGCCGAAATAGAGCCGGCGGATGCGCGCAAACGAGATCGCCGCCGCGCACATGGTACACGGCTCCAGCGTGACATAGAGATCACACCCGGTCAGCCGCTCCTGCCCCAGCCGTGCGCACGCGTCGCGGATCGCCAGCATCTCCGCGTGGGCGCTCGGGTCGTTTGTCGCGCGCGGTCTGTTGCCGGCACGGGCGATGATCGTGCCGTCCTTGACAATCACCGCGCCGACCGGCACCTCGCCGCGCTCGGCGGCGGCGCGTGCCTCGATCAGGGCAGCCTGCATGTGCGGTGACGGTCTGGCGGACACGGGCGGCAACTTTCTCTCGCGCGCGACGCGCCAAGCTGATAATCACGCGCCGACACAAGGCAAAAACACCAAATGAGCGCTGACGACAAGAGAACCGGCGGCAAACGCCCGGCGGGCGGCAAGCCCATGAAGAGCCGCGGCTACAAGGACCGGCCCGGCGGCGGCCCCAAACGCCCGCGTAACGAGGCCGGTGGCGATACGCAGTCTCGCGGCAGCCGCGGCTACAAATCGGCGCCGCGCAGCACCGTGCGCGCGGGCGGCAAGCCCGGCGGTCCGCGCAAGGAGGGAGACCGCGCACCGCGCGGCGATGCCAAGACCGGCGATGTACCTGCCGAAGCCCAGGAAGCCGCGCGGCCCGAAGAGCGGATTGCCAAGCGTCTGGCGCGCGCCGGTGTGGCCTCACGGCGTCAGGCCGAGGGGCTGATCGCCGATGGGCGCATCTCGGTCAACGGCGAGGTCCTGAACAGCCCGGCGGTCAACGTCACCGCCGAGGACCGGATCGAAATCGACGGCAAGCCGATTCCCCAGGTCGAGCGGACGCGGCTGTGGCTCTATCACAAGCCGGCCGGTCTTGTGACGTCCAACCGCGATCCCGAGGGGCGCCCTACGGTGTTCGAGCGCCTGCCCGGAGACCTGCCGCGCGTGGTCAGTATCGGCCGCCTCGACATCAATACCGAAGGGCTCCTGCTTCTGACCAACGACGGCGGCCTGGCCCGTACGCTCGAACTGCCGCAGACCGGTTGGCTGCGCCGCTATCGTGTCCGCGCCCACGGCCGGATCACCCAGAAGCGGCTTGACGACCTGAAGGAGGGCATGGCCGTCGACGGCGTGTTCTACGGTGCCATCGAGGCGACGCTCGAACGCGAGCAGGGCGCCAATGTCTGGATCGAGATGGGCCTGCGCGAAGGCAAGAACCGCGAGGTCAAGAACGTCCTCGGCGCGCTCGGGCTCGAGGTCAATCGGCTGATCCGCATCTCCTACGGCCCGTTCCAGTTGGGCGCGCTCGAGGAAGGCGCGGTGCTCGAGGTCAAGGGCAAGACGCTGCGCGACCAGCTTGGCGCCCGGCTGATCGAGGAGTCCGGCGCCGATTTTGACGCGCCCGTTCTGCGCTCGTTTCCGAACCGCCCGGTGCGTGCCGACGAGGGCGATGCGCGCACGGTGACGGTGCGCAAGGACGGTGATTGGGTGTCGGGCACGCGCAATGCCGGCCAGCCCGACAAGGCTGCGGGCGGGCCAGGTGGCAAGCGGTTCGAAAAAGCCGGCGACCGCCGCGAACGGGTGCGTGAGCGCTGGTCGACCAAGGCGCCCGACAAAGACAGGGACGAGGGCGGCAAGCCTAAGCATCGCGCCAACCGCTCCTCCAACGTCTGGATGGCGCCCGGTGCCCGGCCGGAGCGCAAGCGCAAACCGTCAAAGGCCGGCGCGAAACCGGTCGGCCCGCGCAAGCCCGGCAAGCCGGACAGGAGTTGACCGGTGCGGATCGTCGGCGGACGGCTGCGCGGGCGCACCATCGCCGCGCCCAGGCCCGGCGCGATGGCGATTCGGCCGACGACCGACCGGGCGCGCGAAGCGCTGTTCAACATCATTGCCCACAATCACCCGGACAAGCTGGAGGGCGCCCGCATCCTCGATCTGTTCGCCGGCACCGGCGCGCTTGGGTTCGAGGCCCTGTCGCGCGGCGCGGCCTTCGCCCTGTTCGTTGAACCGTCGGTCGAAGGGCGCGGTCTGATCCGCAGGACGATGCATGATCTGGGCGTCCAGGGCGTTGCCAAGCTGTTCAAGCGCGACGCGACGCGCCTTGGCCCGATCGGCACCTTGGCGCCGTTCGATCTGGTGTTTGCCGATCCGCCGTACGGCAGGGGGTTGGGCGAAAAGGCGCTTGCGGCAACGGTGCATGGCGGTTGGTTGTCCCCGGGCGCGCTGATCGTGCTAGAAGAGACGGCGGCGGCCGCCATCGCGCTGCCGGATGGTCTGACGATGCTCGACCGCCGGCGCACGGGCGACACCGCCCTGTACTTCATCGCGGCCGGAGAGCCATCATGAGCGCGATCATCGACAAGGTGCGACCCCGGCAGGCGCCGTCGGCGGAGAGCGGTCCGACCGTTGCTGTCGCCTTTGGCGGCGGCGGCGCGCGCGGTTATGCGCATATCCACATCATCGAGGTTCTCGAGGAGATGGGCATTCGCCCGGTGGCGATCAGCGGCGCCTCGATTGGCTCGATCATGGGCGCCGGCATGGCCTCGGGCATGTCGGGGCGCGACATCCGCGACTACACGCTCAAGCTGGCCGGCAACCGCACCGAGGTGATGGGCAAGTTCTGGCAGACCCGGCCGGCGCGCCTCAGCGAACTGGTCGATGGCGGCTTCCGGTTCGGCCAGTTCAATGTCGAGCGGATCGTCAGGACGTTCCTGCCGCCTCAGATTGCCGAGGACTTCGATGCGTTGGAGATCCCTCTGTCGATCGTCGCCACCGACTATTACGGCCATCGCCAGACTCTCTTCGAGAGTGGCGATCTGTTTTCAGCGATGGCAGCGTCCGCCGCGATCCCGGCCATCTTCAAGCCGGTTCGCCGCGACGGGCGCATCTATGTCGATGGCGGCTTGTTCAATCCCGTGCCGTACGACCATCTGATGGGCAAGGCGGACATCGTGATCGGCATCGATGTGGTCGGCGCCCCGCAGGGCGATCCGTCCAAGCCGCCGACGACCATCGACAGCCTTTACGGCGTCTCGCAGCTGATGATGCAGTCCATCCTCCAGCTCAAGCTGATGGCGGGTCCGCCCGATGTCTTCATCCGTCCGCCCGTGTCGCGCTTCCGTGTTCTGGACTTTCTGAAAGCGCAACAGATCCTCGATGCGACGGCGACCGTGCGCGACGAGTTTCGCCTGAAGCTGGAAGCGGCAATCGCTGCCTGGGAGATGGATCCTGCCGCCGTTCGGCAAGGATAGAGCTACCCCAAAGTCGCGCCTTTGGCGCTGGTGAACGGCGACTGCGCGGTCGGCGGCAACGGTCCCGTCGGCGGTTCGGCATCGTCGCGATGCTCGATCGTTGCAATCACGCGGAAACAGACGATCACCGAGGCGATCCCGAAGACCACCGCGCCCAGCGCCCAGCCCGCAATCGCACCTGTCGCGCCGTAAAGCTGTGCACCGGCCCAGACGAATGGAATCACGCCCAGCGTCGAGCGGCCCCAGTTGAACATGGTCGAATAGAGCGCGTAGCCCAGATTGTTGAAGGCCGCGTTGGCGACGAACAGCCCGCCATTGAACAGAAAGCTGATCGCCGCAAACAGGCAAAAGAAGATGATCAGGTCGCGCGCCTGTCCGGTTGCGCCGAAGAGGTCCGCGATCGGCTCGGCAAAGATCGCCAGCACGGCACAGACCGCCAGCACGTAAATGATGGTGAAGATCAGCGCATCGCGCATCGCCGACCGCAGACGGTCATATTTTTGGGCGCCGAGATTCTGCGCCAGGATCGGCCCGACCGCGCCCGAAAGCGCGAAGACCGCGCCGAAAGCGACCGGAATCAGCCGTCCGATCACCGCCCAACCGGCCACCGCATCGTCGCCGAACTGCGCGATCTGAGCGGTCACATAGGCGTTGCCGACCGGCGTTGCGAGTTGTGTCATCACCGCCGGGCCGGCGATCATCAGGAACGGCCGGGCAATGCCGGCCAACGTTTCGGCATCCGGCATCCGGACCAGATCATGGACGACGATGGCCCCATGCAGGCCGATCACGAGGATGGCGGTGCGCGAGATCACCGTGGCGATCGCCGCGCCGGTCACGCCCAGATCCAATCCGAAGATGAAGATCGGGTCGAGCACAGCCGACATCGCGCCGCCGATCAGCGTGACATACATGGCCCGCCTCGCATCGCCGACGGCGCGCAAGATGCCCGACGCACCCATGCCGATGGCGACCGCTGGCGTCGACGGCACGACGATCTGCAGAAATCCGACGGCAATCTCCTGGGTCTCGCCGCGCGCGCCCAGAAGCCCGGTCAGAAAATGGAGATTGGGCCAAATCAGTGCCACGAGCGCCGTCATCGCAAGCCCGATGAACAGGAGCGCCGCGCCGCCGTTGCGCGCTGCCCGCTCCCGGTCGCCGGCACCGAGCGCGCGGGCGACCAGCGCACCGGCCGCGATCGTCATGCCGATCGCCACCGAGATCGCAAAGAACATCAGCGTGCCGGCATAGCCGATCGCCGCGGCCAGTTCGGCCTGGCCGAGAAGCGAGATGTAGAACAGGTTGAGCGCGTCGACGATGAAGATCGCCACCAGCCCGATCGAGCCGGTGGCGGTCATCGTCACCACATGACCCATGGTCGAGCCGGTCAGGAACTTTGCCTCGCCGGCCCGCGTCTGGCTCATGTTGCGAACAAGGCCTCCATCGAGGCAAAGCCCTTGAACTCCAGCGCATTGCCGGACGGATCGCGGATGAACAGCGTCGCCTGTTCGCCCGGCTGGCCGGCAAAGCGGGTCAGCGGCTTTTCGATCCAGTCAATATCGTCGCGCGCCTCCAGCCGGTCGGCCAGTGCGCGCCAGTCTTCCATCGGCAGGACGACGCCGAAATGCGGCACCGGCACGTCGATCGTGTCGACATGGGTCTTGCTCTCTCCGGCGGGCGCGTCGCGCTGATGGGCGACGATCTGGTGCCCGAAAAGCGAGAAATCGATCCAGTGGTCGGAGGAGCGGCCCTCGGCGCAGCCCAGCACATCGCGATAGAACACACGTGTCTGTTCGAGATCGGCGACCGGAAAGGCCAGATGGAAAGGTGTCAGGGGTGAGGTCATGATGGCTCGGTGGTTTCCTCGCGGTCGGGTGTGTCGCTCTGGTCGGTGTAGATGACCTTGGCCTCGCGTGTCGGCTTGGTCAGCGGCTCGGGCGTCACCGGCTCGGTGTGCAGCATGTGACCGCCCGCATAGATGCCCTCGACCGCCTGGATGCGCAGCCGTTCCTCGTCGCGCTTGCGCACATCGTCTCGGATCTCCGATGCGACATCTTCGGAGATGCCCAGCGCCTGCAGCGTCCGGGCGCCGAAGACGAGGCCGGATTCGAACGTTTCGCGCAGCTCATATTCGACATTGCTGGCGCGTAGCTCCAGGGTGTGCGCCCTGTCATAGGCACGCACGAACAGCCGTGCTTCGGGATACTCGCGCTGGATCAACGCGACGATCTGGTCGGTGACGTCCTTTTTCTGCGTGCAGACGGCAACGATCTTGGCGCGCTTGATGCCGGCCGCCTCCAACACGTCCTTGCGCGTGCCGTCGCCGAAATAGATGCGAAAGCCGAAGCGTTGCGCGGCGCGCACCCGGTCGGCGGAGTGGTCGATGATGGTGACGTCCGAGCCGCCCGACAGAAGGATTTGCGACGCCACCTGCCCGAAGCGTGAAAACCCGACCATCAGCACGTCCGCCCCGCTGTCGGCGCCGGCGAAGTCTTCGTCTATCTCCTCGGGCTTGTCCTCGTCGTAGAGCAGTGGCCCCAGCGCGACGCTGATCGGTGTCAGCGCCATGGACAGTGTCACGATGGCGATCAGGATGGATGATGTCTGGCTGTCGAAAATGCCGAAGGCGACCGCCGACGAGAACATCACAAACCCGAACTCGCCGCCCTGCGGCAGCACCAGCGCGGTGCGCACGGAGACGTCGTGCGGCGTCGAAAAGGTGCGGCACAAGGCGTAGATGATCGCCGCCTTGATCGCCATCAGAAACGGCACCGCGATCAGGATGACCAGCCATTCGCGTTGCAACACGCTCAGATCGAGGCTCATGCCGATCGCCATGAAGAACAGGCCGAGCAGTAGGCCGCGGAACGGCTCGATGTCGGCTTCCAATTCGTGCCGGTAGGAGGATTCGGCCAGCATCACGCCGGCGATGAAGGCACCCATGGCCATCGACAGGCCGGCGACCTGCATCAGCATGGCCGACGCCAGAACGACGAACAGCGCCGTGGCGATCATCGCTTCGCGCGCGCCGGTGTTGCCGATGATGCGGAACAGCGGGTTGAGGAGATAGCGCCCCGCCGCGATCAGCACTGCGACCGCGCCGATGGCGAGGGCGAAATCGAACGCGCTCATGTTGCCGGCATCGGTGCCGCCCGGCGCCAAAAGCGGAATGATGGCGAGCAGCGGCACGATCGCAAGATCCTGGAACAGGAGAATCGCAAAAGACTTCTGGCCGTGACGGCGGCTCATTTCGCCGCGTTCCTCGAGGATCTGCAAGGCGAACGCGGTCGATGACAGGGCCAGCCCGAAACCGATCACGAGGCTCGCCGACAGGTTGAATGGCGTGAGCACCAGGGCAAGCGCGCACAGCACAAAGCCCGTGAGCAGCACCTGCGCGGCGCCCAGCCCGAAGATCAGTCGCCGCATCGACCACAGGCGCGATGGTTTGAGTTCAAGCCCTATGACAAACAGCAGGAGCACGACGCCGAATTCGGCGACCTGGAAGATCGCTTCGGCATCGGCGAAAAGCCCCAGCAAGGGACCGATGACCAGGCCGGCGGCCAGATAGCCCAGAACCGTGCCGAGCCCGAGCCGCTTGAACAGCGGCGCGGCGACGACGGCACCGCCCAGAAGGATGATCGCTTCGCTGTAAAAACCGGGTGTTGCGCCGCCGGCCATGTCCTGTTCCGTCAATCGGGGGCGTCAAGACCGCAGCCGGCCTTGATGAACGTTCGCATCAGCAATAGATGAAGCGCCGACAAATGAAAACAATGCCGTTGCGGCATGATGAGGCCGGTTCGCCCGTCGCCGTGCGCAATCCCGGAACCCGACCTTATGGATGATCACAGCCAGATCCTGCTCGACCGTGCATCGGCGCTCGTCGACGCCGCAAAGCGTGCCGGTGCCGATGCGGCAGACGCCGTTTCGGTGCGTTCGCGCTCGCATTCGGTGAAGGTGCGCAACGGCAAGGTGGAAGGCACCGATTCGTCCGAAAGCGACGATCTTTCGCTGCGCGTTTTCGTCGGTCAGCGTGTGGCGAGCGTCTCGGCGGCCGCGACCGCCGACGCCGACCAGCTTGCCGAACGCGCGGTCGCGATGGCGAAGGTGTCGCCAGACGATCCCTATAACGGTCTGGCCGATCGCGAGCGGTTGGCGCGCGACCTGCCCGAACTCGACCTCTTCGACGCGACCAATGTGCCGCCGGGGCGCCTGACCGACGACGCGCTGGAGACCGAGGCGGCGGCGCTCGCCGTCGATGGCGTCACCAATTCGTCCGGCGGGTCCGCGTCGGCCGGCGAAGCGGGTTTCGTACTCGTCACCTCGAAAGGGTTTTCTGGCGCCTATCGTGGCTCGCGCTTTGGCCGGTCGGTCTCGGTCATCGCGGGCGAGGGCACGGCGATGGAGCGCGATTACGAGTTTTCGAGCCGCACGCACTTTTCCGATCTCGACCCGGCTTCGGAGATCGGCCGCAAGGCCGGCGAGCGCGCCGTCCGGCGGCTCAATCCGCGCAAGATGCCGACCGGCAAGATCGCCGCCATCTTCGATCCGCGCGTCGCGCGGTCGATCCTGGGTCACCTGTCGGGCGCCATCAACGGCGCGTCGGTGGCGCGCAAGTCGACCTTCCTGCGCGACAGGATGGGCGAGGCGATCGCCAACCCGGCCATCACGGTGATCGACGACCCGCACCGGCCGCGCGGCGCCGGCTCGCGCCTGTTCGACGGCGAGGGCGTTGCCGCCAGCCCTCTGACCATGGTGGAGGGCGGCGTGCTCAATCACTGGTTCCTGTCGACGGCCATCGGCCGCGAACTCGGGCTTGAAACCAACGGTCGGGGTGTGCGCGGCGGCACCACCGTCAGTGCCGGCTCGACCAATCTCTCCATCGAGCCAGGCACCGTGTCGCCCGAACAGATGATCGCCGAAGCCGGCACGGGTTTTTACGTCACCGAAGTGTTCGGCCAGGGCGTCAACCTGATCACCGGCGAATACAGCCGCGGCGCGTCCGGCTTCTGGATCGAGAATGGTGAGCGGACCTTCCCGGTCTCCGAGGTGACGATCGCCGGAAATCTGGCCGACATGTTCCTGACCATGGTGCCGGCCGACGACCTCGACCGCACTTTTTCCATCGCTGCGCCGACACTGGCGATCCCCTCCATGACACTGGCCGGAACCTGACCAACCGTGAATGCCTCCGCCAACGCATCCGCACGACTTCCCGCCCTGGCCGACGAACTGGCGCTTATCGCCGAGACGGCCCGCAAGGCCGGGTCCATGGCGATGCAGTATTTCGGCGGCAGCGATCTCGATGTGCGGCTCAAGGACGGCGAATCGCCGGTGACCAAGGCCGACTATGCGGTCGACCGCTATCTGCGCGAAACGCTTCTGGCCGCCCGGCCCGATTATGGCTGGCTGTCCGAGGAGACGGCCGACAGCGACGTGCCGGGCCGCATGGCCGCGCCGCGCACCTTCATCGCCGACCCGATCGACGGCACCCGCGCCTTCATCGCCGGCCATGCCGTCTGGTGCATCTCGATCGGGCTGGTCGAGGACGGAAAGCCGGTTGCCGGTCTGCTCGAATGTCCCGCGCTCGGCGAGACGATCAGCGCGACCGCCGGCGGCGGCGCGCACCAGAATGGCCAGCCGATCGGGATCGCCGGTCCCCGCCAACAGTTGCTGATCGGCGGTCCCCGCGCCCTTGTCGACCGTCTGAATGCGACGGGTGCCGTTCGCGCGCGCCGGCACAGCCATGTGCCCTCGCTGGCCTACCGGCTGGCGATGGTCGCACGCGGCGCGATGGACGGCAGCTTCGTCAAGCCGTTTGCCTCCGACTGGGACATCGCAGCGGCCGCGCTGATCCTGACGGAGGCGGGCGGTGTCTTCACCGACGGCAGGGGTGGGGACGTGATGCTCAACGGCGCCGACCCGCTCAAGGGCACGCTGGTCGCCTGCCATCCCGACCTCAAGCACGCGATGTTGGGAGTTGTCGGCGATGTCGGCTTCGGATAATCAGGCGCCAGTTTCCGGCCCGGTTCGCACAGCGAAAGGCAGACACCCCATGTCCGAAAACACCCAGGACAAACAGCTCTTGCACCTTGTGTTCGGTGGCGAGCTGGAATCGCCCGACGGCATCCGTTTCCGCGATCTGGAAGCGCTGGACGTCGTCGGCATTTTTCCCGACTATGCCAGCGCGGTCGCTGCTTGGAAGGCCAAGGCGCAGATGACCGTCGACAATGCGCATATGCGCTATTTCGTCGTGCATCTGCATCGGCTGCTGGAGCCGGGCAAGGATTAACGGACCGGAGGCAACCGCTCGGCATCAGGGGTCCGGTGCGCCGATCCGAATGTCGCCATGGTCTGCTATCACGGTCGGTCGCCGCATTGTGCGGCGGCCTGACATATCAGGACGACAGGGGCGCATGAGGAACAAGGTCACAAGGACGCAGACGCGGGTATGACACAATGAGCGAACGCTGGGCGCGGCTGGCGCTTCAGACCTATCGCTGGGCCGGGATGGCCGCCTATCCGTTCATGGGCGTCTATGTCGGCATGCGCGCCACGCGCGGCAAGGAGCAGCACGACCGGCGCGGCGAGCGTTACGGCCGCGCGTCGGAAAAGCGTCCTGACGGGCCGCTGGTCTGGGTGCATGCGGTCTCCGTCGGCGAGACGGGCGCGGTCTCCGGCCTGATCGGGCGGCTCCGCGGGCGTGGCGTTCCAGTGGTCCTGACGACCGGAACCGTTACCTCGGCGGCACTGGCCCGCGAACGGTTCGGCGACGAGGTGATACACCAATATGTGCCGCTCGACCTGAAGCCCGCCGTCAGCCGCTTTTTGAACTATTGGCAGCCCGATCTGGCGGTCTTCGCCGAGTCCGAGATCTGGCCGATGACCATCCTTGAACTGGGCGCCCGGCGCATTCCCCAGGTGCTGATCAACGGCCGCATGTCCGACCGCTCGTTCCGGCGCTGGAAGAACCGGCTGGCGCTCGCCGAGTCGCTGTTCGAGAACCTGTCGCATGTCGCGGCACAAACCGAGCGGGACGGAGAGCGGTTTCGCGCCCTGGGCGCCCGGCCGGTCACCGTTTCGGGCAATCTGAAAGCCGACGTGCCCGTGCCGCCCGTCGAGCCCGGCGTTTTTGCGCAGATGAGCGCCCGCGTCGAAAACCGGCCGGTCTGGCTCGCAGTTTCCACTCATGAGGGCGAGGAACTGGCTGCCGCCCGTGTTCACGCTATGCTGAAAAAGCGCTGGCCCAACCTGCTGACTGTCATCGTGCCGCGCCATCCGACCCGCGCCGATGACGTGCAGGCTGCGATCGGTGGAATGGGCCTGACTGTCGTTCGCCGGACGCAGGACAAGTTTCCCACCGACGCTTCCGACATCTTCCTGGGCGATACGATCGGAGAGATGGGCCTCTACCTGCGCATGGGCAAGATCGCCTTTGTCGGCCGCTCCCTGACGGCCGATGGCGGGCAGAACCCGCTTGAGCCTGCCATGCTGGGATGCGCGGTGCTCGCCGGTCCCAACCTGTCCAACTTCGAGGAAGTCTACGGGCGCTTTCAGGAAGCCCGAGCTGCCCGGGTGGTCGATGACGAGATTATGTTGGCCAAGGCGGTCAATTTCCTTCTGGCCAACGAGCCGATGTGCGATGCGATGGCCGCCGCCGGCCAGGGCGTGGTCGCCGATATGGAGGGCGCGCTTGAGCGCACCTGGCAGACGCTGAACCCCTATATCCAGCCGCTGGTCGTCAAGGCCAGCCTGTCGCCGTCAGGCCGCGCCGGCGCGGATGAGGGCACCGATCGGATGTCGGTCGCCAATGGCGGGGCTCGGTTTGGCTGGTAACGAGGCACCGCCTTTCTGGTACGAGAAACCGGGGGTCAACGCCCGGCTCCTGGCGCCGGCGGCGCTCGTCTATGGCGCGGTCGCGCGCCGCCGCATGGATCGCGATGTCGCCGCAAGGGTCAACGCGCCGGTCCTGTGCATCGGAAATCTGACGGTCGGTGGCACCGGCAAGACACCCACTGCCATCGCCGTAGCCAAGGCCGCCGAGAAGCATCGATACCGGCCCGGCATCGTCTCGCGCGGATATGGCGGCGGCCATGTGCGGCCGCATCGCGTCGACCCGATGGTCGATACGGCGCGTTCTGTCGGCGACGAGGCGCTGCTTCTGGCGCGCGCGGCGCCCACGGTGATTGGCGCCAACCGCGCCCAGAGCGCGCAGACGCTGATCGATGACGGCGTCGACTTCATCATCATGGATGACGGCTTCCAGAGTCGGTCATTGCACATGGACTTTGCGCTGATCACGCTCGATGCGCGGCGCGGCATCGGCAATGGCCGCGTCATTCCCGCCGGCCCTTTGCGCGCACCCCTGCGTGATCAGATGCGGCTGGCGGACGCCGTTTTGCGCATTGGCGACGGTGACCGTGGCGACCGGGTCGTCCGCGCCGCTGCCCGCGCCGGCAAACCGATCATGCAGGCCCACCTTCAGCCGGCCAATGTGCGGGCGATCTCGGGCCGCCAGGTGCTGGCCTATTGCGGCATCGGCGATCCCGGCAAGTTCTACGAGACGCTGCACCATTATGGCTGCATGCTGGCGGCCACCCGCTCGTTCGGCGACCATCACATGTTCACCGATGCCGATGCACGGGCGCTGATCGGCAAGGCCGATGCCGAGGGGCTCGAATTGGTGACGACTGAAAAGGACGCGGTGCGCCTGTCGCACCGGGAAGGCCCGTTGGCGGAGTTGCGCGAACGCACCCATGTGCTGCCCGTGACCCTGGTTTTCGAGACCGCCGCCGACACCGGCGCGATCATCACCGCAACCGAGCGGCGCTACCAGCGGCGGAGACTTGAGCGTTAGCGCGATTGCGTCGGCAGCGCGCCGGCCTCCCGTTCGGCCTGAAGCGATGCCTTGACATCGACATAGGCTTCCTGGCGCGCCACGCTCCAATACTTCAACTCGTCGATCGGGATCGGCGTTCCGGTGATCGCGCAGCGCACAAAGGTGCCCGGTGTGATGACGCGGAAATCGGCGTCCAGATAGCGGACCTTGGCCTCGTTGGAACTTGGAATGTCGTGGATGTTCATTGCGCTCTCCGACCCGGGCGAAAGGCCACAAATCGCTGCTTGCGTCAAGGAAAACCGGTAGCTGGCCTCGTGATGCGGTGTCGGACAGCACCGCACTCAGCGGCGTCCGAACAGCCGCTCTATGTCCGACAGCTTGAGTTCGATGAATGTCGGCCGGCCATGGTTGCACGTGCCAGAACCCGGCGTTTGTTCCATCTGCCGGAGCAGCGCATCCATCTCCGCAGGCCGCATGCGGCGGCCCGCCCGGACCGATCCGTGACAGGCCATGGTCGAGGCAACCGTCTCGAGCCGGTCGCGCAGCCGATCGGCGACGTCATCGCCGACAGCCGCCATCTCCGCATCCAGCATGTCCGCCAGGTCGGCGATCAGGCCGGCAACATCGGTCTCGCCGAGCATGGCGGGCGTTGCGCGCACCGCGATCGCGCCCGGGCCGAACGGTTCGATCTCAAGACCCAAGCGGGCAAGCGCCTCGGCCATCGCACAAAGCTCGGCCGCCCGCTCCGGGTCGAGATCGACGATCTCGGGCACCAGCAGCATCTGTGCCGGAAGCGGGCCGCCGTGCATCGCCGTCTTCAGCGCTTCGAAGACCAGCCTCTCATGGGCCGCATGCTGATCGACGAGGACCACGCTGTCGCCGGTCTGCGCCAGAATGTAGGTGTCGTGCAATTGCGCGCGCGCCGCGCCGAGCGGGTGGTCCGTGTCCGTCCCATTGGCGGTGTCGGCCGAAGCGGGCGGCGCGCCCGGCGCCGTTTCGAACCGCGCCTGTGCGGCTTCCGAAAACCCCACCCCGTTCGCGGTGCCCGAAAACGGTGCCTGCCAGCCGGGCGAGAGCGCCGCCGGACCCGGTGACGGCGAACCGGGCGGCATCGGCTCTGCTGGTTCTGCAAAGGCCGCGGCCAGCCGGTCGCCGTCGCGGGTCGAAGCGCGGATGCCCGCCTCGTGCAGGGCGCGCCGCACCCCGCCGACGATCAGCGCCCGCACAAGGCCCGGATCGCGGAAGCGCACATCGGCCTTGGCCGGATGAACGTTGACATCCACATCTGCCGGATCGATCTCGATGAACAGGACTGCCGCCGCATGTCGACCACGCTCGAGCATATCCGAATAGGCGCCGCGCAGGGCGCCCAGTATCTGCTTGTCGCGCACCGGTCGGCCGTTGACATAGGCGAACTGCTGGTTGGCCGAGGCCCGGTGAAACGTAGGCAGGCCGACAAGCCCGCGCAGACGGACGTCCTCCTTCTCGGCATCGACCGGAACGGCATTGTCGATGAAGTCGTCGCCCAGAACCTGGCCGATCCGTCGCAGCGGACCGTCTTCATGCTGCGCCGCGACCGGATAGTCGAGCGTCGACCGGTCGGCCCCGCTGAGGGTGAAATGGACTGCCGGAAACGCCATGGCGACGCGTTTGATGACATCGGTCACGGCCGAGTTCTCGGCGCGCTCGCCCTTCAGGAATTTCAGCCGTGCCGGCGTTGCAAAGAACAGGTCGCGTACCTCGACCAGTGTGCCGCGATTGGCCGGTGCCGGGCGCGGGCCGTCGACATGCCCGCCATCGACGACGATCTCTGCGCCGGTTTCGGTTCCATGCCGACGAGAGCGGATGCGCATCCGCGCCACCGAGCCGATCGAGGGCAGTGCCTCGCCGCGAAAGCCGAGCGTGGCGATCGCATCGAGCCCGTCATCGAGCTTGGACGTGCAGTGGCGCGACACGGCAAGCGACAGTTCCGCCGCTGCCATGCCATGTCCGTCATCGACGACGCGCATCAGCGTCTTGCCGCCGCCGGCGGTCGCGATCTCGATCCGGCGCGCGCCGGCATCGATGGCGTTTTCGACCAGTTCCTTGATCACCGAGGCGGGCCGCTCGACGACTTCGCCGGCGGCGATCTGGTTGACGATGGTTTCATCGAGGCGACGAATGCTCATCGCCTCAATATAGGCAAGCTGCCGTCGCCGGAGAACCGATCGGCGTCAACCGCTCATCGTTATGAACAAGCTGTCTGGATCAGGCCGGGCGCTTGAGCGCCACGTCGCCCACCGGTGCGGCGCCGGCCTTCAGGCGGCTCTCATAGTCGGCGCGCATTTGCGGGTCGAAGGCACTGGACCGACCGCGGCCGCCGCCCTTGGCATGATACATCGCCAGATCGGCGGCGAACATCAGTTCGTCGAAACCGGCGGCGTCCGTCGGGCACAGCGCGGTGCCGATACTGGCCTTGGGATCGATCGTGATGTCGCCGAAGTGCATCGGCTTGCCGATCAGCACGGCGACATGTTCACAGACGGCGCGGGCGTTCTGGCGCGTCCGGACACCGTCGAGCACGACAACGAACTCGTCGCCGCCATATCGCGCCACCGCGTCCTTGTCGCGAAGTCCGTTGCTGATCCGTTTGGCGATCTCAACGAGGAATGCATCGCCCACCGCATGACCATAGGTGTCGTTGATCGACTTGAAGTCGTCGATGTCGACATGCATGAGCGCGAACGGCCGGTCGGCGTCGCCCTCCTGTGTTAGCTGATGCACATGGTCCTCGATCGACTTGCGGTTCAAAAGGCCGGTCAACTGGTCATGTTGCGCCATGAAGGCCATGTCGTTGCGGGTGCGGATCAGATCGCCGGTTTTCAGCACGATGTCGCCCACAAGCGGCCGGAAGATCAAAAGTGCTTCCAGCGCCAGGACGATCATCATCATCATGAAGACCATGCGGTGCAGCGAGGACGTCTTGTCGATTCCACGCTGCGCCTCCATGGCGACTTCGTCGCTCAGCAGCGCATAGCCCGCCAGCACTGCCGTCGCCGACAATTGCGGCAGGGGCTGGATGTCGCTTTGCGGGTTGGCGCCCGCTTCGGCAAGGAAGGCGCGCGCCTTGACCAGAAGATCGCGGCTGAAGAAGTTCACGTCATGCGGCGCCTTGGTCATGATCGCGCGAACCGTTTCGCTCGCCCTGTCGCGATCGAGTTTGGCCTGAAGCGTCGTGAAGTTGCGCTCGAAGTCGTTTACCGCGTCGCGCAGATGGCTGAGCGAGGAGGCCCGCCGGAAGCGGCTTTGCTCGATGGTCGCCGTGTTGGTCAGCAGAACGATGCGCTGCGACAGCATTTGCTGTTCGCCGGCGATGTGAACCAGCTTGCTGACCGAACGCTGCATGGAAATGGCGCTGTCGACGAGAAGAAACGTGCCCATCGCCATCAGGGCGATGACAAGCAGCGCGGACCAATAGCCGATCCGGACGCGGCGGATCATCCGCTCCGTGGCCTTGTCGCAAAACTGATCGGTCGTGCGCACGTCGTCCTCACCCCGTCAAGGTGCGTATCGGGGCGGAATACTGACGCAAGGATAGAACCAATTGCTTAAATGCGCTCGAAAGCCTCTCGTAGGGTAAACAAACCGACAAGCGGGTGACGTGGGACATTCCGTTTTTGCCGACGGATGCGGTAGGCTCCGAAAAAGCGCTGATGCTCTCGCAATCGGCGCGCTGCTATATTAGGTATTGCAAATATACCACGAGCGGTCGGGCTTTCCGCCGCATCTCGCCAACCGGGGACAGCCGACCATGACGACGCCAGACGCAAATGCGTTCTTCAAGACCATCGATGACGATTTCGCCGTTGCCGGGCAATTGGGTCCCGAGCAGATGTCGGCGATCGCCGAGGCGGGCTTCAAGACCGTCATCTGCAACCGGCCAGACGGCGAAGCGCCCGCCGAACCGCAGTTCGACGCGATCAGTGCCGCGGCCACGGCCGCCGGGCTTGAGGTGCGGTACATTCCCGTTTCCAACCAGATCGGCCTCACGCCGGAAAACGTGGCCGACACGAAGGCTGCCCTTTCGGAGTTGCCCGGTCCGATCCTGGCCTATTGCCGGTCGGGTGCGCGTTCGGCCAAGTTGTACGAGATCGCCGCCGGCTGACGGTTTCAGCGCCCGACAAGGGCGATTTCCGCCGTCACGCAGACCGGGGCAAGGCCGCGCGCCAGCGATCCCTCATGCGGAATTCCGGCCTCGTCGACCGCAATGACATCGAGTGCGGCGACGCCGCCGCGCACCGCGCCGCCAAACGCCAGCACCTCCATGCCGACGCTGGACAGCGCGCAATTCTTGCCGCTCTGACCGGTCAGGACCGGCGCATTCAGGCTGCCAAGCGATGGCGCGATGTCGGCATGATCGATGCCCGCCGCACGGCAGGCGGTTTCGACCGCAATAGTGACATCCTCATTGGGCCGGACGCGGACAAACAACGCGCTTGCGCCGGTGTCATGTCCGCCCGCTTCGATCTCGAACACCGAATGCAGTGTCTCTGCGTCCGGCATCTGGACCAGATCGATGCCGGGCAGACCGCACAGTTCGATGATCATGTCGCCTTTGGTCATGCAGTCGGCGGGGAACAGGTGACCGCCGACCGGTGCGTCTTGGTTGGCCGTTTCGATCGCCGCGTGGCAGTGGACGAACGGCGCGCCGCCGGGTGTTCGCCCGAAGCTGAACGTGCCCCACGGCAGGTGCCCGGCGCCCAGATCGCGAATATAGGTGTAGTTGGCTGCCTTGCCGTCGCGTGCAGGTCCGCCCGTGGTGAAGCGGGTGGTGGACAGGGTGCAGTCTGAAACTCGGCCGGTGCCGCAAGAAACGTCGTGCTCCGCGGCGAAACTCGCGATGATGTCGAGCAGGCTCCGTCCATTCCCGTCAACGCGGCCGGTGGCTTCGATCAACGGCGAGGCGGCCCACGCAACGCGCTGGTCCGCTAATGGGCCGGGATGGATCATGTGATAGGGCGTGACGTGGGTCGCGTCGCTCATTGCGCCGCCGCGACCGCCGGAACCGCGCCCGTTTCGATGAGCCGCGCCTTCACCGTCTTCTTTTCGACCTTTCCATAGCCGGACTTGGGCAGTTCGTTCCAGAAGACGATGTGTTTGGGCTGTTTGTACCGCGGGACGTTCTCGGCGATCCAGGCGCGCAGCGCGGCCTCGTCCAATGGCGCACCCGGTTCGACGACGACGGCCGCGGCGCCCACCTCGCCCCATTCGACATCGGCCACGCCGACAATGGCGATCTCGGCGATGGCCTCATGTTCGAGCAGCTTTTCCTCGACCTCGCGCGGATAGATGTTCGAGCCGCCCGAAATGTACATGTCCGACTGCCGGCCCGTAATGTAGAGATAGCCGCCCGCATCCATATGGCCGACATCGCCGGTGACGAACCAGCCATTGACGAAAGCTTCGTCGTTGGCCGCATCATTGTCGTAATAGCCGGCGCAGACCGCCGGGCCGCGCGTTGCGATTACCCCGGTTTCGCCCACCGGCAGCAACTTGCCGTCACCGTCCAGGATTGCCAGCTCCATCCCCATCCGTGCAAAGCCGCACGAGCCGACGCGCATCGCGCCATCGTCGAGCGAATGCTCGTCCGCCGGCAGCCACGCGATGGCGCCTGTCACCTCACCCATGCCGAAATACTGCACCAGCACCGGGCCAAGCACTTCGAGCGCCCTTTTCTGGTCGGCGCGGTACATCGGCGCGCCGGCATAGATCAGGTGCCGCAGGCTCGACGTGTCGTGTCGGTGCACCGCCTCGTGCTCGACCATCCGTTTGACGATGGTCGGCACGGTGAACATGTTGGATATGCGGTGCTTCTCGATCAGCGCCCAGGCCTCGGCAGGATCCAGCCCGTCGCCGGACATCAGTACGTTCGTCGCGCAGCGTGTGACCTGGATGAAAAGGTGCAGCCCGGCGCCATGCGACAGCGGCGCGATGACGAGCGAAGCGTCCGTGTGCGACAGGCCTGGCATCAGGTCGGCGGCATGATTGTTGAAGACAAAGGCCAACTGTCCATGGGTCAGCACGGCCATCTTCGGGTTGCCGGTGGTGCCCGAGGTGAAGAAGAACCACGCCGGGTCGTTGTAGTCGGCCTCCGCTTCGGCATAAGGACCGTCGGTCCCATGCTCGGCGACCAGATCGTCGTAATTGCCGCCGATGATGATCTCGCGATTGCGCGCAAATCCGGCCGCGCGCACCGCTTCGACATGGTCGGCAAAGCGCCCATTTCCGACAAAGGCCGTCGCGCCGGCGGCAACACCCATCCGCGCGATTTCGTCGGGACCCAGCCGGAAATTGGTTGGCACGATCACGCCGCCCACCTTCCAGACCGCGTACATGGCCTCGGGATAGTCCAGTTCGTTCGCCGAATGCATCAGCACTCGGTCGCCCTTGCTGATGCCCATCTTGGTGAGCGCGTGGGCAACGGCGTCGGCGCGGGCGTTCATCTCGCCATAGCTGCGAACGATGTTGCCGCGAACCATGGCCGGGTGGCTGCCCCGGCGCCTGGCGGCCTGGCTCAGGAAGTGGCCCAGATTCATCACCCGGTCGGAGCGGCGCGGAAAATCCAGTCCCATCGCGGTTACCTGAGCCGCTCGACGATCGACACATAATTGGCGACCGCCGTGCCGCCCATGTTGAAAATCCCGGCGGTCTTGGCGTCGGAGACGGTTGCGCCGGCCGCCTCGCCGCAGAGTTGCTTGGCGGCCATGACGTGCATCGAGACTCCCGTTGCGCCGACGGGGTGGCCCTTGGCCTTGAGCCCGCCCGAAGGGTTCACCGGCAGCCAGCCGTCGATCGTCGTTTCGCCCTCGGCGATCACCCGCGCGCCCTGACCCGGTTCGGCAAGGCCCATCGCCTCATACTCGATCAGTTCGGCGATGGTGAAACAGTCATGGGTCTCGACGAAACTCAGATCGTCCAGCGACAGCTTCGAGGTTTCCATCGCCTGCGCCCACGCCTTGCGTGCCCCGTCGAACGCGATCACGTCGCGCCGCGAGATTGGCATGTAGTCGCTGACATGGGCGGTGGCACGGAAGCCGACTGCGCGCGGGGCATGCCAGGCCTCGTCCAGATTGGTGATGACGAGCGCCGCCGCGCCGTCCGACACCAGCGAGCAATCGGTGCGCCGCAAGGGGCCGGCAACGATCGGGTTCTTGTCGGAGACGGCAGCGCAGAACTCGAAGCCGAGATCCTTCTGGATGTGGGCCAGCGGGTTCTGCGCGCCGTTGGCATGGTTCTTCGCCGCGATCAGGGCGAGCGCATCGCGTTGGTCGCCATGAGCCTGGAAGTAGAGATCGGCGATGCGGCCGAACATGCCGGCGAAGCCGCCCTCCATGTCCGCTTCCTCGGGCACATAGGAGGCCTTGAGAAGGATGTCGCCCACCACCTCGCCGGGCACCGCGGTCATCTTCTCGACGCCGATGACGAGCGCGGTGCGGATACGCTTTGCGGCCAGCGCATCAAGCGCCGCATGGATCGCCGCGCTGCCCGTGGCGCAGGCATTTTCCAGGCGCACGGCGGGGGCATGACGGAGCGCGCCGACCCGCAGCGAGGCCAGCGTTGAGGGAAACCCTTGCGGCGAAAAGCCTTCATTGAATGTGCCGACAAAGACGGCGTCGACATCGGTTGCGTCAAGGCCGGCATGGTCGAGTGCCTCTTCGGCCACCCGGCCGATGAGCGTCTCGGCTGTCTCGTCGTCCAGACGGCCGAAACGTGTGTGCGCCCAGCCGGTGATCGCTGCATCCATCGCTGTTCCTCCCGCGCGAGACCCTTGCCGGTTTCGGCTGGTCGTTCAAGTCCCGCAGAACGTTTGGTGCACCACTTCGTCCGGCGCCGGCGGCTGGGTCAGCGGATCGTCGGACATGCGGTCGGCGAACGGATCGGCCAGAGCCTCGGTCAGCGCATGGAAGATCGACAAGTCGCCCGCATAACCGGCGCCGATTGCCGCTTCGACCTGGTGATTGCGCGCGATGATCGCCGGGTTCGTCGCTTTCATCGCCGCGATCCGCGCCGCATCGTCCCGCTTTTCCCCCGAAAGCCGGGTTCGCCATGCCGAAAGCCAGCCGCTGGCGGCGTCCCGTTCGACAAACTGATCGAGAAAGTCGTCATCGGCGTTGCCCGCATCCCGTCCGAGCCCGCTCAGCGCGCGGAATGTGTTGGTGAAATCCGCAGCATCGTCCGCCATCAGCTTCAAAAGATCCTGCGCCAGCGTCACGTCGCCATCGCGTGGAGTGGCGATGCCGATCTTGGCGGTCATCTCCGCCGCATAGGCGTTGGCGAACGCCGTGCCGTATCCTTCGAGCAGCTCCTTGGCAGTCTCGACCGCCTTGTCGGCATCCGCATCGAGCAGCGGCACGAGCGATTGGGCCAGATTGGCCAGATTCCAGTGCCCGATCGAAGGCTGGTTGCCATAGGCATAGCGGCCAAACTGGTCGATCGAACTGAACACTTTTTGCGGATCGTATTCGTCGAGAAACGCGCATGGTCCGTAATCGATCGTCTCGCCGGACAGGGTCATATTGTCGGTGTTCATCACGCCATGGATGAAGCCGAGCGACAGCCAGCGGGCGATCAGCCGCGCCTGGCGCGCAATGGCGCCTTCGAGCATCGCGGCAAAGGGATTGTCCGCATTGCGCGCATCCGGATCGTGCCGGTCGATCACATGATCGGCAAGCGCCCGCACAGCCTCATGGTCCCGGCGAGCAAAGAAATACTGGAACGTGCCGACACGGATATGGCTGGCGGCGACGCGGGTCAGAACCCCACCGGGCAGCCGGTCCTCGCGGATCACATATTCGCCCGTCGTCACCGCCGCCAGCGCGCGTGTCGTCGGCACGGCGAGCGCCGCCATCGCCTCGGACACGATGTATTCGCGCAAAACAGGCCCGAGTGCGGCGCGCCCGTCGCCGCGCCGCGACCAGGGCGTCGGCCCCGAGCCCTTGAGCTGGATGTCACGCCGTTCGCCGTTCACATCGACCACTTCGCCGATCAGAAGCGCCCGGCCGTCCCCCAGTTGCGGCACCCAGTTGCCGAACTGATGGCCTGCATAGGCCATCGACAAGGGCGCAGCACCATCGGGAAAGGAATTGCCGGCCAGCATCGCGACACCGTCGGGCGAAGCCAGCCAATCGGCGTCGAGACCCAATTCGCCGGCAAGCGGTTCGTTCAGCCGGACAAGCGTGGGGTCTGGGACCGGCGCGGCCGCCTGCCGGGTGAAGAGCTGCTCGGGCAGGCGCGCATAGGAATTGTCGAAGTGAATGGTCATGGCACCCGCAATATAGGGGTCGGTACAGCCGGCACCAGTGCATTCCGGGCTTGCCTTGCGTCGGCAAGCGGTGATGGAGTGTTGCGGTCCTCCTCGGGCAAACGAAAGGAACACCCTTGATCCGACATTTCGTGATGCTGCGCTTTCGCGATGACGTGTCCGCCGCAACCAAGGCCGGCATCTATGCGGATCTGGCCGGGCTCGGCGAGCATCTGCCGGGCATGATCGGTTTTCACGCCGGACCCAATGTCAGCGTCGAGACCGATCTCGTTCGCGGCTGTCACGATGCCTTCTGGGTGGACTTTGAAGACGCGTCGGCGCGCGACGCATATCTGGTTGACGAACGCCACCGCCAGATTGGCGCCCGGCTCGTCGGCCTGACCGTCGGCGGGATCGATGGCGTCACCGTCTTCGATATGGAAGTGCGATGAGCAAGGACCCGCGCGCCTTTCTCGCTAGCCTTTTCGACGCGGCCATTGCCGCCGCCGACCCTGAAATCTGCATTCCCGCCAATCTGCCCGCGCCGCCCAAGGGGCGGACCATCGTCGTCGGCGCCGGCAAGGGCGCCGCGCAGCTTGCCCGCGCTTTCGAGCGGCACTGGCCGGAACCGGTCAGCGGCGTCGTCGTGACGCGCTACGGCTATGCGGTGTCCTGCGAACAGATCGAGGTTCTTGAGGCCAGCCACCCGGTGCCTGACGCTTCCGGCCTCGCCGCGGCGCGCCGTTTGATCGAGGCCGTGTCTGGTCTCGGGGAAGACGATCTTGTGGTTGCGCTGATCACCGGCGGCGGATCGGCGCTTTTACCAGCGCCGGCCGGCGACCTGACATTTGGGGACGAGGTGGCGCTCAATGAGGTGCTGCTCGCCTCTGGTGCGTCGATTTCCGTGATGAACGCGATCCGCAGCCAGGTATCGGAGATCAAGGGCGGCCGGCTGGCCGTTGCGGCGCATCCCGCCCGGGTCGTCAGCCTGATCGTTTCCGACGTGCCGGGCGACGATCCCGCGCAGGTTGCTTCCGGCCCGACCGTGCCCGATCGGGTGACCGGCGAAGAAGCGCTGGCGATGATCGACGCCTATGGCCTCGATCTGCCGGAAGTGGTGATCGACCACATCCGGGCGGCGTCCGGCGCCGGCATCATGCCGGACGATCCGCGTCTGTCGCGAAACGATGTGCGCCTCATCGCCTCGGCGGCGGTGTCACTCGAAGCCGCCGCCCGCGCGGCGGACGAAGCCGGGGTCGAGGCGATGATCCTGTCCGATGCGGTCGAGGGCGAAGCGCGCGACATCGGCCTGATGCATGGCGCGATCGCCCGCGAGGTGACGCTGCGCGGCAGGCCGTTCGCCAGACCGGTGGTGATCCTGTCGGGCGGCGAGACGACCGTGACGGTCCGGGGCAAGGGCAAGGGCGGCCGCAACACCGAGTTTCTTCTGGGATTGGCGCAGGCAATCGACGGCTTGCAGGGAATCGATGCGCTGGCCGCCGACACGGACGGCATCGACGGGTCGGAAGACAATGCCGGCGCGTTCGCCGACGGGGCGAGCATCGCCCGCCTGCGCGCCGCCGGCGGCGATCCGCAAGCTTTTCTCGCCGACAATGATGCCTGGTCCGCCTTCGACCGGATCGGTGACCTGTTCGTGCCCGGGCCGACCGGCACCAATGTCAACGACTTCCGCGCGATCTTCGTGCAATGACCGCCGCTGACTGGCCGTTGGACGGCGAAGTTCGCGGACGCGGTGCACAAGGCGGCGCGAACGGACACGAAGGCATGTCTAGACCCGAGACCGGTCTTTCGCCTCGGCCACGCCCCGACGTGCCTTTCCCCGCACCAGCGAATGGCTATGGTGACCCGAAGGCGGGACCTCCGGAATGAAGCAATACTATGTCGCGGCCGCCGTCGGGGCGCTGTTGCTGGGTTTCTGGTTCAGCGTGGACGCGCGGGAGATCGCGGCTGGCGTCGCGATCTTTCTGTTCGGCATCTTGATGCTCGAAGACGGTTTCAGACGTCTGAGCGGCGGCAGCCTCGAGCGGCTTTTGGCTGCGGCGACCCGTTCGATGCCGCGCTCGCTGGCTTTCGGCATCGTCTCGACCAGCCTGCTGCAATCCAGTTCGCTTGTCTCGGTTGTCGCCATTTCATTCCTGAGCGCTGGACTGATTCCGCTGATCGGCGGAATCGGAATCATCTTCGGCGCCAATCTGGGACAACCACCGGCGCATGGCTCGTCGCCGGAATCGGACTGAAGGTGGACATTGCGGCCTATGCGCTGCCGATGATCGCCGTGAGCGCAATCCTTGTTTTCCAGAAACAACCGGTGCTTCGCGGCACCGGCTACGCGCTTGCCGGAATGGGCTTTCTGTTTCTCGGCATCCATCACATGAAGGTCGGATTTGAGGCGTTCCGCGATCAGATCGATGTCGCGCGCTATGCGCTTCCCGGCCTGACGGGGCTCCTCGTCTACGCCGCGGTCGGTGCCGCCGCGACCGTCGTCATGCAGTCCAGCCACGCCACGATGGTGATCGTCATCACCGCGCTTGCCGCAGCGCAGATCACCTATGACAATGCGATCGCCCTTGCGATCGGCGCCAATATCGGCACGACCATTACCGCGGTTCTCGGCTCCCTGGGCGCCAACTTCCAGGGCAAGCGCCTTGCGCTCGCGCATCTGCTGTTCAACCTCCTGACCGCCGCCGTGGCGCTGGCATTCGTCGGGCAGTTGAGCGTGCTCGTCGACATTATCGCCGCACGCCTCGGCATCGCGGCGGACGACTACGCTCTCAAGCTCGCCATTTTTCACACAGTCTTCAACCTGATCGGCATCGGGTTGATGCTGCCGCTGACGGGCCGCCTTGTGGACATCCTTGAACGGCGCATCCCGGAACCGCCGCCCGATATCAGTCAGCCGCGTTATCTCAACCGGGTGGTCGACGATTTCCCGGAAACGCTCGCAAGCGCGCTTCGCAAAGAGGTGCTGCATCTTCACGAGAACGCGACGCGGCTCGTCCTGCACGGGCTGAATCTGCACCGCGAGGACGTGTTCGAATCAAGCGACATCGCCGCCACCGTCCGCGCCAGCCGCACGCCGATCGATCTCGATATCGGCGATGAGTACGAACGAAGGGTCAAGACGCTCTATGCGGCGATCGTCGACTTCGCCACGCGGGCAGGTGACCGCAGGCTCGCTCCCGAGATCGCCGCGCAGATCGACGCGTTGCGCGATATGGCGAGCGGCCTGGTCCGGGCGGTGAAGTCGGTCAAGCACATTCGCAAGAATGTCGTGCGCTATTCGACCCGAGATCAGGGTGCGGTCACCGACCTCTACGACAGCCTTCGCACGGAAGTGGCACGCGTCGTTGTTGTGATCCGCGATCTCGCATTGGAGCCTGCCGAAGCACGCAGCACGCTCTCACTCGACGCAGAGGCGGCCCGGCTCGAGGCCATTGCCCGGTCGCGAAACGCCGAAGTCGGCAAGCTGATCCGCGATGGTGTTCTCGATGCCTCTGCGGCCACCTCCTTTCTCAACGATTCAGGCTATGCCGACAGCGCGATGCGGGAGTTCATCGACACGGCGCGGGCCTATTACGCCGGGCACGACCGCGCCACTGTCGAGGTGGAGGAACTGCTGGCACTGGATGAGGAGGAGATCGGAGAGGCCGCCAGGACCACCGCCGGGCAAGACGTTGGCGAGGAGATTGAAACAAGACTGTCACACAAACCTGCTAGCGAACGGTCTGGTCGCAAGCAGGGACCCCGCCAATGGGACTGAAGAAGCTGGCTGCGAAACTGGTCGAGTACCAGGACCGCGTTGACGCCGGCAAGGCCAGGAAGATCGAGCCCGAGCACGTCAGAAAGGTGCTCGACAAGCTGCGCCGCAAGGAAGCGCGGCTGGCAGACGATCTCGCCGGTGCATCAGACAAAGACGTCCGTGAAGACCTGGAACGCGAGCTCAACATCGCGCGGCAACACATTGCCCGCGCGGAGTGGCTGTTGCAGGAGGTTGCCTGAAGCGCGCCGATGGGCTGGCGGAGCCTTCCGGGCTGCAGGCGATCGGGCTCTACGGCCGGGCCAGGATGAAATCGGGCCGAATACCCGACGTTTCGATCGCCGCGTCCGCATCCTGACCGGCGAAGAAGCCGAAGCCAGTGATTAATGCGGTCTTCAGACCAAAGGCCTGCCCGCCGAGTATGTCGGTGTGCAGGCTGTCGCCGACCATGACGATCCTGTCGCGCGGGACTTCGGGGGCGATGCGGGCCAGCGCCTGCTCGAAGATGTTGGCAAAGGGCTTTCCGAAGAACTGCGGCTCCGCCTCCGTCTGGTCTGCCAGAGCGTGGGCGAAATGACCGGGTTCGATCGACAAGCCGACCTCGCGGGGTGCCACGATGTCGGGATTGCCGACAAGGACCGGACGTCGACGCGCGATCAGCGCATCCGTCAAAAGGGCCTGGCGTTCCTCGGTCCAGGCAGCGGACCCGACAAGCAGGAACCCGTCGACCTCGCTGTAGATGGCAGGGTCTTCTTCAAGATAGGTCAAGTGGAGGCCTTCGAGATCGCGCAGGCCGGCCGAGCGGGTGGCCATCAGGCCCCAATGCATGCCGTGCCCTCCATCGAGCGCTGCAATCATCACCGCACGGCTCGAAATCACGTCGTCTTCCGCGAATTGGTAACCCAGGCGGCTGTACTTCTCCATGAGCGCGGCGTGCGGTCGGCCCGCCGCGTTCGAGACGACGATGACGCGCTTGCCCGCGGCCTGAAGTCCTGCCACGCGCTCGGGTACGCCGGGTATGGCCGTTTCTCCGATGTTCAGGACGCCGAAAGCATCGAGGAGGAAAACGTCGAACCGGTCCGCGATGGCCTCCAGATCCTCGCCCATCGCACAGGCACCGCCCGGCCCGGCCGCCGGCAGCCGGTGGCGCACCGCCTCATAGGCGGCGAACGCAGCTTCAAAGCTCGTATTGCTCAAATGATGGCTCCGCGCACCTTCGCCGAGACCCATTCCGACAGGATCACCGCCGCCAGGATGACGAGCAGGATCAGGCTGACCTGCGGCCATGCGAGGACGTTGAGCGAGGCTTGCAGCTGAAGCCCGATCCCGCCGGCACCGACGAGCCCGAGCACCGTCGATTCGCGGATGTTGATGTCCCAGCGGAAGACCGCAATTCCGGCAAAGGCCGGCAGGATCTGCGGCACGATACCGTAAGCCATCACCTGCCATCGGGAGGCGCCCGTGGCGGTGATCGCCTCGACCTGCGTGTGGTCGATCTCCTCGATTGCCTCATAGAGGAGCTTGGCGCAGAAGCCGATGGAGCGGATGGCGATGGCGACGACGCCGGCAAAGACACCCGGCCCGATGATCGCAATCAGCAGAAGGGCCCAGATCAGCGAGTTGATAGAGCGTGTCGAAACGATGATCAGCAGGGCAAGCGGCCGGATGAACAGCGCCGAGGGCGTGGTGTTGCGCGCCGCCAGAAAGGCAACCGGCACGGCAAGGCAAAGCGCGATCAGCGTGCCGAGCGTTGCGATGTTGAGCGTGTCCCAGATCGGACGGCCCAGCTGGGTGATGTACTCCCAGCGGGGCGGTGTCGCCCGCTCCCAGATATCGCCGGCGATACGCGGCGCGTCCCAGACGAAGAACCATGTGGTGGCGTCCGAGATCTGCTGCCAGCAATAGAGGAAAACCGCGACGCCGATCAGCCAACCGAACCAGCGGATCAGGCTCTCGCCCTGTGTCCGCCGCTGCCAGATCTGCACACCATTGCGATCGGAGACCGGCATTATTGCACCTTCGCCCGGATGATTCCGGACAGATATTCGAGGGCCATCACGATACCGATGATCAGCAGCAGGATCGCTGCGGCGGTGTCGTACTCATAGCGGTCGAATGCGGTGTTGAGCGTCGCGCCGATTCCGCCCGCACCGACCAGGCCCAGGATCGCGCTTTCGCGGAAGTTGATGTCCACCCGATACATCGACAGCCCGATCAGCCGCGGAAGGACCTGCGGCTGGACGCCGTAGTTGATCCATTGCAGCCAGCGCGCGCCAGAGGCCCGGATCGCCTCTGCCTGCGCCCTGTCCATCGCCTCGATGTCCTCGGCCAGCAGCTTTGAAAGGAACCCGATGGTGGCAAACGACAGCGTGAGGAAACCGGCCAGCGGGCCGAAGCCGAAGATCGCGACCAGAAGGATCGCCACGATGATCTCTTGGAGCGCGCGGGAAATCGCGACGATCGCGCGGCAGACGAGATAGACCGGCAGGGGTGCGATGTTGCGCGCCGCGCCCAGCCCGATCGGGATGGAGATCGCGATACCGACGACGGACGCTGCGACCGTCATCACGATGCTCTCCATCATCCCCTTCCAGATGTCGGCGCCGCGGGAAAGGAAGTCCGGGCTCGTGAAAGCGAGGACGAACTGGCCGCCGCGATCCAGCCCCTCATAGACGCGTGTCCAGTTGACCTCGATGGTGGCGAAGGCGGCAACCAGATAGGCAAACGAGCCGATCAGAAGGGTCCAGCGCAGCCACGGGTTCCGGATGAACGGAGGCTTGCGCCATTGCCGCCCGAGCAGGTCGCCCAACTGCCGATGCGCGACGGTTCCGCTCATTCGGCGCCCTCGAAATCGGGTGCCGGCACGTCTTCGTCATCGTCGACCTTGCGGATCGTCGCCTCCCAGTCCTCTTCACCGTAGATCGTCGTCAGGACATCGGAGGTGAGGGCTTCGGGCGGTCCGTCGAACTCGATCGCACCGGCGCGCAGGCCAACGACGCGGGAGACGAACATCTGCGCCAGCGCGACGTCGTGAATGTTGATGATGGCGGCAAGGCCGCGCTCCTCGCACAGCTCGCAGATCAGCCGCATGATCTGCCGGCTGGTCTTGGGATCGAGCGAGGCGGTCGGCTCATCGACCAGAAGAAGTTTCGGATTCTGGATCAGGGCACGGCAGATGCCGACGCGCTGGCGTTGCCCGCCTGACAGCTCGTCGGCGCGCTTGTCGGCCATGTGCAAGAGGCCCACGCGATCGAGCAGGCGGAACGCCTCGTCCACGTCGTGCTGCGGATACTTCCGCGCGAAGCTGCGCCAGAACCCGACATAGCCCAGACGGCCCGAGAGCACATTCTCCATGACGGTCAAACGCTCGACCAGCGCATACTCCTGGAAGATCATGCCCATCTGTCGCCGCGCGCGCCTCAGCGCGCCCGCCCCGAGCCGCGTGATCTCCAGATCGTCCACCCAGACCTCACCGCCGGTCGGTTCGACCAGCCGGTTGATGCAGCGGATCATTGTGGACTTGCCGGCACCCGAAGGGCCGATCAGCGCCAGCACCTGTCCGGTCGGCACTTCGAGGTCGACGTCGCGCAGTGCCTTGTCACCAGTTCTGTAGGTCTTTGCCAGCTTCTTCAGGCGCAGCATCGTGTCATCCCCCCACCTCAAATGACACGTGGCCCCCGAGATCAGGGGCCACGCGGTGGTCTTTCGCCAATCACTCGCAGGCGTAGCTGACGTCGTTGGCTGCGTCGATCTTGCGGATGACGTCCCAATGTTCTTGGTAGGTGATCGGGATGAACTGTGCTTCGCCGTTCTTCTCGAACTCCTCCTGAAGCGTGGTGCCCTCCCAGTCGAAGTTGAAGAAGGCATCCTGGATCTGCTGCTGCAGTTCGGGCGTCAGGTTGTGGACCACGCCATACCCCGTGGTCGGGAAGGTCTGCGACTTGTAGATCGTCTCGAGCTGGTCGGCTGACACGACCTCGCGCGCGATCATGCGGCCCAGCACCGAGTTGGCGACGGCGGCAGCGGCATAGTCCTGATTGGCAACGCCGAGGATGGAATTGTCATGCTTGCCCGAGAAGACCGGCTCGAAGTCGCGTTCGGGGACCATGTCGTAGTCGGCCTTGAGAATCGCCGAAGGCGCCTTGAAGCCGGAGTTGGACGTTGGCGAGGTGAAGGCGAGCTGGCCGCCCTTGATGTCTTCGATCTCGTCGATGCCGGAACCGGGATGGGTAATGATCTCCATCTCGTAGCCGAAGCTGCCATCCTCGGCCGCCATGATCGTGAATGGCCGGAAACCGGCGCAGTTGACCGCAAGCGGGTTGGAGCCGGTGTTGAATCCGGCAATGTGCAGGCGGCCCGAACGCATGGCCTCGATCTGTGCGGCATTGGACTGCACGGGGAAGAAAACCACGTCCTTGCCGGTCTGTTCTTTCAGATAGGTCAGGAAGTCGGCCCAGGCGGTTTCGTAGACGGCCGGGTCTTCGACGGGCGTGTAGGCAAAGATCAGCGTGTCGGGATCGATGAGCGCGGCGGCATCGGTCGGGATATCGGCGATCAGGTCGCCATCGGCATCGCAATAGCGCTCGTCAAGGTCGCCGCGCGGGCATTCCTGCGCCGCGGCCGGCCCGGCAAAAGCCAACACGGTCGTGCAGGCAAGGCCGGCAATCAGGTATTTCATTGTGGTCATGTTTTCCTCCCTCAAAGGCGTGACGTTAGCCCTTTCCGTCGGTAAGCGGAACCGGCGTTTGCGTCAATCGGCTGGAGGCTGCGGCGAATGGGCGTGGCCGGACGCGGCGTTTGGAATCGGCGGGACCAATTCGTCTGCCGGACATTGACCGGAAGCCGGTCTGCACCGCAGTCAGTGCCGGCTTTCCGGCGACGTTTTCATCACGACCGGTTGTCGGAACTGCCGTACGGTATTCTGCGGCTCAGTGCCGCAGGGTCACCATTCGCGCTTCGTTGGCCGTTCAGACACTGGGGCCTGTCGCGCAGGCTCGAAACGCGCGCACAGCCGGCGCCGCGCCATCCAGAGACACGGCAACGGCCTGGTCGCCGAGCAAAGCCGTGGCAGTATGGTTGAACTCGAGCCCGTTCAGAACGTTACCGAAGCCGCGGTCGGTCACCGTCAGGGTCGCGCCGCCCCCGGTGATCACGTGACGGTCGGTGACGATCGTGTTGCCGCGTGCACCATCAAAACGCATCGCGAAGACCGGGCCTTGCAGCCAGGGACCTTTGGGCGAGATCGCGATCGCGTATTCCGGGATCGCCGGATCATAGGTAACACGAACGAAAGCGTTCTCACCGTCGTGGACAAGCTCGCACACGCGGCCTGACGTCGCCTCCCAGGCCAGCGCCGGTGCAGTGGTCAGCAAAAGAACGGCAAGCGCGCGTATCATCGGGAACGGCATATCATATCAAGCGGGCTTGTGTATCGGCCGTGAGCGTGATGCGCTGCGGCTGACACAGGCGGCTGAAGAGTCGGAAGGTCACGGCTGCGAACTCTCGTTCGGTGCAACTACCTGCTTCACCGCCGTCACGCCCATCTGTCTATTCGGCTGCCAAACGCAACGGCCGAACGGCGCCATCATCCAACTCCGGCCGGCTGGCGTCGAGGCTGTCCACGTCGATCGCTGGCCGTTGCGACCGTCCCTTGGCCGCATAGATCAATCTGAACATGGGCGGCGTGAAGTAAAATGAGACAACCGTTGACAGAAGCACGCCGCCCGCGACCGACATGGCAAAGGGCGGCCAGAAGCCGCCACCGGCGAGGATGAGCGGAAGGAATCCGCCAAAGGTCGTGATGGTCGTTGAGACAATGTGCCGGCTGGACCCCATCAGCACCTCCACCATTGCCGCCTCGTCCCCGGCTCGGGCGTGCTCGTTGGCCTGAAGGCCGGTCATGATGATGATGGCGGCGTTGATCGACACGCCAATCGAGCCGATCACGCCAATGATGGCGTTGATGCCGAAGGGGTACTGGAAGATCGCCAGCGCAAGAATACTCAACCCGGCGGACAGACCGCACACCATGAAGGCTATCGCCGACAAGCGGAAAGAGTTGAAGGTCAGGACGATGACCGCGATCGTCAGCAGCACGATAAGGCCAACGGACGCGAGCAGGTTGCCGAGCGTGTCGGCGCGCGCGTCGCTGTCGCCGCCAAACTCGAGGCGATAACCGGGCGGCGTTGCAAAGCCCGTTTCGGCGAGCAAGGCCTGCGTTTCCGCCAGCGCTTCCTCTGGCAGCACGCCGCGCAGGATGAAGGCCTGGACCGTATTGACCCGCTCGGCGTTGCGCCGCGTGATCGAACTGTTCGACGGCACGATCTCGATATCGGCGATCGCGGACAGGGGCAGCGCCGGGAATGTGCCTTGCGCCGAAAGGGCCGCAGCATTGGGCACGATGATCGGCAGGTCGGCAATCGCGTTGAGATCGCCGCGCTCGGCATCGCCGAGGCGCACGCGCACCGGCAGCTCGTCGGTGCCTTCGACGAGCGAACCACCGGTTGCGCCCTCGAGGCCAGCCTGCATCTGGCCGGTAATGGCCGCCAGATCGAGGCCCAGAAGACGCGCGCGCGCCTCATCGACCGCAATGCTCACCTTGGGTGGCACGGCGTTGATCGTGGCGCGGGTTGTCGTAACGGTGGGCACATCGGCCAGCATGGCACGTAATTCATCGCCCAGATCGGACAGCGTATCGAGGTCCGGGCCGACAAGGCGCAGCTCGACCGGCGCAGCAACCGGCGGTCCCTGGACCAAGCCACGCACGAGCACCTGCGCTTCCGGCGCAAGCGCCGACAGCGAGCGCTGCAACTCCGGCAGGATCGCTTCGGTCGCTTCGGGCGAGGCGGTGGTCACCAGCGCCTGCGCATATTGCGGTGCGTTATCGCGGTTGCCGACGATGTTGTAGTAAAAGCCTGGCGCCGAGCGGCCGATCACCCAGCTGACGCTTTCGATCTCGTCGCGATCGCGCAACACCGCATCCAGAGTGGCCACTGTCTCTCCGGTCTTGGTGATGGCCGAGGCCGGCCCCAGTTCGACTTCAATGTGGAACTGATCCCGATCGACACCGGGAAAGAACTGCGCCGTCAGTGTCGGCATGGAGACAAAGCCAAGGATCGGCAGGATCAGCGACAGGGCGATCGAGCGCAGCGGATTGGCCACAGCCCAGCGCAGGGAGCGTTCAAACAGCCGCGCAATCGGCCCGCCCGGCACGCCGTTGGCGAACCAGGACCGTGTTTGACCGTCGGGCATCGTCCATGCGGCGAGTGCAGGCGTGACGGTCACCGCGACAGCGAAAGACCACAACAGCATCACCACCACGGCAATGGCGATCGAGCCGACGAAATCGCCCGCGGGCCCCGGCAGCAGGATCATCGGCGTGAAAGACAGGGCGGTCGTCAGCGTCGAGGCCAGCAGAGGCGCAAACAGGCGTCTGGTCGCAGCGCCGGCTGCATTGATGCGGGTTTCGCCGCGCCGCACCCGTTTGGCCACTTCGTCGGTCATGACAATGCCCGCATCGACCAGAAGACCCAACGCCACGATGAGGCCGGTCACCGACATCTGATGGATGGCCAGACCCAGGAAGTTCATCGTCAGCAGGCTGGCAAGGCTGACGATCGGCAGGATGAGGGCCACGATCAGCGCCGCCCGCGCGCCGAGCGTGATGAAAAGAACACCGACGACCAGCGCCACACCGATCGCCATGTTGGTCGCCACCTCCCAAAGCCGGTCGGATGTGTAGGTCGATTGGTCAAAGGACAGATCGAGTGACAGGCTGGCGGGGACCTTGTCCTGATAAGACGCCACTTCCTCGCGGATCATGGTCATCCAACGATCGACCTGCAGCCCGTCTTCGAGCTTGGCCGCGATCAGAATGGCCGGCCGGCCATCATGGATCGCAAGTTCGGCGGCGGGCGTCCGCACGCCCCGTGACACCTCGGCGATGTCGCCCAGCCAGGTGATCGTGCCATTGGCGGACTCGCGGACAACCACATTGCGCAACCGGTCCAGCGCATCGATTTCACCGGTCAGATTGATCACCAGATCATTGCCGGTCGCGCGCAGACGGCCTGCCTGCCCCTTCGCATCAGCCGACTGGATCGCTCGGGAGATGTCCCGCGCGGTCAGGCCAAGCGCCGCACTGCGCTGCGGGTCGATCGTGACCAGCACTTCTTCTTCAGGTGCGCCAAAAAGATCGACCAGCTTGGTGCCGGGCACATTGCGCAACTGATCGGCAAAATCGGTGGCATAGCGGCCCATGACGGCAGTGGAGACATTGTCATGGAGCGCCGACAGCGCGGCGATCGCCCCATAGGCGCCGGCGCCATCGGTCTCCAGTTCGGGCGTGCCCGCGCCAGCGGGGAACTCGACCTGCGCGTCGCTGAGCGCGTCGCGGATTTCGGACCAGACCTGTTCGATCTGATTGTCAGGCAGCGTGTCCGTCAGCTCGATCGAGACAATCGAGATGCCGGTCGCCGACGTCGACTCAATCACATCGACTTCAGACAGTTCCCGCAGCACATCCTCGATCTTTGCCGTGACCAGCGTTTCAACGCGCTCGGGCTCGGCACCGGGAAAGACGGTCGTTGCGGTCGCAAAAAGGTTGGTGATTGTCGGGTCTTCCTGCCGTCCAAGCGCCATCAGAGACGACAATCCGCCTGCGACAAGGACCAGAATGATGAGCGCGACGAGGCGCGGATAGCGGAAGGTGAGCGTTTCCATCAGTGGGCTCCGGCGTCCGCGGACTGGATGAGCCGGCCATCGGCGGGAGTTGTTGCCAGTGCCTGGCCGACAACGATCTGGTGCCCGCCATCGGCGACGATGGTCGCACGATCGGGTAAGGTCCCGGACACGTAGGCGCGCAGACTGTCGGCATGGATGATCTGGACCGCTTCGATCGCGGCCGTTGAAGCGTCGGCGCTTTCGTCGACGGTCATCACGGTCCATGTCCCGCGCACACCGTCGCGCAAGGCGGCGAGCGGCACCCAGAAGCCGGGTTGTGAGATGGTCTCGGTCAGCGTGATCGTGCCGGTGTCGCCCAGAAGAACGCTGTGGTTGTCGCCAAAGGCAAAAAGAACATTGCGCGTGCGCGTCACCGGATCGACCTCGGGCAGGATCGCATCCAGCGTCACCGGCCACTGCTTGTCACCAAGTGTGACCATGGCCTTTGTTTCGCCGTGGACCCGGTCGGCCAGATCCGGTGCAAGGCCCACACGGAAACGCGGCGGCACATCTTCGACCAGACCCACAACCGTCTGGCCACTGCCGACGGTCGCGCCGATGTCGGCGGAGCGGCTGGCAATGCGCCCATCAAACGGCGCGCGGACTTCCGCCTTTTCAAGCCGTACGTCCACGGCCAGCAATCCCGCATCGATCTCAGCCTGCCGAGCGGTAATTTCGACTAGGGTCAACGTGGCCTGATCGGTCTGCTGGTTGGAGGCAAAACCCCGCTCTTGAAGCTCTTCCTGCCGCTCGGCGGTCCGGCGCGCCAGTTCACGCTGGGCGTCGAGTGCCTGTCGGGACGCGAGTAGCCGGTTCCGCTCGGCAATCAGCAGGCGTGTGTCCAGTCGGGCGATGACGTCGCCCGCAGCGATCACATCGCCCTCATCGACCAGGATCTCCGTAATCGTTCCGCCCGCTTCGAAGGCGATGCCCGTTTGCTGGGCGGCTTCGACCTGGCCGGCAAAACGCCGGTCGATCTGGAAACCGTCCAGACGCTCGACCGCCATCACAGGCACCGTGATCCGCGGCACGGGCAAAGGGGCTTCAACAGTCGCGGCGCGGTCGGCAATCGCGCGCGATCCGCCGACGATGGCAGCGCCCGAAGCCGCAAAGAAGACACCCGTGAGCGTGACCGTGGCGACCGTCGTCAAAAGGCGACGGATCGGCGATTTGGGATTTGCCACGCGGTCGGCCGATGACTCGGTTTGATCGGACGGGTTCATAGCGGATCTCCAGACTTGATAAGTAAGCAGTGCTAACTTAAGTTAGCGTCTCTAACCGATGTTAGCAATACTCACTTTCTTGAATTCTGGATCACACGCTGTGACAATAAAGCTGGAGACACGCGATTCTGGGAGGAGTGGCGTCATGGACGACGCTGAAACCGCCGGCAAAACGCCGGGGCGGGAAACCTATCACCACGGCGACTTGCGGCGCGACTTGATCGCGTCGGTCCGGCAATTGGTGGAGACGCATGGGCCAAACGGATTTTCCGTCGCCGAAGCCAGCCGGGCGGCCGGCGTCAGCACGGCCGCGCCCTACAAGCACTTCAAGGACAAGACGGCGATCCTGCACGCGGTGGTCGAAGACGCGATGCAGCGCATGGCAGACGCGATGTCGGACGCCGTCGCACCGCACCCCGCCGGCTCAATCGATCGGATCGATGCCCTGGGACAAAGCTATATTGACTTTGCCCGTGCCCAGCCGGGCGTGTTCCGTCTCATGTTCGGCCTGACGCGCGGCCATGAAGACGATGAGGTGATCATGGAGCGTGGCCGCAGCGCGTTTCGGATCGTCGTGGATTGCGTCGCCGACTATCTCGGCATCGACCGCGACGCCAATCTCGCCTGGCAACGCGCCTACATGCTGTGGTGCTTCGTCCACGGCCACTCGTTTCTGGTGATCGATGACAAGACGACCAAGCAGGAATTGGAAATCGACGAGAAAACGCTCCTGAGCGCGGTCAGCCAAGGCATTCTGAAAACGGTGGGCAAGGCAGCCGGCGATTGAGGTAGCGTGTTGCCGCTCCGGTCCCAGGCTTGATGGTGTCGGCTGCCCACCGGAACGGTGAAGCCGGGCCCGGCCAGCGCGGCGGGACGCGTTGCGGGACGGAGCTGGCGACGGCCCGCATACGGGCAAGATCTCGGCGAGGGCGCGGTTCCGCACGTGACCGCAAAGCCGCCATTGCACTCTCGCTGCCTTGTCGGCGATAGAGACGGGATGGCTCGCCCGTTTCTGGACAATCACATCGCCCGCCGCCTGTTTCTCGACCGGCACCTCCTGCTGCGTCCCGGATCGGGTCCCGGTCGGGGCGAGGATCTCGAAGGCGTGCTAGACGCACTCGGCTTCGTTCAGGTCGACAGCGTCAACACGCTCGCACGCGCGCACGACCTGATCCTTTGGTCGCGGCGCGGCCAGTATCGTCCAAAGGCCCTCGAAAACCTCGTTGCGCGCCGTCGCACCGCGTTCGAACACTGGACACACGACGCTGCCGTGATCCCGATGGCGTTCTATCCGATGTGGCGCAAGAAGTTCGCACGCGACGAAGCGCGTATGCGCGCGCGCTGGTCCGAGGCGCGGCGTCAGGGATGGGAAACCGAGATCGAACAGGTGCTGCGACACATTGCGGACCATGGCCCTGCCTCTTCGCTCGATGTCGGCGACGAGGAAGCAAAAGGCTCCTCGGGCTGGTGGGACTGGCACCCGTCCAAGACGGCGCTTGAGTTCCTGTGGCGGTCGGGCCGGTTGGCGATCTGTCACCGCCGTGGCTTCCGCAAGTTCTACGATCTGGCCGAGCGCGTCATTCCACCCGAGCATTTCAACCGGCGCCGCGATGATGACGAGGTCGTCGAGTGGGCCATGTCGGAAGCGCTGGACCGCCTCGGTTTTGGCACGAGCGGCGAACTTGCGGCGTTTTTCGAGATCGCGACGCGTGACGAAGCGAAAACCTGGTGCGCGGCGGCGCTTTCCGATGGCCGCATCATCGAGGTCGATGTTGAAACGGCCGATGGAGCGCGCCGGTCCAGTTTCACCACCCAAGCCATTCTTAACGACGCGGTTTGCCTGCCGGAGCCAACGGGTCGCGTGCGCCTTCTGTCGCCCTTCGACCCTGCGTTGCGTGATCGTGCGCGGGCGGAGCGCCTGTTCGGCTTTCATTACCGGATCGAGATCTTCGTGCCCGAAGCGAAGCGGCGATACGGCTACTATGTCTTTCCGGTGCTCCAGGGCGACCGGCTGATCGGCCGCATCGACGCCAAGCGGGTCGACGGTGTTCTTTTCGTCCAGGCCTTCTGGCCGGAAGCCGGCGTGCGGATGGGAAAGGCGCGGACCGCCGCGCTGAAATCCGAGCTTGATCGCGTCAGGCCGCTCGCCGGAGCCCGGAGCGTTTCGTTCAACGAAGGCTGGATGCGCGGTTGAATTTGATATGTGTCATGGCGACATGTGCTGCAAGAACTACGCCTGAAGTCGCAGTGTACGAACCTCGTCCGGAATCGCTCCCATGTCTGACTCAGCCTTCACCACAAAGGGCCTGACCAAGGTCTATGGGGAAGGTCGGTCGGCCGTCCATGCGCTGCGAGGCGTGGATCTCGAGATTCCGAGCGGAGAGATCGTGGTTCTGCTCGGCCCGTCCGGTTCGGGTAAGTCGACCCTCTTGAACATCATTGGCGGCCTCGACCGGGCGACCGATGGGTCGGCGCATTTCCGGGATCGGGACCTTTCGCAGATGAGCGACAGCCAACTGACGCGCTACCGCCGCGATCATGTCGGCTTTGTGTTCCAGTTCTACAATCTGATGCCGAGCCTGACGGCGCACGAAAATGTCGAGCTTGTCACCGAGATCGCGCGTGATCCGATGGACCCGGAGGAAGCGCTCTCTTTGGTCGGGTTGCGCGAGCGGGTCGATCATTTTCCTGCCCAATTGTCGGGCGGCGAGCAGCAGCGGGTGGCGATCGCGCGCGCGATTGCCAAGCAACCCGACGTTCTTTTCTGTGACGAGCCAACCGGCGCGCTGGATTCCAAGACCGGCCGGGCCGTTCTGGACGTCATCCGCAACGTCAACGAAACATTGGGATCGACTGTCCTGATGGTCACCCACGCCGCCAACACGGCGCAGATGGCCGACCGTGTGATCCATTTTGCCGACGGCGCACTGCGCGAGGTCGTGATCAACGAGACCAAGCTGGCACCGGCGGAGATCGACTGGTGAGCCCTCTCGATCACAAATTGCTGCGCGATCTGTGGCGCATGAAGGGACAAGCCGCGGCCATTGGCCTAGTCATCGCGATGGGTGTGATGATGCTGGTGATGATGACCGGACTGGTCGCCTCGCTCAGCGAAACGCGCCATGCCTATTATGACCGGTACCGGCTGGCCGATGTGTTCGCGCCCGTCTCGCGCGCGCCCGACAGGATGATCGCCAAACTGGCCGGTCTTGAGGGCGTATCAGCCGTCGAGGGCCGTGTGACCGGACAGGCGCTGATCGACGTTCCGGGCGAGGACCTGCCTGTGCAGGCCCAGGCCATTTCATTGCCGGATCGCGGCCGTCCCGCCCTCAACGACATCTATCTGACCGATGGCCGCATGCCCGAGACCGGTCGCACCGACGAAATCGTCTTGCTCAACAGTTTCGCGCGTGCACATGAACTGGTGCCCGGCGACATGTTGCGCGCCACGATGAACGGTCAAAGGCGCAGTTTTCAGATCGTTGGGCTGGCTCAGAGTCCGGAGTTTCTGTACACCACCGCGCCCGGCGAACTGGTGCCCGACGATGCGCGTTTCGGGGTGATCTGGACGAGCCGTTCGGGCCTTGCAGCCGCCTACGACATGGAGGGCGCTTTCAACGAGGCGCTGGTCGCGCTTACCCGCGGGGCCAACGAAAGCGCTGTCTTGAGCGCGGCCGACCGGGTGCTCGATCCCTATGGCGGTGCCGGTGCCTATGGCCTGGCCGATCAGGCTTCCAACAGGTTCGTCGCCGAGGAAATTACGCAGATGGACGCCGCCTCGCGGGTCGTGCCGCCGATCTTTTTGGCGGTGGCCGCGTTTCTTCTCTACATCGTGATCCTGCGCATGGTGCAGGCCGAGCGCGAGGAAATCGGACTGGTCAAGGCATTTGGCTACACCAATGCCGAAGTCGGCGCCCACTATCTCAAATTCGTGCTCGCCATTGCCGTGGGCGGCGCCGCCGCCGGATGCCTTTTGGGGATCGCGGCCGGACGCGGTCTGGTCGGCATTTACACGACCTACTACAAATTCCCCTTCCTCGTCTTTCAGCTCGACCTTGGATCGTTCATTGCCGGTTTTCTGGTCAGTGTGCTGGTGGCTTCGGCCGGCGGTATTCTGGTGTTGCGCAATGTCTTCGCGCTGACGCCGGCCAACGCCATGCGGCCGCCCGCACCGCCCGACTACAGCCGCTCGGGCCGCAGGTTGAGCGGATTGAAGACCTTTCTGGACCAGCCGAGCCGCATGGTGCTGCGCCGGTTGACGCGGCAGCCGGGCCGGATGGCCGGAGCGATAATGGGCATCGCGTGTGGCATGGCTTTGTCGGTGTCGATGCTGACGCTGTTTGCAGGTTTCGAACGCACCATGGACCAGACGTTTTCGGTCGTCGATCGGAGCGATGTGACGGTCACCTTCACCCACCCGCTCAGCGCCAAGACCCTTTTCGAATTGCAGCGCATAGCGGGCGTTGAACGCGCCGAGCCGGTGCGCAACGTGTCGGTCGTTCTGCGCAACGGTCTGCGGAGCCATCGGGGCGCCGTGACCGGCCTGCCGTCGACACCGGACCTCAACCGCGCTCTGGATGCCGATCTGGAACCGCTGGTCTTGCCCGCCGACGGGATCGTGCTGTCGGTCCCCCTGGCGCGGACGCTCGGCATAGAGGCCGGCGACATGCTGACAGTCGATGTGCGCGAGGGGCGCCAGCCGCTTTTGCAGATTCGCGTCGCCAGCATCGCGCACACGCTGCTCGGTTCGCCCGCCTATATGCAACTGGATGCGCTCAACCGGGCCCTGCGTGAGCCGGGCCGTATCTCGGGCGCCTATCTGACAATCGATGAGGCGCTGCAGTCCGACATCTACCGGACACTGCAGGACATGCCCACCGTTGCCGGCGTCAGTGTGAAGTCCGATGCCCGCGCCGCTTTCGAAACGATCATCAATTCGGGCGCCGCGGCGACCCGTTTCGTTTATGGCGCGATCGCATTCATCATCACGTTCGGCATCATCTACAACGCAGCCCGCATCGCCTATGCCGAGCGCACACGCGATCTGGCCAGCTTGCGCGTGATCGGATTCACGAAGGGCGAAACCGCCTTCGTCCTGCTCGGCGAACTGGCGGTCGTCACGCTGCTGGCGTTGCCGCTGGGTGCCCTGATGGGGTACTATTTGTCCTTCGCTATTGCCGAAGGATTTTCCACTGAATTCTACCAGGTTCCGGCCGATTTCGATCCGGCAAGCTACGGCACGGCCATAATGGTCGTTCTGGGCGCGGCGGCGATTTCCGGCCTGATCGTCAAACGCGATCTCGACCGTGCCGATCTGGTTCTGGCGCTCAAGACACGGGAATAGGACAATGGCGAAGGCAAGAAAACGCTCCCGGCTGGTACTCACTGTGCTCGCTGTGCTGGTCGTCGGCGCAGTGCTCACTGCCGCCTTCCGGCCGCGCCCCGCGCTGGTCGACATGGGCCAGGTCACGCGCGGTGCCATGATGATGACGATCGACGAAGAGGGACGAACGCGCGTCAGCGAGCCCTATGTCGTGTCGACACCGATCGCCGGCCGCCTCCAGCGTGTCGAGGTCAACCCCGGCGACCCGGTGGCACGCGGCGAGACGATCGTCGCGCACATGCTGCCGACAAATCCGGCGGCGCTTGACGTGCGGACACGTGAACAGGCCCGCGCCGCCGTTGCATCAGCCGAAGCGGCCCTGCGCGCCGCGCGCGCCGATCTCAACGCTTCCCTCGCCGACCGCGACCTGGCGATGGCCGATCTCGACCGCAACCGGCGGCTGGCCGAAGACAATGTGGTCAGCGAAGCGGCCATTCAGCGCGCGCAACAATTGTTTCGTGTTGCGGACGCCGCTGTCGACACCGCCGAAGCGGCGATATCGATGCGCGAGGCCGATCTAGCCAACGCCCAAGCCGAGTTGATCGGGTTTGATGACCAGGGGCTGGCCGCTGCGATCGGCGGTGTTGGCAACGGTGTCGAGATGCCTCTCTATGCTCCGGCAGACGGGCGTATCCTGCAGGTGATGCACGAGAGCGCGACCACGTTGCCGGCGGGCACGCCGATCATGGAGATCGGCGATGTCGACGATGCGCTGGAGGTCGTGGTCGAGCTGATTTCGTCTGATGCGGTTCAGGTCAGCCAGGGCGATCAGGTTCTGATCGAGGATTGGGGCGGAGCGGAGACGCTCGAGGGCCGGGTCGCGCGGATCGATCCGTTCGGCATCACCAAGTTTTCCGCGCTTGGCGTGGAGGAGCAACGCGTGCCCGTCACCATCGAGTTCACGGGCACGCCCGAAAGCCGCACCCGGCTTGGCCATGGCTACAGGGTCGAGACGCGGATCGTCGTCTGGCAGACCGACAATGCGGTCATCGTACCATCCAGCGCCCTGTTCCGGGCCGGCGATTCGTGGGCGGTTTTGGCCGTTCAGGACGGAACCGCGTTCCAGACCGAGATCACGCTCGGCCGCAACAATGGCATCGAAGCGGAAGTGACCGAGGGGCTCCGGCCGGAAGACACCGTCATTCTCTATCCTTCATCGGCCATCGCCGATGGAGCGAGTGTGTCCGCACGGGAAACGCGCTAGGCCAGAGCGTGTCCGGAGCGGGTGACACTGTCGGGCCTGCCAGCTTGCGCTCGGGCAGCGAAACCCGGGACGACCGCGCACCATGGGCCGCGCCGGCATCAAGGCGCGACCCGATCTGACTGATGAGACGGGGGTTTGTGCTGTCGCTACGGACTAGCGCTGGGGCCGGTTGCGATCGGCGAGCAACGCGGCGATGTCCACGTCTTTGCGTTCGGTGAGCGACACATAGGTCAGCGTCATCGTCTCCCGTTCGCGCACCATCGCACCCGGATAGGGCAGATAACCCAATTCCCGCGTGCCGAAGGCCGGTGACGCCGTCCCCAACTGCCATTGGGCGGTGATCGCCGCGTCGATCAGATGCATGGCGAGCCCGTCCGTCCCCTCGATCGTCTGGGGGATGCCAGCCAGTTTCAGGAAGCCCGGCTTGTCCTCGGCCTTGCGGAAACCATCGATGAAGGTGGCAGCCAGAACGCGCACCTCTTCGGCGCGCTCGGCATCGGCGTCCGTGTGCACGTGCGAATGCAGATGATCGGCGTCATGGCTGTGATTGTGGCCGGGGCCGTGGTGATGATGGTGATGGTCATGGTCGTGCGGATGATCGTGCATGGGTTCACTCCACATCCGGGCCGGCGGGGATCGTTACCGGCTTATCGATGATCGGTTTGTGGCTGCCAAGCTTGCCATGGCTGACCAGGGTGCCGAGCACATCGACGATCACACGCGTCGCCAGAAGTGCGGTGATGTCGGACGTGTCATAGGGCGGCGACACTTCGACCACTTCGAGCCCGCAAATGCCTTCGGCGGCCACCAGCCCGACCAGTTCGAGCGCCTCGCGCGGCAGGAATCCGCCCGGTTCCGGCCAGCCCGTGCCGGGCACGAAGCCGCAATCGACCGAGTCGATGTCAAACGAGATGTAAACGGCGTCCGCATCCTTCCAGGCCAGTTCCAGGGCCCGCGCGGCCGTCTCGGCAAGCCCGAGGTCTTCCACATCGCGCATGGTGAAGATGTTGGTGTTGCGCTTGCGCGCCTCGGCAACGCCCTCGCGCGGCACCTGCCATCCGCCAATGCCGACCTGCACCAGATTCACCGCCGGCACATTGGCGAGATCGGTCGCGTGGAACCATGGCGTGGTGTGCATGCGCTCGTCGAGGTCCTTTTCCTGAATGTCGATGTGCCGGTCGAAATGCACGATGCCGATGCGCCTGGAGGTGCATTGGGCGATCCCGCGCACGCAAGGAAACCCGATGGAGTGGTCGCCGCCGATCATGATCGGCAGGGCGCCGGACGAGAAGACGTGGGAGACGGCGCGGCTGATCTGGTCGAACGTCTTTTCGATGTTGGCGGGGATCGTGAAGACATCACCGACATCGCACAGCGTCATCTGTTCGCGCAGATCGACGCCCATCTCGTAATTATAGGGCGTATAGAGCGCCGAGATCTTGCGCACCCCCTGCGGGCCGAAGCGCGTACCGGGCCGGTAGGTCGTGCCGCCGTCGAACGGAATGCCGATGACCGCCGCGTCATAGGCGCCGACCGCCGTGGCGTCTTCGATGTAGGGCGCCTTCAGGAAGGTGTTGATGCCGGCATAATGGGGCAGTTCGCCCCGCGCGAAGGTCGGGATCGACTTGTCCTCGATGCTGTCGGCGCCGGTCAGACCCATGCGCAATGCCCATTGGCGTTCTTTCTCCCAGGCGGCCGAGGGCAGCGTGCCCTCCTTCTCGGCTGCCTTCCAGCCGCGCATCTGCAGCTTGTCGAAATCGGGATGGTGGCGGCGCTCGGTCGGCGGCCGCCCGATAAGGCCGGCCTTGCTGGCGCGGCGACTGGGTCGGTTCGAGAAGCGATCATACATGCCGATTGGCTCCGGTTCCTGATGTTTGCAGTTCGATCAGCGCATCGGGACCGGGCACCGGCTTGCCGTCCTTGCGGTCCAGATGCAGATCGTAGGTGATGGTGGCGCCGTAGCGTTCCGGCGCATCGGGGTCGTGCCGCACCTTGTCAAAGACGAGCACGCGCGTGCCGAGTTTGAACGCTTCCTCGATGTCATGGGTGACCATGAAGATGGTCATGCCCATTTCCTCCCAAAGCTCGGACAACAGCGCCTGCATGTCGGTCCGGATGCCCGGATCGAGCGCGCCGAAAGGTTCATCGAGCAGCAGAACCGAGGGGCGCTTGAGCAGCGCTTGCGCAATGGCAAGACGCTGCTGCATGCCGCCCGAAAGCTGCGCGGGATAGCGGTCGCGCGCGGCATCGAGCCCGATCCGTTCGAGGGTTTCTTCAATGTCGGTGAAAGCCTTGGCGCGCGCCGCGCCGTAGAGGCGGCCGGTCAGCGATGCGCCGTCGAACTCGGCCGACAGGATCAGGTTTTCTGCCACCGTCAGATGCGGGAAGACGGAGTAACGCTGGAAGACAATGCCCCGATCCGGTGTCGGCTCCGGTCGTATCGGGGCACCATCGACGAGGATTTGCCCGTTCGAGGCGTGTTCCTGCGACAACAGCATGCGCAGGAAGGTCGACTTGCCGCATCCCGATGCGCCGACGATCGTGCAGAAACTGCCGGCATGCACGTCGAGGTTCACCCGTTCGAGCACGATGGTGCCATCATAGGTCTTGCCGACATTGCGGACGGAGATTTTCGGCGCGGCACTCACAAGCTGTCTCCCTGCAGGTGGTGCCAGCGGAAGACACGGCGGGAGACCAGCAAAAGCGCGCGGTCGATCAGGAAGGCGAGCAGCGTGATCCAGGCGACATAGGGCAGGATGACATCCATCGCCAGATAACGCCGGACAAGGAAGATGCGGTAGCCGAGGCCCGACGTGGAGGCGATCGCCTCGGCCGAGATCAGGAAAATCCAGGCCGGCACGAGGCCGAGCCGGATCGCCGTGATCAGCTTCGGCAAGACCTGTGGCAGCACGACCCGCACGGTCATCTGCCAGACCGATGCGCCCAGCGTCTCGGCCTTGATGATCAGCTCGCGCGGAATGTCCATCACGGCCTGGGCGACCGAGCGTGTCATCACCGGCGCCGTCCCGAGTGCGATCAGCATGATCCGCGAGGTCTCGCCGAGCCCGAAGATGATGAACAGGATCGGCAGGATGGTGATCGGCGGGATCAGCGAGAAAGTGGCGATGAACGGCGCGAAAGCCGATCGCATGTGCGGCACGAAGCCGATCGCAATTCCGATCAGCAAGGCAAAGATCACCGAAACGCCCATGCCGAGGCCAAGCCTCTGCAGGCTGTCGAGCGTATCGACCCAAAGGAGCAGATCGCCCGAACGCCGGTCCGGCTCAAACGCCATGCGTCCGAACGTTGCCGCCATGTCCGACAGCGACGGCAGCAGCTTGTCGGCCGGATTGTCCAGGCGCCGATAATGGCTCGCCACCGCATAAGTCACGACGATCGCGACAAACGGCAAAAGGCCAAGCGCGATGGCCGCCAGACGGGTGGGTTTTCGGTTGATGATGCGCATGATGCGGCGGTGGCGGCCCGGCGGGCAAGCGCCGGGCCCGACCCTGGCTAGAGTGCGCCGTCGGCGGCCATCTGCATGTAGGTCGTGTCGAAGCGCAGCTTGACGTTGGCCTCGTCGCCGTAGACCGACCCGTCGGGGAAGGCGACACCGACGAATTCGGGGCTCGGTGCGCCTTCGCCCAAGATGCCCTTGTCGAACAGGAACTCGGCGACGAACTGCATTGTCTTCGGCAACTCGTCGGACCCGGTGAACGCCACTGCTTCCGATGGCTCGTAGAACATCTTGGTCGTCGCCAGTTGCGCGTCATAGCCGGCCAGATCGGTGCCTGAGGCCTCGGCCATCGCCGTGCGGGCGGCGATGCCGTCTTCGGTGTCGGACGCCATGATACCCATCAGTTCGTACCAGGCGCCGACCAGTGCCTTGCCGAAATCGGGATTGGCCTCAAGCGTTTCGGTGTTGACCATCATGATGTCGATGATCTCGCCGGGGATGCCGGCGCTGTCGAACACCTTGGTCGCGTTGTCGTTCGCCTCGATCTCCGACAGAAGCGGGTTCCATGTGACAACGGCCGTCACGTCGTCGGTCGCATAGGCGGCGATCATGTCCGCATCGGACGTGTTGACCACGGTCAGGTCCCGTTCGCTGAGGCCGACCGTGTCGAGCGCGCGGGCGAGCAGATAGTGCGAGACCGACAGTTCCACCAGATTGACGTTCTGCCCGGCAATGGCCGACAGTTCGTCGGTGTCCTTCAGGATGATTCCGTCATTGCCGTTGGAATAGTCGCCGACGATCAGCGCGGTCGTGTCGACGCCGCCGCCAGCGGGAATCGACAATGCATCCATGTTGGTCATGGAGCAGCCGTCATATTGGCCGGCCGTATATTGGTTGATCGACTCCACATAATCGTTGATCTGCACGATCTCGACCGAGATGCCGTACTTTTCGGCCCATTTGTCCATGATGCCGCTGTCGGCCAGATAGCCCCAGGGCATCCAGCCGACATAGATCGACCAGCAGACGGAGAATTCGGTCTTCTCCTGTGCGCTTGCGGGTGTCATGGCGAGCGGTAGCGCCAGCGTCGCCGCCAGACCCAATGTGGTCGCGATTTTCTTGATCATGCTCCTGCCTCTCAACTCTCGTGCGGCCGGGCCGCGTGAAGGAAAGGTCTGAGCGCACAACCGGGAGGAGGTCTGCGCGCGCAAACCTGTGCAGTTGTCTCCCGGGATTTTGCCCCGCCGTGTCACCGCCCTGCGTCGGCGGCTTGCATCTCTTGGACCAGCGTTCACATGCGAACCGGAACCCTAGATGCGCTGCACGATCAGAGTGATGCAAAGGCCGTGCCAGTCCGTCGCCGGCTCAGGAAAATCGCCGATCACAAGCCATGTTCTGCGGAGCAATCGGCCCAGATTGGTGATTTGTCAGGCAGGCGTGGGCAATTGTTGGGCAAAAAAGCGGTCCGCTGCCCTTCACCAGGCCCGCTTCGGATTTTTTCGAAAAAGGCGCTGACGCCGAACCGCTCCGCCGTCGCGCAAAGGCTGGCGCCATCGGCGATTGCGGCCGGAGCCCACTTTCGAAGACCATGCGAGAGCCTTGGACGTGCGGAACGGCCGCCAACACCGGCACTGAGCAAGAATCAGAAATCGGTGTGCTTGGAGATCATTGTCGGTTCAACCAGATAGGCTTTCGCTCTGGCCAGTGGGCGCGACCTGAATGGCCTCGAAATCGAGACCATGTAGGAGACCAAAAAACCCGGCGCTCGCCGTCAATTGCCTGAGAAGAATGGCGCGCAGCTTTGGATGAAGACGATGACTACGTCTTCGCTATTACACTATGATGGCTTGGAAAACGTCATCGAGCTCGGTTTTCGTGAACTTGGAACATGATACGAGCCCCATCTGCGTTAGGAACAGAAGGGGTCTCTTGCCGCTTGAGGTCAGTTGATTTTGTTAGCCTTCAAGATCGGTGCGTCGCAGATTTGATTACGAAGTAGAAACTCTGTTTCAGGGTCGCAGCGATCTCTACCATAAGTTCAACTCACCTAACCAAAGATGCGGCAACGCACCGTCAATCAAAGCGCCTTGCACGTTGGACGCCCGGAACAACTTTCGATGCAAAGACAGAGGCGCTACACTATAGGCATGGTTGCGCGTTAGCTGTCGGTTTGGAGCCGGGGCACTATTGGGGACTTATCTTTGGCAGCTCTATTCAATTCAAAAACGCTTGCCCGCTACATCCGCTCTCCAACGCCAATTCCTGCCGACCATCTCGAGGTGCTTGAACAGTGGGCTGAACTGATCAAGAGCGGTCGCATTCTCAATCTCAAGGAAACCGCCTTGCATGGCGACTTCAAGACGAAGATCGTCGAGGGCGTGCTTGGTTACAGAGGTCCGGTCGGTGAAGAGTCTTTCACCGTGGCTACCGAGAAAGCCATTCTGCAAGGTTCGGTCGACCTGGCGCTGGGACATTTTTCAGCAGGTAGCTCGGAGATTGTTGCGCCGTTTGAACTCAAGGGTGCAAAGACGAAGGACTTGGACGCCATTATGCCGGGCCGTGCTAAAAGTCCTGTCCAGCAGGCCTGGGAATATGCGACGCGCGCACCCGGTGTGAAATGGGTGCTTGTGTCCAATTATGTTGAGTTGCGCCTTTACGGGTTCGGCGAGGGAACCACCACCTATGAGCGCTTCGACCTAGCGAAACTGATCGACCCGGCCGAATATGCCCGCTTGATGCTGCTTCTGAGCGCGGAAAACCTGCTTTCCGGCAAGACATCGGATCTGCTCAAGGAAAGCCGCCGCGAAGACAAGGACATCACCGATGCACTCTATGCCGACTACAAGGAACTGCGCGGGACGCTGATCTTCGCGATTCGGCAACAGTTGTCGCAGCTTGACCCGCTCGATGCCATCGCCGCCGCCCAACTGGTGTTGGACCGGGTGCTGTTTACGGCGTTTGCCGAGGACACGGGGCTGCTGCCCGACCGTATTCTCGAAAAGGCTTTCGAGCACTCCGACCCGTTTAACCCGCGCCCGGTATGGCAGAACTTCAAGGGGCTTTTCGCGGCGATCGATAAGGGCAACCACAAACTCGATGTTCCTCCATACAACGGAGGCCTGTTCGCACCCGATCCCGTCGTTGACCAACTCGAAATCCCAGATTCGGTCTGCGAAAAATTCAAGGACATCGGCGCTTATGATTTCGGTTCGGAGGTCTCGGTCACCGTTCTGGGCCATATCTTCGAGCAGTCAATCGCCGATATGGAGCGTCTGCAAGCGGAAGCGCGCGGCGAAGAGACAGAGCCGGAGAAGAAGACCGGCACGACCGGCAGGCGAAAGCGTGACGGGGTCGTCTACACGCCGGACTACATTGCTCGCTTCATCGTCGAGCACACGTTGGGCACGCATCTAAGAGAGATGTTTGCCCTCATCGTTGCCGGCTTCGCCCAGAAGGGCGCAAACCCGGATGAATACGAAGTCATCAAATGGAAACGCAAGTCAGCCGAACTGGAAGCATGGGAGACCTATCGCGACCGGCTGAAAACACTGCGTATTGTCGATCCGGCGTGCGGCTCTGGCGTCTTCCTCGTCATGGCCTTCGACTACATGAAGGCGGAAATGGCACGGGTGAACAACAAGATCGCCGATCTGAAGGGTGACCATGTTGGCGACTTGTTTGATCCCGACAGCGAAATCCTCGCAAACAATCTCTTCGGCGTTGATGTGAACGCCGAAAGCATCGAAATCGCCAAACTGTCGCTGTGGGTGAAGACCGCGCGACGGGGCAAACCGCTCGACTCGCTTGATGCCAATCTCAAGGTCGGCGACAGCCTGATCGAGGATTCAAACTACGCTTATCTCTCCCACGGTTTCACTTGGGCGACGGCGTTCCCTCAAGTGCTTGAGGAAGGCGGCTTCGACATCGTTCTGGGCAATCCGCCCTATGTGCGCATGGAACTGTTGAAGGCTATGAAGCCCTATCTCGAAAAGCGATTCGAGGTGGTTTCCGACCGGGCCGACCTCTACGCCTACTTTTTCGAGCGAGGGCTCAACCTGCTGAAGCCAGGTGGACGGCTGGGCTACATCTCGTCATCGACCTTCTTCAAGACTGGGTCCGGCCGCCCCTTGCGCGATTTCCTCAGGACGAATGCCACGGTCGATACAGTCGTCAACTTCGGCGATCTGCAGGTCTTTGAGGGCGTGACGACCTATCCCGTCATCATCACGATGAGACGGGAAGAGCCTCAGAACGACCACGCCATCCGTTTTTGGAACGTTGAAGCGATCCCAGAGTCTAATTTTCGCGCGACGTTCGAAACGCTTGCAGACAACTATCCGCAGGCCAGCCTGCCCTCAGGATCATGGGAGCTGGAAAGTCCGGCGCTCAAAGCGCTCCGCGACAAGATAAGGACGGGCAGGAAAACGCTAAAGGAAGTGTACGGCTCGCCTCTATATGGCATCAAGACCGGCCTGAACGAAGCATTCGTCATCGACACACCAACCAAGGAACGCCTTTGCGCCGAGGACCCTAAATCGGCGGAGTTGTTGAAGCCATTTCTCGAAGGTAAAGACTTGAAGCGCTGGCGCGCGGAACCGCGCGGTCTTTGGATCATCTATATCCCGAAGAACCGGGTCAGCATTAACGACTATCCTGCCATCCACGATTGGTTGCTGCCCTTCAAAGAGCGTCTTGAACGGCGAGCGACAAAACAGGAATGGTTCGAGTTGCAACAGGCGCAGGAGGCTTACGCGCCGCACTTCGATGGCGGTAAAATCGCATACAAGGATATCGGCGACAGCGCACCATTTCACATGGACTTGAATGGTCGATATCTGGCAAACACGGCCTATTTCATTCCTTCAAACGAATATTATCTTACGGCCTACCTGAACTCCAATGCTCTCTGGTTCACCTACCTGAATGTCAGCGCGCAGATACGTGGAGGTTTTGTCAGGTTCTTCTCAAATCACCTCGCGCAGATGCCTATTCCTGCGACCAACGATGCTCAAAGAGCTGAACTCGCCGCATTGGCCGAAGCCTGCCAGACCGCTGCTGAAAAACGATATACCCTTCAACAAGCGTTTACGCGGCGCATTCCCGACCTTGCGCCAGCGGGTGTCAGGCCAAAACTCTCCACCAAGCTCAAGCAATGGTGGGAGTTGCTAGATTTTGCGGCCTTCCGCATCGAGGTGAGAAAGAGCCTGAAGGCCGACATTCCGCTTTCCGAACGATCCGACTGGGAAGACTGGATCGCGCGTGACAAGGCCGAGATTGCGCGTCTATCCACAGAGATCAAGACCAATGAGGACCGGATCAACGCCATCGTTTACGAGCTTTTCAACCTGACCGAAGACGAAATCGCACTGTTGGAGGCCAACATATGAGCCGTACCTTCATCATCGAGGAGACGGGCTTTCCAGACTTGCCGCAGCTCATGCTAGCGACCGTCGAGGCCTTGAAAGCGCTGGGTGGCTCCGCTTCGATCGATGAACTCGACCAGACGGTCGTTGATCGCGAAGGGGTTACCGAAGAAGAACAGGCCTTCACGATGCCCAACGATACGCGGCCTAAGCTGAGATACTATCTCGCCTGGGCGCGCACCTTTCTCAAGCGTGGCGGCGCTTTGGAAAACTCCGCGCGCGGCGTCTGGGCATTGACCGATGCGGGCGCACACATCGCCAAACGCGACCAAACAGCGGCTATCCATGCGCAGGTGAATGCCGAAGAACGTGAACGCGCGCGCCAGAAGCGGAAGCGAGACAAGGAAGAGGCTAAACAGGATGATCAGCACGCCCTCGCAATCGATGATTCCGACGTTGACGGTGATGCATCATCCGATTGGAAGACAGGGCTTCTCGAAACGCTTCGTGAGATTGAGCCCGCTGCGTTCGAGCGGCTTTCTCAACGCGTTTTGCGTGAGGCAGGCTTTGTCAAAGTAGAGGTGCGCGGTCAGACCGGCGATGGCGGCATTGATGGTGTCGGCGTATTGCGCGTCAATCTGGTCTCGTTTCAGGTCTATTTCCAGTGCAAGCGCTGGAAAGGCAGCGTCGGGGCCAAGGAGATTCGTGATTTTCGCGGCGCGCTTCAAGGCCGTGCTGACAAGGGCCTTTTCATCACGACAGGCACCTTCACCAGTCAGGCTTCGGAAGAGGCAACCCGTGACGGCGCCATCGCGATCGACCTGATTGACGGCGATCGATTGTGCGATCTGCTCAAGCTCTATGAACTGGGCGTCAAAACGCAGATGATCGAGAAGGTCGAAATCAGTCAGGAATGGTTCGTGAGCGTTTAGGTATCGTATCTCACAAAGTCTTTGTTTTCTGCGCATAGCTCAGCAGCCATGAGCGGAAGCTGCGCAGGGCTGGCCGTGTGGCGTGTTCGGGCGGGTAGGTGAGTGCGTACGTCTGTGGGATCGGCAGCGAGCGTTCAAGGGGCGCGACGAGTGCGCCGGATTGGATGTCGTCGGCGATGAGGGTGCTGACCCCGAGCGCGAGCCCTTGGCCCTGTCGTGCGGCCTCAATGGCCAGATGGCAGGCGCCGAAGCGCACGCCGTCAAGCGCGCCCAGCTGACTGACGCCAGCGGCGCGCAGCCAGTCCTGCCAGCCAGGCAGCGGCGGCTGAACCGATCCGTCAGTAACATGCAGCAGCGGCGCGTTTGAGATCGCGTCGGGGTTGTCTAGGGCACCGTACCGTTCGGCGAAGTCCGGGCTGCATACCGGCACAAGCCGGTTTTCGAACAGGCGGTCGGTTTTGAAGTTATGATCGGCACTACAACCGAAAGTGATGGCTGCATCAGCATCGTTGCGTTCCAGATTTGGTGCATCGGTCGGAAGGAGCGTCAGGTGAATGTCCGGGAAGCGTTCCTGGAATTTCGGCAGGCGCGGCAACAGCCAGAGGCTCGCAAAAGATGGCGGCGCCAGCAACGTCAGATGTTCTGCGCCGCACTGGCGCAGCTTGGCGACCGACATCTTCAGGCAATCGAAGCTTTCCGAAAGATCGCGCGCGATCCGTGCGCCCTCCTCGGTTAGCGTGACTGAGCGGTGGCGGCGCCTGAACAGCACGACACCCAGCTCCGCCTCCAGATTGCGGATGCGATGACTGATCGCCGTTGGCGTCAGACCCAACTCATCCGCCGCCCGCGCGAAGCTCAAATGCCGCGCCGCCGCCTCGAACGCCTGCAAGCCGTTGATTGAGGGCAGGCGATCATCTGTTTTTGACATGAACTGATCTCATCTCATCATCGCCGATTTCAGCGGAAAGGGCGCTTTCAATGAATTATCTGCATCTCAAGGCAGAAGGCAAGGATGATGCAGATGGCGCTGGAACAGGCGGAGCAACGCGAAGGCACATGGCGAGGCGGGCTGATCCTGTTCAGCGTCTGTGTCGCTGCCGTTTCGCTGACCATCGACCTCACCATCATCGGCGTCGCGCTCGATCCGATCGGCCGGTCGCTCGATGCCAGCTTCGCCGAACTTCAGTTCCTCATCGGCGCCTACAACGTCCCCTTCGCGGCGCTATTGTTGATCTCCGGCGTGCTGGCCGACCGCTACGGGCGGCTGAAGCTCTTCATTGCCGGCAACGTTCTGTTCGCGCTCTTCGCCCTTTTTGCCGGTCTTTCCGCGAGTATGGAGACGCTGAACGCTTGGCGCGCCTTGCAGGGGCTTGGCGCTGCGATGATCATGCCGGCCTGTTCGGCACTGATCGCTCATGGCTTCCGTGGCCGCGCCCGCGCTGTCGCGTTCGGCGCCTTCGGAGCGTCCTTTGGTCTCGGCACTGCTGTCGGCCCGCTGATTGGCGGCATGCTGATCGAGTGGCTCGACTGGCGCTGGGTGTTCTTCATCAATGTACCGATCGCCGCCGTCATCCTGTTGGCGACCATCGGTGCGGAGGAATCCCGTGATGCGGATGCGCCGCCCGTCGACTGGCTCGGGCTCGGCTTCTTCTCGCTGGGACTGTTCGGCTTCATCTGCGCGCTGATTCTGGCACCTGATTGGGGCTGGGTTTCACCCGCAACGCTTGGCCTGATGGTGGTCTCGCTCTTGCTGATTGCCGGCTTCTTGGTGGTGGAGGCGCGCAAAGCCGTCCTGTCCTTCGACCTTGCGCTGTTCAAGACGCCCACCTTCACCGCCGCGCAGGTGGTGCTGCCGGTCGGCGTGTCCTTCGCCTTCATCACGCTGCTCTTCTATCTGCCCTTCTACCTTCAGGGCCTTGGCGGGATGGGGCCGATGCAGTCGGGTCTGGCGCTTCTGCCGCTGACGTTGCCGTCCTTCTTCGTGCCGTTCCTCGCCGGTTGGCTGGCCGGGTTCCTGTCCTTCCGGCTGATCGCGGCGGCGGGGCTCGCCATGCTCGGTGTCGGCACGCTCCTGCAATCCACGCTGACGCCGGGCGCGCCCGACATGACCGTCTTCATCGGCATGGCGCTGGCCGGGTCCGGCGTCGGGATCGTCCATGCGGTCAACGACAATCTCGCCGTCAGCACCGCGCCGCGCGGAAAGAGCGGCGTTGCCGCCGGCATGTTGCACACCATGCGCCTGTCGACCGAGACGGTCGCCATCATCGCCGCCGGGGCGATCATGGTCACGATCACGCTCGGCCAGTTGCAGGCGGCGCTGCCCGACATCGGAGAAGACGCCGCCCGACTGGTGGCGCGCGCCGACATCGCCGGCGCGGCCGCGCTCGTGCCGGATGCCGATGCCCAAGCCTTCACCGTGCTGGCGACCGAGACCTCGGCGGAAGCTCTGCGCCTGGTGCTCATGGGTCTCGGCGCGGTGGCGATCCTCTGCGCCGTCTTCGCCGCGCTGCTGATCCGTCAGCGCGACATTCTCTCCCCAACCGACGAGGACAAAGCATGACATCCGTCCGGAAACCGAAGGACATGAGCCCCGAGCTCGCCTCAGCCTTCAATACGCGCGATCTCGACGCCATAGCCGCGCTCTACGACGAGGACGCCGTTCTGATCGACGAGACAGGCGCGGAACATCGGGGCCTGAAAGCCATCAAGGCTGCGTTCAAGGACATGCTGGCGGCCGGCGGCGTCATGGCCTCCACGCCTCGCCTTTCGGTGATCATGCGCGACATCGCCGTCTCAGGGGCCGATTGGCGGCTCGACACAGGCGATGGCCACCAAATCTTGAAGTGCCAGAGCCTCGAAGTGCTCCGCCGCCAACCCGACGGAAGCTGGCGCTATCTGATCGATTGCCCAACCGCCGACGTGCTGATGACCGACAAGGGTTCACCGACATGACAATCCAGTGCGATACAGCGGTTTCAAATCCACCAAGGGTAGCGCAAGCCGAGGCGCCGTCACCGAGCAAGGCGGGGCTGCGCGAATGGCTGGGGTTGGCGCTTTTGGCCTTGCCCACCATTCTGCTTGGCCTTGATCTGACACTCCTTCATTTGGCCCTGCCGGCGCTTGCCGCCGATCTGCAACCGACCAGTACCCAGGCGCTGTGGATCATGGATGCCTATGGTTTCATGATCGCAGGCTTCCTGATCACAATGGGCACGCTGGGCGACCGGATCGGGCGACGCAAGCTGCTGATGATCGGGGCTGCCGCGTTTGCCGTGGCGTCGGTGTTTGCTGCTTTTTCGACCAGCGCAATCATGCTGATCGCGGCGCGGGCCGCGCTCGGGGTCGCAGGCGCCACGCTGATGCCGTCAACGCTCGCGTTGATCAGCAACCTCTTCACCGATCCGCGCGAACGGGCGCTCGGCTTCGGCGTATGGGCGACCATGTTTGCGCTTGGTATGGCAATGGGGCCGGTCGTGGGCGGCGCCTTGCTGGAACACTTCTGGTGGGGCGCCGCGTTCCTGCTTGCCGTGCCGATCGTTATTCTTTTGCTGGTCCTCGCGCCCATACTGTTGCCCGAATACCGCGCCCCGAATGCCGGGCGGATCGATCTTGTCAGCGTGGCGCTCTCGCTCGCTGCCATGCTGCCGGTGATCTACGGCATCAAACAGATGGCGAAGTATGGCTTCGCGCCCGCCGCCATCACGGCGATCCTGTTGGGTATTGGCGTCACCGTCCTCTTCGTGCGGCGGCAAAAGAAACTGTCCGATCCGTTGCTCGATATGAGCCTGTTCGGCAACCGAGCCTTCTCCGTCGCGCTGATCGTGCTGCTCTTCGGGTTGATCGCCGTTGGCGGAACGATGCTGCTGGTCACACAATATCTGCAACTCGTGGCAGGTTTTTCGCCCTTGGTCGCGGGCCTCTGGATGGGACCGCCGGCGCTGGCCATGGTCGCGGCTGGCGTCGGCGCACCGCTTGTAGCGCGCCATATCCGGCCGGGTTTCGTGGTGGCCGGCGCGCTCGCTCTGTCGGTGGTCGGCTATCTGATGCTCACCCAATTGGGCATCGACGAGACAGCCGTTGGATTGGTTGTCGCCGGCTTTTCGCTTGCCTATCTCGGCCTTGGCAACATCGCCGCGCTCGGTACCGGCCTAGTCGTCGGATCGGCGCCGCCCGAGAAGGCAGGGTCGGCATCGGCGATGTCAGAGACCGTTCAGGACCTCGGCGTCTCGCTCGGCATCGCCATTCTCGGCAGCCTCGCCACGGCCATCTATCGGCGCATGATGCTTGATGGGTTGCCCGAAAACCTGCCTACCGATTCGCGCAGCGCCGTCAGCGACAGCCTCTGGGCCGCCACCGCCATCGCGCCGGACTTGCCGGTCGGGCTCATTGACGAGGCGCAGAGCGCTTTCATCGCCGGCTTCCACGGCGCGGCTGTCTTCAGCGCAATCACCGTCACGATGCTTGTGGTCCTCGCAGCCGTGACCCTACGGCATGTCGGAACCATTGGGCCATCCGATGAACCATCGTGACTCCGATGGACCTGCACCGTCTCCGCATTTTTCTGGCCGCTGCCGATGAACTAAGTTTCAGGCGGGCCGCTGTGGTGGTCGGTGTTGGTCAACCTGCCGTTTCCCGCCAAGTCGTGGCGCTTGAAGATGAGCTGGGCGTTACCCTGTTCGAACGCAGGAGCACCGGCGCGTGTCTGACCGAAGCGGGGCGGGTGTTCTTGGCGGACGCGCGCAGGATCATCGCCGATGTGGATCGGGCACGGGAAGTCGTCACATCCGTGGCGCTAGGAACAGCTGGACGGTTGCGTCTGGCCATCTGCGAAGGCGCCACGACGCCGACACTCGCGTCGATCCTAACAGCGTTCCGAGAACACTGTCCGAAGACTGACCTAGACCTGTTCGAACTGCCGAGCGCGATGCAGCCGGCTGCCCTCCGGCGCGGTGAGGTCGATGTCGGCTTGCTTCTGCCGCCGGTGCAGGATCAGGCGCTTCAGTTGGACGAGCTCTGGCGCGACGATTGGTTGGTCGCCATGCGGTCGGATCATCGATTGGCGGACCTTGAGACCGTCCCGCTCTGCGCTTTGGCGGGCGAAGATTTCATCACGGCACATCCCCAATTCGGTCCTGGTTGCCATGCCCAAAGTGAAGCCCTTTTCTGTGCGGAAGGTATCAAACCGCGCATTGTCGCTCGCGCATTCCGCCGACTAACGATGGCCATTTTGGTGCGAGCCGGCGCTGGCGTGACGCTTGTTCCGGGCGCGTTTGCGAACACCAAAATGGACGGCATCGTGACGCGGCCATTGTCGGCCGGTGAGCACCGGATGTGCATCGCGGCCGCCTACCCCGAGGGCGATCTCGCTGGCACTGTCGCGCAGTTTCTGCGCGTGGCTCATGCAGCCGTCGAGCAGCACCAATGACACCCATCGGGCACAACGATGATCAAATCGCGGAAGCTCAAGCTGCCCAAATGCCGTCCAACACGCTGTCGCAGCTTGGCGTGCGCCATCGTGTGGCGACGTGCATTTGGGTTCGTTGCGCAGCAGATGCGGTCGGGCAACGTTTGGAGCGCAAGATAAAAGCGCGCGAGCCAAACGGCTCTATCGCATTGGTGTTGTTGATGTTTTTGAGCGCCGTAGAGAACGCCGTGGTGCCGCGACAGCGTCTAAGGCATTGATTCCATGGAGATGAGCACGGCACGGCCGATCGGAGCGACCTTCGCTGACTGCCTTTGGCGAAGAAACGGCGTTGCCCTATGTCCGCCAGAGTGGTACATAGTCTCATGGAGTGTGGCGATGATCGTGAGTTTCCGGGACGATTGGCTGCGCGCCTTCTTTGTCGATGACATGCGCTCGCGCCACATCCCTGCCGATCTGGAAAGCCGGTTGTTCCGCAAGCTCCAGATGATCGACGACGCGATGACCGATCAGGATTTGCGCGTGCCGCCGAGCAACCACTTCGAGAAGCTGCGCGGCAATCTCGCCGGCCTGCATTCGATCCGCGTCAACAAGCAGTGGCGCCTGCTCTTCGCCTGGGATGGTGGAAGGGGCGAGGCCAGCGGCGTCTATCTCGACGACCATAGCTACCGATGAGGAGAGACCGATGTTGATGACCAAGCGCAAACCGGCTCCCGTTTCAGAAATCCTCGTCGAGGAGTTCATGAAGCCAATGGGATTGACCCAAGGCGCACTCGCCGAGGCGATGGGCGTGCAGAGGAAGCACGTGAACGAGCTGTGCAACGATCGCCGGAACGTCACCGCTGCGACAGCGCTGATCCTGGCGCGGGTGTTCGGCACGAGCCCGGACTTCTGGCTCAACGTCCAGCGCCGCACCGAACTCTGGGAGGCGATGCACGATCCCAAGGAACAGGCCCGCATCGAGCGGGCCAAGCCGCTGTCGACCGCCGCATGACGACCGCCCTTTATGCGCCTGACTTGCCTTCCGCCTCCCGTCACTTCTCTTTGCGCGCCGCGCTACGCATCGCGCTCCGGCGTACGGACGGGCGATTCCGCGCCCGGCGGTTGTGGTCCATCGTGAGCGGATGGATCGTTCCCGGCGCTGTCTTCGCAAACCGATCGACCGGCCCCAGGCTATGGGGGCCGGGCCGTCCGATCTTTACGACTATCTCCTCCCGGTTATGCCATCCGGGAAGCGGCGCCGCGCGCAAGAGCCCATCACGATCACCGACGACTGGCCCGAGATCGTGCCCATCTCCGAGGCCGAAATCCGGATCATCGAAGCCTATTTCGGGGACGTTCTGGACGAGCTGTTCGGACCGCTTCCCTAATTCAAGGATCATGCCATGACCGACGCAGCCTCTCGCCCAACGGAGGCTGCGCCTGATATCCCCGCCACGCGCGCCGCGCTTTACCTTCGCGTCTCGACGAACCGGCAGGCGGAGCATGATCTCTCCATCCCGGACCAGCGCCGGCAGGCCGAGCGCTACTGTGAAGCCAAGGGTTGGCGGATCGTGGCCGAGTATGTCGAGCCGGGCCAATCTGCGACCGATGACAAGCGGCCCGAGTTCCAGCGCATGATGGACGCGGCGCTGCATGGCGGCTCACCCTTCGACGTGGTTCTGGTCCACTCGTTCAGCCGCTTCTTCCGCGACCAGTTCCAGCTCGAGTTCTACGTCCGCAAGCTCGCCAAGGCCGACGTGCGGCTGGTTTCCATCACCCAGGATTTGGGTGATGATCCGATGAGCAACATGATCCGCCAGATCATGGCGCTGTTCGACGAGTATCAGTCGAAAGAGAACGCCAAGCACGTCCTGCGCGCCATGAAGGAGAATGCCCGCCAGGGCTTTTGGAACGGCGCGCTGCCGCCCATCGGCTATCGCACGATCGAGGCGGAGAAACGCGGCGCCAAGATCAAGAAGAAGCTGGAGATCGACCCGATCCATGCCGAGACGGTGCGACTGATCTATCGGTTGGCGCTACGCGGCACGGGTGACAGCGGGCCGATGGGTCTCAAGACGATCACCAAGCATCTCAACGAGAACGATGTTCGCACCCGCGATGGCGGGCGCTGGGGCATCGCCGCCGTCCACCAAATCCTAACCCGCACGACCTATATCGGCGAGCATCGCTTCAACACCTATGACTCGAAAGCGAAACGGCCGAAGCCGGAGTCCGAGCATGTGATGATGGACGTGCCGCCAATCGTCACCAAAGCGGAATGGCAGGCGGTGCAGGCGCATCTCAAATCCCGCAACCCGAAATGGACGCCGCCGCGCACGGTCAGCGGCCCGACACTGCTGACTGGCATTGCCTTTTGCGCCTCCTGCGGCGGGGCGATGACGATGCGGACCGGCAAGGGTGGGCGCTATCGCTACTACACCTGCTCGACACGCGCCCGGCAGGGGAGCACCGGATGCGGCGGCCTAACCGTGCCGATGGGCAAGCTCGATACCGCCGTCGCGAGCCATATCGAAGACCGCCTGCTCGATCCGAGCCGACTGACGACCCTGTTGTCGGAAGTGCTGGACCGGCGCGAGGACTACATCGCGCGGCGGCGCACCCATATCACTGAACTGCGCCAGCGCGCCTCTGAGGCCGACGCCAAGCTGAAGCGGCTCTACGAGGCCATCGAGAATGGCGTTGCCGACTTGAATGACCCTGCACTTAAGGGCCGCGTCGCCGAACTCTCCGCCATCCGCGACCAGGCGCGCGCCGATGCCGAGCGTGCGGCGGGCGCTATCGAACGCGCTGGACCGGACCTAACCGAAGAGAAAGTGAAGGCGTTCGCCGCAGCCGCCCGCAAGCGGCTACGAAAGAGCGATGGAAGCTACCGCCGTGACCATCTTCGCGCCGTCGCACAACGCATTGAGGTAATCGACAAAACCCAAGCCCGCATTATGGGATCGCGCGCCGCGCTCCTCAAAACCCTCACCGCCGCCAGCGCGCAAACGACGGCAGGCGGCGTGCCCACTTTGGCACTGAAATGGCGCACCCGGGAAGATTCGAACTCCCGACCCCCAGATTCGTAGTCTGGTGCTCTATCCAGCTGAGCTACGGGTGCTTTGCGCGGCGGGCCATCGGCCCCGGCAAGGCGGCTTGGTAGTCCCATGCGCGTCAAAATGCAAGCGCCGCCCGCCTGATTTTTCGGCGCAACCACGGGCCTGAAATGGCGTCGCGCGGACAGCGCCGCAACCCCTTGGGACAGCGTTGGTCAGGCGCGGTCGCGGGCCGTGCCGCGCGTCCCGGAACTTATGGTGCGTCCGCGCTCTGAGATGTTGACCGGCGCGTCGGGCAGGCGGATCTCGAAATGGGTGCCGACGGCCCGGTCGTCGCGCAACTCCAGCGTGCCGCCATGGGCGGTGACCAGTTCGTGCGCGATGGCAAGGCCAAGGCCGGTGCCGCCCTGGCGCGCGGCGCCGGCGAACGGCGCGAACAGATGCTCGCGCGCCTTTGGCGGCAGGCCGGGGCCGGTGTCCTCGATCGAGATGATCGTCGTCGTGCCCATCCGCACCGCCGACACGGAGACGCGCTTGACGGTGGCCGGATCGTCGTCAACCCGCATCGCCTGCACCGCGTTGCGGCACAGATTCATGGTCACGCGAAAAAGCTGTTCGGGGTCCGCATCGATCTCCAGATCGTCGGGGACGTTGGCGGAAAACTGGATCGGATCGCCTGGCTCAAGGCCCAGCAATTCCTCCACATCGCCGATCACCTGGCCCAGGCGCACGCGCCGGCGCGCCGGCTCCTTTTCCTGCGCCTTGCCGTAGGACACGACATCGGAGGTGTAGGCGGCCGCCCGGTCGATCGCGCGCACCAGTTTCGGCGCAAAGCGCTGCACGGCGGGATCGCTGGTTTCGGCCAGCCGGTCGCTGATCAACTGCGCCGAGGCAAGGATGTTGCGCATGTCGTGATTGATCTTGGAGACCGCGAGCCCGAGATCGGCCAGCCGCTTTTGGCCGCGCAGCGTCGACTGCAACTGGCTCTGCATGCCGGCCAGCTCCCGCTCGGCCAGGCCCAATTCGTCCGACCGGTTTTCCGGCGCAATCACCGCGCCCGGATCGGACGGATCGGCAGCAAAGCGCAGCATCGAGGCGGTCATCTTCTCGATCGGCCGGATCATGATCCGGTTGATGGCTACAAAGACCAGTGTGGCGGTGATCAGCGAAATCAGCAGCGACAGGATCGCCACATTGCGCGCGTAGGTCAGCATCGCCGCACGCAGATATTCGTCCGGCATCACCATTTCGATCCGCCCGCCGCTCTCGCCGACCGGCCCGGTCACGCGCAGTGTCTGGTCGCCGCCGAAGAACAGGGTCGCGAAGGCGTCACGGATCGCCCCGGCCGGGGTGAACGCGACGACATCGACATGCTGGTCGATGGTTTCGGGCATGCCGGAGACAACCAGAAGGCGCGACTGATCGTCCATTCTGAGCGCGATCGTTTGCGCGCCGATCGCCATCAGCACGTCGTCCTGAACCCCTTGCGGAAGTTCGGTCGCCGTGTCGGCGGTGATCAGAACGCTGGCGGCTGCGGCCGTGTTCAGCCGCTGCTCGAGCCATGTGATCCGGAAATTGGCGACCGAGGGCACGAAGATCAGAACTTCGGCGATCATCACGAACAGGATCGTCAGCCACAGCAGTTTCGCCGACAGCCGCCGGCGCGGGCGCGCGACAGCCCGCTGGGTGTTTTCCGTGTGTTCGCCGGTCTCGCTCATGACACACAAGATAGAGCGCCGGGCGACGCTTCGCCAATCATCGGCGCACTTATGGTTAGGCTCGTCATCCGAACCGTCGCAGAAACCCGATGATCCGCCGCACCATCGGCTTGCGCGTCATCGGCGCGGCAAAGCTGGTCGCCGCCCGCTTGGTTATCTCGGTCATCGTCGGGTAGGGCGCGATAAAGCCGCGCAGATCGCCCGCCTTCATTTTCTTGGAGAGCGCCAGCGCGAAGATGTTGATCATCTCGCCGGCATTGGCCCCGACGATCGAAGCGCCAAGGATGCGGCCCTTCTTGTCGGTGATCATCTTGACCAGCCCGTCGGTCTTGCGTTCGGACTGGGCGCGGTCGTTCTCCGCGTACGGCCAGCGCAGGATGGTGATATCGCCCACCTTCTTGCGCGCCTGCTCCTCGGTCAGCCCGACATGGGCCAGCTCCGGATCGGTGTAGGTCGCCCAGGGGATGACGTCATTGTTCGGCTTGCCCGGCACGCGGAACAGGATCGACTGGACGACAAGGCCGGCATGGTAGCCCGCCACATGGGTGAACTGCAGTCCGCCGGCCACGTCGCCGATCGCGTAGACGCGCTTGTTGGTTGTGCGCAGCGCGTCGGTCACGGTGATGCCGCGTCGGTCATGGGCGATGCCGGCGGCATCGAGACCGAGGTTTTCCGTGTTGGGTGTCCGGCCGGTGGCGACCAGAATGTGCGTTCCGTCGACCTGCGATTGAGTGCCGCCATGCTCGACGGTGACGCGCACCCCGCTCTTGCCGCGTTTTTCAACCGAAACGACCTTGGTCTCTTCGAGGATCTTGACGCCATCGGCGCGCACCTTGTCGAGCACGATGGTGGCCAGTTCCGGATCGTCCTTGCCCATGGCCTTGAGCGCCTCGATCACCGTGACCTCCGAGCCGAGCCGGCGATGCGCCTGCGCCATCTCCATGCCGATTGGCCCGCCGCCGACGACGATGAGGTGCCCCGGCTTGCGGGTCTGCTCGAACAGTGTCTCGTTGGTCAGATAATCGACCTGGTCCAGGCCCGGAATCGGCGGGACGAAGGCGCGGCTGCCGGTGGCGACCACGAAGCGGCGCGCCTTGATCGTATGGCCACCCGCTTCCACCGTTTTGGCGTCGGTGAACGTGCCATAGGCTTCGATGACGCGGACGCCGAGAGATGTGAAGCGTTCGACGGAATCGTTGGGCGCGATTGCGCCAATCACCTCGTGGACATGATCGTGCACACGGCGGAAATTGACCTCGGGCTCGACCGCCTTGATGCCAAACTTTTCGGCGTGGCGCATGGAGTGGGCGGTCTTGGCCGCGGCGATCATCGCCTTGGAAGGCACGCAGCCATAGTTCAGGCAGTCGCCGCCCATCTTGCCGCCCTCGATCAGGACGACCGAGACGCCGAAGGCCGCTGCCGCTGCCGCCACCGTCAGCCCGCCCGAGCCGGCCCCGATGACGCAAATGTCCGGTGTCAGAACGTCGCTCATAGTTACTGTGTCCCCTGATCGTGTTTGAACCGCTGCGGCGGCGTCAGCCTTCGGCGGCGTTGCGGGCGCGCCATTTCTTGATGACGACCGGAATGGCGGCGACGATGGCCAGCGCCGCAAAGGCCAGCGTGATCTCGGTGGTGATCAGGTCGCCGACCGAGGCGCTGGTTCCGGCCGCTTCGGCCGCGTCCAGAACCGAGCCGATGCCCTGACCCAGATAACTGTAGGCGACGACGCCAGGCAGGATGCCCAGGAAGGTGGCGATCACATAGGTGCGCAGCGGCACGTTGAAGAGCGCCGGCGCGATGTTCATGATGAAGAACGGAAAGACCGGCGCGATCCGCAGCACCAGAAGATAGCTGAACGCGTCTTTTTCGAACCCGTCGGCGAGGTTCTTGACGCGGCCGCCCACCCGGCTGCGCAGCCCGTCGCCGAATGCCGACTTGGCGGCAAGGAAGATCGCGCTCGCGCCCGCCGTCGCGCCGATGGCGACGATCACCGACCCTGTCAGCCAGCCAAACAGGAAGCCCGAGAAGATGGTCAGGATCGACGCGGCGGGAAACGAGAACGCGACGGCAATTGCATAGATCGCCGTGAACCCGATCGTCGACAGCCAGTAATTGGCGGCAACGAACGCGGTCAGGCTTTCGCGGCTCTCGGCAAGGAAGTCGAGGGTGAAAAAGCGCTGCCAGCCCATCAGATAGGCAAAGCCCAGCCCGGCGGCGACAACCGCCAGCGGGGCGAAGCGCTTGGCGGTCAGCCAAAGGGAGCCACTTGCGGGCGTTTCAACATTCTTTGCCATGGTTGCCTGCGATGTATCAGTCATTGTCTATGTGTCCAACGGGTTTGAGGGCGGGCCGGGCGGCGTGGTCTGATCCGGAAATGCCCATCGGGCCGCTCAACAACAACTCACAACGGGGTGACACGACAATCCGTGATGGACGGGCCATGGAGCATCACGGATCCGTGAACGGATCGATGCAACCCTGCGCCTTTGTGCGACGCCGCCCAATCCGATTGACTTTGGATGTCCGTTCGCACATAAGCCGGTCAACGTTCGGGCATCGGTGCCCGGCGACGCGTTTGTGTTGCCGCGCCCCTGCCCAAAGGGCCCTTGAAGAGATGAACGAGAAGGCCGCCAAGCGCGGCGTGTGATCCCATGACCAAACGCACCTATCAGCCCTCCCGCCTGGTTCGCAAACGTCGCCACGGCTTCCGTGCTCGCATGGCAACGGCCGGCGGTCGCAAGGTCTTGGCGCGTCGCCGCGCCAAGGGCCGCAAGAAGCTGTCGGCCTGATCGCGGGACGGCGCGCCGCGCCGCGACGCGCCAACGCACCCCGATGCCGGCGAGCCGGACGCCCGGACCTTATGAGATCATGCGCAAGCGCGCCGACTTTCTCGCGGCCCGGCAGGGTGTGCGGCTGACGGGCGACACCGTCCGTCTCGAAATGCGGCGGCGCGAGGCGTCGGAAAACGGTGGCGAACCGCGGGTCGGATTCACCGTCACCAAGCGCATCGGCAACGCAGTCACCCGCAATCGGGCAAAAAGACGGCTTCGCGAGGCGGTGCGGCTGGTTGCCGCCCGTGACATGCGGCCGCGACATGACTATGTGATCATTTCCAAGCCCGATGTGTTGACTGCCCGGTTCAGCGCATTATGCGAGGATTTGCGCCGGACGCTCGCGCGCGGGCACAAGCGCATCGGCGACGCCGCAAAAGGCAATTGACGGAACGCACGGGGCCGAAAAGGCCGGACACGGAGCCATGGACACCAACAACCGCAACCTGTTCCTGACCATCGGCCTGTCGGTGCTTATCCTGACCCTGTGGCAGATCTTCTACGTCAATCCGCAGATCGAGGCCGAGCGCGAGGCGCAGCTCGAGCAGCAGGCGATCGAACAGCAGGTTCAGCCGGGCACCGAGGCAGCCGGCGCCGGCACCCCCCAGACCCAGGGCGCGACGATATCGGGCGACATTCCGCAGGCGACCGTATCGGGCGCCGCGCCCGGCGCGGCCAGCGGTGTGGCCGGCGGCTCGGGTGATCGCGCCTCCGCGTTGGCGACCACCGATCGCATCCCGGTCGACACCCCGACCCTGTCCGGTTCGATCAATCTGACCGGCGCGCGCTTCGATGACCTGTCGCTCAAACAGTACAATGTCTCTGTCGATCCGACGTCGCCGAACGTCGACCTTCTGTCGCCCGTCACCGGACCCGACGCCTATTTCGCCGAGTTCGGCTACACCGGCATCGAGGGCGCACCGGGTCCCGATGCGGTCTGGCAGGTCGAGGGCAACGCCGTCCTGACCCCGTCCACCCCCGTTACGCTGACCTATTCGGCGGACAATGGCCTCAGCTTCAGCCGGCAGATTGCGGTCGACGAGAACTACATGTTCACGATCACCGATCAAATCGCCAACGACGGCACCGGTGCCGTCGCGCTGCAGAATTACGGCCGCACCACCCGCTACACCAAGCCCGCTTTGCCGCCGATCTTCATCCTGCATGAGGGCATGATCGGCGTCACCGGCGAAGAAGGGCTGACCGAGCACACCTTCAACGAGATCGAGGATGAGGGCCAGGACGCGCCGGGCAAGTCGAACGACGGCTGGCTTGGCATCACCGACAAATATTGGGCGACGGCACTGATCCCCGAACAGGGCACCAGCTTCCAGCCGCGCTATTCCTATTTCACCGATGGCACGCCGCGCTATCAGGCCGACTTCCTGGGCGACGCGGTGACGATCAATGCCGGCCAGTCGGCGACGGTGACGAACATGCTGTTCGCTGGCGCCAAGAAGACCAAGATCATCGACGCCTACGAGGCCGACCGTCAGATCCGCCAGTTCGAACTGATGATCGACTGGGGCTGGTTCCACTTCATCACCAAGCCGCTCTTCACATGGCTTCTCTATCCGTTCAGCAACATGTTCGGCAATTTCGGGGTGGCGATCCTGGTGACCACGATCATCATCAAGGCCGTGTTCTTCCCGCTCGCCAACAAGTCCTATGCCTCCATGGCCCGCATGAAGGTGGTCCAGCCGCAGATGCAGGAGATCAAGGAGCGCTACGGCGAAGACCGCGAGAAGATGCAAAAGGCGATGATGGATCTCTACAAGAAAGAGAAGATCAATCCGATCGCCGGCTGCTGGCCGGTCCTGATCCAGATTCCGGTGTTCTTCGCGCTCTACAAGGTCTTGTATGTCACCATCGAGATGCGCCACGCGCCCTTCTTCGGCTGGGTGCAGGACCTTTCCGCACCGGACCCGACCTCGATCTTCAACCTGTTTGGCCTCCTGCCGTTCGACCCGTCCGTGGTTCCGCTGTTTGGCCCGTTCCTGATGCTGGGCGTCTGGCCGCTCCTGATGGGCATCACCATGTTCGTCCAGATGCAGATGAACCCGCCGCCGCCCGATCCGACCACGGCGATGGTGTTCAAATGGATGCCGGTGGTCTTCACCTTCATGCTGGCGACATTCCCGGCCGGTCTGGTGATCTACTGGGCGTGGAACAACTTCCTGTCGATCATCCAGCAGGGTGTGATCATGAAGCGCAACGGCGCCAAGATCGAACTGTGGGACAATCTCAAGGGCATGTTTGGCGGCGGCAAGGCCAAGAAACCCGCCGAATAGGCGCGAACGAACCCGCACCGAAAGGGGAGAAAGGTCCGATGAACAACTGAGTTCCGATCCACCGCTCGTGGCGGATGGATCAATGCCACCATCCCGACCATTTCATTCGGAGCTCAGCCATGCACGGGCCTCTTCCCTCCACGCTTTATCCGCTCGACGGATATCCGCGTGCCGTCTTCCTCAACAACTTCATCACACGGCCGAACATCGTCGTCGGCGACTACACCTATTACGACGATGCCGATGGTGCCGAGCGCTTCGAGGAGCGCAACGTCGTGCACCATCACGAGTTTTATGGCGACCGGCTGTTGATCGGCCGGTTCTGCGCCCTCGCCACCGGCACGACCTTCCTCATGAACGGCGCGAACCACGCCATGGACGGCTTTTCCACTTATCCGTTCAACATTTTCGGCAATGGCTGGGAAGAGGGCTTCGATCCGCAAAGCTGGGTCGATGCAAGCCGCGGTGACACGGTGGTCGGCAACGATGTCTGGATCGGCACAGGCGCTCTCGTCATGCCCGGCGTCACCATCGGCGATGGCGCGATCATCGCGGCACGTTCGGTCGTCGCCTTCGACGTACCCGCCTACGCGATCGTTGCCGGCAATCCGGCACGCACGGTCAAGATGCGGTTCGATGACCGGACCATCGCGCGCCTTCGTCAGATCGCCTGGTGGAACTGGCCGGCCGAGACGATCACCACGCATCTGGACGCCATTCGCGGCAACGACCTTGCCGCGCTCGAGGCGATCAACGATAAGCGGCCATGACCGACGCGGCCGACCTCACCATCGACACGGCGTCGCCCGTCTGGGCGGCGCTCAAGGCCAAGGGCGCCTGGACCTTCGTGCGCGGCGTGCCCGCGATGGAGCACTTGCCGCCCGAAGGCCCGCCCGAAATCGCCTTTGCCGGACGCTCCAATGTCGGCAAATCCTCACTGATCAACGCGCTGACCGGAAAGAACGGGCTTGCCCGCACATCCAACACGCCGGGCCGCACGCAGGAGCTGAACTTCTTCGTGCCCGAGGGATTCTCCGGCGCGCTCGACGATCTGCCGCCGCTCGCCTTCGTCGACATGCCCGGCTACGGCTACGCCAAGGCACCCAAGGAAACCGTCGATCGCTGGACCGAACTCGTCTTCGACTATCTGCGCGGGCGCACAACGCTCAAGCGCGTATTCGTGCTGATCGATGCCCGCCACGGCATCAAGGCGAACGATGAGGAGGTGTTCGACCTGTTCGACCGGGCCGCCATTTCCTATCAGATCGTGCTGACCAAGGTCGACAAGATCAAACCGCCGGCCGTCGCACGGGTTACCGGCGAGACCGAAGAGCGCATCCGGCGCCGGCCGGCCGCTTTTCCGGGCGTGATCGCGACATCGTCCGAGAAGGCCCACGGGCTGGAGGATCTGCGCCGTGCCATCGCCTATGCCGTTGCTTCTTAACGCGAAACGGGCGACGCCTGATTAACCGTAGCGTGCGGTTCAGGGCGATTTCGGCGCCTGTTTCTGTTACATGATGGTCGATGACGGTGGGAACTGGGCGACGATATGCCGACTATGGCACGTTCGCGGTATGGCGGCTTTTGGCCGCCATGCTGGTTATGGGCTATCACTTCTCGTTCTCGGCACCTCACGACGACATCCTGGTCGCCTGGTTTGAGCACATGAACCCGTTGCTCGACATGTTCTTCGTCCTGTCCGGGTTTCTGATCTACGAGCGCTATCGCGATCGCGTTCTGACGCGCGGCGCCTATGGCCATTTCGTCCTGCGGCGGCTGTCGCGGCTCTATCCGCTGCATCTGGCAACGCTGGGTTTCTTCGTCGCCGTCGGCATGGCCGCCCATGTCGGACTGATCGAGGCGGGCGGCATCGGCAGCCGCTACGACATGGGCCAGCTTTGGACCAACCTGTTCCTGCTGCAGGCATGGGGTGTGCACGACACGCTGACCTTCAATTACGTGTCCTGGTCTCTGTCGGGCGAATGGTTCGCCTATCTGCTGCTGCCGGTGCTGGCCTTGGCCGGTCTGCGCATGGGGCTGGCCGGGTTGGTCGCCGTGCTCGCCCTCACGCTCGCAGGGCTGGAATGGGCAAGCCGCGATGCCGTCGATTATTCGCAGACATGGTACGACGCCAAGAGCTGGGGGGCTGGCCGCATCTTCGCCGACTTCACCTTCGGCGCGATCCTGTTCTGCATCGTCGAACGCCTGCCCGCCCGGTTCGGCTCGCGCCCGGTCGGCTGGATGTTTCTCGGCCTGTCGATCGTGACCATGTTTGCCGGCATGGGTACTTATGTGGCACTGGCGCTGATCGGCTGCGCCATCGTCTGCGTCGCGCTGGTCGAGCGCCGGCCGGACAGCGCCAGCCCCCTTCTGACGATGGTGGCACCGGTCACCATCCTCTCCTACGGCATCTATATGTGGCATCCGGTCATGGAGACGGTGTTCTTCTCGGGTGTGTGGAAGCTGGTGTTCGGCGCGCCGGAGACAAGCTTGTTCTACCTGTTCGCTGCCTTGCCTTTCGTGGCCACCTTCGTCGTGGCCGCCCTGTCGCTGCGCTATTTCGAAACGCCTGCGGCCCGTGCGATCATGGCGCTGGGTGCCCGGCGCCGGCCTGAAGGTCACGTCGCGCGGGCGTGAACCGGAATCGTCACGACGGCTGGAATTTTGCTGCGCCACCGACTATCTGCTGTGCACGAGAGGGCGCGTCCGCTGTACGGGCGCTTTGACTGCTGCGCGCACATGTGAACTGGAACACGATGAAGGCCGATTTCTACGAGACATTGGGCGTATCGCGCGATGCCGACGAAAAGGCGCTGAAAAGCGCCTATCGCAAGCTGGCGATGAAGTACCATCCCGACCGGAATCCCGGTGACAACGAAGCCGAGCTGAAGTTCAAGGAAGCCAACGAAGCCTACGAGACGCTCAAGGACCCGCAAAAGCGCGCCGCCTATGACCGGTTCGGCCACGCGGCATTCGAAAATGGCGGCATGGGTGGTGCAGGCGGGTTCGGCGGCGCCGGCGCGGGCGGCTTTGCCGATATTTTCGAGGATATTTTCGGCGAGATGATGGGCGGCGGAGGCCGCGCCCGGCGCGGCGCGGGCGGCCGCGAGCGCGGTGCCGACCTGCGCTACAATCTCGAAATCACGCTGGAGGAGGCGTTTGCCGGCAAGACCGCGCAGATTCGTGTGCCGACCTCGGCCACCTGCGAGACCTGTTCGGGAACCGGCGCCAAACCCGGCACCAGCCCGACCACCTGTTCGACCTGCAACGGCGCCGGCCGGGTCCGCGCCGCGCAGGGGTTCTTCTCCGTCGAGCGCACCTGCCCGACCTGTAACGGTCGCGGTGAAATCATCACCGATCCTTGCGAGACGTGTTCGGGCCAGGGCCGTGTCACCCAGGAGCGTTCGCTTTCTGTCAACATTCCCGCCGGCATCGAGGATGGCACCCGCATTCGCCTCGCCGGCGAGGGCGAAGCGGGCTTTCGTGGCGGACCGGCCGGCGATCTCTACATCTTCATCTCGGTGCGCCCGCACGAATTCTTCCAGCGCGATGGCGCCGACCTTTACTGCAAGGTGCCCATCTCCATGACCACGGCGGCGCTCGGCGGCCAGTTCGAAGTGGGCACGCTCGACAGTTCGCAGACCCGCGTGAAGGTGCCCGAGGGCACCCAGTCCGGCCGCCAGTTCCGATTGAAGGGCAAGGGCATGCCGGTGATGCGGCAGGCCCAGATGGGCGACCTCTATATCCAGATCGCAGTCGAGACGCCGCAGAACCTGTCCAAGCGCCAGCGCGAACTGCTTGCCGAGTTCGAGGACATCTCGGCCAAGGAGAACAGTCCCCAGTCGAGCGGCTTCTTCACGCGCATGAAGGACTTCTTCGACCTTGGCGATTGACGCGGTCAAGCTGCGGGCCGCGCGCATGCGCACCAAGGCGGGTGCGCGCAAGGTCAAGGCCCGCTTCGTCGATCAGGTGCGTTTCGTCGGTGCCATGCTGTCTTCGCCGAAACACACCGGCGCCGTCGCCCCGACCGCCCGCGAAACCGCCGACCTGATGGCCTCGTACATTGACCTGACCTCGGGCCTGCCCGTGTTGGAGCTGGGGCCGGGGACCGGCGCGATCACCCGCGCCATCATCGATCGCGGCGTTACGCCGGCGCGGCTTTGGTCGGTGGAGTTTTCGCCCCGCTTTTGCCGCCATCTGCGTGCTGCGTGGTCCGGCATGCATGTGATCGAGGGCGATGCGTTCGATCTCGATACGACGCTGGGTCCTGACGGGCCGGACCTGTTCGACTGCGTCATTTCCGGCCTGCCGCTTCTGAATTTCGAGCCGGCCATGCGTCAACGGCTGATGGAGGGCGCACTGGCGCGGCTGGCGCCCGGCCGTCCCTTCGTCCAGTTCAGCTATGGCGTCCGGCCGCCGATCGAATCCCGTGATCCGTCTGTTGGCGTTTCATGCAGCCGCTGGGTCTTGCGCAACCTGCCGCCGGCGCGGGTCTGGGCCTACACCCGCAAGGATTGATCGCCGCCCCGTTTTCGGCTTGAGTGCGCCGCAACAAGACGCCTCTTCCAACACGACCCGAAAGCCTGCCATGCCCGCCAAAGTCCTCCTGTTCGCCGGATCGGTGCGATCCGGCTCGTTCAACGTGTCCCTTGCCCAGGCCGCCAACAAGGTGCTGGCCGAAATGGGTGCCGAAACGACGATGATCTCGCTGGGCGATTATCCGTTGCCGCTGGTCGACGAGGACCTGAAAAACGAAAAGGGCGTGCCCGAGAGCGCGGTCCGTCTGGCTCGCCTGTTTGCGGCCCATGACGGGCTGTTCATCGCCTCGCCCGAATACAATTCCTCCATTCCGCCGCTGGTGAAGAATGCGATCGACTGGGTGAGCCTCGCGCCCAGGGACATCAAGGCCTATGCCGGCCTGACCGTGGCGCTGGGCGCCGCTTCTAACGGTGCGCTCGGCGGCATTCGCGGCCTTTATCATCTGCGGTCGGTGCTGATGAATGTCGGTGCGCAGATCGTCACCGAACAGGCCGCCATCAGTCGCGCCGCCACCGCGTTCGGCGATGACGGGCTGCCGACCGACGAGCGCCAGCTCAAAATGCTGCAAAGCACCTGCCGCTCGCTTCTGGAAAACCTGACCGAGGGCAGGGGACGGGCATGAGCCATTCGATGCGCCATCGCCTGATCGTCGGGCTCGACCTGGCGAGCGTTGCCGACGCCGAGGCGATGGTAGAAACGCTCGGTGACACGGTCTCCTTCTTCAAGATCGGGTACCGGCTCGCCTTTGCCGGCGGGCTCGACCTGGCGCGTCGCCTGAAGACGGCCGGCAAGTCGGTCTTCCTCGACATGAAGCTGCTCGACATCGACAACACGGTCGCCCAGGGCGTTGAAAGCGTCGCCGCCATGGGCGTCGAAATGCTGACCGTCCATGCCTACCCCAAGGCGATGGCTGCCGCTGCCGAGGCGGCGAAAGGATCGGATCTGACGCTGCTTGCCGTCACCGTTCTCACCTCATTGGACGATCACGACCTGTCCGATGCCGGCTATCACGACAATGCGGCCGGCCTCGTCCTGAAGCGGGCGCGCCAGGCGCGCGACGCAGGCATGGGCGGCATCGTCTGTTCGGCGGCCGAAGCCGAGTCGGTCCGCGAGATCGTCGGGCCCGGCATGGCGATCGTCACGCCGGGCATCCGGCCAGCAGGCGGCGATGCTGGCGATCAGAAGCGCGTCGTCACGCCGGCCGAGGCAATGGCTGCCGGCGCGACCCATCTGGTTGTGGCCCGGCCGGTCATCGCCGCTCCCGATCCGGCGCAGGCAGCTTCCGCCATCCTCGCCGAGATGGCCGTCGCAGAGGACTGAACAGGCCGAAAGCGGGCTTGCAATTGGCAGCGCCTGCGACATGTTGTCGGCTCGAATGACAAGCGGACAGAACCGCAAGGGGGACATCGATGCCGAAGGGATATTGGGTCGGGCGCATCACGGTGCACGACCCTGAACGCTACAAGGACTATGTATCCACGGCCACACCCGCCTATCAGGAGCATGGCGCCAGGTTCCTCGTGCGCGGCGGCGCAATCGGCGCGTCGGAGGGTGACAGCCGGCCCCGCAACGTCGTCATCGAGTTTCCGACCTATGAAGCGGCGCTCGCCTGTTACAATTCGGACACTTACGCCAAGGCCCGGGCGATCCGGCAGGAGATTTCCGACGGCGAGATCATCGTCATCGAAGGCCATGAGGGGTGATGTTGCCTGCGTCGGATACCCGCCGCTACGCTTTGTTAACCTCGGTTAACGTCGCATTAACATGTGCATCGCCTAATGGCGCAAGAACGCATGAAATGCGGGGGATTCGCCGCCGACTAGACGTTAGCACGATTTCGCAACCGCGAAGCCGGTGATAGCGTGCAATCGATTTAATGTTGCCATGCACAAGAAGCGGCCTGCATAAAGACCATATGAGAAGCCGGCGCGCGGCCCATGAGGAGAGGATGACAGGTGTACTATCATTTGTATGAACTGAATCATGCCGTGATGCAGCCATGGCGGGCTGCCGCCGACGCGACCCGGCTTTTCTACCAGAACCCGCTGAACCCGATTTCGCGGACGCGCTACGGCCGCACGGTCGCCGCCTGGGCCGAGGTCTTCGAGCGCACCACGCGCCGCTACGGCAAGCCGACCTTCGACCTGGACGAGACCGTGATCGACGGCAAGCAGGTGCCGGTAGTGGAAAACACCGTCTGGTCCAAGCCGTTCTGCAATCTCGTTCATTTCCAGCGCGATCTCGCAAAGCCGCGCCCGTCGGACCCGCGCGTGCTCCTGGTGGCACCCATGTCGGGCCATTACGCAACGCTGCTACGCGGCACGGTCGAGCGTTTCCTGCCCGAAGCCGAGGTCTACATCACCGACTGGGTCGATGCGCGCAACGTGCCCATGTCCGAGGGCCACTTCGATCTGGACGACTACATCGACTATCTGATCGAGATGCTGAACCATCTGGGTCCCGACACGCACATTGTCGGCGTCTGTCAGCCGTCCGTGCCGGTCCTGTCGGCCGTCTCGGTCATGGAGCAGCATCACAGCCCGAATTCGCCGACCTCGATGACGCTGATGGGTGGCCCGATCGACACGCGATGCAACCCGACCGCGGTCAACAAGCTGGCCGAGGAAAAGGACCTCAGCTGGTTCCGCGACAATGTCATCATGCATGTGCCGTTCCCCAATCCGGGCTTCGGCCGGCCGGTCTATCCCGGCTTCCTGCAGCTCACCGGCTTCATGTCGATGAACATGGACCGGCACATGATCGCGCAGAAGGACTTCTTCATGCACTTGGTGCGCGACGATGGCGACTCGGCGGAAAAGCACCGCGAATTCTACGACGAGTATCTCGCCGTCATGGACCTGACCTCGGAATTCTATCTGCAGACCGTCCAGACTGTGTTCATCGAGCACGCCCTGCCCAAGGGCACGATGACCCATCGCGGCGAGCCCGTCGATCCGGGCGCCATCAGCCGCGTGGCGCTGTTCACCGTCGAGGGCGAAAATGACGACATCACCGGTCATGGCCAGACGCGTGCGGCGCATGATTTGTGCACCGGCCTGCCCGACAACATGAAGGTTCATTACGAGCAGCCGCGCGTCGGCCATTACGGCGTGTTCAACGGTTCGCGCTTCCGCAAGGAAGTCGCCCCGCGCATGCTGAACTTCATGCGGGCCCAGTCCAACGTCAAACGCCGCGGCAAGATCAAGGCCGTCGCCTGATCGCGGGCGCGTTGACTCGCCGCCCGGGAGGCGGCCCATGACCGCATCCGTCACGATCCGGCAAAGTGCGCCCGAAGACCGCGACGGCATCGAAGCGCTCTATCCGGACGCCTTTCCGGACGAGGACCTGCTCGCCGTGGTCGGCAAGCTTCTGGACATGCCGTCCGGTGCCCTGTCACTGGTCGCGGTGGAAGGAGAAACGATCGCCGGCCACGTCATCTTCACCGATTGCGGCCTGTCGGGCAGCGATGCCCGGCTGGGGCTACTTGGTCCGCTCGGCGTCGTCTCCGCCCGCCACGGACAGGGCATCGGCAGCGCGCTCGTCCGTCAGGGCCATGACCGGTTGCGCAAGGCCGGCATCACTCATGTCTTCGTCCTGGGCGATCCGGCCTACTACAGCCGCTTCGGCTTTGCTGCCGAGACCGGCGTCGCTCCGCCATTCCCGCTTCCCGACGAATGGCAGGGGGCCTGGCAGTCGCTCGCCCTCGATGCCGGCGTCCCAATCCCGCGCGGTACGCTTTTGGTGCCCGAACCATGGGACGACCGCGCCCTGTGGGCGCCCTGACCGGCGCCCGCCCGGAGTGCCGTCCGGAGTGCCGTCCGCCGGTTAACCATGTCACCGACGCGTGATCGCATGGCCGTTGCCGCTCGCCGGCCCGCGTGATTAACTGTTTGTTAACCGGTGAGACCCCGCCGGCGAACGGGACAGGGAGTGGGGCGCGTGCGTATGCGTTTCGGGTGGATTGCCGCCGTTTCGGCGGCGTTGGCGGCTGTTGCCGGACCGGCCCAGGCGGGCGCTATGAAGACCGGCGGACTGACCTCTCAGCCGATCGGCCACTACGAGTTCTGCCGCCTTTACACCGAGGAGTGCCGCCAGAAGCGCGGCTCTTACAAGCCTATCACCATCACGCGCGAGATCTGGGCGCGGATTCTCAACGTCAATTCGGCCGTCAACATGGTGATCGAGCCGCGCAGCGACATGGACATTTATGGCCGCGAAGAGGTGTGGACCTTTCCCGATGCCGCCGGCGATTGCGAGGATTATGTGCTGCTCAAGAGGCAGATGCTGATCGGCCAGGGGCTGCCGCCTTCGGGCCTTCTGATCACCGTTGTGCGCAAGCCCGACGGCGAGGGCCATGCCGTCCTGACCGTACGCACCGACCGGGGTGACTTCGTCCTCGATAATCTCAAGTCGGAAGTCCGGCTCTGGAGCGACACCGAATACACCTATCTCAAGCGCCAGTCCGAGCGCCATGCCGGCCATTGGGTGTCGATCGAAATGCCCGACCAGATGGTCGTCGGGTCGGTCGAGCGCGCCGCGCCCGCGACTTCCACGCGCTGAGCGGCAGCTTCACCGCCGGTCGCGGACCAGATCGTCGAAACGGCGCAAGCCGTCGGTCGTGAATGTCAGAGTACGCGCACCCTCCACCCGGTGCGCCCAGCCATCGCTCAGAAAGTGGTCGAGCAAGGCCGCGCCCAGCCCGCCGGCCAGATGCGGCCTTCGCTCCGACCAGTCGATACAGGTCCGGCAGACCGGCCTTCGCTTGCCGCGCAGAGCGCCGATGTCGATGCCCAATGACCCGAGCACATCTTCGCCGGTTCGCGTCAGAGACACCGCTTCGTCCTCGCCGCGCAGCGTTCCGTTTTCGATCAGTCCAGAAAACAGGCGCACTCCCATCGATCCGGCAAGGTGGTCGTAGCACACGCGCGCCTCACGCATGCGCGGATCGCGGGGACCGGTGCGCGGCACCGCGCGCCTGTCCAGCGTACCGGCAACCACGGCCATCTGTTCCAGCAGTCCGGCGGCGTCGGCCCCGCTGATCCGGTAGTATCGGTGCCGACCCTGCCGCGCGACCGCCAGCAGGCCGCCATCGGCCAACTGCGCCAGATGTGTGCTCGCCGTCTGCGCGGTGACCCCGCCGACGCGCGCCAGTTCTCCGGCGGTCAGCGCCCGGCCGTCCATCAGCGCATATGCCATCTGCGCGCGCACCGGATCGGCAATGAGCGCCGCCAGGCCGGCAATGTTGGGATCGTATCGGTCGCTCGGCTCTTTCATGCCCGCCACACTACCGCATTCGGGCCGGCAATTGTTCGATGACGATCGAAGCATCGCTCCCGCAACCCGCGCCACCATCGGACGCCTTGCAACGACCGATTGGGAGACCGTTCATGTTCCATGATCAAACCGGAAATGGCGCCTTGCGCAGCGTGTCCGCGATCAGCGGCCCTTCACTGGCGAAACGCATCGCCGACTGGCGGGATTGGGTTTGTACCGCGCTCATGCGTCGGGCGACCCGGCGCCATCTTGCCGCTCTCGATGACGGCCAGTTGAGCGACATCGGCATTACGCGGCAACAGGCGCGCCGCGAGGTGCGGCGCTCTTTTCCCCTGTTCGGTCCGTGATCAGCCGGCGTCGATCAGGTTGATGCCGCCGCGCCGCGCACAGGCCGGACCGGGGCCACGCATATAGTGGCGCTCGGGCTGATAGCTCGGCCAGATGAATTCTCGGATGGACCGGATTTGGTGTCGGATGGCACGCATTGTTCTTGTTCCCCTTTTGACGGCGCCCCTGCCGTTCGCGATGGGTCCAAGACTAGCCCGCTACAGATGAATTCCGCGTGAACGGATCCATCGATTCGGCGCCCCCCAACCATCCAAACCCGCAATGCAATCACTATCGTTCATCTTGGTTAATGGCGCATTAACCAGCCGCCGCCGGCGCGGCGGCTATGCATTGCCGATCAGCATGCCCGCAGCGAACACCAGTGTGCCGCCCAAGACCACCTGGAAGATTGCGCGTCCCCACGGTGTTTCCATGAAGCGGTTCTGTGTCCATGTGATCGCCCAGAGTTCGATGACGACGATGATCATGGCGATGATGGTCGCGGTCCAGAAATGCGGGATCAGATAGGGCAGCGCATGGCCGAGCCCGCCGACCGTCGTCATGATACCGGTCGCCAGCCCGCGCTTGATCGGCGAGCCGCGTCCGGAAATCACGCCATCGTCGGAGGCGACTTCGGTGAAGCCCATCGAGATGCCCGCGCCGACCGAGGCGGCAAGCCCGACGAGGAACGTCGTCCAGGTGTCCTGGGTGGCGAACGCGGTGGCGAAGATCGGCGCCAGCGTTGACACCGAGCCGTCCATCAGCCCGGCGAGCCCGGGCTGAACATAGGTCAGGATGAACTGCCGGCGTTCGGCATCGTCTTCCTGCTGGCGCGAATCGTCAGGCAGATGCTCCGCTTCCAGCGCCTCGGCCCTGCGCTCGTGGCCGCTCTCGGCCAGCGCCAGATCGCCCAAGAGCACGCGCGTGTCGGCGTCCGCGCACTGCTGCGCCGCGCGGTGATAAAAGCGCTGTGCCTGCGCCTCCATCTCGGCCGCCTGGCCGCGCACCTTCTCCAGCCCCAGCGGCCGCACGAGCCAGTCCGGCTTGCGGTCGTAATAGCCGCGCACATGTTCACGCCGGATCAGCGGGATCGTGTCGCCGAACCGTCTCTTGTGCAACTCGATCAGACGGGCGCGATGTTCGCCTTCCTCGGCGGCCATGTCCTCGAAGATCTTGGCCGACTGTGGGTATTCGTCGCTCAACCCGTTTGCATAGGCCAGATAGATGCGCGCATCGTCCTCTTCCGACGAGATGGCGAGCGCCAGCACTTCCTGTTCGGACAGGGATGAGAAGTCGCGCCGGTGCGAGGCAAAGAATCTGTTGAGCATGAAAACTACCTAGTTTGGAATAATTCTAAATTAGGCGTTTCGCGCGCAGGGGGCAAGTCGCGCAGTGCCGCGCACCGCCACAAATTTGCTCACGCCAACGTGCATCAGGTTTAAGCATGGTTTCACCGAAGCGGTGATAGTCTGCTTTGGCGACAAGGCGCACACGGTGTGGATGCGAAGGGATGACCGAACAGCGCGACACGATACTCGATCGCATCGGCAGCTGGCTGGCGAGCCGGCTCGAGGCCGAGTCGTCGGGCTATCGCCCCTACACGCCGTCCGACCCGCACACGCTCTACCGCACGCTGGAGCCGGGCGACGTGCTGCTGGTCGAGGGAAACCGCCAGATTTCGGCGGCGATCAAATATCTCACCCAATCGACCTGGAGCCATGCGGCGCTCTATGTCGGCGATGCGATCGACGATGTTGACGCGTCGGGCCGCCGCAGGCGCCTGGTCGAGGTCAATCTGGGTACCGGCTGCACCGCCGAACCGCTTGAGAAGTATGAGACCTACAACACGCGCATCTGCCGGCCCGTCGGCCTGACGCCGGCCGACCGTCAGCTCGTCGTGGACTTCATGATCGGCAAGATCGGCCTGAAGTACGACAACAAGAACATCCTGGACATGCTGCGCTACTTCTTGCCCACGCCGCCTGTGCCGGTGCGCTGGCGCCGCCGCATGATCGAGTTTGGCTCCGGCGACCCGACCCGGGCCATCTGCTCCACGCTGATCGCCCAGGCCTTCCAGCAGATCCGCTATCCGATCCTGCCCGAGATCACGTTGGCCAAGGGCCGCGCCCGGGCCGTTTCGGACTATTCGCGCCGTGAGATTCTGCATATCCGGCACCACTCGCTGTTCACGCCGCGCGACTTTGATTCCTCGCCCTATTTCGAGATCGTCAAGCCGACCCTGCGCTTCGGCTTCGACTACAAGCGCCTGCAATGGCGCGAACCGGCCAAGCTCGGCGATGCAGCGCCCGAAGCCGCAACGCCACCGGCCGAACCGGTCGCCATGCGCCGCTGAGCACAATCCGAAACGCTCTTAACCGCCATCAATGCACCGCCCAGCGCACGGGTCTTCTGTGACGATGCCGGCAGCCGGTGGCGCGCCGGCCCGTCACATGAGCCACCGCATCGGGAGACAGATCATGAAAGCGCACCGATCCCTGAAGACGCTGGCCGCCGCGACCGTTCTGGCGCTTGGCGGGCTGGCCGCGAGCGTCCCGGCCCAGGCCGGCGATTGCACCGGCTACATTGTCGGCGTCCGGCCGATCAGCCAGTACAACCACGCCGCCGGCAACGGATTTCTCGCCGTGCGCAGCGGGCCGGGATCGGGCCACCAGCAGATCGGCGAATTCTATCTTGGCGACGAGATTGCCGTGTGGGACCGCCGCGGCAACTGGTATGGCGCAAGCTGCATGTCGGGACGCTGCAACAGCCCGTTATGGGGGCAGCCCAACGCGCAAGGCTGGGTCTACGGCAAATACATCTCGATCGGCGGCGTTTGCCCCTAGGGTTTGGTCGGCGCGCCGGCCCGCTCACTGGCAGGTGAGCGCGGACGTGGTGACCTCGCGGGCCCTGCATGTGCCCGGATAGGTGCTGATCACATAGGACGATGTCATGTTCACGTGCGTGCAGTTCCCGCACAGCGTGTTGCGGTCGCAGGTTACGGCATCGTTGTAGTTGCGGTTCACCGTGACGAAGTGATTCATGCACTGCCCGTTGAGCAGTCTGCGGAACGCAATGTCACAGACCTCGGTCAGGGGATCGAACGCGGTCGTTCCCGGGTTCTGCGATTGAATACACTGCTTGGCTTCCGAGATATCGTTGGCGAAAACCTGCATGGTTACCGGCATGCATTTGGTCGCATTGTCCTGAACGGCCAGCTCGAAATTGCGGGCCGTGCTCTGGATCGTCGCGCCCGAGCAGGTTGTCGACGGCGTCGAAGGCGTGTTGGTGTTGCCGCCGCTTGACGACGATCCACCCCCGCCGCTGCCGCAACTGGTCAAGGTCAGCAGCATGGCCAGCGCGATCATCTTGGTGGCGACTTTGGCGGGTATGGCAGCGGCGCGCATCTGTTTGACCTCTAGAGCGTTCTGCTATGCGGTTGAACCGTTCTGCCGGAGCGGATTCGGTTCGACCTCAAGGACTTTGGCGATGGGCGTGTCGGGACCCGTCCGAGCCGAAGGCTGCGGGATTGGGGCCAGATCCGCCCGGCCCTTCGGGTTACCGGCTGGCACGCGCGCGCGGCGTCGAACCGTTTGTCCGCAGGCCCGCCAAGCAACGCGCGCTTTTCTTCCTGGATCGTTGCACCAGCCGGGAAATCGATTTGATTCAATCGCATGGCAGAACGCTCTAGTTGAAGACCGGTTGGCCGCTGACACGAAGGAAGTTGTTCCGGAACTGCACGTCGATCCCGCGCACGCCGCCGTGGGCCCGCTGGCCATTGTCGGCCACCAGGCTGAAGGCGCCGAACGGCGCGTCGACGCTCAGATTGGGATTGATGCGGACGGTCGTGATGCGGATGTTGCCGACAACAGGCATGTTGAGGTGGACCGGGATGGAAACGCGGTTGACCGAAATCCGAACGCGCGTGTCGGTCACGCTCAGATTGACGTTCGCGGTGAAGTTCTCGTTGAAGGTCAGGCCGGCATAGGTGAACCGGACCCGGCCCGTGAACCGGACGCCGGACGGAGAGATGTCGACGCGCGGGTTCCGCACATTCCACGTATAGGGACCGTTGTAGACGGTGATTGTGCAGGTTCGCCAAAACTGCGGCACGCACGGCGCGTTGGCGGTGATCCGGCGTGTACCGCTGCCCGACAGCGGCCCTACTTCGCCGATCAGTTCGGTGAAGACCGATTCATTGACATCGAAGACGAAACTGGCCTGCGCCGGGCGGGGCGGCAGCCCGAGGAAGGCGATCGCCGCCAAAAGCGCCAGGATGCGTGCTGCGCCGCTCATTGCGCGTCGTCTCCGTCAGCGTCCTCGCCGTCGTCGTCCGGTGCGTCATCGTCCATCGCCTGCGGTTCGAGCGCCGGCACGAGGATTTGCTCGATACGTTCCAGATTGCCGGCAACCACCGGCTCGGCAGCCGCGCGCCGCGCCTCTCCATCCTCGATCTCGGCAAAATAGGCCGCCGCGCCCGCTTCCAGATCGTTCAGCGCCGCCCGGATCGATTGGACCAGTGCCGGATCGGCATCGGAAGCCAGATTGTCTGCCAGTTGCCGCTGCCGGAGCAGCGGCGCCAGGATCGCCATCTCCGAGGCGGCTTGGCCCATTCTCTCGAGCGAAATGCCGTTATTGGCCATCTCCCGCACCAGCGCCGCCTCGTCGCCCGCTGCTTGCTGCTCCAGACCGTTGAGGATCGCGGTCGCCTCGGTCTGGGTCAGCACTTGCTGCGCCATGGCCGGGGTGCCGGCCAGCACAAGGCCCAAAAGCGCCGCACCAAGTGTTTGTTTCAGGATCATGGCCGCCTTCCTCAAAATGCCAGGTCGCCGCGAACGCGGATCGCATTCTGCTGCAGTTGCACCGATACGTTGGTTCCGGAGATGCTGATGTCCGGTCCCGGCCGCGCCAAAAGGCCCTCCAGAACCATTCCGGTGGAGAGACGGTTGCGGAAACGCACATTGGCGAGCGTCCGCGTCGCGCCCAGAATGTTCATTCGCAGGGGCACCGGCGTGTTGTCCGCGCGCAGGCGCAATGTCCGCGAGGCCGTTGTGTAGCTGACGGTCGCGTCCACGCTGAACGGCACGACCGCCCGGTTGTTCAATGCCTCAATGGCGATGAAACCCGAAAAGCGGATGCCGGATGGGCTGACCTGCGCCTCGATCGACTGAACCCGCCAGGTGTAGGCAACATCCTGGTTTTTGGTGCAGCGCGTCAGGCGCAGCGGCAGCCGGTTGTCCCGGACCATTCCCATCGTGCCGTCGGCGGGCAGGGTGACCGTGTTGGAGCCCGACAGTTGGCCCAGCCCCGCAAGCCCGCCACTGCCCGGCACGAGGCGGAGATCGCCGGCGGACCGTGCGTTGAAGCAGGCGACGAACAGCGTGAAAGTCGCGGTCCCGGATCCTTCCAGATCGAGCGCCTGCGCATAGCGTGTCAGAACGATTTCGTTGATGGTCAGGCTGGCATCGGCGGCGCGGGCGTCCTTGGCGGGGATCGTGATGATTCCAAGGCCGCACAGGCACAGCAGCACACGCAGGGTCGGCGATAGAAAACGACGTTCAAACATGGCGCACCAATATCGGCGCACGCAGTACTTCGCGCACGGAAATTTAAAGACTTGAATATTCCGAGGATCGTTCAATAAGACTCAAGAGTCAACAATGAAGCCGGCTGCAATATTATTTTGATTGAGATCGATACTTGACGCGGCGGAAACCCCGGGTTTCGCCAGCCGTTCCTCGGGCCGAGGCATTCGGACGGATCTGGCGCTGCCTACTGGCCTGAAGCGCCGCTCGTTCCGGGCCTGAACCGCCAAACATGGTAGGGTGCCTGGGCGGCGTGGTGTTCAGGCGATTGCAGGACAAGATGCGGGATGGCGCTGTCGGCCAGATAGAGCCAGCCATCGGGCCCGAAGCTCAATCCGTCGGCCCACCTGATGCGGTCGTCTTTGACAATGGTGGTCAGCGTTCCGTCCGGCGCCATGCGAACGACCGCCTGATGCTCAATGTCCGTAATGAAGACGTTGCCTTGGTCGTCGATGGAAAAGCCGTCGTTGAGGGGCTTGTTGCCGACCGGTTGAATGGCCGCTTCCAGCTCGGTGGGACGAAGGCTCGCATCGTTCAGTGCCGCGGCGGGGATGCGGTACAGCGTGTCGTGGTTCATCGCGCCATAGTAGAGATGGGCGCCGTCCCGGCTCAGGGCGATGCCGTCGACGCCGGTTTTCATCGCGAGGATACCGCCGAAGAACGACATCGGCCTGATCTGGTTTTCGATCAGGATGTTCTGCGGCATCACGCTGGCATGCCGGTTCAGAACCCGCCGCGCGGACTGCGTTTGCGTATCGTAGACGACCAGCGCCGGACGTTTGGCCCAAAAACCCACATCGGCAATGTAGACATGGCGCCCGTTCGGGCTGATCTGCAGGTCCTGCAGGAACGATCCGAGCGGCGCCACCGAACGGGAGAACTCGTGCCGGTGCGTCACGTCGCCTTCCGCAAGATCAAAAGCGGTCAGGGACGGCGTGCCAGTGCCATGCCGTCCCGGGTCGATGACCCACAGCCAGCCCCGTGCGTCGACAGCGACGCCCAGCGGGGTCTGGAACAATCGCTCCTGCCCCTGGGCCGGAAAGGGCACCGCCTCGCCGTCGATCCACTCGTAGAGGAAGGGCGGCGCGGGTCCCGATTCGGGGTGCACGGTGAAGAAGATCCGCCCGTCGGCCGAAACGGTCGCGTTCCCGACGGGCCGTTCGGTCGTAACGACCGCTTCGATCGTTCCCTGGGGCAGCAGCGGTTCGCCCGTCAGGTCCGGATAGGGCACGCCACCGCCGAACATCATGTAGATCGTCGCAAGGAGCCCGGCAGCGGCCAGAAAGCCGAGCCCTGCGAGCCATCTCAACACGCGCCACATTGAGCATCTCCTCATCCCGTTCGCCGATGACGCCCACCGCCGGTCGGCGGCCCTGACAACGGTCTTGCGCAGCACTGAACGGGTAGCCAAGAAATAAACGAATTGAATATTCCCTTATTATGTCGTTCAATATTTGTCAAACAGGAACCAATCCGTTTATGACAGGCCATGGATGAAACACCCCTCAGCGCGGTCAGGTCTGCGCGCCGCGCCAAGATCGTGGATGCCGCGCGCGGCGTTTTCGTTGCACGGGGGTTTCGGGCCACCACCATGGAGGGCATCGCCGAGGCGGTGGGCATGTCCAAGGTGACGGTCTATGGCTACTTTTCGGACAAGGAAGCGCTGTTTGCAGCGGTCGCTGAACAGCTCGCCGCCGACCTTCGCCACGCCTTTCTCGATGCGCTCGAAGGAAGCGGCACACTCGCCGACCGTGTGGCATCGGCGCTGATCGCCAAGCATGACATGGTGCACGAAACGGTGCGCCGTTCACCCTTCGCCGCCGAACTGTTCAGCGCGCGGAACCGCGTTGTCGGAACCCTGTTTGCCGATCTCGATGCCGGTCTGGAGGCCGCGCTTGCCGGGGCGGTCGGAAGTTCGGGTCGTGCTGACCCGGAAGCGGTCGCCCGGCAATTGTTCGGCGCCGCGCAGGGCATCGCCAACAAGAGCCGCGACTGGCGCACGACCGCCGACGACATCGCCGCGATCGTCCACGCGCGTCTTTCCGCGGGCTGATCGCTTCGGACCGCCGGTGGCGCCGGCCGCGCCTCCGCGTCACGATTCCCGCTTTCCCGCCATGGCGTTCGTCTCTATATCAGCGCCATGACCACGACCCCGCGTTCCCACATCCGCAACTTCTCCATCGTTGCCCATATCGACCATGGCAAGTCGACGCTCGCCGACCGGCTGATCCAGATGACCGGCTCGCTGGAAGAGCGCGAGATGAAGGACCAGGTGCTCGATGCGATGGACATCGAGCGTGAGCGCGGCATCACCATCAAGGCCAACACGGTCCGGCTCGAATATGATGCCAAGGACGGCGAGCATTATGTGCTCAACCTGATCGACACGCCCGGCCATGTGGACTTTGCCTATGAGGTCTCGCGCTCGCTGGCCGCCTGCGAGGGCTCGCTTCTGGTGGTCGATGCCTCGCAGGGCGTCGAGGCGCAGACATTGGCGAACGTCTATCAGGCGATCGACAATGACCATGAGATCGTCACCGTCCTCAACAAGGTCGACCTGCCCGCCGCCGATGTCGACCGCGTCAAGGCGCAGATCGAGGAGGTGATCGGGCTCGACGCGTCCGACGCCGTGGAGATCTCGGCCAAGACGGGCCAGGGGGTCGAGGATGTGCTGGAAGCCATCGTCACCCAACTGCCCGCGCCCGCCGAAGGCGAAGGCACCCAACCCCTCAAGGCGCTTCTGGTCGATAGCTGGTACGACGCCTATCTCGGCGTCGTCGTCCTCGTCCGTATCATCGACGGGCAGATGAAACGCGGCCAGACCATCCGCATGATGGGCACCGGCGCCAAATACTCGGTCGACCGCGTCGGCGTGCTGACGCCCAAGCTCGTCAATGTGGCCGAACTCGGCCCCGGCGAGATCGGCGTTTTCACAGCCTCGATCAAGGAAGTGGCTGACACCCGCGTCGGCGACACGATCACCGAGGACAAGCGCCCCACCGCCGCGCCGCTGCCCGGCTTCAAGCCAGCCCAGCCGGTGGTGTTCTGTGGCCTCTTTCCGGTCGACGCCGCCGATTTCGAGGATCTGCGCGCCGCAATCGGCAAGTTGCGGCTCAACGATGCGAGCTTTTCCTACGAGATGGAGACCTCGGCTGCGCTCGGCTTCGGCTTCCGCTGCGGCTTTCTCGGCCTTCTGCATCTGGAAATCATCCAGGAGCGCCTCGCCCGCGAATTCGATCTCGACCTGATCGCCACCGCCCCGTCGGTCGTCTACCGGATGAACCTGACGAGCGGCGAGGCGATCGAACTGCACAACCCCGCCGACATGCCCGATGTCGTCAAGATCGCCTCGATCGAGGAGCCGTGGATCAAGGCAACGATCATGACGCCGGACGATTATCTCGGCGCCATCCTGCAGCTCTGTCAGGAGCGGCGCGGCATCCAGACGGACCTGGCTTACGTCGGCAGCCGCGCCATGGTGACCTATGAACTGCCGCTCAACGAAGTCGTCTTCGACTTCTACGACCGGCTGAAATCGATCTCCAAGGGCTATGCGAGCTTCGACTACCAGATCGAGGGCTATCGCGAGGGCGATCTCGTCAAGATGAGTATCCTCGTCAACGAGGAGCCGGTCGACGCGCTCTCCATGCTGGTCCACCGGGCGGCGGCCGAAAAGCGCGGCCGCGCCATGTGCGAGAAGCTCAAGGACCTGATCCCGCGCCACATGTTCAAGATCCCCATCCAGGCGGCGATCGGCGGCAAGGTGATCGCCCGCGAGACCATCTCCGCGATGCGCAAGGACGTGACCGCCAAATGCTATGGCGGCGACGTCACGCGCAAACGCAAGCTGCTGGAAAAGCAGAAAGAGGGGAAGAAGAAGATGCGCCAGTTCGGCCGCGTCGAAATCCCCCAGGAAGCGTTTATCCAGGTGCTGAAGGTGGATGGGTGATGAGCGGTCGGGCCTCGGCCCGACGCGACGATCCAGCGAATCGTCGCGAGCGCGGTCACGAGTGGTGACCGTAGATCAAGGCACCTAGCCAACGACCCGCAAGCGGGGTTGTCCCCCTCTGGGTCTATCCGGTGACAAACGGAATATCAGAGCTTCGACCTCATCAAGTGGGATACTAAGGTCGCGGGCGATGTCCTCCTTGGTTAAGCGCTTCGACCACATCGCCGCGAGAACCTTAGCGAGCACTTCGGATGTTTCCCGTTCAATGCCTTCCGGTTCCCCAGTGCGATATCCACGCTTCCCCAACTCAATAATCAACGACCGATAACTCCACTCACTGAGATAACCCAAAGAATTGATGCGATAAGCCAACGCCATCGCGGATACCTTCCATCGTCTCTTTGCAGCGATGACTTGACTGGCGGTGAACAGATGGGCGTAGTCCATCATGTCGCTCTCCGGCATCAGGAATGCGGATGCAAATCTGTCTGCTTGTGTCTCCGCTTCCTTGTCAGTCCTTGAGTCTGCATGGTGATGAAGGACTAGATGGCCCAACTCATGGGCAGTATCGAAAATCGAGCGCTCAGCGGTCTTTTCCTGATTCAGAAAGACGTATGGGTGGCTACCGCGCCAGAACGAATAGGCGTCAACGCTTCTAGTTGGCTCCGACAGAGAGAGGACGCGTAGTCCCTTCGACTCAATCAGCTTAAGCACATTGCCTATAGGACGATCTCCCAACCCCCAATGCTGCCTTAGAAGGCGGGCAGCGATGTGCGGTCGACGACGTTCTTTGCTAAGGTCAATCAGGTCCGCAGCAGGCAAATTGAATCGAGCGTCAATCCACTCGTAAAGCTCTATGCCCAGAGCGCCCGCGGCTTCGGCAGCCCGGCGTTCCTTGGCCTTCATACGCGAAAGACTTCGGAAACTCACTGCGTCAGTGTCCAGTCGCTCAGGCGAGTCGCGATAGAAAAACTCGACCGGGTAGGACAGCACTTTGGACAGCCGCTCAACCGTAGCGTCGTCTGGTGCGTGCCCGTTTTCGTACTTCGAAAGTGTCACGGCGGAAACTCCGACACTCTCAGCGAGTCCCTTCGAAGACAGCAGCCGCCTTTCGCGGGCCGTCTTGAGCCGATCTGAATTAAACATCAGGAGTCTTTAAAAGAAACGTTGATGTCGAAGTCTTCGATAGGGCTGCTTTCAGCCTCGGGCTGGGCAAGCCATTCGCCATCGGGCGAATGAATGAAGATTCGCTCATGCCAATCTATATACTTGCCCTTCCCGATAATGGGGCAGGACAGTTCGATACTGCCATCCAAGCCAACCATCACGTAGTATGTAACGATACCATCCTCTTTGACGCCGGTCAGCGGACCGGCTTCGACACCCGAATGTTCAAAAAGGGTGGGTGACGAAAGGCTCGCTGCACCGCTACCTTTTTCACTGCGCGGCAGCGGCGGCATATCTGCGCAACTCTTATCGACGTTTTGGAATCCAAAACGGATGGTCCTATCGCGCCGAATCACGGCCTCAATGCCACATGTCCTGTCTGGGAAGTACTCCGAACCAACAAGCTGCTGGCGCAATTCACCCACGCCATAGATGTAAGATAGCATCCCGGCGGCGTTGAGAGGCATGGAAGGACTTGCGTCGTCAGCGTAAGCCCGCGCAGTTCTTCCAATGGGCAACAATTGCCCGATGGTCAGGCCAAAGTCCGCTAGGCGGGTTTCAACTTCCACAAATGTGGAAACGATCACGGTGTTGAATGTTCGCACGCGTCGCCCCTTTAAGATTTTCCCCATCATATGATGTGCTATTTCTTAAAGGCAAGGGAAATCTTCTTCTATGCACAGCCAATTGGCGGTCTCGCCAGAGACGAATCGATCACAAGATAGCCTGCGGGAGTCGGTGGCACGTCTCGGAAGTCGCGGACGCCGCTTGGAGTTAGTTTGAACCCCAAGAAACTTATCCCCCTGCATCCAACCGCCCCTACACTCTGCCCATCCCCTTCGCGGAAACCCGGCGGCGTACCCGTCAACGGGGAAGGGGACGATGGCGCGGTTGGCGGTGCAGAGGTGTCCCGCTGGGCGATGAGCCCCCAAGCCGCGGCGGAACGAAGATGTGCGGCGTCCGTCCGTGCCTGCCCTCGGCCAGACCCGGCCGGCGGTCAGGGGTGGGCGGGGTTTGCCGAACCCTCCCGGCGTTGCGGGTCTGCGACGCGCGTGTTGGTTCCGGCGACTGCGGCAGGGCGCGAGCCTCGCGCCGGCGCCATGCATGACGATCACCGCAAGCCCATCGAACGGGCGGTCCGGCGACCGCACCTACCATAGCAATGCGCGGTTTCCGGATCGCCCGTTGTTCTGTCTTCCCAAGCTGGCGCAAGGTCTTGCGCGGGCTGACGCCCACGTGCGCCTTGCGCCTGACCCGAGGCGCTTGTTCTGGCGCCACATGGGCGTCGCAAAGGCTCGGACGGCCGGTCGGCCTTGCGGGCTTTGCCCGTTGAAAGTGAGGCGTCTCAGGGAAGGCCGGGTCCCCGCCAGCGAGCGCGTCAGCGCGACGCTTAAAGGCGGGGCAGAGAAGACCAACCGGGCTCGCCCGATCAACCCTTTCTTCACCATGGCGGCGTTTACCATTGCGAAACCCTAAAGCTTAAGTGGCTGGCAATGGGCCCCGTGTAGGTTGGCCTCACTGATCGGGCCAAACAGAAACCCGACAGAGTGCTGTTTGACACGAGTAAGGAGCTCACCAATGTTTGCACGTTTTCTGAAAGACGAGTCGGGTGCGACTGCCATTGAATACGGTCTGATCGCTGCTCTGATCGCTGTTGCCATCATCACCGGCGCAACGGCCCTGGGCACCACGCTGAACGCCAAGTTCATGGAAATCTCCACCGAGATCTCCGGCGGCTAAGCAACCGACCAGGCGCCTGCGGGCTGAGGCCATGCGTCTCGCCACAGGGGTTTCGACCAAACAAGAAGACGGCCCGCTCGCCAGAGCGGGCCGCTTTGCTTTGAGCGCCGGCGATAAGGCCGCGCGGCTTGCCAATGCCGGGTCGCCGTTCTAGGCAAAACCGGCTTCTCGTCGAAAAGGGGCGACCGGTGTCGGCCACCATCCAGCGAGTCATCCCGGTGATCCTGTGCGGCGGCGCGGGCTCGCGCCTGTGGCCGATGTCGCGCGACGACAAGCCCAAACAGTTTCACGCCCTGTCCGGTGGCGACAGCCTGCTGCGCAACACGCTGGCGCGCATGCCGCAGGGCGTCTTTGGCGATGTCGAGTTCGGCGCGCCCCGCGTCATCGGCAGCGCCGCGCTGGCGCCGCTGCTGGAAGCCGATCTGGCGGGCCTCGGCGATATCCGCATCGTGCTCGAGCCCGCGATCCGCGACACGGCGGCGGCGATCGCCGCAATCACCGCGCTTCATGAAGCCGATGCGGCGGGCGATCTGCTGCTCGTCGTCCCGTCCGACGCATTGATCGAGGACCATGCCGCCTTTCGCAGGGCCATCGGTCAGGCGGCCCGCACCGCTGCGGCCACCGATGCGATCATGCTGATCGGCATCGCGCCGACGCGGCCGGAAACCCAGTACGGGTACATCGAGACCGGCGAACCGCTGAGCGAGGGGCTCACCGTGCGCCGGTTTCGCGAAAAACCCGACGCGGAAACCGCCCGGCATTATCTTGATCAGGGCGGGTTTCTGTGGAACGCCGGCATGTTCCTGTTCCGCCCCGGCCGCATGGCGGATGCCTTCGGGACGCTGCAACCGCAGATCTGGGATCGTGCATCGCAGGCCGTGCGCGCCGCGCGGATCGATGATCGCAGGATCTGGCTCGATGCGCCGTCCTTTTCCGCCGCCGACAGGCTGTCGGTCGACTACGCGATCATGGAAAAGACGGACAATATTGGCGTCGTGCCGGCCGGCTTTGACTGGGACGATCTGGGTTCCTGGGCCCAGCTCTACGATCACGCACCGAAGGACGATCAGGGTAACGCGCTCGATGGCGACGTCATCGCCGTTGACACCGCCGGCAGCCATGTTCGCGCACGCGACGCCATCGTCGCCGTCGCCGGCGTCGACGATCTCGTGGTCGTTGCCGAAGACGGCAAGGTGCTCGTGACGGCTCGCAACCGCACGCATCTGGTCAAAGAGGTGACCACCCTCTTCAAGGAGCGTTTTGGCGGATCGGTCGCTCATGACCGTTCGAAAACCGCAATCCGGCGCTGGCTGTTCGACACATGCCTGCCGCTCTGGGCCGGACCGGGGATCGATCATGTTCATGGCGGTGTGCAGGAGGGTCTGGGCCTCGATGGCGCGCCGGGCACCTATGCCTCGAAGAGAATGCGCGTGCTGCCGCGGCAGATCTACAGCTTTGCCCATGCAAGGGCGCTCGGCTGGGAGGGCGCGCCCGACGGCCTGCTGGAGGCACTTTTCGAGACATTGGTGTCAACGGCCTGGGACGCGGCCGATGGCGGTTGGATCCACCGGTTCAATCCCGATGGCAGCGTGCAGGATGGCCGGCGTGACACATACGATCAGGCGTTCGTGTTGCTGGCGCTGGCATGGCTGCACAAGGTTGGTGGGTTCGCCGATGCCCGCCTGTGGGCCGACCGCACGCTGGACTTCATGGATACTCGCCTCGCCGATCGGCGCCATGGCGGCTTTGTCGAAGACACGTCGGGCACCGGGCCGCGCCGCGCCAATCCGCACATGCACATGCTGGAAGCGATGCTCGCCTGGCATGACGCGACGGGCGAGACCGGCTTTCTCGACCGCGCCGAAGCCATGGTTGAGATGTTCGACACGCGCTTCTTCGATCCGTCCACGGGCACGGTGCGCGAGTTCTTCGCCGATGACTGGGCGCCGCTTGGCGGCGATCCGTCGCTGACCGCCGTCGAGCCGGGTCATCTCTATGAATGGGCATGGCTGCTGTTGCGGTTTGCCGACAAGCGGTCAAGGCCGGGACTTGCGGATCGGGCGCGGGCGCTGTTCGCCACCGCACGGGCCTTCGGCCATCATCCTGCGACCGGCGCGGTGGCAGGCACCATGCAGCCGGACGGCTCAGATCAGTCGGAAACGGCGCGCTGCTGGCCGCAGACTGAAGCGCTCAAGGCTGCCATTGCATTTGAACGGCATGGCATGTCCGGTGCCGGGTCGCTGCGCCGCCAGATGATCGATGTGCTGTTCGACCACTATCTTGCGCGACCCGTCCCCGGCGGCTGGGTCGATGCGATCGATGCCAGCGGCCAACCGGCCGCCCCCGACATGCCGGCCAGCACGCTCTACCATGTCGTCTGCGCGCTGGCCGAAAATCTTCAGGCGGATTGACGCGCCTCATCGGCGCCGGGCACCAAGGCGGCCGGCCGAAAAGTGACAGTCAGCGGGTCCTCGCTGGCGATCCGGCGCTGAAGCGCGGCATCGGCGTCGGTGCCAAGCGTCTGTTCCCAGTCGCGCAGCGTCGTGCGGTAGGTGCCCAAGGCATTCATCACCGCCGTCTTGCGGTCGCGCGAGGCGTGGGCGAGCATGGTGACCGACAGGCACAGAACCTGCTCGATACCCGAGAAGGATGCGCCTGTGACCGGTACGGCAATCACCGCTTCGCGCCCGATAAAGCCGCAGGCCGTCGCATTGGTGTCGAGCGCTGCGCCAATGACGCCGATGCCGGTTCGCGATTCGCCATAACCGGCCAACGCTTCGGGTGCGTTGGCACCCGAGGCAAGGTGCACCAGCGTGGTATCCTGCGTGTCCTCGACATCAAGTAGCGTTGCCCATTCGATCCGGTCGATCAGGCGCGACACCACGGCAAGCGTCTTGCGATTGTCGAACGACATGCGGCTGTCGGCAAGTCCGAGCCCGGCGAGCGCATCGCGGATCGCCGACGACAGCGCATCCTCGGGGCGGCTCGTGCCCACCGTGACCGTCTTGGCCTGGTGGCGGATCGTGTCGACGGGTCGCGAGGTTTCCTCGAATGCGTCCCGGACGAGCGGCAGGGCGGCCTTCGCCAGGCCCGCGACATCCGACCCTTCGCGCATCTGCCGGGCAAGGCGCGCGATCCGCGCCAGATGGCCGGCGCCGAGACCCGAATTGAAGGCGCCATCGGCCGCTTCGTCGACAAAGGTCTCAAGGGCCGTCGCAACCGCTTCCGGATCGGCGCTTTGTTCGCCCATCGCCACCAGCCCCAGCCCGGCAAGGATCGGCTTGAGCTTCTGCGCGCCCTCATCGATCGCCTGCGCCGCATGAAAGCCGAACAGATGGCCGGCAACCGTTGCCAGAACGAAGGCCAGATCGGCGCCCACATCGGGCAGGGCAATGACCCGTTCCGCATAGCCGGCAAAGGCCTCGGCATCCGCACCTTTGGTCGCGAACACGACCGGCCGCCCATTGTGTGCCTTGAAGATCGCCGCTTCCTTGACGACGTCGCCGACCAGATCGCCGGGCAGGTCGTTGGCGATGACCAGCGTCAGCGGTTCCGTCGACAGGTCGATATGCTTCTTGTCCTCGGTGTAGTCGACCGGGATCGACTTGTAGCAGAGTTCGGACAGCTTGATGCGGATTTCCAGCGCCGCCACGTGATTGACGCCCGATCCGGTGACCGCCCAGTAGCGGGAGTAGGGGGCGAGATCGCGCGCGCACTGGCCGATATGGGTTTCGTCCGCCAAGACCGCCGCAATGTGTCCGGGCAGCTTTTCAAGTTCCCCCATCTCATAGGCCAGTTCCACATCGGTCATCGCGCCAAGCTGCGCGGCCAGGAACAGTGCGGTCAGCTTGCCGGCGGTGATCTGCGAGTAGAAAGCCTTGGTCGAGGCGACCGACATTTCCACGTCGCGTCCGTCGGATGTGTAAAGGACCGATTGGGCCTTCCGGACGAGGTCGGAACTGCGCCGGTTGACGATCGCATGGACGAACGCACCGCGCTCGCGGGCAAGATCGACAGCGCGGTTGGTGTCCGTTGTCGTGCCCGACTGCGAAACGGCGATCACCAGAGAGCGATTGAAATCATAGGCGTCGATATCGGCCGACAGTTCGGACGAGCGCACCGCCTCGACCGGAATGCGCAGCCGGCTGTCGCGCGCAATTGCCTTTTCGACCAGATGGCCGATGCCGACCGCTGCGACGCCCGCCGTGCCCTGGCCGATCACATAGACCCGCGACAGGCCGCCCTTGAGCGCGTCGCGCAGCTCCGCCCAGATATCATTGGGCAGCTTGTCGAAGGCGACCAGCCCCTTTTCGCGCCGGAACCGGCCGCGCAGCGTCTTGGCGACGCTGGTCGGCCCGTCATGGATTTCCTTTTCAAGGAAGGTGTCGAAATCGCCGCGATAGATGTCGCGCGCATAGATCTGGATCGGGTCATATTTGATCTTGGCCGGTGTGCCGTCATTGACGGTCCGCATGATCGCCTCGCCCTTGTTGGCGTCCAGATGGATCACCGAGCCGCCGGCAACCGAACGGGCAAGGTTGGCCGCCTCGCGCGCCGCGTTGCAAAGCCCGTAGCTTTCCGAGGCGAACATGAAGCCATCGGTGAGTCGCGCGGCGTAAAGGCCCTGGCCCGATCCCTTCTGCGCCAGAAATGCTTCACCGGGCATCATCGGATCAATGCAGCCAACGGCCACAGAGCCGTCGAGCCGCCGCGTCGCCGCGCGGAACCGTTCGAGACGGTCGTCCGATGGCGCATCGGCGAGCCGGTCCGCCAACGGGATGACCTTGGCATCGGTGGTGATCGCGGCATCGACCGCGCTTTGCCGGTTGGTGACCAGTTCCGTCATCAGTTCGACGTGATTGTCGACATCGCCGTTGAGCGCGTACATCGCGCCGAGCGCGGCCTTGGTATCGCCGGGTGCATCGCCGTTGAGCGACGGATTGTGAGGATGGCAGTTGGCAACCGAGATCACGCCATGCGAGGCCCAGCGTGTGTGCGAAAGGATCGAGACGTTCCGCGCTTGGGCCGCCAGCGCCCAGAACAGGGCGTCCCGGCGCAGCGCATCGCGCAGCGCGGCGCCGTTGTCGCCAAGCCGGCCCACCAGGTTGGCCGTCTTGTAGATAAAGGTGACGGTGGTGCCGCTGGCACCGCGCGGCGTCATATAGACCGCATCGTGCCCGGCATGGATGTCGGCCGTGCGGTCGGCCAGCGTTCTGGCCTCGCTGTCCGGCAGAGAGCCCGGCGCGTCGGCGGGCACGTCAAGCTGAATGGCGATGCCCGCTGAATCGCGGCCGCGCACTTCGAGCCGGTCGTTGGCCCGCAACACATATTCGGTGGCGATGGCCACATGAAGCGCAGACGTTGCATGAAGATCGACACCGGGCCCGACCAGTCCGCGGGCAGTGGCCGCATGATCGGCCAGTTCCGCCTCAAGCTGCCAGCCAAAGTCCCGCAGACCCTCGATCAGCGGGTCGAGATCGGTGCGTCCGGCTTCCGACAGCGCGGTGAGCGCGGTCTCATGCTCGCCAAGACGGGCGGCCAGACCGCGCAGTGCGGCCTCGAGACCGGCGTCGAGCGCCACGGCCCGAACGAAACCGATTGCCATCATTTCGCTGAAGCGTGCTTTCAAGGCGTCGATGACGGTGCCAAGCGCCCCGACCGCTTCGTCGCCTTTTCCGGCCTTGGCGATTTCGTCGAACAGCCCGCTGACGAACCCGCTGTCGGGCAGATCTGTGGAAAACTTGTCGGTCACGTATCCGGCAATGCCGCACATGGTCCTAATCCCCTCGCATGGTCCCGGCGGTATTGTGCGCCGCAGCCGGAATTGCTTTGAAACGCAGCGCACATAAGGCGCAAGGGCGAATCACCGCCGCCTGGTCACATCGTGCATCAACGCGTAACGGGCGCATCTATACGGCCATGGCGAACCGATGTCATGGCGCGATTGTCGGCACCGTAAACGTACACGCTTCATGACATTTGTGTGATTTCGTGAAATCGGCACACCCCTGCCAATATTTCGCCGCAAACGCTCTGTTAATTTATGCTTAACGGCAGTACCGCCGTTGTCCGGCTAAGGCCCGTCCCCCGCCGATCCGGACCAGTGGCAGCCTAATCCCCCTCTCCGGGCTGCCACTCTTGTTCTTGAGCCATCATGCGCGACCTCCGCATGATGGCTTTTTTTGTGCCGTGCCGGTTTATGGTTTTGACAAGTTCGGCCTGCGTACCCATCAATCGCGACCTTGATCGCATACTTAGGGAGGCGACCCGTGACCAAACCGGCATTGAGCCTGGAACCCGTTCTCGACACGCTCGACACTTCGGTCGACGACAGCATCGAACGGCTCTTCTCGCTGTTGCGGATACGGTCGATTTCCACCGACCCGGCCTACAAGGACGATTGCCGGGCGGCAGCGAACTGGTTGACCGAAGATCTGGCATCGATCGGTTTTGACGCGTCGGTCCGCGACACGGACGGCCACCCGATGGTTGTCGCCCACCATGAAGGGCCGTCCGACGACGTGCCGCATGTCCTCTTTTACGGCCATTATGATGTCCAGCCGGTCGATCCGCTGGAATTGTGGCACGACGACCCTTTCGATCCGAAGGTGAAGACCGTCGACGGCACGGAGGTGATTTCCGCCCGCGGTGCGTCGGATGACAAGGGCCAGTTGATGACCTTTGTCGAGGCGTGCCGGGCCTACAAGGCCGTCCATGGCGCGCTTCCGTGCCGTGTATCCATCCTTTTCGAGGGCGAGGAGGAAAGCGGATCGCCGTCGCTCAAACCGTTCCTCAAGGCCAATGCGGAGGAGTTGAAGGCCGATGTCGCGCTGGTCTGCGACACCGGCATGTGGAACGCCGAAACACCGTCCATTTCCGGCAGCCTGCGCGGGCTGGTCGGCGAGGAGATCACCATCCACGCCGCCGACCGCGACCTTCATTCAGGCTATTTCGGCGGCGCGGCCGCCAATCCGCTGCACATATTGAGCGCGGTTCTCGCCGCCATGCATGACGAGACGGGCCGCGTGACCATCCCGCATTTCTATGACGGCGTCGAAGAGGTGCCGGCGCAACAGCTTGAAAGCTGGAAGGCGCTGGGGATGACCGATGAGGACTTTCTCGGCGAGATCGGTCTGAAACATCCGTCCGGCGAGCGCGGCCGTAGCGTCCTGGAACTGACATGGGCGCGGCCGACCGCCGAAGTCAACGGCATGACCGGCGGCTACACCGGAGAAGGGTTCAAGACGGTCATTCCGGCCAAGGCGTCCGCCAAGGTCTCGTTCCGTCTGGTTGCGGGGCAGGACCCGCAGGCGATCCGCGACAATTTCCGGGCCTTCGTGCGCGCGCGCATTCCCGCCGACTGCTCGGTCGAGTTCGCCGAACATGGTGCCGGGCCGGCCAACATCCTTGCCGCCGATTCACCCGCCGTGCTGGCCGCCAAGGCCGCATTGTCCGACGAATGGCCCCAACCTGCCGCGGTGATCGGCATGGGCGGGTCGATCCCGATCGTCGGTGACTTCAAGCGCATGCTGGGCATGGATTCGCTGCTGGTCGGCTTTGCCTTATCCGATGACCGCATCCATTCGCCCAACGAGAAATACAATCTGGCCTCGTTCACCAAGGGCCAGCGCTCATGGGCGCGTATTCTCGACGCGCTGGCCTCGAAATGATCGCACAAACTGCAAGGGTCTGAATTGGCAGGCCGGCTCGGTTAACCGCACCTTAAATGGCCGCGTTCTAGGGTCCCCGGGCCGTTTGTTTGTTCTGTGTCACGGTTGCGCGGGCCCGCATGTTTTCAAGACGAAAGAAACGCAAGACGCGCGTCGAGCCGCGGTTCGAGGATCGCGGCGGACGCAGATCGGCCGCCGACTTCTCGGTGACCGCCGCAGATCGCGCGGCCCCCCCGCCTGCACGCAAGCGCAAGGCGTCATCCAAAAGGCCGGCGACCAAGACAACGTCCGGCGCGCGCCGCAAACCGGTCGCGCGAGGCGCCATCGGCAAACGGCGCAAGACCGCCGGGCGCGGGCGCGGTTTCGTGCGCGGCCTCGTCTACTGGTCTTTCATCGCATGCATCTGGGGCGGCGTTGCGCTGGCCGGCATCATCGCCTGGTATGGCGCGCAACTGCCTTCGGCCAGCGCCTGGGCGGTTCCCGACAGACCGCCAAACGTCAAGATTGTTGCCGTCGACGGAACGCTGGTGACCAATCGCGGCGCGACCGGGGGAGCGGCTGTCGGCCTGCACGAGATGAGCCCTTATATCCCCAAGGCCGTCATCGCCATCGAGGATCGGCGCTACTTCTCCCATTTCGGCGTCGATCCGATCGGGCTGGCCCGCGCCATGGCACGCAACCTTATGGAAGGGCGGCTGGTGCAGGGCGGGTCCACACTGACCCAACAGCTCGCCAAGAACCTGTTCCTGACGCCCGAGCGCACCATCGGCCGCAAGGTTCAGGAGGTGCTGTTGGCACTTTGGCTCGAGCATGAATACTCCAAGGAGCAGATCCTCGAACTTTATCTGAACCGCGTCTATTTCGGTTCGGGCTCCTATGGCGTCGAAGCCGCCGCCCGCCGCTATTTCGGCAAGTCGGCGCGTGATGTGTCGCTGCCCGAGGCGGCGCTGCTTGCCGGCCTTTTGAAGGCGCCGTCGCGCCTGTCGCCGAACCGCAATCCCGAACGGGCCGAAAGCCGAGCCCAGGTCGTCCTGTCGGTGATGCGCGAGCAGGGGCTCGTGTCCGATACCGAGATGACCGCCGCGCTGGCCAGCCCGGCTGCCCGCGCCAACCGCTATTGGTCGGGCGCGCACCACTATGTCGCCGACGCCGTGATGGAAGAACTGCCGCAACTGATCGGCGAGGTTCGCCGGGACGTGATCGTCGACACCACGGTCGATCTCTACCTGCAGACCGCCGGCGAAACCGCGATCCGCGCCGCAATCGCCCAGCATGGCGCCGAGCGCGATGTCAGCCAGGGCGCGCTGGTGGCGATCGATCCGTCCGGCGCCGTCCGTGCCATGGTCGGCGGGGTCGACTATGCCGCCTCCCAGTTCGACCGCGCCAGTCAGGCCAAGCGCCAGCCCGGGTCGGCGTTCAAGCCGTTCGTCTACCTGGCTGCGCTCGAAGCAGGCGCGCTGCCGTCGTCGGTGCGCAACGACACGCCGGTCCGGTTCGGCAACTGGTCGCCGGAGAACTATCGCGGCAAGTACCACGGCCCGGTCACGCTGGAGACGGCGCTGTCGAAATCGCTCAATTCGGTGGCCGCGCAGCTGATCATGGAAAATGGCGCCGGTACCGTTGTCCGCACGGCGCAGGAGATGGGCATCGTCTCGCCGCTCAAGGCCAACGCCTCCCTGTCTCTCGGCACGTCCGAGGTGACGCTCTACGAACTCACCTCCGCCTATGTGCCATTCGCATCAGGCGGCTATCGTGCCGAGCCGCACCTGATCCGCCGCGTGACCACGATGGAGGGCGAGGTGCTGTATGAGCGCACCGACAGCCGTATGCGCGTGCTGCCGCCCGATCTTGCCGGCATGATGAACCAGATGATGAGCCAGACCGTGCGCACCGGCACCGCTCGCGCAGCGCGGTTCGACCATCCCGCCGCGGGAAAGACCGGCACCACCCAGAATGCACGCGATGCCTGGTTCGTCGGCTATACGGCACATCTCGTGACCGGAGTCTGGTTCGGCAATGATGACGGCAAGCCGATGAAGAACGTCACCGGCGGCACGCTGCCCGTCGAGTCGTGGCGCGATTTCATGGTCGCCGCCCACCAGGGCATGACGGTCACGGACCTGCCCGGCTATATGCCGTTCAACGTCATTCCCAAGCCGCGCCCCGAGGGCTTCCCGTTCGGGCCCGTCCAGCGGCCATCCGCACCCGTTGCCGGAGACGGGGTGCCGATGGCCGAGGACAGGTCGCCGCCATCGGGCGCGGTGGCGCGTGACCGCGTCGCTCTTCCGCCTCCAGACCGGACCATCACCTCCTCGACGGGCGCGCCGCGTCCGCAGGCCGATGTCGGTGCGCTACAGGGGCAATAGGAGACGGTTCTCACCGAGATCTTGGGGAAGTGGGCGCAATCGGCCGCTTTGCACCCCAACATTCCAAACCACGCGCCTTGCACGCAAAATGGCCCCTCCTTATATACCCGCCAGCGCGGATGGCGCCTTTTGCGCCGTCTGGAAACAATCGATCTGCCAACGAAGAGGGGCCGCGCACACGAACGCCATAACGGGTCGGTGCGGTTCGCTGAAGAAAGAGGTTAGACATGGCAAAAGTTATCGGCATCGACCTGGGAACGACCAACTCCTGCGTCGCCGTCATGGACGGCAAGGACGCCAAGGTCATCGAGAATGCGGAAGGCGCGCGCACCACGCCGTCCATGGTGGCCTTCACCGATGATGGCGAGCGTCTGGTCGGCCAGCCCGCCAAGCGTCAGGCCGTCACCAACCCCGAGAACACGCTGTTCGCGGTCAAGCGCCTGATCGGCCGCCGCTACGAAGACCCGACCGTCGAAAAAGACAAGAAGATGGTCCCCTACCAGATCGTCGAGGGCAAGAATGGCGATGCATGGGTCGAAGCCGGTGGCGACAAGCGCTCGCCGGCCGAGATTTCGGCCATGGTCCTTCAGAAGATGAAGGAAACCGCCGAGAGCTATCTGGGCGAGACCGTCGAACAGGCCGTCATCACTGTCCCCGCCTACTTCAACGACGCTCAGCGCCAGGCCACCAAGGACGCCGGCAAGATCGCCGGTCTTGAAGTGCTGCGCATCATCAACGAGCCGACCGCTGCTGCCCTGGCCTACGGCCTTGAAAAGCGCGACGGCAAGACGATCGCGGTCTATGACCTTGGCGGCGGCACGTTCGACGTGTCGATCCTTGAGATTGGCGACGGCGTCTTCGAGGTCAAATCCACCAATGGTGACACCTTCCTTGGCGGTGAAGACTTCGATATGCGGCTGGTCGACTATTTCGCGGCCGAGTTCAAGAAGGATCAGGGCATCGATCTCAAGGGCGACAAGCTGGCCCTGCAGCGTCTCAAGGAAGCCGCTGAAAAGGCCAAGATCGAGCTGTCGTCTTCGGCGCAGACCGAGATCAACCTGCCCTTCATCACCGCTGACGCGTCCGGTCCCAAGCACCTGACGATGAAGCTGACCCGCGCCAAGTTCGAAAGCCTTGTCGACGATCTGGTCAAGCGCACCGTCAAGCCGATGGAAGCCGCTCTCAAGGATGCCGGCATGAAGGCAGGCGAGATCGACGAGGTGGTCTTGGTCGGCGGCATGACGCGCATGCCCAAGGTCCAGGAGACGGTCAAATCCTTCTTCGGCAAGGAGCCGCACAAGGGCGTCAACCCTGATGAAGTGGTGGCCATGGGCGCCGCCATTCAGGCCGGTGTTCTGCAGGGTGACGTGAAGGACGTCCTCTTGCTCGACGTCACGCCGCTGTCGCTCGGCATCGAGACGCTTGGCGGCGTCTTCACCCGTCTGATCGACCGCAACACGACGATCCCGACCAAGAAGAGCCAGGTCTTCTCGACCGCCGAGGACAACCAGTCCGCCGTGACCATCCGCGTCGCGCAGGGCGAGCGCGAAATGGCCTCCGACAACAAGCTTCTCGGCCAGTTCGATCTGGTCGGCATCCCGCCGGCCCCGCGCGGTATCCCGCAGATCGAGGTGACGTTCGACATCGACGCCAACGGCATCGTCAACGTCAAGGCGCAGGACAAGGGCACCGGCAAGGAGCACGAGATCCGTATCCAGGCCTCGGGTGGACTGTCGGACGACGAGATCGACCAGATGGTCAAGGACGCCGAGGCGAACGCCGAAGCGGACAAGGCGCGCCGCGAGGCCGTTGAAGCCAGGAACCAGGCCGAATCGCTGATCGACTCGACTGAAAAGTCCCTGGCCGAGCATGGCGACAAGGTGTCCGAGGAAGACAAGACCGCCATCGAGGATGCGGTCGCGGCGCTCAAGGAAGAAACGGCTGCCGAAACGCCCGACGCCGAGGCGATTACCGCCAAGACGCAGGCGCTCGCCGAGGCATCGATGAAGCTGGGTCAGGCGATCTACGAGGCCACCCAGGCCGAGGAACAGGCCGCCGCCGAAGGCGATGCGGAAGCCGACGCTGCTGCGGACGATGTGGTCGACGCCGACTTCGAGGAAATCGACGACGACGAAGACCAGAAGAAAGCGTCGTAAGCCGCCCCGCTTCGTTCACGTCATGAAAAAGGCCGACCCGGGAAGCCGGGTCGGCCTTTCTTTTTGCGTCCTGTCTGGCGTGTGCGCCGTCAGCCGTAGACCGGCTCGGAGCCGTCGGCGGGCTTGAACCTGAGTGCCACGCCATTGATGCAGTGCCGTTTGCCGGTCGGAGCCGGGCCGTCATTGAACACATGGCCCAGATGACCGCCGCAGCGGCTGCAATGCTCCTCGGTACGCGGGATCAAAAGCTTGTAGTCGGTCTTGTAGGCGACCTTGCCCTCGATCTCCTGCCAGAAGCTCGGCCAGCCGGTGCCGCTGTCATATTTGGTCACTGACAAGAACAGTTCCTGGTCGCAGCCCGCGCAGTGGAAGACACCGGCGCGCTTTTCGTCGTTGAGCGGGCTGGTGAACGGACGTTCTGTGGCCTCCTCGCGCAACACCGCATATTGCATCGGCGTGAGTTGCGCGCGCCATTCTTCCTCGGTCTTGACGATCTCGAAGACGCCCTCCGCGGCGGCTGTCGCCGGCGATGCGCCCCACCATTTGGCGACGCTCACCGCGGCGGCACCGCCGAGTCCGAGCGTCAGAAACGACCGTTTTGTCACCATGTAGAACTCCTTTGTCGCCATCAAAGATAGCGGCCGTGCCGCCGGTTTGCATCTCACCTTCGTCCACGATTTCGTGAACGCGTGATGGCCATGGGCGGCAGCGCCCGTCGGTGTCGCCGTCACCAAGGAAGATGGCGGCCTGATCGTTATCTGAAGCCAGCCGCCGGTAACCATCGAGACGTGGGCCAAGAGCCTGCGCCTTTTCTTATGGCGGCGAGGGGTCTATGAGGGCCTCCGACCAGACTGCAGGGCGTCCGCCATGGCCTCCAAAGACATATCGACCCCCGCCACCGAGGCGGCGATCCTCGCCGACGCCTTGCCCTATATGCAGCGCTATGCGGGCAAGACCGTCGTCGTCAAATATGGCGGTCACGCCATGGGTGATGCGGCGCTTGGCAAGGCGTTCGCCCAGGACATCGCGCTTCTCAAACAGTCCGGTGTCAATCCGGTCGTCGTCCATGGTGGCGGACCGCAGATTGGCGCCATGCTCGACCGAATGGGCATCGAATCGACCTTCGAGGGCGGATTGCGCGTCACCGACGAGAAGACCGTCGAGATCGTCGAAATGGTGCTTGCCGGATCGATCAACAAGGAGATCGTCGCGCTGATCAACGGGCAGGGCGCTTGGGCGATCGGCCTGTGCGGCAAGGACGGCAATCTGGTTTTCGCCGAAAAGGCGCAGAGGACCGTCAAGGATCCCGACAGCAACATTGAACGGATCGTCGATCTTGGCTTTGTCGGCGAGCCGGCCAAGGTGGACCGGACGCTGCTCGACCAGTTGGCGACATCGCGCATGATCCCGGTGATCGCGCCGGTCGCGCCGGGACGGGACGGGCACACCTACAACATCAATGCCGACACGTTTTCCGGCGCCATTGCCGGCGCGGTGGCCGCCCAGCGGCTCCTGTTCCTGACCGATGTGCCCGGCGTCCTCGACAAGAACGGCGCGCTCATCAAGGAACTGACGGTCTCCGAGGCGCGCGATCTCATAACCGACGGCACGATTTCCGGTGGCATGATCCCCAAGGTCGAAACCTGCATCGCGGCGCTGACGCGTGGCGTCAAGGGCGTTGTCATCCTCAACGGCAAGACACCGCACGCCGTCCTTCTGGAGCTGTTCACCGAGCACGGTGCCGGCACGCTGATCGTTCACGACCCGGTCTGACTCTGGCCTTTCGGAGGCGAGGCGCGGCCTCTCAAACGTCGATCGACCGGGCGATCAGTTCCTTCATGATCTCGTTCGACCCGCCATAGATCATTTGCACGCGGGCGTCCGCGTAAAGCCGGGCGATCGGATACTCCATCATGTAGCCATAGCCGCCGAACAGTTGCAGGCATTCGTGCATCACCTCGTTCTGCACCTCGCTGCCCCAATACTTGGCCATGGATGCGGCCGCCGGATCGAGCGTTCCGCTCTCCGCCTTGACGATGCAGTCATTGACGAAGGCGCGCAGCACATCGGCCTTGGTCTTCATCTCGGCCAGCTTGAAACGTGTGTTCTGAAAGTCCATCACCCGCTGGCCGAACGCCTTGCGCTCTTGCGTGTAGCGAATGGTCTCGGCGAGCGCACAGTCGATGTAGCCGAGGGCCGTCAGCGCGATCACAAGCCGCTCCCACGGCAACTGCTTCATGAGCTGGTAGAAGCCCTGGCCTTCGTCGGCGCCCAGAAGGTTGGTGCGCGGGATCTTCACATCCTCGAAGAACAGTTCGGACGTGTCGTTCGCCTTCATGCCGAGCTTTTTGAGGTTCTTGCCGCGCCGGAACCCGTCCGCGCCCTCGGTTTCGAGCACGATCAGCGACATGCCCTTGGCGCCCTCGGCCTTGTCGGTCTTGGCGGCGACGATGATCAGGTCCGCCGTCTGGCCGTTCGTGATGAAGATCTTTGAGCCGTTCAGACGGTACTGATTGCCATCCTTTTCCGCGAAAGTGCGGATCGCCTGCAGGTCCGATCCGGTGCCCGGCTCGGTCATGGCGAGCGCGGCCACCTTTTCGCCGCTGACAAGCCCGGGAACCCAGCGCTGCTTCTGCTCCTCGCTGCCATAGGCAAGAAGGTAGTGGATGACGATCGACTGGATGCCGAACCCCCAGCCGGCATCGCCGACCCGGCCCTGCTCGTAGAGCGTGATCGCATCGAAGGCCATGCCGCCGCCCGCACCGCCATAGGCTTCCGGCACGGCGCCGCCCATGATGCCGTGCGCCCCAGATTTTTGCCAGAAGTCGCGCTCGACGACGCCCTGCTCGGTCCATCGCTCCATGTTCGGCACGAGTTCATCGGCAAAAAAGCGCCGCACCGCATCGGTGAACATGCGGTGTTCGTCCGCGGCCCAGGCCGACGTCGGGGTCAGCATTTCCATCGGCGGCATCTCCTCTCCTGTCCGGTGCCCGGAGCGGCACCGTGCTGCGTGGGTGCTTGTGCCGTCAAGTATGCATGCCAAACCCGATGACGACGCGCTGTCGCACCCCTATATTCCCATGATGAACGCACCCTATAAATCCGACATCGATCGCCTTCAGGCCGCCTTTGACCTGCAGCGGTCGGCCTTCTCGTTCGACCATGTGCCCGGCATCAGCGCGCGACGCGTGAGGCTGCGCGATCTGGTGCGGGCCATTCGCGCCCGCCGGTCGGAGATCGTGGCCGCGATCAGCGCCGATTTCGGCAACCGGTCGGCCGACGAGACCCTGTCGGCGGAGATCGCGGTCACGATAGGCAGCATCGAACACACATGCCGCCATTTGGACCGATGGGCCGGGCCGACACGCATGTTCAATCTCGGCATTCCCATTCCCGGCCGCACCTATGTGCGCCACGAGCCCAAGGGCGTCGTCGGCGTGATCTCGCCGTGGAACTACCCGTTCCAGCTTGCGGTCATTCCGGCTGCCACCGCGCTTGCCGGCGGCAACAAGGTGCTGATCAAGCCGTCCGAGTTCACGCCGCGCATGGCCGAGCTGCTCTCGCGTCTGTTCGCTGATGTCTATGGTGAGGACGAGGTTGCGGTCGTGACCGGCGGTCCTGATGTCGGCAAGGCCTTCTCCGAACTGCCCTTCGATCATCTGTTCTTCACCGGCTCGACGGCGGTCGGACGGCATGTCGCAATGGCGGCGGCCGGCAATCTGACGCCGGTGACGCTGGAGTTGGGCGGCAAGAGCCCTTGCGTGATGATGCCGGACGCCGAGCCGGACAAACATGCGCCGCTGGTTGCCTTCGGCAAGTTCTACAGTGCCGGCCAGACCTGTGTGGCGCCGGACTATCTGCTGGTTCCCAAGGGGCGCGCCGCAGCATTTGGCGAGGCGATCATCGCCGCCGCGCGGCGGGCCTATCGCGCTCCGGCGACCGGTGACGAACACACCGCGATCATCACCGATCGGCACTATCAGCGCCTGGCCGCGATGATCGAGGAGGCGCGCGCTTCAGGACTGACGGTTCTGAGCACAGGAGAGGCGGACGCGGACAGCCGCCGCATTCCGCCGACCGTCATCATCGGTCCGGCGACGAACAGCGGGCTGATGACCGAGGAGATATTCGGGCCGATCCTGCCGATCATTGAATATGACGATCTGGACGAGGCGGTGCACTTCATCACCGCGCGCGATCATCCGCTGGCGCTTTACGCCTTCGGGCGCGATTCGCGCGCGGCGGAAAATCTCGTCGCCCGCACCACTTCGGGCGGCGCCGTCGTCAACGGCACCATCGTTCATCTGGCTGTCGAGCATCTGCCTTTTGGCGGCGTCGGCAAGTCCGGCTACGGCGCCTATCACGGCCAGCGGGGCTTTGCCGAATTCACCCATGCCCGCTCTGTTCTGGTCTTGCCACAATGGCCCGTCCTGCGTGACACGATCGTCCGGCCCTCCGGCCGGCGCATGCGCTGGCTGACCGGCTGGATGATCGGCAAGTAACCGTCAGTCGCCGCCGACCTGAAGGCTCACCCGGTCGGCCGCAAAACGCGTGATCGCGTATTGGACCGGACGTCCGTCCAGGTCGGCATTGACCGCCTCGGCAACCAGCACGATCGCGCCGGGCGACAGGCGAAGATGATCGAGATCGCCGGTGGCGCCATGACGGGCCTCGATCCGCGTCCATGCCCGCACATAATCGGTAACGCCCAGTTGCGCCAAGGCGCGGGTCACCGAGCGGGACCGGGCAAAGACGTCCGCGATCGCGCCGAAACGTCCAGCGTCGAACCATGAGGTCGCGCGCGACACGGGCACGCCATCGGCAAGGCCGACGCTTTCAAGGCAGATGACCGGCGTGCCCGTTGTGATGTCGAGCGCCCGTGCGACACTGGCCGTTGCGCTCTCACGCCGCTGGGCGATCAATTCCGCGCCGCGATCGCTCGCTTGGCCCTCGAGACCTTCCGAAAAGCGCGTGCGCTGGCCGATCGGATAGGTCAGTCGCGGTTTGCGCCGGACAAAGGTCCCGCGCCCCTGATGGCTTTCGACGGCCCCTTCATGCGCCAACGCCCGGATCGCCGCGCGCACCGTGTGGCGGTTGACGCCGAACCGCTCGGCCAGCGCCTTTTCCGGCGGCAGCTTACCGTCCGCATCGACGAGCGGACCGGCAAGCCCGGCGCGGATCGCGTCGGCGATCTGCCGCCACATGGCTATGCCCGACTGGCGTTCAATTCGGTCGGACTGCGCGATCATTTTCCGGCCCTTGTCATAACTCTGTCACAGCGGACGCCTAAGCGTGAGATTATCTTATCTAGTTGTCTATAACAATAGACAAATTTGGAGATCCCAGTGCCGACACCCGAACCCACGGACGATCGTACCAAGGCACGCAGGCATCGCCTGTCTGTCCTCGCCCAGAGCAACGCGTCCTTGCTGACGCAGCGCTGGAACGACCTCGGCATCGATCCCGAATGCGAACTGGTGCGAGGGCCCGAAATTGGGCTGTTGGCGCTACGCGGCCGTATGGGCGGTGGCGGCGCACCATTCAATCTGGGCGAGGCGACGGCAACGCGCGCCACGGTCCGCCTGGCCGACGGCACAACGGGGCATGCCATGGTGCTTGGCCGCGACCAGGCCAAGGTCAAGCTCGCCGCCGTTATCGACGCGCTGACCCGGGATGAGGCGATGGCCGCTCGTCTCGACGAGGCCATCATCGCACCGCTCGAGGCGGCGATCGCCGCACGCGACGCCGACCGCGCCGCCGAGACCGCAGCGACCAAAGTCGACTTTTTCACAATGGTGCGGGGAGACGACTGATGGCGATGCAGTCCCAGGACAAGACCGTCACCGGCGGTTTCGATGCGCCGGTCTTCGACGCCCAATCGGTTTTCCGGGCGCTGATGGATGCCATGGCCCGACCCGGCACGGTGCAGCCCATCACGCCGCGCGCTTCGGCCCCGGCCCCCTTGGGACCGGTCGCCGCCGCGCTTGCGCTGACATTGTGCGATGCCGACACGCCGGTCTGGCTCGATGCGGCATTGGCGACGGATGGTGCCATCGCGCGCTGGCTCGGTTTTCACGCCGGAGCGCCGGTGACCGAAGATCCGGCTGACGCCGCCTTTGCGCTGATCGGCGATGGCGCGTCGCTGGGCTCGTTCGACCGGTTCGCCCGCGGCACGCAGGACTATCCCGACCGGTCGGCGACCCTGATCGTCCAGGTGGCAGACCTGACGGCTGGCCCGGCGCTGACGCTGACGGGCCCGGGAATCAAACACAGCACGACACTTGCGCCAGGCGGTTTGCCGGAACGGTTTGCAACCCTCTGGGCCGACAACCATGCGCTGTTCCCGCGCGGCATCGACATGGTGCTGGCCGCACCCGGCGCGGTCGCCGCGCTGCCGCGCACGACGCGCATCGCGATAACGGAGAACTGACATGTATGTCGCTGTCAAAGGCGGTGAAAAAGCGATCCGCAACGCGCACCGGCTACTTGCCGACCGCCGGCGCGGTGAACGGTCCGTTCCGGCGCTGGCACTGGAGCAGATCGTTGGTCAACTCGCGCTCGCCGTCGACCGGGTGATGAGCGAGGGCGCGCTCTATGATCGCGACCTTGCCGCGCTGGCCGTCAAGCAGGCGCGCGGTGACATGATCGAGGCGATCTTTCTGGTGCGCGCCTATCGCACCACCCTGCCGCGCTTTGGCTACTCCGAACCGGTCGACACAGGCGCCATGCACATCGAGCGGCGCATCTCGGCGACCTACAAGGATCTCCCCGGCGGGCAAATGCTCGGCCCAACCTTCGACTACACCCACCGTCTGCTCGATCCAGAGCTCGCCGGCGACGCAGCCGTGCCGGATGCCGAGCGCCGCGAAGGCGCACCGGCCCGTGCGATGCGCGTCTCCGACATTCTGGCCGAGGACGGGCTGATCGAGGGCGACGGCGATGCGGCGGCCGACATGCCCGGCGACATCACCCGAGAACCGATGGAGTTTCCGATGGAGCGCGACACGCGCCTGCAGTCCCTCGCACGCGGTGATGAGGGGTTCCTGCTTGCGCTCGCCTATTCGACCCAACGCGGCTATGCGCGCTCTCACCCGTTCGCCGGCGAGATACGCATCGGCGAAGTCGAAGTCGCAGTCGACATGCCCGAGCTCGGCTTTGCAGTGACCATCGGGCGTGTCCAGCTCACCGAATGCCAGATGATCAACCAGTTCAAGGGCTCATCCAAGGCGCCGCCGCAATTCACACGCGGCTACGGCCTCGTCTTCGGCCAGTCCGAACGCAAGGCGATGGCGATGGCCCTGTGCGACCGCGCCATGCGGGCGCGCGAACTGGGCGAGGACATCGTCGCGCCGGCCCAGGACGAGGAATTCGTGATTTCCCACTGCGACAATGTGCAGGCATCGGGTTTCGTCGAGCACCTCAAGCTGCCGCATTATGTCGACTTCCAGGCCGAACTCGAACTGGTCCGCACCATGCGGGCCGAACACGAAAGCCGGCGCGACGCGGGCGAACCCGTAGCGGAGGCAGCGGAATGACCGTGCAACCCACCGATCTCGCCACCTACAACTTCGCCTACCTCGATGAGCAAACCAAGCGGATGATCCGCCGGGCGATCCTCAAGGCGATTGCCATTCCCGGATACCAGGTGCCCTTCGCCTCGCGGGAAATGCCGATGCCCTATGGCTGGGGCACGGGTGGCGTTCAGGTCACCGCCTCGATCATCGGCCCGGACGACACGCTCAAGGTCATCGACCAGGGCGCCGACGACACGACCAATGCCGTCTCGATCCGCGCTTTTTTCGCCAAGGTTGCCGAGGTCAGCACCACGACCAGCACCGCCGAAGCGACGATCATCCAGACGCGCCACCGCATTCCCGAGGAGAAGCTCGGCGAAGGCCAGGTCCTCGTCTACCAGGTGCCGATCCCGGAACCGCTGCGCTTTCTGGAGCCGCGCGAGACCGAGACGCGCAAGATGCACGCGCTCGAGGATTACGGGCTCATGCATGTCAAGCTCTATGAGGACATTGCCCGCAACGGCCACATCGCGACCACCTATGCCTATCCAGTCAAGATCGAGGGCCGCTATGTGATGGACCCGTCGCCGACGCCGAAGTTCGACAATCCCAAAATGGACCAATCCGACGCACTTCAGCTCTTCGGCGCCGGGCGTGAAAAGCGCATCTATGCGGTGCCGCCCTATACGAGCGTGGTCAGTCTCGACTTCGAAGACTTCCCGTTCGAGGTGAACCGGTTCGACGAGCCCTGTGCCCTGTGCGGCGCCGAAGGCGTCTATCTCGACGAGGTCGTTCTCGACGATCGGGGCGGGCGCATGTTCGTGTGCTCCGACACCGATCATTGCGAAAAGCGCCGCGCGGCCGGCCACCGAGGCACCATGGCGGGCGAGGAGATCGGACAATGACCGGCGCCAGTTCTGTTTCGCCTGTTGAAGAGCCGGTCGAACGGCCGGTAACTCCCGCCGCTGACGTCGCCGATGACAAACCGCTCCTGTCCGCGAGCGGCGTGTCGAAATTCTACGGCAGCCGCATCGGTTGCGAGGATGTCAGCATCGACATCTGGCCGGGCGAGGTTCTGGCAGTCGTCGGCGAAAGCGGATCAGGCAAGACGACGCTGCTCAACTGCATCTCGACGCGGCTGATGCCGACCACGGGCACGGTCACCTACCGGATGCGCGACGGAAAGACCCGCGATCTCTACCGGATGGGCGAGGCGGAACGGCGTTTCCTGATGCGCACCGACTGGGGTTTTGTCCACCAGAACCCGGCCGACGGCCTGCGCATGACCGTGTCGGCCGGCGCCAATGTCGGTGAGCGGCTTATGGCAACCGGTGCCCGGCATTATGGAAAGATCCGCGCCACCGCCGGCGATTGGCTCGGCCGTGTTGAAATCGCCGAGGATCGCATCGACGATCAGCCGCGCGCCTTTTCCGGCGGCATGCGCCAGCGCCTCCAGATCGCCCGCAACCTCGTCACCGGCCCGCGCCTTGTTTTCATGGACGAACCGACCGGTGGTCTCGACGTGTCGGTGCAGGCGCGCCTTCTCGATCTGTTGCGCGGGCTGGTCACCGATCTGGGATTGGCGGTCGTCGTCGTCACCCACGACTTGGCAGTCGCGCGGCTCCTGTCACACCGCATGGTCGTCATGAAGGATGGCCGTGCCATCGAGACCGGTCTGACCGACCGCGTGCTCGACGATCCGCGCGCGCCCTACACCCAGCTTCTCGTTTCCTCGATCCTTCAGGCATGATGCGATGGCCGTTCCCCTGATCGTTTCCGACGTCTCCAAGAGCTTCACCATGCATCTGCGTGGCGGCGTCCGCATTCCGGTGGTCGACGCCGTCCATTTCTCGATCGAGGCCGGCCAGTGCGCGGTTCTGAGCGGGCCGTCCGGTGTCGGCAAATCGTCCATCCTGAAGATGCTCTATGGCAATTATGCCGTCGATGGCGGGCAGATCCTGGTCCGGCACAACGGCACGCTGCTCGACCTCGCCCAAGCCGAGCCGCGTCAGGTGATGGCCGTGCGGCGCGACACGATCGGCTATGTCAGCCAGTTCCTGCGCGCCGTCCCGCGCGTTTCCGCGCTCGATGTCGCCGCCGAACCGCTCGTGCAGCGCGGCACCGATCCCCAGATCGCTCGCCGCCGCGCCGCGGACCTTTTTGCCCGCCTCAACCTGCCCGAAAAACTCTGGGAGTTGCCGCCGGCGACCTTCTCCGGCGGCGAGCAGCAGCGGGTCAACATCGCCCGCGGCTTCATCACCGATCATCCGGTTCTGCTTCTGGACGAACCGACCGCTTCGCTAGACGCCGCCAATCGCGCCGTCGTCGTCGCGATGATCGGAGAGAAGAAGCATGACGGCGTTGCACTGCTCGGCATCTTCCATGATGCCGAACTGCGCGAAGCCGTCGCCGACCGGATCATCGACGTGACCGGCTTTGCCCCCAAAAAGGCCGCCTGAGCCAATGCCCAAACTCTCCGAACAGCCGCTCGTGCATTCAACCGCGCGCGTCACAGGCACGCAGCTAGGCCGTTACACCGAAATCGACGAGGGTTGCGTGGTCACCGAGTGCGAGATTGGCGACTACTCCTATCTTATCCGCCAGACGGAAGCCTGGTGCGCCACGATCGGCAAGTTTGCCAACATCGCCAGCCATGTGCGCATCAACGCCTCCAACCATCCGACCTGGCGGGCGACCCAACACCATTTCACCTATCGGGCAGGCGACTATTTCGACGATGCTGAGAACGAGCCCGGGTTCTTTGCCTGGCGGCGCGACCACCGGGTTACCATTGGCCACGATGTCTGGATCGGTCATGGCGCGATCATTTTGCCCGGCGTCACGGTCGGCAATGGTGCCGTGATCGGCTCGGGCGCGGTCGTCACAAAGGACGTGGCTCCCTACACAATTGTCGGGGGTGTTCCGGCCAGGCCGATCCGCGATCGGTTCGATGCGAGCACCGCGGAACGCATGGAAAAACTGGCCTGGTGGGACTGGGATCACGCCGATCTGCGTGCCGCGCTCGAGGACTTTCGCACACTCGATGCCGGCGCATTTCTGGCCCGACATGGCGGCTGACACAGATCGTTTTGCGGCTGTGGACTGTTACACAACTGACACCAAACTGACATTGGACATTCACATCGGCCCGATACGCCGCGAAACGTGTGCGGTTGCGAAAAGGTTCGCTGCGAATGCTCGAAATCAGCCAGGTCACCCGTCGTTTCGGGACCAACGTCGCCGTCGACAATGTGACGATCGACATTCCCGAAGGGCAGATGGTGGGCGTCATCGGCGCCTCCGGCGCGGGCAAGTCTACGCTGCTGCGGATGATCAACCGGCTGATCGACACGACCGAGGGGGCGATCCGTTTCGGTGACACCGATGTGTCGGCCCTGCGCGGACAAAAGCTGCGAAACTGGCAACGCGACTGCGCCATGATCTTCCAGCAGTTCAATCTGGTGCCGCGTCTGGACGTTTTGACAAATGTGATGCTCGGGCGGCTCAACCACCGTTCTTCCGTGGCGAGCCTGCTGAACATCTTCTCCGACCAGGAACGCGCCATGGCCATTGCAGCGCTCGAGCGGCTGGGCATCGAGCGCGCGGCGATGCAGCGCGCCGGAACCCTCTCGGGCGGCCAGCAGCAGCGTGTGGCAATCGCCCGCGCCCTGATGCAGCAGCCCAAGGTCATCCTTGCCGACGAGCCGATCGCATCGCTCGATCCGCGCAACGCGCAGATCGTCATGCAGTCGCTGCGCGACATCAACCGCAATGACGGCATCACCGTGGTCACCAACCTGCACACGCTCGACACCGCCCGCACCTTCTGTGAGCGCATCATCGGCATGCAGGCGGGCCGGGTCGTGTTTGATGGCGGACCCGATGATCTGACCGAAGCCGCCGCCCGGTCGATCTATGGCGCGGACGGGCTCGAGGAAGCCTTCTCCGAAGCCGTGACGTCGACAAGCCTGGCGCCCGCAAGGCCTGCGCCTGCAACCGAGACACCAAAACCGGCGCTGGTCGGCGCCTGATCGCTTTAGCCGCTCGCCGGGCCGGACGAGCGGTTTTTTGTTTCAACACGGCCAACCGGGCGATGCCCGATCTTCATGCCACTTCTGGGAGACCAATCATGCTGAAGAAGACTCTGCTCGCGACCGCTGCCGTCGCTCTCGTCACCACCGGCGCCCATGCGCAAGACGTGTTCCGCGTCGGCATTCTGGGCGGTGAAAACGAAGCCGACCGGCTGCGCAACAACCAGTGCCTGATCGACCTGCTGCCGGAAGCCATCGGCGTCAACGAAGTTCAGTTGTTCCCGGCGGCCGACTATGACGGCGTCGTCCAAGGTCTGCTTGGCGGCACGCTCGACTATGCCGAACTGGGCGCTTCGGCCTATGCCAAGGTCTATCTGGAAGACCCCGAAGCGGTTGATCCGGTTCTGACAACCCAGCAGGTCGACGGCGCTACCGGCTACTATTCGATCATGCTGGCCCGCAAGGACTCGGGCATTGAGTCGATCGAGGACGCGCAGGGCAAGCGCCTCGGTTTTGCCGATCCGGACTCCACCTCCGGCTTCCTTGTCCCCTCCGTCGCCCTGCCGGCGCAGCTTGGCATGCCGATCGACGATTACTTCGCGGAAACCGGCTTCGGCGGTGGCCACGAGAACGGCGTTCTCGAAATGCTGAAAGGCAATTTCGACGTTCAGGTGACCTGGTCTTCGGGCGTTGGCGAGTTTGCCGATGGCTACACGTCGGGCAACATCCGCAAGATGGTCGACAAGGGCCTTCTGGACATGGATGAGGTCAACGAAGTGTGGCGTTCGCCGCTCATCCCGAACGGCCCGATCGTCGTCTCCAACCAGCTCGATCAGGACGTGCGTGCCAAGTTCATCGAGTTCTTCAAGGCCATGCCTGAAAACCATCCGGACTGCTTCCGCTCGGTCCAGGGTGGCGACTTTGCCGGTTTCATCGACGTCGACCACTCGTTCTACGAGACCATCGTCGCCGCCCGTAAGTCCAAGATCGGCTCCTAAGCCCGATTGTCCGAACGCAGCGCCGCGTCCCGATTGGGGCGCGGCCCTTTTTGCGGACCTGCATTCACCATGGCATCGACCGACCTGCACGATCCCGACGCGTATGTCAGAAACGGGCGATACGACGTCGATCGCCACTGGAACGATCTCGTCCGCCAGCGCCGGCTCTACACCGCGCTGAGCCTCGGCATCCTGCTCGTCGCGCTTTTTGCGTCGCTTTGGTTCGCCAACGAGACCAACGCCGGCAAGTTCTTCGACCGGCTGCCGCACTTCTTCGACTTTGTCGGCGGCATGATCCCGCGAGACGGCTGGGAGGTCTGGCGCGCCTTGTTCGACCTTGAGAGCCCCTATTATGACGGCTCGTTCAAATACGACTATCCTGATGGCCGCGTCTATTTCTGGGGCAACTGGTATGTCCCCGAATACATCCACAAGATGGTCGAGACGCTCAACATCGCCATCCTGTCGACCCTGATCGGCTTCATCTTCGGGTTCCTTCTCTGCTTTCTGGCTGCCACCAACCTGACCACGACACGCTGGCTGCGCTTTTTCGTGCGCCGCTTCATGGAGTTCCTGCGCGCCTTCCCCGAAATCGTCATCGCCGGCTTCTTTCTTGCCATTTTCTCGCTTGGCCCGGTGCCGGCCATCATCGCCGTGTCGATCCACACGATCGGTGCGCTCGGCAAGATGTTCTTCGAGGTGGTCGAGAACGCCGACATGAAACCCGATGAAGGTCTGCGCGCGGTCGGGGCGAACTGGGTGGAACGTGTCTGGTTCGGCATTGTGCCGCAGATCATGCCGAACTTTCTCAGCTACACGCTGCTGCGCCTGGAGATCAATGTGCGCGCGTCGACCATCATCGGCGCGGTGGGCGCCGGTGGCATCGGTGAAGTGTTGCGCCTGTCGATCAGCCGCGGCCACGAGGCCAAAACGCTGGCGATCATTCTTCTTCTTTTCGTCACCATCGTCGCCGTCGACCAGCTTTCGGCCTGGCTTCGCCGCAAGATTGTCGGCGATCAGGCCTTCCAGTTCGGCGCCTAGGGGAGATTGCCAGCCATGACGCTGTCCGCACAACCGCTCTCCGCCGCCCAGATCGACGAGATCATCGCGCGTCAGCCCGAAGTGTTCCGGCGTCCCTTCCACAAGCGTTTCGCCGCGCCGCTGGCGGTCGCCGCGGTGACCGCCTACTGCATCTACGCCTTCTGGTTTTTCTCGATCGGCCAGGTCTTCACCAACGGAAACTGGAACATTGCCGGCACCTATCTGGCCGACTGGGTCTCCTACGAGGTGCGCCCAGACATCGAATATCGCGACGGCGAGATCGAGGTGACGTTCCCGCGCTTTTCGCCGCTGGGCGAGAACCCTGATCCCGGTTGGATCGAGACTGAAGAGGGCACCGTCACCGTCATCATCGACCGCCCGACGGACAATTCGGCGTCGGCCGCGCCGGCGTCGGGCTCGTTCATGTCGCCGAACTCCGATGCGACACTGACCGCCGAGGACAACGCGCTTGAAGAAGATGTGCCGACGACGCCGGCCGATGACGGCTTTTCGTTCATGTCGCCCAATTCCGATGCGACATTCACGGCCGATGACAATGCCCTTGGCGGCGCGGCGCCGGAGGCCGAGAACGCGGTCGTCACGGAAACCCGGCAGGGCATCGCGCGCGCTCTGGTGACCATCTATGAACGCGGCACCATCGACGTGACGCCTGACCGCGTTGTCGTCGCACGCTACAACGGCTCGCTGGAGGTTCTGATCGACCGTGAGAACGAGCAGGTTCTGGTCGAGGGTCCGCTGCCCGATTGGGCGACACAGCGTGAGCCGGGCGCCAAGGTGTTCGTCGATTTCGGCTTTTATGGACGCGCCGAAATCCGTCACCGCGAGGTCAAGGTGAACCGCCGTTTCCTGGGCTGGGAGAATTTTGTCTTCGATCCTGCCTCCCCCTATTGGGGCCTCAGCTTTGGTGAGGTCATGGGCAAGGCATTCGGCCCACCGATCGAAGAGGGGCGGTCCAACTTCGGCATCATGTGGGAGAACATCGTCTACAACGCCGAATGGCAGCATGGCGATGTCTGGATCAAGCTGCTGCAGACCATCGTGATGGCCTTCGTCGGCACGCTCTTTGCCGTCCTCATCGCCTTTCCGCTGTCCTTTGCCGCCGCCCGCAACATCACGCCCAACCGGTTCGTCAACCAGATCCTGAAGCGCTTCTTCGACTTCCTGCGCTCGGTCGACATGCTGATCTGGGCGCTGTTCTTCACCCGTGCCTTCGGGCCGGGGCCGTTGGCCGGCATCTCGGCGATCTTCTTCACCGACACGGGGACGCTCGGCAAACTCTACTCCGAGGCGCTCGAGAACATCGACGACAAGCAGCGCGAAGGCGTTCGCTCGGTCGGCGCGGGTCCCGCTGCCGTCCAGCGGTTCGGCGTGGTGCCACAAGTGTTGCCCATCTTCGCCAGCCAGGCGCTCTATTTCTGGGAATCCAACACGCGGTCGGCGACGATCATCGGCGCGGTGGGCGCCGGCGGCATCGGCCTGAAGCTCTGGGAGGCCATGCGCACCAATCAGGACTGGGAAAACGTCTTCTACATGGTGATCCTGATTCTGATCGTCGTCTTCATCTTTGACAACGTCTCCGGCGCATTGCGGGCGCGGCTGGTCGGGCGCCAGTCGGGCTGACGGATCGACGGCGATCCCGATCGCGTTGTGACGGTCATGCAAACGTCATAAAGACGGACCATAGGATGGCCGGCGCCGATGCGCCGATTCCCCGCCAATGAGAAGCGCTTCCGATGACGCCGCAAACCGTTTTGACCAATGCCAATCTCATCCTTGAAGATGAGATCCTGCACGGCACGATAGTCGTCGAGGATGGCGTGATCGCCGACATCGCCGCGGGCACCGTTGCCCATGGCGAAGACATGGAAGGCGACTATCTCGTTCCCGGCCTGATTGAGCTGCATACCGACCATCTCGAGCAGCATTTCGCCCCGCGTCCCGGTGTGCGCTGGCCGCTGACGGCGGCGATCCAGGCCCATGACTCTCAGATCGCTGCCTCCGGCATCACCACCGTGTTCGATTGCCTGCGGCTGGGCTCGGACGAGGAAGGCGGTTTCGAAAAGGGCGAGATGCGCGCCATGTCGGACGCCATCCAGCAGGCGCAGACCGAAGGCCGCCTGCGGGCCGATCACCGCATTCATCTGCGCTGCGAGGTGTCTGCGGCGGATGTGATGGACCATTTCTCCGAGTTCGAGGACGATGACGCCGTCGGCCTGATCTCGCTGATGGATCACGCGCCCGGTCAGCGCCAGTTCCAGACGCTCGATCAGTACGAACTCTACTACAAGACCAAACGCGGCCTGTCCGACGAACAGTTCCGCGCATTTTGCGAACGCCGGCAGATGCAGTCGGCGATCTATTCGGACAAGCACCGCCACGCGCTGGCTGCGATCTGCGCCGCACGCGGCATCGCAATCGCCAGCCATGATGATGCGACGCTCGACCATGTCGAGGAAGCCAGGCAGTTCAATGTCACCGTCGCCGAGTTCCCGACATCAATGACGGCGGCGAGGGCCAGCCACGATGCCGGCATGGGCGTTCTGATGGGCGCGCCCAATGTGGTGCGCGGCAAGTCGCACTCTGGCAACATCGCCGCCCGCGAACTGGCCCGCGAAGGCGTTCTCGATGTTCTGTCCTCAGACTATGTGCCGTTCTCGCTGATCTATGCGCCATTCATTCTGGCCGAGGAGGTCGACCATATCGAGCTGCCCGACGCCATCGCCATGGTCACCGCCAATCCGGCGCGTCAAGTCGGGCTCGACGACCGGGGCCGGCTGGCGCCCGGCCTGCGTGCCGATCTGGTTCGCGTTGGCCGCCAGGATGCTATCCCGGTCGTGCGCCAGGTTTGGCGCGAGGGCCGCCGGGTCGCCTGATGGCCGGGGTTCCCGACTCGGTCGCCGGGACGCTGTTCGCCGTCGTCGGCCGCAGCGGTGCCGGCAAGGACAGCGTGATGAACCATGCGCGTGCCGCTCTGACGGGCGAAGACCGCGTCCTGTTCGTGCGCCGAGTCATCAGCCGCCCGGTTGACAGCCAGGGCGAAGACCATGAGCCGGTCACCGAGGACCAGTTTCGCCGGCGGCTTGCGCAGGGCGCATTCTGTGCCGAATGGCAGGCGCACGGCCTCTACTACGGAATCCCGTTAGCGGTTCTGGATCATGTCGAGACCGGCGGCATCGCCATCGTCAACGGATCGCGGCAGGCGCTCGATCGGCTGTTTGACCGGTTTCCGCATGTTCAGGTGATCGAGATCGTCGCCGATCCCGATGTGATCGCCAGCCGTCTTGCCGCGCGCGGGCGCGAAACGGCGGATCAGATCGCCGGACGCCTGCGCCGGTCCGTGCCCGCCTACCGTGGCGCTGAGGCGGCCGTCGCAATCGACAATAGCGGTCCGCTCGCCATTGCGGGCGACGCGCTGGCCGATTTGGTTCGCAAACGGCTGAAGGGCATCGTCGCGCGGCCGCGTACGGCCTTGACGAATTCCGACTGAACACACACACCATCCGCCGCAGAGACATCGGATCAGGGTGGCGAGATGGGCAAATCCGGCGGGCAACTTGTTGTCGACGCATTGGTCGAGAACGGCGTGACGCAGGTCTTCGCCGTGCCCGGCGAGAGCTATCTGCCGGTGCTAGACGCGCTTCACGATGTGCCCCAGATCCGGCTGACCACCGCCCGCCAGGAAGGCGGCGCCGCGATGATGGCCGATGCCCATGCCAAGCTGACCGGCAGTCCCGGCATTTGCCTCGTGACGCGGGGGCCCGGCGCGGCCAACGCCTATGCGGGCGTGCACGTTGCCGCCCAGGATTCTACGCCCATGATCCTGCTCATGGGCCAGGTGGCGCGGGGCGACATGGATCGCGAAGCGTTCCAGGAAGTCGACGTCAAGGCGATGTTCGGCGATCAGGTTAGATGGGCGGCGCAGGTGGGTTCGACCGAGCGATTGCCCGAATATCTCGCGCGGGCCTTTGCCGTTGCGCAATCGGGCCGGCCCGGCCCGGTCGTGCTGGCGCTTCCCGAGGACATCCTGTCCGGCACCGCAGATGTTGTTGCCGCGCCGGCCTCTCTGCCAGCGAACGCCCATCCGGACCCCGAAGCGATGAAGCGCCTTGGCGACATGCTGCGCGTCGCCGAGCGCCCGCTCGTCATTGCCGGCGGACCAGGCTGGGACGCAGCTTTGGTCGACCGTTTTATCGCTTTCTCGGAACGCTGGTCGCTGCCGGTTTCCTGTGCGTTCCGCGCACAGGACCGGTTCCCCAACACCCACGCCAACTATGCGGGCGATGCGGGTCTCGGCATCAATCCGGCGCTGGCCGGCGCGATCCGCAACAGCGATCTGATCATCGCCCTTGGCGCGCGGCTCGGCGATTGCACCACCTCCGGCTACACGCTGTTTGATGTGCCGGTGCCGCGCCAGACGCTTGTCCATATCCATCCCGAGCCGGACGAACTGGGCCATGTGTTCCAGCCGGCGCTGCCGATCGCCGCCTCCGTCGGCGCGTTCCTGACCGCCGCCGACGCACTTGAGGCGCCGCGCGATCCCGTTTGGGCGAATTGGACCGCCGAGCTGAACGCCGCTTATCGCGGCTGGACCGATGAGGCCACGGCCATGCCCGGCGCCTTCGATCTTGGCGACGCGATCATCTGGTTGCGCGAGAATCTGGCCAACGATGCGATTCTGACCAACGGCGCCGGCAACTACGCCGCCTGGCTGCACCGGTTCTATCGGCACCGCGCCTACCGGACGCAGATCGCGCCGACCTCCGGATCGATGGGCTACGGTCTGCCCGCGGCGGTCGCGGCCAAGCTCGCCGCCCCGGACCGCACCGTCGTCGCCCTTGCCGGTGATGGCTGCCTGCAGATGACCGTTCAGGAACTGGGCACCGTGGCTCAGGAAGGGCTCGGCATCGTCGTCCTCGTCATCAACAATTCCATGTACGGCACGATCCGCATGCATCAGGAGATGCACTATCCGGGCCGTGTCTCCGGCACGTCTTTGCAGAACCCGGACTTTGTGGCGCTTGCAGGCGCCTATGGGCTTGAGGCCGAGCGGGTAACCGAGACCCGTGAATTCGGACCCGCGATGCAGCGCGCCCTGGCGCGCGACGGTGCCAGCCTGATCGAGATCGTCACCGACCCGCGCGCGCTGAGCCCCACCCGCATTCTCGATTGATCAGAAAATCGGGGAGGTTCGGTCCGAAGCCCCAAGCCGAAGAAAGACAGCGACTGCGGCACCGACGCGGAGCCGTCGAGCAAAGCGAAACTGGTGTGTGCGGGATGATGGTGGAGCCAAGGGGAATCGAACCCCTGACCTCTTGCATGCCATGCAAGCGCTCTCCCAGCTGAGCTATGGCCCCTAAAGGATGGTCCGCATTTTGCGAACCGGCGCTCGATACAATCTCACCGGCGCCTAATCAAGGTCTTTTGTGCCCCGACGGCCTATCTGTCGTCTTCGTCGGGGTTGATTTCGACGATGCCGCTGACATCGTCCTCGTCTTCCTCGTCATCGGGAAGGAATGTGTCGTCGCCTTCCTCGTCATCGTCCAGCACTTCGTCGTCGGTGTTGTCGCCAAGGTCCGGCAGATTGTCGTCGCTTTCCTCGGAGTTTTCCTCGTCGGCATCCTCGAGCGAAAGGACTTCAGGGCCTTCGGTCTCGGCCTCTTCTTCGGTGGTCTCCTCGGCCTTTTCCTTCGGCTTTTCGGCCTTGACCTCGACAACGTCCGAGCCGTCATCTTCGAAGAACGACAGCGGATAGGTCTTGCCCGTATAGGGCGAGACGATGGGGTCTTTGTTCAGATCATAGAACTTGCGGCCCGTCTCTGGGCACACGCGCTTGGTTCCAAGGTCAGGTTTTGCCACGGCAGAGCCTCATCAAGACATGTAAGGGAAGCGCAAAACGCCCTTTGCGCGTCTATCCCGCAAGGGTTTCGGGGTGGTCCGGTCCATAACGGCATTGGCCAACCCTGTCAAAGCCATTTCTGGCCTTGCTTCCGGCGATCCGCGAACCGTCCACCCACGGCTCCCGGGGATGGCGAATTGACCGACCGGGCCGGCTGGCGTATGCGCCCGGACGCACGACTGCTCGTCCCGCGTCCAGTGGAACCATGATCGTATCCGAGACACACCTGGCTATCATGCTCGCGGGCCTCGCCGCTGGCGAGACCGTGTGCGAAGTCGCGTCGGGGAGCGAGGCAGCGACGCTGCTCGGCGTCGTGGAGGCCTTGGGTGCCCGGATTCGCGGGGACCATGACGGGAGAGTCGCCATCACGGGCGTCGGCAATGGCTGCCTGTTGCAACCAGAGGGGCCGTTGCCGCTCGACAAGCCCGATCAAGCGCTGCTGGTGGCCGGACTGGTCGCGCCCTACGACATGCCGATGCGCGTCGAATGCACCGGCGGCTTTAGCGCCGACGAGCTTGATACGCTTGTCGCTGCATTTGGAGCGATGGGCATCCAGGCCGAGGCCGATGGCCGCCATGCGATCGCCTTTGCGGGACAGGCGACATCCAATCCCGCCATCCATGACGCCGGCAAGTGGAGCAATCCGGTAATCGCGGCCATCGTGCTCGCCGCGCTCGGTACACCCGGCATCACCCGGATCGGCGGTCTGTCGCGCGACCCCGTGGAATTGGTCCAACTCTTCGTCCGGTTCGCCGCCGCCGTCGATGTCGCCGCCACAAATGGCCGCTGGTCGCTGGCGATTACGGGACAGACGGACATTCGCGCGCCGGCCGATGCTCGCGCACATGAGGACAGCGCATGATCCCGGTGATTGCAATCGACGGGCCTGCCGCTTCGGGCAAGGGCACACTCGCCCGCCGCATCGCCGCTCATTACGGATTGCGGCATCTCGACACCGGCCTGACCTACAGGGCCGTGGCACACGCGCTCGTTGCTGCCGGGCAGCCGCTCGATCATGAAGCGCGGGCGGCCGCCGCAGCCGAACAGCTCGATCTTTCCGCCATGGACCGCACAGTTCTGGCCGACCACGCGGTCGGCGAGGCCGCCTCGAAGGTGGCGGTAATGCCCGCCGTGCGCCGCGCGCTGGTGGAACGGCAGCGCCAGTTTGCCGAAACACCGCCAGGCGCGGTGCTCGACGGCCGCGACATCGGCACGGTCGTCTGCCCCCACGCGACCGCCAAGCTCTATGTCACGGCTCGCCCCGAGGTGCGTGCCAAACGCCGCTATCACGAGGTTCTGGCCGGCGGCGGAGAGGCGGACGAAGCGGCGATCCTCGCTGATATCGAGCGGCGCGACGCGCGCGACATGGGCCGTGCCGATTCGCCGTTGCGCCCGGCAGCCGACGCCCACTTGCTTGACACGTCCGATATGACTATAGAGACGGCGTTTCAGGCGGCCCGCGCGATCATTGACCGGGCGCTAGAGCGCAACTGAACCGTCCAGCACCGATCCCGCGCCGGAACGCCCGACAAGGGCCGGATCGATTGCTGGCAAAGCAAACGCAAACCCCGGCGCCCGCGCGCGGCGAAGACCGATTTGATACCGCCACGCGCATCAGGAGCATAAATGTCAGAACTGAACCCCACGCGGGAGGACTTCGCGAGCCTCCTGGAAGCCTCGTTCGCTGATCAGGACACGATCGAGGGCCGTGTTGTCGAAGGCACGGTAACGGCCATTGAAAAGGACATGGCCATTGTCGATGTCGGCCTGAAGGTTGAAGGCCGCATCGCACTCAAGGAATTCGGAGCGAAGGCCAAGGACGGCACGCTCAACCCCGGTGACAAGGTCGAGGTCTATGTCGAGCGCGTCGAGAACGCGTTGGGCGAAGCCGTCCTGTCGCGCGACAAGGCCCGCCGCGAAGAGGCATGGGTCAAGCTCGAAGCCAAGTTCGAAGCCGGCGAGCGGGTCGAAGGCCAGATCTTCAACCAGGTCAAGGGCGGCTTCACCGTCGATCTGGACGGCGCCGTCGCATTCCTGCCGCGTTCGCAGGTCGACATCCGTCCGATCCGCGACGTCACCCCGCTGATGCATACGCCGCAGCCCTTCGAGATTCTGAAGATGGACAAGCGCCGCGGCAACATCGTCGTCTCGCGCCGCACGGTTCTCGAGGAGAGCCGGGCCGAACAGCGTTCGGAGATCGTCCAGAACCTCGAAGAAGGCCAGGTGGTCGAGGGTGTCGTCAAGAACATCACCGATTACGGCGCATTCGTCGATCTGGGCGGCATCGATGGCCTGCTGCACGTCACCGACATGGCCTGGCGCCGCGTCAACCATCCGACCGAAATCCTGCAGATCGGCCAGACCGTCAAGGTGCAGATCGTGCGCATCAACCAGGAGACGCACCGCATCTCGCTGGGCATGAAGCAGCTCGAAGCCGACCCGTGGGACGGCATCGGCACCAAGTACCCGATCGGCAAGAAGATCACCGGCCGCGTCACCAACATCACCGACTATGGTGCGTTCGTCGAGGTCGAGCCGGGCATCGAAGGTCTGATCCACGTCTCGGAAATGAGCTGGACCAAGAAGAACGTCCATCCCGGCAAAATCCTGTCGACCAGCCAGGAAGTCGAAGTGGTGGTGCTCGAGGTCGATCCCGAGAAGCGCCGCATCTCGCTGGGTCTCAAGCAGACGCTCAACAACCCCTGGGAAGAGTTCGAACAACACTTCCCGGTCGGCCAGGTCGTCGAGGGCGAGGTCAAGAACAAGACCGAGTTCGGCCTGTTCATTGGCCTGGAAGGCGATGTCGACGGCATGGTCCACCTGTCGGATCTCGACTGGAACCGTTCCGGCGAGGACGCCATCGAGGACTACAACAAGGGCGACATGGTCAAGGCGGTCGTCCTCGACGTTGATGTCGACAAGGAGCGCATCTCGCTGGGCATCAAGCAGTTGACCGGCGATGCGGTCAGCGACGCCGCCGCATCGGGCGCGCTGCGCAAGAACGCGGTCGTCACCTGCGAGGTCACTGCGGTCAATGATGGCGGCATCGAGGTCAAGCTGGTCGATCACGATCTGGACGCCTTCATCCGCCGTTCGGACCTGTCGCGTGACCGCGACGAGCAGCGTCCCGAGCGCTTCTCGGTCGGCCAGCGCGTCGATGCGCGCGTCACCCAGTTCAACAAGAAGGACCGCCGCATCTCGCTCTCCATCAAGGCGCTGGAAATCGCCGAGGAGAAGGAAGCGGTCGCCCAGTTCGGTTCGACCGACTCGGGCGCTTCGCTGGGCGACATCCTTGGCGCGGCCCTCAAAAAGCAGGATGACGGCGACAAGTAAGCGCCGCCAACCTGCCTTCACCGATTGGCCCGCCGGTTACGACGACCGGCGGGTTTTTTCTTGCCTGGTCTTCGGCGTCCGTGCCGCTATGTCTGGCAGGGAATGCGGGATAAGATGCGATGCTCAAACCGCCGCAACTGCGCAAACTGGCCAATGGTCAGGCAACGCTCGACGCGTTCGCCTATGAAGCGGCGGCCGAAACGGCGGCCGCACTTGGCCGTGCGGGCAAGAAGCTGGAGGCGGCGCTCGCGGCGCTCGAACGCCATGACGCAACGCCCGGCGCCAATCGCGATCGCGACGAACTGGTGCAGGAGGCGGCCGATTGCGCTTGGGCACTGTTCATCCAGCGCGACTTCCTTGGACTGCGCTCGGATCATCACCTGACCGGCACCTACAGAATTCCGAAAGAGGTGATGCGGCGCGTCGGCATTGTTGCCAAGCGCAGCAATCAGTCTGACAATTCAGGCGGCTGAACCCGTCGCCATCGCACCGGTATTGGCGGCAAGCCAGTCGCCGAGTTCGGCATGGCTGGTGACGACATGATCGGCGCCGGCCTGTTTGAGTGCCATGCCGCTCTTGTCGGTCCAGTGCCCGCCACCTGTGAAACCGATGACGAACTGGCCGGCGGCCTTGGCGCCGCGCACGCCGTTGGCACTGTCCTCGACGGTGATGCACGCTTCGGCGGCATAGCCCATCTTCCCGGCGGCAAAGGCGAACAGGTCCGGCGCCGGCTTGCCGTTTTCGACCATGTCGCCCGAATAGACGCCGTCGCCGAAGAACCGGGCCAGACCGGCCTGCTCGAGCTTCAGCGGAAGGAACGGCATCTGCGTCGACGAGGCGACGCAGCGGCGTGCTGTCATCGCCTTCAGGAGCGTATCGATCCCTGCGATCGGCCGGACTTCTTCCAGAACGCGCCGCCGCGAGATGCTTTTCAGCGCCGTGTAGTCATCGTCGGTCAGCGCCGTGCCGGTCTTTTCCAGCAGAAGATCGGACAGTTTGGCCCGCCATTTGTCCTGCGCCAGCGCCATGAATTCGCCGACATACCAGTCTCGTTCGACGTCGATGTCCTTGGAACGCAGAAAGTCGAATTCGACCTCCAGATAGATCGCCTCGGAATCGATGAGCACGCCGTCGCAATCGAAGATCAGCAGGGGATCGTCCATCATCGGTCCTGTCAGCTGTGGGCAAAAATGTCGGTTTCGGGCCAACCCATCAGGTCGAGGCGCGCGCGCGTCGGCAGGAACCGGAAACAGGCCTCGGCTTCCTTCGTGCGGCCCTCGCGCTCGAGCCGCGCAACCATCCCGTCCATCAGCGCGTGCAGATGCAGGACATCGCTGGCCGCATATTCGAGCTGCGCATCCGTCAGCGTTTCGGCTGCCCAGTCGGACGATTGCTGCTGCTTGGAAATGTCGATGTCCAGCAATTCGCGCGTCAGGTCCTTGAGTCCGTGCCGGTCGGTGTAGGTCCGCGTCAGCTTCGAGGCGATCTTGGTGCAGAAGACCGGCCGCGTGGTGACGCCCAGCCCGTGTTCAAGAACGGCAATGTCGAACCGGCCGAAATGAAAGATCTTGGTCTTCTTGCGGTCGCGCATCAGGCGGGCGAGGTTGGGTGCCTTCTTCTGCCCCTGGGCGATCTGGACCACATCAGCGGTGCCATCGCCGGGCGAAAGCTGGACGACGCACAGCCGGTCGCGATGCGGGTTCAGGCCGAGCGTTTCTGTGTCGACGGCGATGCGGTCGCCATAACGCCCTGCCGCCTCTTCGCTCAGATCGCCCTTGTGAAGGCGGATCGCCTTGGCCATGCGTGTCGTTCCCTTTCGTGATGATGCCCGCTTGTATGGGGCGGCGCAGCAAAGCTCAAGCCGAACCGTGCCGAATTGCGTTGGCCGCGCCGCGCAGTTTCATCGGGCAGGTGTGGCGCCCTTCGCGAAGCGGTTGGACAGGGGTGTCGCGGTCAGCCCGTGCAGGACGATGCTCATCAGGACGGTCAGCACGACACAGGCCACCAGCTCGTCGCCGCCGGGAATGTCGAACCGCTCCAGCACCAGCAATGCGAACAGGATCGATGCCAGACCGCGCGGGCCGAACCAACCCAGAAACAGCTTTTCGTAGGTGGTGAGCCCGGTGCCGGCGAGGCACAGCCAGATCGGCAGCATGCGAACCACCGTCAGGAACAGGATCGAAAGGGTTGCGGTCTGCCATGTGGCATGTTCGAGCCCGACCGGGGCGAGCACCGCGCCGAAGATCAAGAAGGTAAGGAGTGTCAGCAACTGGCCTTCTCCCTCCATGAATTCACGGATGAAGATGGACGGCGCCCGCAGCGTGTTGCCGAAAACGAAGCCACCGACGAAGGCGGCAATGAAACCGTTGCCGCCGACAGCCTCGGCCGCAAAGAAGGTGAAAAACGCGACCGCCAGAAAGTAAAGACCCTGCGCCACCGTCGTCGTCGCGTCCCGGTCGACGGCAAGATCAAGCAGCCGGGCCGCGCCGAACCCGATAGCGAGGCCCGTAAGCGGGCCGAGCGTCACCTGCAACAGCGCGAAAAGCGCGATGTTGTCCGGCACGGCGCCGGCATGGCTGGCCATCCCGTCGGCAGCCAGGATCGCCGCGATGAGCACCACGGGCAGCGCCAGCCCGTCATTGAGCCCGCTTTCGACATTGATCGACTGGCCGATGCGCCGCGGCACCTTGCTGTTGGTCAGAACGCTCTGCCCAAGCGCCGCATCGGTCGGCGTCAGGATGGCCGCGACCAGCAGCGCCAGCGTCCATGGCTGATCGGGCGAAACCCAGCGCGCGACCAGCGTGCCCAGAATGATCGCCAGACCCATGCCGATCAGCAGCATGCGCGCCGGAATTGCCGTATTGCCGGCAAGGTCCTGGCGGCGCACGCCCGAAGCGTCGGAAAACAACAGGAGGATCAGTGTGATCTCGGCGATCAGGTGGATCGCATCCTGATCGATCTGCTCGGGGACCATGTCGAGACCCGCAGAGCCGATTGCCAGCCCCAGCGCGGTGAAGATCATCGGCAGTGTGACGATCGAGGCTTCGATGCGCCGGGACAGGAGCGCATAGGCCGCCGCAAAGGCCAACACGATGAGAATGGTCGCCGGGCTCAGCATGTCATGTCGCCCTCTTCGGTGTGCCGGCCCTTGCCGCAGGCCGGTCGGCCCTGCGATAGATACACGCCATGCAGGCTTTTCTCGACCGCTTTCTGGCGTTGCCCGCCGGCTATAGCGAAGGCCATTTCGGTGGACGCCGCTATGGCGTGTCGGTCTCGTCGTCGGTCGATGGCAAGCGGCGCAAGCTCTATGCCGAGGAATTGGGCGGCAACGACCATGTCAGCTTGAATCTCTACCTTCTGGCGTCGGGCAAGCCGTTGCTCAAGCCGTGCGAGATGCCCGAAGCCAAGGTGATCGACTTCGTCATGGACTTTGAGCCGGCGCCGTGATGTGGGCGGCGAAATCGCGGCGCAGCACGGCGAGCTTCGGGTCGATATAGGCTTGGCAGAATGGACGCCCGGGATCGCTGGCATAATAGTCGTGGAAGCGCGCGTCAGACGGTTTGAACGCGACGAAAGGCAGAACCTGCGTTACCAGCGCTCCGCCGAATTCCGGCTGAAATCCCTCGATCAGGCCGTGTGCCAGCCGCATCTGCGCTGAGTCGAACGCATAGACTGCGCTGCGATACTTGCCGCGCATCGAGTGCGCCGACGTGCTGGCATGGGTCCGCAGATGCACCTCGGTCAATGTGGCGAGACCGATCAAGGTCGGTTCGAAGGTCACAATAACCGCCTCCGACCAGCCATCGAATGGCGGCTCGGATCGGATGAAACCCTGCTCGACGCAGGTCACGCCGCGCAGCGCCTGGAACACCGCCTCGGTGCACCAGTGGCAGCCGCCGCCAAAGCCGATCCTGGCGTGGTCTTCGGTCATGTCCGGTGTCCTTTGGCCATGCGCGAATGCGGCTCCGGCCAAGGGCAGGCGCCGCATTATTGACATGCGCTCGTATCGTCCTGTCAGGCGGCCTGGCCGCCGCGCCGGGGCAGCTTCCAACCCGGACGGGGGAAATGGCAGGTGTAGCCGTTCGGATAACGCTCCAGATAATCCTGGTGCTCCGGCTCGGCCTCCCAGAAATCGCCGACCGGCGACACTTTCGTGACGACCTTTGCGGGCCACAGGCCCGACGCGTTCACATCGTCGATCGTGCGCAACGCTTCGGCACGCTGGTCCTCGTCCACATAGAATATCTCAGAGCGGTAGGACGCGCCGATATCGTTGCCCTGGCGGTCGAGCGTGGTGGGGTCGTGGATCTGGAAGAAGAACTCCAGAAGATCGCGATAGCTGATCACCGCCGGATCGAATTCGATCTCGATGCCTTCGGCATGGTTGCCATGGTTGCGATAGGTCGCGTTGGGCACATCGCCGCCGGTATAGCCGACGCGCGTGTTGGCCACGCCGGGCAGCTTGCGGATCAGGTCCTGCATGCCCCAGAAGCAGCCGCCGGCCAGGACCGCACGGTCAAGTGTCTTGCTCATCAGGCGTTCTCCTTGTCGGTATCGGCGTCAAACAGGCTCAGAAGCTCGCCATAGCCTTCGGCTTCCATGTCCTCGATCGCGATGAAGCGCAGCGAGGCCGAGTTGATGCAATAGCGCAGGCCGGTCGCCTCCTGCGGACCGTCGTTGAAGACATGGCCCAGATGGCTGTCGCCATGCTTGGAGCGAACCTCCACCCGGCGCATGCCGTGGCTGTCGTCGAACTTCTCGACGACATGCTCGTCGATGATCGGCCGCGTGAAGCTCGGCCAGCCGCAGCCCGATTCATACTTGTCGCTGGACGCAAAGAGCGGCTCGCCGGACACGATGTCGACATAGATGCCCTTGGCCTTGTTGTCGTTGAGTTCGCCGGTGAACGGCCGCTCCGTGCCATTCTCCTGGGTGACCCGGTACTGTTCCGGGGTCAGCCTGGATATGGCTTCGGTGGATTTCGCATAGGTCTTGGAGCCGGTCATGTGGCTTCTCCTTTGCCGTGTATCCCCGTTATGGGGTCGGGCATGGCCGACTTCCAGTCACCGTTGCGTCAGCCGACGTTCTCAGATCACCTCGTCGATGGTCAGCGTGCGGCCGTTGAACGTGCAATCGTCGCCCGCTTCCTTGCCTTCCATCGCCTTGTAGATGGGCGCTTGGGTTGAAATGCCGATCAGCTCGACGCCCTCATGCTGGAACCGGGCCGTCGACACGGCAATCACGAAATGGCGCGCGCCGACCGTGACAATTGCGCCTTCGCCCACCTCGGATTTCGGGCCGAAGTCGATGCCCCGCAGCCGGTCGATCTTGGTCTCGTAATCGTGCACCGGCTGCTCGAACGCCTCGGCCAGTTCACTTGCCGTTTCCGCCTGCGCCCGCTCATCGGTTTCGATCGGCTCGGAGCGGTCCAGCCGCGCGCTGGCCAGAAACTGTTCGTAATGCTCCCGGGCGTGCTCGAGTTCGGATGCGCTGAGCGCGAGCATGGTTTCCTTGACGGCTGACTTGTTCATTTTGACTCCTTGGTCTTCCATCGCGCCTCGCGGCCCGGCCCGGCTTGACCGGTGCGCGCCGACCGGCGTTCAGGGCCGTCTTACCAGCACTTGGCGCCGCCTTGCATCCGAATTCTTTGCCGCACGCGGGCAAATGACATCGGGTCCGTGCTGCGCCGTCCGACCGTCTGTGAATTGGGATGAATGGTGCCCAGAAGAGGACTCGAACCTCCACGGCCTTGCGGCCACTGGCACCTGAAGCCAGCGCGTCTACCAATTCCGCCATCTGGGCACGAAATCGAGCCGTGACATATGCGGTCCACCCGGTGCTGTCAACCAAAGTCCGGGCGCGTCCTGCGTGCTTGCCGGGGACGCCATGATCGACTAACGCCGTTGGTAGTCTATGCAAGCGATGTGGCCGCCGCCGCTCGCAAAAACCATCGCCGGATGAGTATCGTCGGACGCACACGGCGCCGCCGGCGCGGGAGGGAGAACCATGATCACAATCGCAGGCTCGATCAATCTCGATCTGGTCGCCCGCGTCGACCATCTGCCCGCGCCGGGAGAGACCGTCTCCGGTGTCGGCTATGCCGAAGCGCCCGGCGGCAAGGGCGCCAATCAGGCGTTGGCCGCGCGGCGTGCCGGTCATACCGTGCGCATGGTTGGCTGCACCGGCGAGGACGCGAATGCGGGCGCGGCCCTCTCGCTCCTGAACGGCGCAGGCGTTGACCTGGGCGCCGTGCGCCGGCTCGCCGAGGAACCCACCGGCGTTGCCCTCATCCTCGTCGATGCGGCGACCGGCGAAAACCAGATCGCCGTTGTTCCCGGTGCAAACGCTCGGGTGCTTGACGGCGCGGACGGCCCGGCCCTTTCGCCCGGCGAGGCGCTGCTTCTGCAAATGGAAATCCCCGATGCTGCTGTGGCGCGTGCGCTTGATGCGGCCCGTTCCGCCGGTGCCGTCTCCTATCTGAACATCGCGCCGTTTCGTCCCGCGGCGTCCGAACTTGCGCGCCATGCCGATGTGGTGATCGCCAACGAAACCGAATTCGCCGCCCTGACCGGCGCGATCGGGCTCGCCGACGGCAGCATTGATGCGCAGATGACGCGGCTCGCCGCCGATCTCGATGCGGCGATCGTGCTGACGCTGGGAGCCGATGGCGCGGTTGCCGCAACTGCCGACGGGCTGGCGCGGGCAGCCTCGCCAGCGATCGAGCCGGTCGACACGGTGGGCGCCGGCGACACGTTCTGCGGTTATCTGGCCGCCGCACGGGCCGAGGGTCTGGACTGGCCCGAAGCGCTCGATCTGGCCTGCCGCGCCGGCGCGCTCGCCTGCCTGACCGAGGGCGCCCAGCCCTCCATTCCCGAGCGGGCGCAGGTTGACGCCTTCAAAACATGATCCGGTTCAGAGCGTCGCCAGCCGCTCGGTGATCAGGTCGAAGAAACCAGCCGCGTCGATGTCGCCCAGGACATGCGCGTTGGCGGGCTGGCCGGTGACACTCCACCAGTCGATCACCGTCATGCCCAACGTCAAAGGCGAGCCGGTCTCGATCGCCACATGGCAGTCGCGGCCCGTGAACAGGTCCGGCTGGAGAAGGTAGGCGATCACGCACGGATCGTGCAGCGGGCCGCCATCGGTGCCGTACTTGTCCTCGTCGAAGCGCTCGAAAAAGTCGATCAGCTGCGCCGCCGCATCGCACACCGGCGTGTTCCTGGCGCGCATAGCGTCGATCCGGGCCTGTGTCGTCAGGGCCTTGTGCGTGACGTCGAGCGGGGCCATCACGATCGGTACGCCCGAGGTGAAGACGGCATGCGCCGCTTCCGGGTCGACATAGATGTTGAATTCGGCGGTCGGCGTGACATTGCCGCCCTCGAAAAAGCCGCCGCCCATCAGCACGATCTCGCGGATTTTCGGCGCGATGTCGGGCGCCTTGATCAGCGCCAGCGCGATGTTGGTCAGCGGGCCGAGCGGACACAGCGTCACATGGCCGGTCGGATGGGCGCGGATTGTGTCGATGATGAAATCAGGCCCGAACTGGCTTTCGAGCGGCATGGTCGGCTCGGGCAGGTCCGGCCCGTCGAGCCCGGTTTTGCCATGCACATATTCGGCGGTGACCAAAGTGCGCATCAATGGCCGCTCGGCGCCCGCAAAGACGCGCGTTAGCGGCTTTCCGGCCAGCTCGCAGATCTTGCGGGCGTTCTTCTCGGTCAGCGGCAACGGCACATTGCCGGCCACCGCCGTTATGCCCAGAACATCGAGTTCGGGGCTGGCCAGTGCCAACAGAAGCGCGATCGCGTCGTCCTGGCCGGGATCGGTGTCGATGATGATGGCGCGCGTGTCGGTCATGACGGTCCCCCTGATATTCTTGAAAATCGCCCGCCCAAACCTCATAAGAAAGCCGGGCGGATGCCACACGGGTTCGCCGTGCTGCGGGACAAATGCAAGCCAAAACTTGTTCCCGTGGCAATGTCGCTTGCAAAGGACATGAAAGGGCAGGGCCCATGACCAACTTCTCCAGCCCGCTGCTGGTCGGCTTTGAAACGATCGAGAAGTCGCTGGAACGCGTCGCCAAGTCGGGCGACGGCTACCCGCCCTACAACATCGAACGCATCCGGCGCGATGATGGTGCCGCGATCATGCGGATCACGCTGGCCGTTGCAGGTTTTTCCTCCGGTGATCTCGAAATCACCACCGAGGAAAGCCAGCTTGTCATCCGTGGCAGGCGCGCCGACGCCGACGATCCGAACCGCGAGTTCCTGCATCGTGGGATTGCCGCCCGCCAGTTCCAGCGGGCGTTCGTGCTGGCCGATGGCATGCGCGTGATCGGCGCCGACCTCGAAAACGGGCTGTTGCTGATCGATCTGGAGCGCCCCGAGCCCGAGCGGCTGGTCAAGCGGATCGCTATCAACGATCGGGGCTGACCGCGCCGGTTCGCCCGAAAACTTCACCGGAATGTGAGAGGAGGTGACGAGCCGGTTGTTGACCGTGTGGCATGGCACGTGATGTTTTCGCGCACCAAATGCCAACCGGAGACACGCCGCCCGTGACCGATCTGATCCGCGCCACCGCGCTTTCGCTTGCGCTGACCCTTTCCGCTGGATCAGCGATCGCCGATCCCGACCCCGCCGACTGGGGTGCCGTGCTTGAAGAAGCGCGGGGCCAGACCGTCTATTGGAATGCATGGGGTGGTTCGAGCCAGATCAACGCTTACATCGGCTGGGTCGGCGAAGAACTGGAGGAGCGCCACGGCATCCGGCTCGTCCATGTCAAGCTCGAGGACACGGCCAACGCGGTGACGACGGTCGTCGCCGAAAAGGCGGCCGGCCGCAATGAAGGCGGCTCTATCGACCTCATCTGGATCAATGGTGAGAATTTCGCCTCGATGAAGCGGCAGGACCTGCTGTTTGCGCCCGACTGGACAACGAAGCTGCCCAATTGGCGTTACGTCGATGTCGAGAACAAGCCGACCATCACGGTCGATTTCACACTGCCGACGGACGGGCTTGAATCGCCTTGGGGCATGGCCAAGCTGGTCTTCTTCTACGACAGCGCCCGGACCGATGCCGCCGACCTTCCCGACAATGCGGCCGACCTTTTGGCATGGGCAGAAGCCAATCCCGGGCGCTTTTCCTATCCCCAGCCGCCGGACTTCATCGGTTCGAGCTTCCTCAAACAGATCCTGATCGAGACCGTGGCCGACCCGGCGATGCTGCTGGAACCCGTCGACGAAGCCAGCTTCGAGGCGGTCACCCAGCCCATGTTCGACTATCTCGACCAACTGCATCCGCATCTGTGGCGCGGCGCGCGGGCTTTCCCCAAGGATTATCCGTCGATGAGCCAGCTTCTGGCCGACGGCGAACTGGACATCACCTTCGCTTTCAATCCGGCCGAGGCTTCGAGCGCCATCGCCAACCAGCTTCTGCCCGGCACGGTGCGGTCATTCACCTTCTCGGGCGGCACGCTCGCCAACACGCATTTCGTTGCCATTCCCTTCAATGCCAACGCCAAGGCTGGCGCACTGGTCGCCGCCGATTTCCTGATTTCGCCAGAAGCGCAGGCGCGCAAGCAGGATCCGGAAGTCTGGGGCGATCCGACCGTGCTCGCCATGGGCAAGCTGTCGGACGAGGACCGCGCCCGCTTCGAGGCGCTCGATCTGGGCATTGCCACGCTGCGCCCTGAGGAACTCGGTCCGGCGCTCGACGAGCCGCATCCGACATGGATGTCGCGTCTCGAAGAGCGCTGGTCGGCCCGCTACGCCGTCGGCAACTGACCGCCGGCGGCCTGCCGCGCCATGCTCCGCTTCGCGCCGCCGTTGGCCCTGTTCGTCCTGGCGGTGCCGCTGGCATGCGGGCTGATGGGCACGGTGCTGCCCGCTTTCGGCTTTCTGCCGGCGCTCGGTGGACACCATCTGTCGACCGAGCCATTCGCCGAGCTGTTCGGCCAGCCGGGCCTCTGGCGATCAGCCTTGCAGGCGCTGATGATCGGCCTTCTGACCACCGCCATCTCTTTGGCCATGGTCGCCGGCTTCGTCTGCGCCTGGTACGGCACGCGCGCCTTCCGCCTGATCCAGCATCTGGTCTCGCCGCTTCTGGCCGTGCCGCACGCCGCCGCCGCGTTCGGCTTTGCCTTCATGATCGCGCCGTCGGGCTATCTGGCCCGCCTTCTCTCACCCTGGGCGACCGGTTGGGAACGCCCGCCCGACCTTCTGATCGTCAACGATCCGGCCGGCTTTGCGCTGATTGCGGGCCTTGTGATCAAGGAAGTGCCGTTTCTGCTGCTGGTCACGCTCGCCGCCCTGCCGCAGGTTCCCGCGATGCGCTCGCTGCGGCTCAGCCAGTCGCTCGGCTATGGCCGCATGATGGGCTTCATGTTCACCGCATGGCCGGCGCTCTACCGGCAGATCCGCCTCGCCGTCTTCGCGGTCATCGCTTATGCGAGCGCCAATGTGGATGTGGCATTTATCCTCGGGCCGACGACGCCGCAGACACTGCCGGTTCGCCTTGTGGACTGGATGAACGATCCCGAGTTGGCGATGCGCTTCATGGCTTGCGCGGGCGCATGTCTGCAGATCGCCGTGACGGCGACCGCGCTTCTGACTTGGGTGGCGTTGGAACGGGTTGTCGGGCCGGTTGCGGAGAGCATCTGCGAAACCGGGCGCCGGTTTCGCCACGACAGCGTTGCGCGCCTTGCGTCAGGGGGCATGATGGCTGCCTCCGCGCTGCTGGTCTTCGGCGGCCTCGGCGTTCTTGCCCTCTGGTCGGTATCCGGGCTGTGGCAGTTTCCCTCCGCCTTGCCCGATGCTTTGACATGGCGGACCTGGCAGCGCACCGGCCCGGCCCTGACCGGCCCGCTGTCGACGACGATCATCATCGCGCTGGCTGCAACGGCGATTTCGGTCGCCATCGCGCTCGCCTGTCTGCAACGCGAGAACGAAACCGGCCGCACTGGCGGAAACCGGGCCTTGGCGCTGGTCTACCTGCCGCTTTTGGTGCCGCAGATCGGCTTTCTGTTCGGCCTGCAATTGCTGCTGATTGCGGGCGACGCCGACGCCAGTTGGGCGGCGCTCATCCTCGTCCATGTCGTCTTCGTTCTGCCGTACGTCTTCCTGTCGCTGTCCGCGCCATGGCGCGCCTATGACCGGCGCTACGAGGCGATCGCCGCAGCGCTCGGTGCGCCGGCCGGCCGCATCTTCTGGCGCGTCCGGTTGCCCATGCTGCTGCGTGCCGTTCTGGTGGCGGCGGCGGTCGGCTTTGCCGTCTCGGTTGGCCAGTACCTGCCGACACTTCTGGTCGGCGCTGGCCGGTTTCCGACCATCACGACAGAGGCGGTGGCGCTCGGGTCGGGCGGCGACCGGCGCGTCATCGGCGTCTATGCGTTCCTGCAAATGCTTTTGCCGTTTGTCGGCTTTGCCCTGGCAACGCTCGTGCCGGCCTTGCTTTTCCGCAATCGCCGCGCGATCAGGGGCCTGTAATCAGGGCGCCCATGACCGATCCATCCGCAACGCATGAAACGGGCCTCCGGCTCGACAACGTCGCGATAGCGCTGGGCGCCCGCACGCTCGTCAGCGTCGATCACGATATCGCGCCCGGTGACGTGCTGACGGTGATGGGCCCCTCTGGGTCCGGCAAGTCGACGCTTCTGGCCTTCATCGGCGGGTTTCTCGATCCGGCCTTTTCTGCCCGTGGCCGCGTTCATTGCAACGGGACCGACATCACCGAAGCGCCGCCACAGGCGAGGCGTGCCGGCCTTTTGTTCCAGGACCCGCTTTTGTTTCCGCACATGTCCGTCGGCGGAAATCTGGTGTTTGCCGTGCCGCCTTCGGTCGCGGGCCGAAACGCGCGGCGGCAGCACGCCGACAACGCGCTTTGCGATGTTGGCCTCGATGGCTTCTTCGATCGTGATCCGGACACGCTGTCAGGCGGCCAGAAAGCGCGCGTCGCGCTGGCGCGGGTGCTTGTCTCCGATCCGTCCTTCATGCTGCTGGACGAGCCGTTTTCCAAGCTTGATGCCGGCCTGCGCGACCAGATCCGGCGCCTTGTCTTCGAGCGGGCCAAGGCCCGCCGCCTGCCGGTGCTGCTTGTCACCCACGATGCCGCCGATGCGGAGGCCGCGCACGGCGCGCTCGTCGAGCTCGACATCGGCACATCGGACGGCGCCGGGCCATGATCGACTTTGCCGCAACCGGCCTGCCGGCCGCCGCGGTTCTCGGCGATTTAAAAACGGCTCTTGCAGACGGCCAGAACGCCGTTCTGGTTGCGCCGCCGGGCGCCGGCAAGACCACGCTGGTTCCGCTGGCTTTGCTCGGCGAGGCCTGGGTGGGCGGCGGCAAGATCGTCATGCTCGAGCCGCGCCGTCTGGCCGCCCGCGCCGCGGCTCGGCGCATGGCAGCGCTGCTTGGTGAACGGGTCGGTGACACGGTCGGCTACCGCATGCGGCTCGACAGCAAGATCGGACCCAAGACCCGGATCGAGATCGTCACCGAAGGCGTGTTCGCGCGCATGATCCTCGATGATCCGGAGCTGTCCGGCACTGCCGCCGTCATTTTCGACGAGTTTCACGAACGCTCGCTGGACGCTGACTTTTCCTTGGCCCTTGCGCTCGATGTCCGGTCGGCATTGCGCGAAGATCTGCGCTTGGTCGTCATGTCGGCGACGCTCGATGGCGGACGCGTGGCGCAGCTTTTGGACGGTGCGCCGGTCATCGAAAGTGCCGGCCGCACCTTCCCGGTCGATATCCGCCATCGGCCTCGAAAGCCGGACCAGCGGATCGAGGATGCGGTGGCCGGCGCCGTCCGGGCGGCATTGCGCGAGGAAGAGGGGAGCATTCTGGCCTTCCTGCCCGGTCAGGCGGAAATTCGCCGTACCGCCGAGCGACTGGAGCCGCATCTGCCGGCCGATGCCTATCTGGCCCCTCTGTTCGGTGCGATGGACATTGCCGACCAGGATCGCGCGATCCTGCCTGCCGAAACCGGCCGGAGGAAGATCGTGCTGGCAACTTCGATCGCGGAGAGTTCGGTAACGATCGACGGCGTCCGCGTCGTGATCGATTCGGGCCTTTCCCGCCAGCCCGCTTTCGAGCCGGGACAGGCGATCACCCGGCTTGAGACCGTGCGCGTGAGCCGGGCGTCAGCCGCCCAGCGCGCCGGCCGTGCCGGGCGCACGCAGCCCGGTGTCGCGATCCGGCTTTGGCACGAAGGCCAGACGGCAGCGCTTGTCCCGTTCGATCCGCCGGAGATCAGCCGGACGGACCTCACACGGCTCTTGCTCGATTGTCTGGCTTGGGGCGTAGCCGATCCGCGGTCGCTGCGCTTTCTCGATCGGCCGCCCGAGGCCGCCTTGTCGGAAGGGCGGTCGCGGCTGAAAGGGCTCGGCGCGATCGACGGGCCGGGGCACCTGACAGCGAAGGGGAAAAAGTTGCGCGCCATCGCACTGCCGGTCCCTTTGGCCGCGATGGTGGCAGCCGCCGAAGACAAGGGCGATGCCGTGCAGCGCGCGCGCCTGGCCGTTTTGATCACCGAACGGGGGCTGGGTGGTACGTCGGCCGATCTCGACCGGCGCCTTCAGGCCTTTGACAACGACGGATCGCACCGGGCCCGCCAGGCTCGGCAACTGGCGGATCGCATCGCCGCCGACATCGGTGCGCCATCCGGTCAAGGGCAGGGCGAGAGCGTTGGCGTCATGCTGCTCGATGCGTTTCCCAACCGGGTTGCCAAGGCGCGGCCCGGCCAGCCAGGCCGGTTCGTTACGGCTGGTGGACGTGGCGTTACGGTCGACGAGACCGACCCGCTGGCCCGCGAGCCCTTCATCGTTGCTGCCGATGCGACCGGCGCGGCGGCGCATACGCGGCTTCTGGCGGGCGCGGCCATATCGCTTGCCGACATTGAAGAAAGGCTGGAAAACGGGATCACCGATCGGACGGAGATGGTCTTCGATGTCGGGTCGGGCCGGTTGTCCGCCCGGCAGGTCCGGCGTTTGGGCGCGATCACCCTTTCTGCGGCACCACGCCCGGTCAGGGCCGGCGAAGCGGCGACGAATGCGCTCATCGACGCGGTCCGCGCCCATGGGCTGTCGCTTCTGCCCTGGACCGACAAGGCCCGTTCCGTGCGGAACCGGCTGGCTTGGCTGCACGTGCGTGCCGGCGATCCTTGGCCCGATATGGGCGATGACGCACTCATCGCAACGCTTGATTACTGGCTGGCTCCCTTTCTTGCCGGGCGCACGGACTTCGCCGGGGTCCCGCTCGTCGATGCGCTTTTGATGCGTGCCGGTTCCGTCCGCGCCGGGGACCTTGAGCGGCTGGCGCCGTCCCAATTCACCGCGCCCACGGGCACGCGCATCGCCTTGCATTATCCGCCAGACGGCGCTGCGCCGGAGCTGGCGATCCGTGTCCAGGAGCTTTACGGGCTGACGCGTCATCCCGCGCTTCTGGACGGGACGGTTCCGCTGGTCGTCGAACTCCTGTCGCCGGCGGAGCGGCCGATCCAGCGCACTGTCGATCTTCCCGCATTCTGGGCCGGCAGTTGGGGCGATGTCCGCGCCGAGATGCGCGGTCGCTATCCCAAACATGTCTGGCCGGACGATCCGGCCAGCGCTTTGCCGACCCGCCGGGCGAAACCGCGCAAGCCGTGATTGTGTCCGAAAAGCGTCGGATTTTCTGGCAATTTGGGGTGCTCGGCGCCATATAAGCGGCCATGGATCAACAGGTCGACAAAAGCCCCGTGATGCATGGCGAGCGCTTCGAGCGCCGGCGCCTGCGCATGTCGACACTGACCAACACGCGCTGGATCGCGGTGCTGGGGCAGAGCATTGCGGTCACGGTTGTTGCCGCCTGGCTTGGTTTTCCTTTCCCCGTCGCCGCCTGTTTCGTGCTGATCGCCGTCTCGGCGGCGCTCAACCTTGTCCTGACCTGGGTCTTTCCGGCCAACACGCGCTTGGGCCCGGCCCATGTCTTCGCCGTTCTGTCGTTCGACATCGGCCAGCTCGCCGCGCTATTGTTCCTGACCGGCGGGCTCGAGAACCCCTTCTCGGTGCTGCTGATCGTGCCGGTGATCATTTCGGCGGCGACGCTGCCGGCGCGCTACACCGCAGCACTGGGACTGTTCGTCGTCGTGTCGGCCAGCATTCTGGTGTTTTCGCATCTGCCGCTGCCTTGGTACACCGAGGTTCCGCTCGACATTCCGTTCATCTTCGTCGCCGGCATGTGGGCGGCAGTCCTGTCGTCGGTCGCCTTCACCGCATTTTACGTCTACCGCGTCGCCGACGAGGCTCGCAGCCTTGCCGATGCGCTCTCGGCCACCGAGCTGGTGCTGCAGCGCGAGCATCATCTGTCGGCGCTCGACGGGCTGGCCGCCGCCGCCGCCCATGAACTGGGCACGCCGCTGGCGACCATCTCGCTTGTCTCCAAGGAAATGGACCGCGCCACCGCCGAGGACGACCCGCTGAAGGAAGATGTCCGGCTCTTGCGCGCGCAGGCAGACCGCTGTCGCGAGATCCTGTCGCGCCTGTCGACACTGAACACGTCCGAGGACATGATCTCGCGCATGTCGATCCGAGAATTGATCGAGGAGGTCGCCGCCCCGCATCGTGAGTTCGGCGTGCGGATCCTCACCGGCCATGACGGCGAGGATTCAACCGAGCCGGTCATGCGGCGTAATCCGGCCATTCTCTACGGATTGGGCAATCTGGTCGAAAACGCCGTCGATTTCGCGCGCCAGACGGTACGCATCGATCTGCATTGGTCCGACCGCCAGGTGCGCATCGACATTGTCGATGATGGCCCCGGATACCAGGTCGACCAGCTTGAGAAGCTCGGAGAGCCGGATCTGGGCGCGACCCGTCGCGTTCTGCGCAGCCGAAAGGGCGCCCCCGGCTTGGGTCTTGGCATTTTCATCGCCAAGACCCTGCTCGAACGCAACGGAGCGACGCTTCGCTTCGCCAACAGCCGTCGGCGCGATTCGGGCGCCGCCGTGACGATCAGTTGGCCGCGCTCATCCATTGAGGCAGCGGCCGTGTAGAAGACGTAGAAAGGTGAAACCATGCTGACACAGGAAAACGCTGACGCAGATGCGGGGCCGGGACCGGGTCCCGATGCCAGCCTGCTGCTTGTCGATGACGATGCTCCGTTCGTGCGCCGGCTTGGCCGCGCGATGGAAAGCCGCGGGTTTGCCGTGGAAATGGCCGAATCGGTTGCCGAAGGGCTTGCCCGGGTCGAAGCCGCCCCGCCGGCCTATGCGGTGGTCGACATGCGGCTCGAGGATGGCAACGGGCTGGAGGTGATCAAGGCGCTGCACGCCAAGCGGCCAGAGGCCCGCGCTGTCGTCCTGACCGGCTATGGCAACATCGCGACCGCCGTCAACGCGGTCAAACTGGGCGCGATCGACTATCTGGCCAAGCCCGCCGATGCCGACGACGTCTACAATGCGCTGACCGTGGCGCCGGACGGCACGCCGCCGCCGCCGGAAAACCCGATGTCGGCCGACAGGGTGCGCTGGGAGCACATCCAGCGCGTCTATGAAATGTGCGACCGCAACGTGTCGGAGACCGCGCGCCGGCTCAACATGCACCGCCGCACCCTGCAGCGCATCCTGGCCAAGCGCGCGCCGCGCTGATCACCGCCCGCCGGCCGACCATTCGGCCGCCAGCAGCCGCTCGGCGGCGAACCGCGCGAACCGCAGCGTCACCGCCTTGCGCCGCGCCGGCGTCAGCCGGTGTTCCGGCGCCTCGGCCACAATGGCCGCGCCATGGGCGTCGGCGCGGATGAATCCGCAATCGTCGGGAAAAAGATGCTGCGGCACGTCGGGCAGCGTCGCAAAAAACAGCCGGTCGCAATAGTCGCGATAGCCGGGCCATTTGGTATCCGCCATCATGTCCTCGGGCGAGGATTTGATTTCGATGATGACGATATTGCCGTCGGCGCCCAAAGCGACCAGATCGGCGCGCCGGCCGCTGGCCAGCGTCATTTCGGGAACGGTCGCAAACCCCATATCCTGCAGCATGATCTGAACGCCCCGCCGCACGCTCAGAGCGCGCGCCGACTGGCGGCCATCGGCCAGCGGATTGATTGATACAGCGGAAACGATCGGCATACGGCTTCGTCGCGGCGCATAATGACGCTGCGTCAACTGTGGTGCGTCGGTGACACTGTGTGCCAAAGCGCACAGACCTGCAAGATTACGGGGGTCCATCCTTGCACGCAGTTCAAAGCTTCATGTAACGTTGGATTAACCATGTGGGGCGAAAAAGCCTGGGGCTGTTGGGTTTGAGGGATATCATGCAAAGACGCGCTTTTCTGGGTGGCTTTGCCGCCATTGCGGCAACCGGGCTTGCCGGCTGTTCGACCACCAATTCGAGCTATTTCGCAAGTGCCTATGCGGGCATGCCGGACGGTGAGTACACGCTGCCGAAGATCCCGGTGTCGAAAGTGCCCGAGGAATTCCGCCGCCAGGTGGTCGATTACGAGACCCGGCACAGGCCCGGCTCGATCATTGTCGACACGCCAAACCGGCATCTCTACCTCGTCCAGGAAGACGGCAAGGCCATGCGCTATGGCATCGGTGTGGGCCGCGACGGGTTCCGATGGTCGGGCACGGCCAAGGTGGGCTGGAAACGCCGCTGGCCGACATGGACGCCGCCTGCGGCCATGATCCGGCGTCAGCCGGAGCTTGCCAAATATCGCGGCGGCATGGAGCCCGGCCTGACCAATCCGCTGGGCGCACGCGCGCTTTACCTGACACGCGGCGGCCGCGACACCGGTTATCGTCTGCACGGCACGCCGGAATGGTGGTCGATCGGCAATGCGGTCTCTTCGGGCTGCATCCGCCTGATGAACCAGGACATTGTCGACCTCTACAATCGGGTCGAGCCGGGCGCCAAGGTCGTCGTCCTTCAGGGCTGACGCCGGGCACGAGAAACCTCGCACCAAAAAAGGCCGGGCCATCGCCCGGCCTTTTTTGGATTGACGGTCGACCTGTCTCGGCCGGTCAGACCGCTTCGACCTGCTCGACTTCGGGAATGAAGTGCCGCAGCAGGTTCTGGATGCCATGCTTGAGTGTGGCCGTCGAAGACGGACATCCGGCGCAGGCGCCCTTCATGTGGAGGAAGACGACGCCATCGCGAAAGCCGCGGAAGGTGATGTCACCGCCATCCTGGGCCACAGCGGGCCGCACGCGTGTCTCGATCAGTTCCTTGATCGTCGCCACGATGCTCTCGTCGCCGGCCTCGAAGAACTCTTCCTCGTCGCCAAAGTCCGCCGCACCGTTCTGTTCGGCCATCACGGGCGCGCCGGCCATGAAATGCTCCATGATCGCTGCCAGCACGGGAGGTTTCATGTGCATCCAGTCCTGCGCATCGTCCTTGGTGACGGTGACGAAATCATAACCGAAGAAGACCCCGGTAACTCCGTCGACATCGAAAAGCCGTCCGGCGAGCGGCGACTTGGCGCCAGCGTCGCCGGCATCGCGGAAATCGGCGGTTCCCATCTCCATGACCACTTGGCCGGGCAGGAACTTCAGCGTGGCCGGGTTCGGCGTCGTTTCAGTCTGGATGAACATGGCATCACCTCAATTTGGAATAATTCCAAAATAGAGCGAATCACTCACCCTATCAAGCGGTGGCAGGCCGGTAGGGGACCGGCACGCCTCTCCCAGACATATGCGTTGGTCACGACAGGCTTTCAATATCCTCGTCGGTCAGATTGGCGGGCACCACGGTGACCGGGATCGGAAAGGCCGCGTCGCGCCCTGCGATCGACGAGACCAGCGGCCCCGGGCCTTCCTTCGCCGCACTCGCCGCAAGCACGAGGATGGCAATGTCCTGATCTTCCTCGATCAGACCGTGGATGGGTTCGACGCCGACGCCCTCCCGAATCACGGTCTCGGGCTCGATACCGCACTGCTCGCGCGCCAGCGTTGCGAATTTCGACATCACCTGTTCGGCGCGCTCTATCGCCTCTTCGCGCATCACCTGCTCGACGCCCAGCCAGTGCTGGAAGTCGCCGGGCGCGATAACGAACAAAAGGATCAGTCCGCCATGGGTGTTCGCCGCGCGGCGGGCGGCGTAGAACACGGCGCGTTCGCATTCCGGTGTTTCGTCGACGACCGCGAGAAGCTTGCGGCGATGACCGGCTTCGCCGGAAAGGCGTCTGGTGACCATGCGGCAATCTTTTGCACGGCCCGCGCCGGCCCGCAAGCGGCGAGAGGGTCAGGCGCCCAGGCCGACGATTCGCCGCACATCGGCCATCACCGGCGCCGCAATCGCTGATGCCCGTTCTGCGCCGTCGGCCAGAATGCCGTCAATATGACCCGGATCGGCGACCAGCCGCCGCATCTCGCCGGCGACCGGGCTCAGGACCTCGACGGCCAGATCGGCAAGCGCGGGCTTGAACTCGGAAAACGCCTTGCCGCCAAATTCGGCCAGCACCGCGTCGCTGCTCGTGTCCGCCAGGGCCGCATAGATCCCCACCAGATTGGCCGCTTCCGGCCTTTCTGCGAGCCCCGCTGCTTCACTCGGCAGTGGCTCGGGGTCGGTCTTGGCCTTGCGGATCTTGCGGGCGATGTCGTCGGCCGTGTCGGTCAGGTTGATCCGCGACAGGTCGGAGGGATCGGACTTCGACATCTTCTTGGTGCCGTCGCGCAGGCTCATGATCCGTGTTGCCGGTCCCTCGATCACCGGTTCGGTGAGCGGGAAATAGCCCGACACGGTCTCACGGCCGATCTGCATCGCGACGCCGAGACCCAGTTCGGCGATGCGGTCGGAATAGTCATTGTTGAACTTCTGCGCGATGTCGCGCGTCAGCTCCAGATGCTGCTTCTGGTCGTCGCCGACCGGCACATGGGTTGCCCGGTAGATCAGAATGTCGGCCGCCATCAGCGCCGGATAGGCGAAAAGGCCCACCGACGCGTTCTCACGGTCCTTGCCGGCCTTCTCCTTGAACTGCGTCATCCGGTTGAGCCAGCCCATGCGCGCCACGCAGTTGAAGACCCAGGCCAGCTCGGCGTGTTCGTGCACGCGGCTCTGGTTGAAGACGATGTGCTTGCTCGGATCGATGCCGGCGGCAAGAAAGGCCGCGGCGACCGACCGCGTCGCATTGATCAGCTCCGCCGGGTCCTGCGGCATGGTGATCGCATGCATGTCGACCACGCAATAGATGCACTCGTGCCGCTCCTGCATCGCGACGAACTTGCGGATCGCGCCCAGATAATTGCCGAGCGTCAGATGGCCGGTCGGCTGTACGCCGGAAAAGACGCGCTCGTGAAAAGTGTTGGTCATGGGACGGTCCGTTTGGGATGCGCCGGACTTATGCAATGGCCGTTGCCGCCGTGCAAGGCCCGGCGTGGGACGGCGGGTCGCTCAGGCACCGCGCCGGACGAGCATCGCCTTGAGCGCACCGAGCCGTGCCGCACCGGTCAGATGTGCCAGGCCGAAGAAGCTGACGACACCGGCGCCGACGACAATGGCGAGCGAGGCGGCACGCAGGATGAGCGGCCCACCCGACGCCAGTTGCGGGGCAAGCACCTGCGCCGCCGCCCACACGCAGATGCCCATCAGCACCGCGCTGACCGCGATCAGTGCCAGAAGGCGCATCATCGGTCCGTCAATCGTCCACAGGCCGCGCCGGTTCAAGAGCCAATAAAGAGCAATTGCATTGATCCAGCCGGCAAGACTTGTCGCGATCGCGATGCCCACATGACCGAGAAAGGGAAACAGCGTCAGGCTGGCCGCCACATTCACCACCATCGCCGCAATCCCGACCTGCATCGGCGTCTTGGTGTCCTCGCGCGCGAAGAAACCGGGCGAAAACACCTTGACCAGCACGAATGCCGGAAGGCCGATGGCGAACGCCTGCAGCGCCAGCGCGGTGCCGCGCGCGCTTTGCGCATCAAAGGCCAGCCGTTCGAACAGGACCGAGACGAGTTGGTGCGGAATCACCGCCAGCGCCACCGCGGCGGGCAGGGTCAGCATCATCGAGAACTGCAGCGCCCGGGCTTCGACCGCCTTAGCCGCGCCCATGTCGCCAGCCTTCAGCTTGCGCGACAGTTCCGGCAGCAGCACGACCCCGATGGCGATGCCGACGACGCCGAGCGGCAACTGGTAGAGCCGGTCGGCATAATAGAGCATGCTGGCCGCGCCCGCCTGCATCGAGGCGATGATCGTGCCCACGACGATGTTGATCTGCGTCACGCCGCCGGCGATGACGCCGGGAATGCCCAGCGTGACCAGCCGTTTCATACGATCGTTCCAGCGCGGGCGCACGAAACCGAGCGCGAACCCCTCGCGCCTGAGCGCGAAGACGACCATGGCCAGTTGCGCAACGCCGCCCGCGACCACGCCCGCCGACAGCCAAAGTCCGGCATTGCGCGTGCCGGCAAGGCCGGTGGAAACGATGTAGCTGAGCACCGTGATCAAGACGACATTGAGAAGTACCGGCGCGAACGCGGCGGCGGCGAACCGGCCAAGCCCGTTCAGAACGCCCGATATCAGCGCCAGCAGCGAGACGAGCAGGAGGTAGGGAAAGGTGATCCGGGTCAGCTCCACCGTCAGCTCGAACTTTTCGGGATCGGCCGAAAAGCCCGGTGCCAGCCCGTACATCAGGATGGGCATTGCGATCATCGCCACCGCGATCACGACCGCCAGGACTGTGATCAGGCCGGCCATCGCTTCCTGTGCGAACCTTCGCGCCTCTTCACGGCCTTCGCCCTCCAGCCGTCGCGAGAAAAGCGGGACGAAGGCGGAGTTGAATGCGCCTTCGGCGAAGATCCGGCGAAACAGGTTGGGGAAGCGGAAGGCGACGACGAACGCGTCGGCCACCGGGCCGGTGCCGAGGGCGGCCGCCATCAATATGTCGCGCACGAAGCCCAGCACGCGGCTGGTCATGGTCGCGCCGCCCACCGTGGCGAAATTGCGCAAGAGGCTCATTGTCTATTCGGCCGCGACGGGGGCCTTGCCCGCCTGCTTCTTGCCGGCGCCACGCTGGTCGTTCTTGAGCACCGAAAGCAGGGCCTTGCGGATGCGGCCCTGCCGCGCCGTGTCCTTGATCTTCTGGCCGACCAGATCGGTCACGTAGAAACTGTCAATGACCTTCTCGCCGAAGGTCGTGATATGCGCCGAGCGGATGTCGAGCTTGAGATCGGAGATCGCGCCGGTCAGCTGCGACAGGAGTGCCGGCCGGTCCAATCCCTCCACCTCGATCACGGTAAACCGGTTCGACAGCGTGTTGTTGATCTTCACCTTGGGCTCGACATGGAAGGCGTTCAGCGCCTTGCGGCGGCGCTTGTGTGCCTGCACGTCCGGCAGGCTCACCTTGCCGCGCAGCACGTCCTCGATCAGAGCGCCAATCCGGCGCCCGCGCCGCAGCTCGTCTTCATCCTCGACGAATTCGCGTTCGATCTGGATGACATCCAGCGCACGCCCGTCCGACGTTGTGAAGATGTGAGCCCCGTCGATCGAAGCGTCGGCGCTCGAACAGGCGGCGGCGATGATCGACAAAAGGCGCGGGTGATCCTGTGCCAGCACCGTGATTTCTGTCATCGCCTGGAACGAATTTGTGCGCACCTCGGTCGCCAGCGCCTTGCCCTCGGCATTGGCCGCGCGGATGAACTCTGCGTGGCGCACCTGGTCTTCCAGATCGACCGTCAGAAGGTAATTGTCGTAATGCAGGCCCAGAACCGCCTGGCGGTCGGCCTCCGGCCAGTCGGCGAGCCGTTCCTCGAGCGCTTCGCGGCGGCCGGCGGCACGGCTCTTGCGGCTGGTCTCCGAGAAGCCGCCCGTCAACGCCAGCTCGGCCTCGGCATAGAGCGTGCGCAGCAACTGGCCCTTCCAGCCATTCCAGACACCCGGGCCGACGCCGCGAATGTCGCACACCGTCAAGACCAGCAGCAGCTTGAGCCGCTCGACCGTCTGCACCCGCGCGACAAAGTCCTCGATCGTCTTGCGATCCGACAGGTCGCGTGCCTGGGCGGTCATCGACATCAGAAGATGATCCTGCACCAGCCAGGCGATCGTCGCCGTGTCCTCGGGCGAAAAGCCGAAGCGCGGGCAAAGCTTTCGCGCCACTTCTGCCCCGGCGGTCGAATGATCCTGCGGGCGGCCCTTGGCGATATCGTGCAGGAACAGCGCCACATAGAGCAGGGAGCGTTCCGTCGTCAGGCCCGGCATGAGCGTTGCGGCAAGCGGATGGTCTTCCTTCAGCGTGCCTTTTTCGATGTCGGCCAGAACGCCGATCGTGCGGATCAGATGCTCATCGACCGTGTAATGATGGTACATGTTGAACTGCATCATCGCGACGATCTTGCCGAAATCGGGGACGAAACGGCCAAGCACGCCCGCCTCGTTCATTCGCCGCAGATTGAGCGCCGGATCGTTCTTCGAGGTCAGGATCTTGATGAAGAGCGCATTGGCGTTGACGTCGGTACGCAAGGCCTTGTCGATCAGCTTCAGCGAGCCGCGCACCAGTTGCAACGCCTGCGGGTGATATTCGAGCCCGAACCGGTCGGCCAGATGGAACATGCGGATCAGGTTCACCGGATCGCGCTCGAAGACCGCGTCGTCGGCCACGTTGATCCGCTGCCGGTCGATCACGAAATCCTTGATGCCGCGCATCTTGCGCGAGCGCCCGGTAAACGGCAGCGCCTGCAAGAGGCCCGACAGCGCTGGTGCGTTCTTGATTTCCTGATCTTCCAGCGCCGCACAGAAGATGCGCGTCAGATCGCCCACATCCTTGGCGATCAGGAAATAGTGCTTCATGAACCGCTCGACATCTTCGAGCCCGGGGTGGGACTGGTAGCCCAGTCGTTCGGCCAACTCCCGCTGCACGTCGAAAGAGATCCGCTCCTCCGCCTTGCCGGTCAGAAAATGCAGATGGCAACGCACCGCCCAGAGGAAGTCCTCGCATTTGACGAAGAGATTGTAGTCCTTGCGCGTGAAGACGCCCAGCTTGACGAGTTCCGCCCGCCGTCGGACGCGGTAGACATATTTGGCGATCCAGAACAGCGTTTGCAGGTCCCTGAGGCCGCCCTTGCCGTCCTTGACGTTCGGTTCGACGACATAACGCGCTTCGCCCATGCGCTGGTGGCGCGCATCGCGTTCGGCGAGCTTCGCCTGGATGAATTGGGCGCCGGTCTTCTGGACGACTTCGGCGTCAAAACGCGCCATTAGCTCATCGAAGAGCTTCTGGTTGCCGATCAGGAAGCGTGCTTCGAGGATCGTTGTGCTGATGGTGATATCGTTCTTCGACAGGCGCACGCAATCATCGATGTTGCGCGTGGCATGGCCGACCTTCAGCCCCATGTCCCAAAGCATGTAGAGAATGTACTCGGCCAGTTGCTCGCCGAGCGGGGTCTGCTTGTAGGGCAGGACGAAAAGGAGGTCGATGTCCGAACCCGGCGCCAGCGTGCCGCGGCCATAGCCGCCGACTGCCGCCAGCGCGATCCGCTCGCCCTGGGACAGCTCCGACACCTTGAACACATGGGCGAGCGCGAAATCATAGGTCGCCCGGATGATCGCGTCCTGCAGGTCCGACAGGCGTTGGGCACAGCCATGGCCCTTGCCATCCTCGAACAGGCGCCGCTCGGCCTCGGCACGGCCGTCCGCCAGCACCTGCTTGAGATGCGCCAGCACTTTGGCGCGCACGCCCGTGTCCGCCCCGTTGCCGCCCGCATCGCGGGCAAACCCTTCCAGCGCCGCACCGATGGTCGCAGCGTCGGGTAGGGCGGTCTTTTCGGCGACGGCCTTGTCCAAACTCAATCCTTCTTCGTTGCGATCGCCTTGAGCGCATAAAGCGCTTCAAGCGCCGCCCGCGGCGTCATCTCGTCCGGCGACAGATCGTCGAGCGCCGCCTCGATAGCCGATCGGACGGCTTTTGGCACGGACTGTTTTGCCGCCGGCGCCGCCGAAAACAGAGGCAGATCGTCGATCAGCGCGGCGGCGCCCTTGTCGCGGTTCTGCTCCTCGAGCCGGTCCAGCACCTGCCGGGCCCTGCTGACGACGGCGTCGGGCAGACCGGCCAGCCGCGCCACCTGCACGCCGTAGGACCGGTCGGCCGCGCCGTGTCCCACTTCATGCAGGAAGACGACCTCGCCCTCCCATTCCTTGACCCGCATTGTGACATTGGCCAGCCGGTCCAGCTTTTCGTGAAGCGCGGTCAGCTCGTGAAAATGTGTCGCAAACAGCGTCCGGCAGCGATTGTGCTCATGCAGATACTCGATCGCCGCCCACGCGATGGAGAGCCCGTCAAAGGTGGCTGTGCCGCGCCCGATCTCGTCGAGGATCACCAGCGCGTTCTCTGCGGCCTGGTTCAGGATTGCCGCCGTCTCGACCATCTCGACCATGAAGGTCGAGCGCCCCCGCGCCAGATCGTCCGACGCGCCGACACGGCTGAACAGCCGGTCGACAATACCGATATGGGCCTGTCCCGCCGGCACGAAGGAGCCGGTCTGTGCCAGGATCGCGATCAGCGCGTTCTGGCGCAAAAAGGTCGACTTGCCGCCCATGTTGGGCCCGGTCAGGAGCCAAAGCGCGCCATGGTCGGCGCCCTCTTTGGGCGACAGGTCGCAATCATTGGCAACGAACGGATCGGCGGCCTGCCGGCGCAGGGCCTGCTCGACCACCGGATGACGCCCGCCGACGATGCGGAAAGTGCGGCTGTCGTCGACCACCGGACGGCAGTAGGCCTCCGAGGCGGCAAGATCGGCAAGCGCCACGGACACGTCGATCACCGCCAGCGCATGCGCAGCGTCGCGGATCGCATCGGCATGAACAACGCTAAGCGCGCGCAACTGCTCGAAGACGCCCAGTTCGATCTCCAGCGCCCGCCCGGCGGCGTTGGCGATGCGGCTTTCGAGATCGGCCAGTTCGGTGGTGGTGAAGCGCATCGCGTTCGCCATTGTCTGGCGATGGATGAAGCGTGCCTTGGCCTCGTCAGTCGCGTTGAGCGCGCTCGCATTGAGCGCGGTCACCTCGATGAAATAGCCCAGCACGTTGTTGTGCTTGATCTTCAGCGACTTGACGCCGGTCTCGGTGGCATAGTCCGCCTGCAAGGAGGCAATGACGCGGCGCGACTGGTCGCGCAACGACCGCATTTCATCGAGTTCGCGATGGTGGCCGGCACGCACGAACCCGCCATCGCGCGCCAGAAGTGGCATGTCGTCATCGAGTGCGGCCTCGAGCGCGTCGGCGACCTGGGCGGGCGCGGTACCGAGCATGGCGTGTGCCTGTGCCAGTTCGGCGGCGAGTTCGGCTGAGGACAGCGCATCATGCACCGAGGCCGCAACCGCCAGACCATCGCGAATGGCGGCAAGATCGCGCGGTCCGCCGCGGTTCAGCGACAGGCGCGACAGGGCGCGCGCCATGTCCGGCAAAGCCTTGAGCTGAGCGCGCAGCATTCCTGCCAACATGTCGTCGGCCATGAACTGGCCCACCGAGTCGAGCCGCCCGGCGATCGCTGCGGCATCGGTCAGCGGCGCGCGCAGCCGGGCTGCCAGAAGCCTTGCACCAGGGCCGGTCACCGTCCGGTCGATCGCTTTCAGGAGGCTGCCATCGCGCTGGCCTGAAAGGGTGCGCTCAAGTTCGAGATTGGCGCGCGTTGCCGGGTCGATGAACAGGGTCCGCGCGCCGGTCTCGCGCCGCGGCCTTTGCAGCGCAGGCCTTTCGGACACTTGCGTCTTTTCGACATAGGCCAGCGCACCCGATGCGGCCGCCAGTTCGGCGCGCGAGAAGTCGCCGAACCCGTCCAGCGTCGTCACGCCGAAATAGCGCGCGAGCCGGTCCCCCGCCGTGGCGCTGTCGAAAAGAGCGGCGGGATGGGCGCTCACGGCGCGGCCGAACTGGTCGAAAACGGATCTCAGCTCCGGGTCGCTGAACAAGGTATCCGGCACGATGATCTCGCGCGGTGCGATCCGTGTGAGATCGGGCAGGAGCCGCTGCGGCGCGGTGTCGCCCAGCCGGAACTCACCGGTCGAAATGTCGATGAAGGCATAGGCCATCTGGTCCGAGGCGCGGATGCGCGCAAGTGCCAGAAGATAGGCGTTCTCGCCCGGCTCCAGAAGTTTGTCCTCGGTGATGGTCGCCGGCGTGACAAGGCGGGTCACATCGCGCCGGACGACCGATTTCGAGCCGCGCTTTTTGGCTTCGGAGGGATCTTCGAGCTGCTCACACACCGCCACGCGATGGCCCAGGGCGATCAGCTTTTGCAGATAGTCGTCCGCGGCATGGACCGGAACGCCGCACATCGGGATGTCCTGACCCAGATGCTTGCCGCGCTTGGTCAGCGTGATGCCCAGCGCCCGGGAGGCGACCTCCGCATCATCAAAGAACAGTTCGTAGAAGTCGCCCATCCGGTAGAACAAGAGCAGGCCCGGATTGGCCGACTTGATCTCGAGGAACTGCGCCATCATTGGCGTCGGCGCGCCGGTCGCGCCGCCGCCCGCCCCTTCGTCGGCTTCCCGATGCTGTGCCGCCCTGCCGTCCATTGCCAAGGACCCGTTTCGTTCCGCCCGAGCTTATGCGCGTTTACACGGCGCCGCGACAGGGATTAGAAAGCCTTTTCCCCGACTAGTGTCCACTTTGGGCATCCGGAAAAGCGTGCAAGGGACGACTTCCATGAACAAACCTCACCGTCCCGCCGCGTCATCTGCCGACAAGCGTCCTGCCGTCAGCGAAAGCGAAGCACTCGACTTTCACGCGCGCGGCCGGCCGGGCAAGCTCGAGGTGACGCCGACCAAGCCGATGGCGACCCAGCGCGACTTGTCGCTGGCCTATTCGCCGGGCGTCGCCGTGCCCGTCAAGGCGATCGCCGAACGACCCGAGGCCGCTTTCGACTACACCGCGCGCGGAAACATGGTGGCCGTCATCTCCAACGGAACGGCCATCCTTGGGCTTGGCAATCTGGGCGCGCTCGCGTCCAAACCGGTGATGGAAGGCAAGTCGGTCCTGTTCAAGCGCTTTGCCGATGTCGACTCGATCGATCTCGAGGTCGACACCGAGGACATGGACGAGTTCGTCAATTGCGTGCGCCTGCTTGGCCCGTCCTTTGGCGGCATCAATCTCGAGGACATTCGCGCGCCCGACTGTTTCATGATCGAGGACCGGCTGCGCGAAGCGCTCGATATCCCGGTCTTTCACGACGATCAGCACGGCACGGCGATCATCGCCGCCGCCGGCCTGATCAACGCGCTGCACCTGACCGGCCGCGACCTGCGCGACGTCAAGATCGTCTGCAACGGCGCCGGCGCGGCGGCCATCGCCTGCATCGAACTGGTCAAGGCAATGGGGGTGCCGCACGAAAATGTCATCCTGTGCGACACCAAGGGCGTCATCCATCAGGGCCGCGGCACCGGCATGAACCAGTGGAAGTCGGCCCACGCGATCGCCACCGACCGGCGGTCCCTCGCCGACGCGATGGAGGGGGCCGATGTCTTCTTCGGCCTGTCGGTCAAGGGTGCGTTGACCGCCGACATGGTGCGGTCGATGGCCGACAATCCGATCATCTTCGCCATGGCCAATCCGGATCCGGAGATCACGCCCGAAGAGGTCGCCGACATCCGGGACGATGCGATCATCGCGACCGGCCGGTCGGATTATCCCAACCAGGTCAACAACGTGCTGGGCTTTCCCTACATCTTCCGCGGCGCGCTCGACGTCCAGGCGACGACGATCAACGATGCGATGAAAGCCGCCGCCGCGAACGCCATCGCCGAACTTGCCCGCGAGGACGTGCCGGACGATGTGGCGATCGCCTATGGCGGGACGCGTCCCCGGTTCGGGCCGGGCTACATCATTCCGGTCCCGTTCGATCCGCGCCTGATCTCGGCGATCCCGGTCGCGGTCGCCCGTGCCGCGATGGAATCGGGTGTCGCACGCCGGCAGATCGCCGACTTCGACGCCTATGCGGTGGAATTGTCGGCGCGTCGCGACCCGATCGCCGCCACGCTCCAGCGCATATTCGACCGCGTCCGCCGCAGTCCCAAGCGCATGTTCTTCACCGAGGCGGAGGAAGAGCAGGTGGTCCGAGCCGCCGTCGCCTATGTCAACCAGGGGCTCGGCACGGCGATCCTTTTGGGACGCGAAAACCTGATCGCGGAAGCGGCGCGTAATGCCGGCGTTGATCTGGAACGCGACGACATCGAGATCGTCAATGCGCGTCTTTCGAACCGTGCCGCCGCCTATGCGGACCATCTCTATGAGCGGCTGCAGCGCGACGGCTATCTGTTCCGCGACTGTCTGCGCATGGTCAACAATGACCGCAACATCTTCGCCGCCATCGCCGTGGCACTCGGCGATGCCGACGGCATGGTCACCGGCGTCACCCGCAACTATGCAACCGCGCTCAGCGATGTCCGCCGCGTCATCGATGTGCGCCCGGGCCACCGCGTTGTCGGCGTCTCGCTGGCCCTTTGTCGCGGGCGCACGGTTCTGGTTGCCGACACGGCGGTGCACGACATGCCCACTGCCGAGGAACTGGCCGACATCGCCGAGGAGGCGGCCGGCATGGCGCGGCGGCTCGGCTATGAGCCGCGTGTGGCGATGCTCGCCTATTCAACCTTCGGTCAGCCGCAGAGCGAGCGCTCCAATTCGGTGCGCGATGCCGTACGCATTCTCGACAAGCGCCGGGTCGATTTCGAGTATGACGGCGAGATGGCCGCAGACGTGGCGCTCAACGCCGAACTGATGGCGCAATATCCGTTCTGCCGCCTGTCGGCGCCCGCCAATGTCCTGGTCATGCCGGCGTTCCACTCGGCGTCCATCGCGACCAAGATGCTTCAGGAACTGGGCGGATCAACGGTGATTGGCCCGCTTCTCGTCGGGCTCAACAAGTCCGTTCAGATCGTCTCGCTGAACGCGCGCGACACCGACATCGTCAACATGGCCGCGATCGCCGCTTACAATGCCGGTGGGTGATCAGGCGGCGAAGCGGTCGGCATCGGCACCGTAGTAGGAAACATAGCGCGCGCTAATCTGCTCGACCGGCAACACGACGAGCACGTCGACCGAGGCGAACGCATGGTCGATGACAGCGCCGTCGCCGAATGTCGCGCCGAGCCGCAGATAACCCTTGATCAGCGGCGGCAGCGCGCGCATTGCCGCCTTCAGGTCGATCGCCTCGGGGGGCATGAAGTCCATGTCGACACGCGCCTCGGGCCGTGCCGACACGTCCCACTCGCCGGTCGCACGCGCATGATGGTTGAGGAACGCCAGTGCCATGGCATGTTGCGCCGGCACGCGGCCGGCAAAGGACGCGCAGCCGAACATCACGTCGATGGCGTTGCGCCGGCAATAGGCCCAGATGCCCTGCCAGAGAAGCTCGATCGTGCGCTTGGAGCGATAGTCCGGCAGAACACAGGATCGGCCCAGTTCCAGAAAGCGCCGGCCGTCATGCCGTTCGAGCAAAGTGCCGATGTCGAACGCGCTGTCCGAATAGAAGGGCCTGCCGGCGAGCTTTTGCTGTGGCAAGAGCCTGTAGGTGCCGATGATCTGGTCTGTCTCCGCGCCCTTGATCGCCGTGTCGAGGACGATCAGATGGTCGCAGAGCGCATCATAGCCGTCCGCATCGATCCCGGTTTCATCGCCCGGCGCCGCGAATTCGGCTGAGAAGACGGCATGGCGCAGCTTTTGCGCCGCACGCACTTCCGCACCGCTGGCGGCAAGCCGTGCGCGCAGCGTGCCGATTTCGCCCAGAAACGCCGCCGATTCGTCGGGCGGGCTGGCTGGCTGGCCTGGCGTTGTGCCTGCAATGGTCATGCTTCGAACTCGAATCCGGTCTTCATCCGACAAGGTGCAACGGCGGATATGGCGACGCAATGACGCCAGTATGACACATTTTCGAGGTGCGTGAATGCCCGTTCAGGCGGCTGCGCTGTCCTGCGCTTCGAACAGGAGGTGCAAATTCTGCGCGGTCAGCGGCTTGCGCACGATCTTCTGTGCACCGACGGCAACCAGAAGGCGCTCCAGTTCCGGATCGTCGTCGGCAGTCAGTGCGATGATCGGCAGGTGCATGTCGCCGCCATGGGCGTCTTCATGGGTCCGGAACAGACGGATCGCCTCGGCGCCGTCGAGCACCGGCATGTGAACGTCCATCAGCACCAGGTCGTAGGCGGCATCCGGCGCGGTCATCCGGTCGAGCGCGGCCTGACCATTGTCGGCAAGCGTGACATCGTGCCCCGCCTTTTCCAGAACGCTGCAAGCCAGAAGCGCGTTCACCGGATTGTCTTCGGCCAGCAGCAGGCGGCGCGGGCGCTGTGCGGTTGGTGTCACCGGGGACGGCGGCGTCGACAGATCGTCGGCGGGCTCGCCCTCAAGCGTGCGCTCAAGAACCCGCAAAAGGCTTGAACCGCGCACCGGGCGGGTCAGGAACGCATGGCCGTCTGCCTTGAACTGCGCGCCGAGCGTGCCGCGCTCTTCGGGCTCGATCAGGACCACCGGTCGACCGCCGCGCGCGACGATCCGGTCGGCGAGGCCGAGCGCCCGTTTCGGATCACGCATCAGCCGGCTGTCGATCAGCACAGTCGCGCCCGGAGCCTCGTGCAAACGGTCGAGCGTGGCTTCCGGCGTGGTGGCATGCTCGACCGAGCCGCCATGACCTGCGATGGCGTCGGCCAGCATGTCCGCCTCGCACCCGGCGCGCATCATCAGGCAGAAATGCTCGCCCGAGAGTGCCTCGATGCGCGGTTCCATCCCCGATTGCGGATTGATTCCAGCCGGGATGCGCACGGTGAACTCCGTTCCCGTGTCCGGAGACGTCTGAAAGTCAATCGTGCCGTCGAGCCGGTCGACCAGCCGCTTGGCGATGGCAAGGCCAAGACCCGCCCCTTCGTGCCGCCGCGCAAGGCTCATATCGGCCTGCTCGAACGGCTCGAAAATCTGTGCCTGCTTCTCGGCCGGTATGCCGGGGCCGCTGTCGCGGACGGTGATGGTCAGATCGTGCGACCGCCCGCCATCGGCGGACGGCGCGTGGCCGATCTCGACCGCGATGCCGCCTTCACCGGTGAACTTGATGGCGTTCGCCACGATGTTGAAAAGGATCTGCCGCAGGCCCTTTGCGTCCGTCCGCATCGATTCCGGAACGCCCGGTGCGACTGAATATCCGAGGTCGAGGCCCTTTTCATGCGCGCGGCCGGCCAGCAGTTCGATTACGCCGCTGGTCAGCGCGCGCATGTCCGTGGCCGAGAAGACCGGCGCATTGGTGTCGGCGCCGCTGCGGCCGAATTCCAGAAGGTCGTTGACCAGCAGCATCAGCGCTTCCGAGGACGATGTGATCGCCTCGACATAATTGCGCTGTTCGGCGGTCAGCGGCGTGTCGGCGAGGAGCTTGCCCATACCGACAATGCCGTTCAGCGGCGTGCGAATCTCATGGCTCACGATGGCCAGAAACTGCGACTTCGATGCGTTCGTTTCATCCATGGCGTTGCCCAGCCGTCCGGTCGCCTGCCCGCCAATGTCGTCCGTGGGCCGGTCAGCGGCGGCCGCAATGGCCGCGCGAATCGTCAGGATAGGCGGTGAAGGTTATCAACTGGTTGCGGCGCCGACCCTTACGGATCGGCGGGCGTCAGCCGGTCATGTCGATGACGACACGGCCCCGCACCTTGCCGTCGAGCAGTGCGGCCGCTGTATCGATGATCGCATCGAACCCGATTGTCGTCGACAGGCTGTCGAGCTTGGCCGTGTCGAGATCGCTGACCAGCCGGCCCCAAGCTTCCTCACGCAACACTTTTGGCGCCATCACCGAGTCGATGCCCAAGAGCGACACGCCGCGCAGGATGAAGGGCGCGACCGTCGCCGGCAGATCCATGCCCTGCGCCAGGCCGCAGGCCGCCACCGCGCCGCTGTGCTGCGTCTGCGCCAGAACGTTTGCGAGCGTTGTCGAGCCGACCGAATCGACGCCGGCAGCCCAACGCTCCTTGCCCAGCGGTCGGCCCGGCTCGGACAGTTCCGCTCGGTCGATGATCTCCGCCGCGCCGAGCGATGTCAGGAACGCCGATTCGCTCGTCCGTCCGGTTGAGGCGATGACGTGATAGCCGAGCTTCGACAGCACCGAGATCGCCACCGTGCCGACACCGCCATTGGCACCGGTGACGATCGCCGGCCCCTTGTCGGGGGTGATGCCGGCCCGTTCAAGCGCCAGGACCGACAGCATTGCCGTGTAGCCCGCCGTGCCGATGGCCATCGCCTGGTGCGGGGTCAGTGCGTCGGGGAGGGCAATCAGCCAGTCGCCATTGACGCGCGCTCGGCCCGCATAGGCGCCGTAATGGGTCTCGCCGACGCCCCAGCCATTGAGGATGACCTTGTCACCTTCTTTCCAGTCCGCATGGCCGGAGGCGACGACCGTTCCTGCGAAGTCGATGCCGGGGATCATCGGCCATCGGCGCACGACCGGCGACTTGCCGGTGATGGCGAGCCCATCCTTGTAGTTGATGGTGGTGGCTTCGACGGCGACGACAACGTCGCCTTCCATGAGATCGTCGACGGTCAGATCGGCGACATCGACAGATTGCACTTTGTTGTCGTCGCGCGACACCATGATCGCCTTGAATGTCTGGGCCATTGGCCTCTCCCCTCAACCGTTTGGGCGCAACCTGCCAGCGGCCCGCCCGCAAGGTCAATCGGCATTCCGCGTCCGTCGCCACAAAAGCACTTCGTCGAAAATCACAAGGCCGGCGCCGACCGTGATCGCCGCGTCTGCCAGGTTGAAGATTGCAAACGACCAGCCCGGCGTATGGAACAGGAAATAATCGATCACGTAGCCGTAGAGCGCCCGGTCGATCAGATTGCCGATGGCGCCGCCGATGATCAGCGCGAAACCAAAATGGGCAACGATCCGCTCCGCGGGGCTCGATACCCAGAGCCAGCTCACAAACGCGGTCACCGCAAGGCTCAACGCGATCAGCGGGCCGGCGCCCCATTCCGAAAGCATCGAAAAGGCGATGCCGGGATTGTGCGTCAGAAACAGCGCAAAGAAGGGCAGGAGGTCGATCCGTTCGTGATAGTCCATCGCCCGCTCGACGCCGATCTTGATCGCTTGATCAACGGCGACCATCGCGCCGACCGTCAGGAGCGCCGTCGAGATGCGTTTCATGTCGCGTCTCCGTCGACGGGAAACGCGTGCCGCCGTGCTTCGTAAAGGGCAAGCGCGGTGGCCACAGCCAGATTGAGCGAATCGGCCCGGCCGGCCTGCGGGATGCGGATCAGCGTCGTGCACAGCTCCGCCAGATCGCCGGGAAGCCCGGCTTGCTCATTGCCCATCAGAAGAAGGATGGGGCCCTTGGCATAATCGGGCACGCGATAGTCGACAGAGCCGGCCAGATGCGTGCCGACGATCTGCCCGGGCCATTGGTCGGCAAATGCCTGGAATGCATCGGCGGTCATGCGCGCCACGGGCATCGCGAAGATGGACCCCATGGTCGCGCGGACGGTTTCGGTGGCGAACGGGTCGGTGGTTTCGCCGACCAGGAGCACGCCCTTGGCACCGCCCGCATCGGCGGTGCGGATGATTGTACCCAGATTGCCCGGATCACGCACCCGGTCGAGCGCGATCCACAGCTCGTCCGCGCCGGGCCGGATTGATGCCGCGTCGGCAAAGCGCCGCTGCATGACGCCGACGACCATCTGCGGATTGTCGCGCCGCGTGATCTGGCCGAGCAGCCGCTCGGGCACGATCACCACATCGGCGCCGGCCGCCACCGCCCGGCTTGCCAGCGCGGTGACCTGTTCATTGCCCTTGGCCGAGGCCGCGTGGATCAGCGTTTTCAGCCGCCAGCCCATGTCCATGGCGTCGATGATCAGTTTCATGCCCTCGGCGAGGAAGCTGTTGGTCTCTTCCCGATGCCGCTTCTTTTCGAGCAGCCTGATGTCCTTGATGATCGGATTGGACGCGCTGGTGATTTCCTTGACCCGTCCCGGGGCCGCGATCGGATTGGCCATTATCCGCGCCCCGGCGTCCAGCGACTGAACATGGATGTCGACAGGGCGCGGCCGGCGCTTGCCTCGCGCAGAACCAGTTCGCCGGACTCGACGCGGCCCGCCGGCGCAAAACCGGTCATCGCCTCCATCATCGTCTCGTGGATGGCGAACATCGAGGCCCGGATCGCGTAGGCCGTCAAAACCAGCATGACAGGCGCATCGGACAGGATCGCCCGGCAGCCGTCGAGCATGTCCGGCAGATGGTCGAACAACTGCCAGACTTCACCCGCCGGACCGCGGCCGTAGGCCGGCGGGTCGAGCAGGATGATGTCATAGCTGTTGCCGCGCCGGCCCTCGCGGACAACGAACTTCATTGCGTCCTCGCAAATCCATCGGATCGGCATGTCCTCGAGCCCGGCATGGGCCTGGTTTTCGCGCGCCCAGCCGACGGCCTTCTTCGACGCATCGACGTGGGTCACGTGCGCTCCGGCCGCCGCGGCGACCAGCGAGCCGACGCCGGTGTAGCCGAACAGATTCAAAACACGGACCGGCCGCCTGGCGTCTTCAATCGCAGTGCGCATGGCGCGCCAGTGCGCGGCCTGTTCGGGGAAAACGCCGACATGACGAAACGAGGTGAACCGTCCAAGATAGGGCACGCCGTCAAAGGCCATCGGCCAGGTTTCGGGCAGCGGCTTGGACGGGAAACGCCAGCGGCCGAGCCCTTCCTCGTCCGTGTCGCCGGTGAAAACTGCATCCGCGGCCTCCCAGTCTGACAGAGGCAGGGCACGGCCCCAGATCGCCTGCTGCTCCGGACGGATCAGGGTAATTGGTCCATAGCGTTCAAGCTTCAGCCCGTCGCCGGTGTCGAGGAGGCCATAATCGTCGCTGGCGTCCGTCTGAAGGATCAGCGGAACGGTCTCCGTCGGGCGCGTGCCGCTGCGCCGTGTCCGGCGCTCGGCTGCCGCGCCAGCCGATTGGGCCGGCCTGTCCGCATGTTTCGGCTTGGGACGGAAGCCACCGCGATCGCCCGACTTGGCGCGGGTCGAGCGCGGCGCGCCATCGCGCTTTGCCGCCTGTGGCCGAGTGCGACGGCCATCCCTGGCGCGGTTCTTGGTCATGGCTGGCATATGGCTGTTTGCGGCCGGCTTGTGAAGCGAAAACGCCGTTCAAAGGCCGCAGCGCGCTGCGATCAGCGCGGCCGCAGCCAGGTCTTCGAGCGATGCGCCGGTCGATTTGAACAATGTGATCTCATCCTCGGCGGTTCGGCCCGGATGGTCGCCATTGACCAGGTCCATCAATTCGGCGCGCACATGGCTGCGCTCGATCAGCCCGGCATGGATCGGCTGCACCAGATCGCCGCCCTCATGCAGCGCGCCTGCATAGGTGTCGACGAACAGGCTGGCCCGCTGCACGCATTCATCATCGCTTTCGCGCATGTGCGGCGTGAATGCGCCGACAAGATCGACATGCGTGCCCTGCGACAGGAGAGCGCCCCTGATCAAAGGTTCGGTCGACAGCGTCGCGCAACTGATGACATCGGCCTTGCTGACGGCCGCATCGAGGCTTTCAGTTGCAACGGCCTCGGCCGCGTGCCCGTCTGCACGCAGGCCTTCGGCGAGCCGCTCCGCGCCCTCAACGCTGCGGTTCCAGAAAAGAACGTGCTTGTAGGGTCGGACGCTCAGATGCGCGCGAACAAGAAACGGCGCCAGCGCGCCGGCGCCGACCATCAACAGCGTGTCGGGTTCGGCTGGCGCGAGGTAACGCGCGGCAAGCGCCGACGCTGCCGCGGTTCTCCACAAGGTGAGCCGGGCGCCATCGATCAGCGCGACCTGTGCGCCGGTTTCCTTGTCCATCAGGATGACCGAGGCCATGACGGCTGGCAGGGCGCGCGCGCCATTGTCGGGTGTCACCGCGACAAGCTTGACGGCCATGTGCCGATCATTCCATGCCGGCATCAGCAACAGCGTCTGGTCGGGTGTGCCATCATTGGCGATCGTGTGATGGTGGCGCGGCGGGGCGTGGACGCCGCCCCTGAACGCTTCGGCCAGCGCGTCTGTCAGCGCCGGAAAATCCAGCGCGGCGTCGACGTCATCGGCCGAAATGATCCTCATGGATGATCAGCGCTGCAGAACGAGCGAGGTGCCGGTCGCCGATTTGTCGCCATTGGTCCGTTTGGTCTTTTCGACCTCGTGGCGCAATTGCTGCGCTTCGCGCTTGAAGGTCCGCTCCTGCTTGCGGTGCTTGCCCTGTGCGAGCCAGGCACCGAAACCGCCGGCAACCACGCCGATCGCCGCCGCGCCGAACAGCCAGACGAAAAGCGGTGCCTGATAGGTCAGCGCCGGATTGCCCGGATTGAACACGTCGATCGACAGCGGCACCGACGTCCTGTTGGCGACCATCAGCGCAATCAGCACGATGGCCAGCGGGATCAGGATCAGGACGTTGAAGATGCGGCGCATGAAGGCGGCTCGGGCGATTTGTGTTGCGGTGCGATTTACTTACCGCCGTTCAGGCGGTTCCGCAATTCCTTGCCCGTCTTGAAGAAGGGCACCCACTTCTCCTCGACCATCACCTTTTCGCCGGTGCGCGGATTGCGTCCCTCGCGGGCCGGGCGGTTCTTGACGGAAAAGGCGCCAAAGCCGCGCAGTTCCACACGGTTGCCCTCGGCCAGCGTGTCGCCGATTTCGTCGAGCACCGCATTGACGATGTTCTCCACATCCCGCTGGTACAGATGCGGGTTGCGGTTGGCGATGATTTGGACAAGTTCGGATTTGATCATGGCTCTGCCGTCGGCGAGGTCAGCAAGGCGTCAGCGTGCCAAAGCGAGATCAGCCCGTCAAGGAAAAGCCTTTGGTTCAGGGCCTTTGTGACCGATGAGGCCGGGTTGGAAAGGCCGATCCGGTTGGCGACGAACTCGGCCGCGACGCCGAGACCCAAGAGACCGGTATCCTCGCGCTGCGGCTCCCACCGAACGATCTTGAGGTCCTCGTCGATGCCCTGCTCCGTCAGCCATGCCCGCGCCGCATCCTCGCCGCCCAGTTCGTCGACCAGCCCGTTGGAGAGGCTGACACGACCCGAATAGACCGACCCGTCGGCGAGCCGGTCGATTGTCGCCTGGTCGAAGCCGCGCCGCTCGGCGACCAGCTCTTTGAACCAGTCGAAGCTGTCCATGACCAGCGCGCGCAACATCTCCTCGGCGCCCTCGGGCGGTTCGCCAAAGAAGGATGGCTCTGCCTTGAGCGGGGTCGACTTGATCGCCCGCACATCGACGCCCCAATTTTCCAGAAGGCCGGTGAAGTTCGGATACTGCACGATCACGCCGATCGAGCCGACGATCGACGACTGGCGGGCGACGATGCGGTCGGCGGCGACGGCCACCATGTAGCCGCCCGAGGCGGCAAGCGTGTCGATCTGGGCGACCACCGGCTTTTCGGCGGCGAGTTTGCGGACGGCATCATGGACCGCCTCGCTGCCGGCGGTGGTGCCGCCGGGCGAGTCGATGGCGATGATCACCGCCTCCGCCTGTTCGCTTTTGCGCACCCGCTCGATCAGTCTGAGCAGCCGGTCGTCGCCCGTGATCGTGCCTTCGATGGCGATCCGTGCCACATGGGAGCGCGTTTGCGGCCCGAACCGGTCGCTGCCAAGCGACACGGTCAGCCCGATCAGGCCGGCAATGATCACGATGATGGTGACCGCGCGCCAGAAGGAGAGTTTCCGACGCATGCGCTGCCGGTCTATGATATCGTCGGCCCGCAACGGTTCCATGGGTACTCGCTCCGCTTGGCGTGTGGTAACCGGGCCGTCGGGATATCCCAAAACGACCACATTGGATACTTAATCGATCCCGACCGGGATTCCAGCCTCCCGAAAGCAATGTGCGACAGGCTGTTGCGACTCACCGCGCCGGCGACGGATGAAGGACTTGGGCATGGGCCTCAAAGCGCACGAAGGACCGACACCGCACGGCAATGGCCGGCGGTTCGCACGTGCCGCCAGCCATTCAAGACGCGTGCGGCTGTTGCGCTGGCTCGTGCCGGCGATCGCCGTGGTCGCCTTTGTCGGCGTCGCGGGCGTCATGGTGATATCGCGCATAGTCCTGCCGGGCATCGACGTGAATCTCGCATCGAGCGCCATCGTCGACGGCAAGCTCGTGATTGCCGATCCGCGTCTTGACGGCTTTACGCCCGATGAGCGCGCCTACAGCGTCTCGGCCCGGTCCGCCACCCAGGAGATCGGAGCCGATCCGCTGACGCTTCAGGAGTTGCGTGCCGATGTCGAGCTGGAAGACGGCTCGACCGCCTATCTCAGCGCAGAAACGGGCGTCTTCAACCCGGTCGACAACAGTCTGGTTCTGGGAGAGCGTGCGCTGCTCGAAACGACCGGCGGTGTCAGGGCGATCTTCTCCGATGCCCAGGTCGATCTGGCCAGCGGCGATCTGGTCGTGCGCGACACGGTTGAGATCGAGCAGCCCGGCACGCGGATCATCGCCGACCGGCTGACCGTCGAGGACCACGGCAAAAGGCTGGTGTTTGAAAACAATGTCAACGTCGTGATAGAGCCGACCGCCATCACCGCCAGGGCACAAACGGATACACAGCAATGAACATGCCGAATTGGGGGCGCAATGCCCGAGCTTTCGCGCTGCTGGCGGTCCTGTGCGCCATGGCCATGATGACGGTTACCGCCCATGCCCAGGTCGGCGGCGGCGACTTCTCGCTGTCCGGCGACGAACCCGTGCAGGTCGATGGCGACCGACTGGAGGTGCTCGAGGACGAGGGTATGGCCGTCTTCGAAGGCAATGTCCGGGTGGTTCAGGGCGATACCGTTTTGCGGACGGGCAAACTGGTCATCCATTATGCGCGCGGCGGCGACGAGTCGCTGGCAACCGGTGGCGCGCAGATCGACCGCCTGGAAGCGAGCGGCGGTGTCAACATCCAGACCGCGACGCAGGTCGCCACCGGAGAGACCGGTACCTATGACATGGGTACGGAGATTTTGACCCTGTCGGGCAAGCGGGTGACGCTGTCCGAGGACGGAAACGTGGCGACCGGGTGCCTGTTGACCGTCGACATGCGCGCCAACCGCTCCAGGCTCGAGGGATGCCGCGATCAGGGATCGCGTCCGACCATCCTGATCCAGCCGCAAAATCGCTGACCCGCCCCTTGGAACCCGACGAGATGCGCCCCCGTGTTGTCCTTGTTCAAACGGCGTAGTTCCGGCATCGCCGCCAAGGGCGGCCCGAACCTCGACGGAACCCTCGTCGCGCGCGGTCTGACCAAGAGCTATCGCGGCCGCAAGGTGGTCGACGGCGCCTCGATGGCCCTGCGAGCAGGCGAGGCGGTCGGCCTTCTGGGTCCAAACGGGGCCGGCAAGACCACCTGTTTTTACATGGTGACCGGGCTCGTCCCGGTCGACAGTGGCCAGATCCTGCTCGACGGCCACGATGTGACGGCGATGCCCATGTATCAGCGCGCCAGGCTGGGCATCGGCTATCTGCCGCAGGAAGCATCGATCTTCCGCGGCCTTTCGGTCGAGCAGAACATCATGGCGATCCTGGAAGTGGTCGTGAAGGATGCCGCCGAGCGTGAACGCAAGCTCGATGCACTGCTCGACGAGTTTTCAATCGCCCATCTGCGCAAGGCGCCATCGATCGCCTTGTCGGGTGGCGAACGCCGGCGTTGCGAGATTGCCCGCGCGCTGGCTTCCGATCCGGCCTTCATGTTGCTGGACGAACCGTTCGCCGGCGTCGACCCGATCGCCATCTCCGACATTCAGGGCCTTGTGCGCCATCTGACCCAGCGCGGCATCGGCGTTCTGATCACCGACCACAACGTCCGCGAAACGCTCGGCCTGATCGACCGCGCATACATCATCCATGCCGGCAGCGTGCTGACGCATGGCCGCCCGGACGAGATCATCGCCAATCCGGACGTGCGCCGTCTTTACCTTGGCGACCAGTTTAGCCTTTGATCCCACTCCGTGTGGCTGGCCACGCCCGGAAAAACCCGCTTTAATGGTCTTATGCAAGTGTCGGGCCAAACGGGCCGGCGATAACCAGGCAGGACGAAATCTTCCATGGCGCTGACCGCCCGGCTGCACCTGCGGCAATCCCAGACAATGGCGATGACGCCGCAATTGCTGCAGTCGATCCGGCTCCTGCAATTCTCGCATCTGGAGCTTGAGCGGTTCATAGACGACCAGATCGAGCGCAACCCGCTGCTCGAAAGGGCAGACGAGGCGGGCGCCGCGCAGCCGACGTTCGAAGCACCCGAGCCCGCCCTGCCGGTGGACGCGGCCGGCATGGCCGACCGTCTTGACGCATCGCTTGAAAATGTTTTCCCCGACGATCCGGGCCGGACAGATGGCGCGCCCCCGGCAGGCGCAAGCGCGCAGCGGGACCGCCAGCCGGGATTGCCCTCGATGGGCTTGCCGGACACCGACTGGCCGGTGGAGGAGTTTGCCGACCGGCCGCCGGGGCTGCGCGAACATGTGCGCGATCAGATCGCCCTGACCGTCCGCAGCCAATCCGACCGTGCGATCGCCATCGACCTTGCCGATCATCTGGACCCGCGCGGCTATGTCGAGGCCGACCTTGACGCCGTCGCCAAACGGCTGGGCGTGCCGCGAGCAACAATCGACCGGGTGCTCAGCATGGTGCAGACCTTCGATCCCGCCGGCCTTTTCGCACGCGACCTGCCCGAATGCTTGGCGCTGCAATGCGCGCGCCGCGATCGACTCGATCCGGCGATGCGGGTGCTTCTGGACAATCTCGATCTTCTGGCACGGCGCGACTTCAAGGCGCTGACGCGACTGTGCGGCGTCGACCAGACTGATCTTGTGGATATGCTTGCCGAGATACGGACCCTCGATCCGCGACCGGGCCTAGCCTTCGAGCACAGCCCCGTCCAGGCCGTGGTCCACGATGTCGATGTGCGTCAAGGCGCCGATGGTGCCTGGCAGATCGAGCTTAATCGCGACGCGCTGCCGCGCGTTCTGGTTGATCGCGACTATTATGCGACCGTCACCGCTGGCGCGCTGGACGGCGCGGAAAAGTCCTTCATGACGCAGTGTCTTCAGGATGCGCACTGGCTCGAACGCAGCCTCGACCAGCGGGCGACGACCGTGCTCAAGGTCGCAACCGAGATCGTCCGCCAGCAGGACGGTTTCCTGACCAGCGGCGTCAGCGCGCTCAAGCCGCTGACAATGAAGACGGTGGCCGACGAGATTGCCATGCACGAATCGACGGTCAGCCGCGTTGTTGCCAACAAATTCATGATGACGCCGCGCGGCCTTTACGAGCTGCGCTTCTTCTTCTCCGGCGCGATCGCAGCGACCACCGGTGCGGACGGCGATCATGCCGCCGAAAGCGTACGCCAGCGCATTCGCGATCTGATCGGCGACGAGCGACCAGAAAAGGTGCTTTCGGACGATGCGCTGGTGGTGCTGTTGCGCGCCGAAGGCATTGATATCGCCCGGCGCACGGTGGCCAAGTACCGGGAATCGATGAACATTGCCTCCTCGGTCCAGCGCCGGCGCGAAAAGCGGGCACTTGCCGTCGCCGGCGCATGATGTGAGCCCAAGCCTCGGCTTTCGCCGTGATTGCCCTTCACAATCCGCACCGATTGGATCAATCTGCCCGCAAGGCCGGAAAGAGCCGCGGCCAACCCCGGCCGCATACGGGCAAAACAAGAAGAGGTAGGACCATGAGTCTGCGCGTTTCGGGAAAACACATGGAGATCGGTGATGCGTTCCGCACACGCATCGAGGACCGGATCGACGAGGCGATCGACAAGTATTTCGGCGGACGCGCCTCGGGCCATGTGGTGGTTGAAAAATCGCGTTCCCGCTTCACGACCGACTGCACGCTGCATCTCGATTCGGGAACGGTCCTGCAGGCGACCGGCGAGGCGCAGGACCCGCAGGCCTCCTTCGATGCCGCCGCCGAGCGCATTGAAAAGCGTCTGCGCCGCTACAAGCGCCGGTTGAAGTCCCATCATGCCAACGGCGCGGCCACACGGGTCGAGGAATATGCCTATCGCGTGCTCGAGGCACTGCCCGAGGATGAGGACGAAGAGCTTCCCGATGATTACGCGCCGCTCGTCATCGCCGAGACCAAGATGAGTTTGTCCACCATGCCGGTGTCTTCGGCGGTTTTGCAACTGGACCTTCAGGACACGCCGGTCTATGTGTTCCGCAATGCTGGGAGCGGCGACGTCAACCTTGTATACCGCCGCCCCGATGGACATATCGGCTGGATCGACCCGGGATCTTTGAAGTAGGGATCGGCAACCGCGCGGGACCATGAGCCCGCGCCGCTGTTTGCTTCGATCCGCCCCGGTGACCAAGGCCGCCGACCCAAGAGGGAACAATGATGGACCTGGGCGATATACTCGCGGAAAATGCCGTGATCGGCGATCTGCGCGCCAGTTCGAAAAAGCAGTTGCTGCAGACCATCTCCGAACATGCCGCCGAATTGACCGGCCTGTCGGCGCGCGAGGTTTTCGACACGGTCCTGCAGCGCGAAAAGCTCGGATCGACAGGGGTCGGCAACGGCATCGCCATCCCGCACGCGAAGTTTCCGGGCTTCGACCGGATCGCCGGCGTGTTCGCGCGGCTGCACGAGCCGATCGATTTTGATGCGCTGGACGAGCAGCCCGTCGATCTGGTCTTTCTTCTGTTGGCGCCGGAAAACGCCGGCGCCGACCATCTCAAGGCGCTGTCGCGCGTCGCGCGCCTGATGCGCGATCCCGGGCGCGTGGCCCTGCTGCGGGCGACCAGCGACCCGCAGGCACTTTATCACCATCTTGTGGAAGGGCCGGCCTCCAACGCCGCCTGATCCGCCTCGGCAAAAGTCTAACGGATACGGCGCTCGCTCTCAGGCTCGAACAGCATGGCGCGTTTCGGATCGAAGTGGGCCGTGATCGCCTGACCGGGCTTGACGCCGTGGTGTTCGCCGAGCGCGATCGTCAGCGGCTCATCCGTGTCGGCGCCCGAATAGCCATAGGACACGCCGCCGAGATCCTCGATCACCTCGATCCGGGTTTCCAGCGAGGCGCTGCCATCGGCCGAAAAATGCTCGGGCCGGATGCCCATCAGAACCGGCGTGTCCTTCTTCAGCGTGCCGCTCATCGGCACCGAGGCGGCCGCGCCGTCAAAGTCGGTCAGGGCGACGGTGGCCGTCCCATTGCCCGATGCGGTGACGGTTCCGCGCAGGAAGTTCATCTTCGGCGAGCCGATGAAGCCGGCAACGAACAGATTGTCGGGGTCGGAGTAAAGGTCGAGCGGTGCGCCGGCCTGCTCGATCCGCCCCGCGCGCAGCACGACGATCTTGTCAGCGAGCGTCATCGCTTCCACCTGATCGTGGGTAACATAGATCATCGTCGCGCCCAGATCATTGTGCAGCTTGGCGATCTCCAGCCGCATCTTCACGCGCAGTTCCGCATCAAGGTTCGACAGCGGTTCGTCGAACAGGAAGACTTTCGGTTCGCGGACGATCGCCCGTCCGATGGCAACGCGCTGGCGTTGTCCGCCCGACAATTGCTTGGGCTTGCGCTGCAACAGCTGTTCGAGATGCAGGATCGCAGCCGCCTTGTGTACCCGCTCGCGGACCATATCCGGATTGGCACCGGTCATCTTCAGGCCGAAGCCCATATTCTCCTCGACCGTCATGTGCGGATAGAGCGCATAGGACTGGAACACCATCGCCACACCGCGATCGGCGGGCTCGACCTGGGTCACATCCTCCTCGCCGATCGCCACCGTACCCGCACTGGCCTCTTCAAGGCCTGCAACGAGCCGCAACAAGGTCGACTTGCCGCAGCCGGACGGACCGACGAACACGGCGAACTCGCCCGCTTCGATGGACAGATCGACCCCGTGGATCACGTCCACGCTGCCGAACGACTTCTTCAAATCTCTCAGTTGGACATCTGCCAATGGAAGCTCCCCCGCTACCGGCCGGTCTCCGCTATGCGCGCGGCCCCAGCCTGATTTCTATATCGGCATTGATGGCCGCGGCTGCCGCGCGCACATCGTCCGCCCATTGCTCCAGTTGCGCCATCGCAATGCGGTAGCTCGGCGCAGTTACCGAGATGCCGCCGACGAAAGACCGGTCATGCGACCAGATCGGTGCGGCGACGCAGTGAATGCCCGTTTCATGTTCTTCCCGGTCAAAGGCGATCCCGACCGCCCTGATGTCCGCCAGTTCCCTTCCCAGCGCGGCCGCATCGGCCAGCGTGTGTTCCGTGTGCCGGCGAAAGTCGATCCGCTCGATGCGCGCCTCGGCGTCCTCGGGCGGCAGCGCCGACAGCGCGGCCTTGCCGACGCCGGTGCAATAGCAGGGCGACGCATTGCCGATCTGGCTGTGCATGCGCACCGCCTGGCGCGATTCCACCTTGTCCAGATAGATCACTTCGAGATCGCTCAGGACGCCCAGATGGACGGTTTCGCCGGTCTTTTCGTGCAGCGCCGCCAGATGCGGCTCGGCGATCTCGCGAAACCGGTTGCCCGACCATGCGCGCGCGGCGAATTGCAGAAGGCGCAGCCCCAGCCCGTAGGACTGGTCGGGATTGACCTGCAGAAGACCCTCCGAGATCAGGTTGGAGACCTGCCGGTGCAGCGTGCCGGGCGGCTGGCCGATCGCCTCGCGCAGGTCGCGAAAGCGCATCGGCCGCTCGGCGCGCGCCACCACGTCGAGAACGGCGACCGCCTTGCCCAGGGTGCCGGTATCCGGCGCCGTCCGTGCGCGATCCGCACCGGGTCTCCGGTCCGTCCTGTCCTGTTCGATCCAGGTGTCCATATCCTCCCCGGCGGATGGCATGCATGGCCGTCCGGCTCTTGACTCCTTATCGACCTTAGACCAATAATTCAAGATAGTCAAACGTCGTTCCACTATATGGAATAAACGGTGAGGCGTCGTTTGTCTGGAACAACCGCATCTGCGCCGTCCCGCATCAACCGTTCGGCGCGTGTTTGGGTGGCGGAGAGGCGCCATCCGCATTCGGGAGGAAAATCGGAATGAAATCCATTCTCAAGGGCGCCGCGTTCGGCGTCTTGGCAACGACGATGATGGCGGGCTCGGCTTCCGCCAGCGAACTGGTCATCACCTTCGATGACCTGAACCCGGCACCGAAGGCTGCTTTTGAAGCCGCGGTCGAGGCTTTCCGGGCCGCCAACCCGGACATTGAGGTCACCGCCAACAATGGCGACCGCGAAGCCCACAAGAACACCATCCGAAGCGCGCTCCAGAACGATGCGCCCGATGTCATCACTTGGTATCCGGGCAACCGCATGGCGCCGTTCGTCGACGCCGGCCTGTTCATGGACATTTCCGACCTGTGGGCGTCCGATCCGAACCTGTCGGGCAACTTCGAGGCCATCAAGCCGACAATGTCGCGCGACGGCAAGCAGTGGGGCGTGCCCTATTCCTACTATCAGTGGGGCGTCTACTACCGCAAAGACATCTTCGATACGCTGGGCCTGTCCGAGCCGACGACCTGGGACGAAATGCTCGCGGCTTGCGACGTGATGAAGGAAAACGGCGTCACGCCGTTCACCATCGGCACCAAGTTCCTCTGGACCGCTGCAGGCGTGTTCGACTATCTGAACCTGCGGACCAACGGCTATGAAGTGCACAATGCGCTGACCGCCGGCGAGATCAAGTACACCGACGATCGCATCCGCGCGACCTTCGCCAATTGGGAAACGATGCTCGAGCGCTGCTCGTTCGTCGACAACCATGCGACGATGAGCTGGCAGGAAGCGCTGGCCCCGTTCGCCAACGGCGACGCGGCCATGTATGTGATGGGCAACTTCGCCGTTGCGGGCATGAAGGATGCTGGTCTGACCGACGATCAGATCGATTTCTTCCAGTTCCCGGAAATCACGCCCGGACTGCCGCGCGCCGAAGAAGCGCCTGCGGATGCTTTCTTCATTCCGGCCAACGCCACCAACGTCGAGAACGCCAGGAAGTTCCTCGCCTTTGTCGCGTCGCCGGAGGTCCAGTCCGAGTGGAACAAGGCGATTGGCCAGCTTCCGCCCAACTCGACCGCTGCGATCAACGAGGACGACAAGTTCATCGTCGAGGGCATGGCAACCCTGTCGACCGCATCGGGTCTGGCACAGTTCTATGACCGCGATGCGCCGGCTGCGATGGCGCAGGCGGGCATGGAAGGCTTCCAGCGCTTCATGCTCGACCCGAGCACGCTCGACGAGGTTCTGACCGAACTCGATCGCGTTCAGGGCGAAGTCTACTAAGCCAAAACCGGACTCCGGCCGGACCCGCAAAGGGCCCGGCCGGATCGCCCGCCGGCAGGCATTTGGTCGCGGCGTTCCAAAAGCGGGAACAGGCGACGCAAATTCGTTCCGGCGCTTTCGGGGAGGGTACCCATGGCGAGCGCGGCAGCAGCCAGTGCGGGCGGGCTTCGGGCCAGCCGTTACGAAACCGACACCGTCCGTGCGGCCGTATCGGGCGTGGTGCTCGTCGTTGCGGCATGGCTCCTGTTTTTCGTCGTCGATCCGGGTATGGTCCAGAACCTGCTGGGCTACGCGCAACGCAGCGACGGGCGCGTGCCTGCTTTCTTCGCCCGCTTCGTTCTGCTGCTGGCGGTCATCGTCTCGGCCTTCCTGCTGGTCACCTCGACCGCCTACTACAAGCGCAACCGCATCCGTCTTGCGCCGTGGATGTTCGTCTCGATCGGTCTCATCTTTTTTGCCGTCTACGTCATCCTGCCGATCTTCCAGTCCTTTTCCTATTCGTTCACCCGCTGGGACGGGCTGCGCGACATCAACGGCGTGTGGACGGGAGAATGGGTCGGGTTCCAAAACTATCAAAGACTGCTCGAGGACCCCAATTTCTACACCTCGCTGTGGAACAACCTCGCGTGGCTCATCCTCTACATGCTGGCCGTTCCGATCGGGTTGGGCATCGCCCTGTTCCTGAACCAGACGGTGACCGGCATCCGCATCTACAAGTCGCTCTTCTTCTTCCCGTTCGTCATTTCGCAGGTCGTGGTCGGGCTCATCTTCACCTGGGCCTACAACCCCGAGTTCGGCCTTGTCGGCGAGATCTGGGGCTGGTTCTTCTGTGAACAGACGACCAACATTCTGGGCAATCCGACGACGGTCTGTTCGGTCGATCCGCCCAACATCCTTGGCGATCCGAACGTTGCCACCTACGGCATCATCGCCGCTGGCCTCTGGCCGCAGATCGCCTATTGCATGATCCTCTACCTGACGGGCCTCAACAACGTCTCGCCCGACCAGATCGAAGCGGGTCGGCTCGACGGCGCAAAGGGCTGGAAGATGCTGCGCCACGTCATCCTGCCGCAGCTTGCGCCGGCCACGTTCCTGGCCGTCGTCGTCACTGTTATCGGCGCGCTGCGCTCGTTCGACATGATCGCAACGATGACGCAGGGTGGCCCGTTCGGCTCCACCAATGTGCTGGCCTACTACATGTACGATCAGGCGGTCGGCGAAGGCGTCGGACGCTACGGCTACGGCTCGGCTATCGCCGTCGTCCTGTTCGCCATCATGCTCGTCTACATCAGCTACTTCCTGTGGCGCATGTGGCAGGACGAAAGGGAGGCGAACTGATGTCGGACATGTTTCGCGCCCGCGTCGCCAGCATCTGCAAACCTCTCCCCGGATCGGAGGTGTCCGACCCTTGGGGCGGCGGTCACGACGCTTGGAAGGTGGGCGGCAAGATGTATGCCTGCATTGGCGCCGTGACGCCGGGCGTCGCGGTCAAATGCGTCGACATCGAAACCGCGGAAATGCTCAAATCGGTCGGTGCCGCAGCCCACGCGCCATACTTCCACAAAAGCTGGGTGCTGTTGGCGGAAGATGCCGATGGCGGCGAATTGAAACAGCGTATCGAGCTGTCCTATGACATTGTGCGGGCCAAGCTGCCCGCCAAGGTCCGCAGGTCGCTGCCCGAACGCACCACAGCGGAGGCCGTCTGATGTTCCCGCGCCCCATCGAAAAAGCAGCGCCGGTCGCTCAGTTCGCCTACAAGGCCGCCCTGCCCGTCGCGCTCTTTGTCTGGCTCCTCCCGCTGCTGGCGATCTTCCTGACATCGATCCGCCCGGCATTCGACATTGCCACCGGCAACATGTTCGGGGTTCCCAGTGAGTTCGTGATGTTTGAGAACTACGGCCAGGTGCTCGCTCAACCGAACGCGCTTCGTTACATGCTCAACACGCTGATCATCACCATTCCGACGGTGATCCTGTCTGTGTCCCTGGCATGCCTGACCGGCTATGCGCTGGCGGTCTACCGGTTCCGCTGGGCGCTGCCATTGTTCTTTGTCTTCGTCGCCGGCAACTTCGTGCCCTTCCAGATCCTCATGCTGCCGGTTGTCGACCTTTCGGTGCGCCTCGAAATGATGAACACCATCCCCGGTCTCGTCATCTTCCATGCCGCGTTCCAGACCGGTTTCTGCACGCTCTTCATGCGCAACTTCATCAAGGCGCTGCCGTTCGAGCTGATCGAGGCTGCGCGGATCGAGGGCGTCGACGAGTTCAAGATTTTCTGGCACCTGGTCCTGCCGCTGGTGAAGCCGGCCATCGCCGCGCTGTCGGTGCTGATCTTCACGTTCATCTGGAACGATTTCTTCTGGGCGACGGTCATGCTGCAGGACGATGCGAACCTGCCCATCACCGTGGGCGTCCGCACGCTCAACGGCGAATTCGTCCAGCAATGGCAACTGATCTCCGCGGCATCGCTTCTGGCCGCACTGCCGCCGGTGATCATGTTCTTTGCCATGCAAAAGCACTTCATCGCCGGGCTGACGCTTGGCGCAACCAAGGGCTGACGCTTCATGTCCAGTTCACCGACCATCGCCTTTGTCGGCGCCGGTTCCACCATTTTCATGAAGAACATCATTGGCGACGTTCTGCACCGCCCCGCATTGGCCGGCGCCACGATCCGCCTGATGGACATCGACCAGGCCCGGCTGGACCAATCCAGGCTGGTTGCCGAAAAGCTGGTCGCCACCCTTGGCGCGAATGCCACCGTTCTTGCGACGACGGACCGGCGCGCTGCGCTCGACGGGGCCGACTTCGTTGTGGTCGCCTTCCAGATCGGCGGCTTCGAGCCCGCAACCGTCGTCGATTTCGAGGTTCCCGAGCAATTCGGCCTCAAACAGACTATCGCCGACACGCTTGGCCTCGGCGGCATCATGCGCGGCCTGCGCACCGTGCCGCATCTGTGGGCGCTGTGTCAGGACATGACCGAACTCTGCCCCGACGCGATCCTGCTGCAATATGTCAACCCGATGGCGATCAACACCTGGGCGATCACCGAGCGCTATCCGGAAATCCGTCAGGTTGGCCTGTGCCATTCGGTGCAGGGCACCGTAAAGGAGCTGGCACGCGATCTGGGTGTCGATCCCGCCCGCATCCGCTATCAGGCGGGGGGCATCAACCACGTCGCCTTCTTCCTCGCATTCGAGGAGCGGATGGACGATGGCACCCATCGCGATCTCTATCCCGATCTGCACGCCGGCTACCGGGCCGGCCGCATCCCGCTGGAGCCAGACCACAATCTGCGCTGTCCGAACCTGGTTCGCTACGAGATGATGAAGCGGCTCGGCTACTTCGTCACCGAAAGCTCCGAGCATTTCGCCGAATATGTACCCTGGTTCATCAAACGCGACCGGCCCGACCTGATTGAACGGTTCGGAATCCCGCTGGACGAATATCCCAAGCGCTGTGTCGAACAGCAGAGCGCCTGGGCCGCGCAATATGAGGAATATCAGTCGGCTGACTCAATCGGCGTCGAGCCGAGCCATGAGTATGCCTCCGACATCATCAACTCGGTCTGGACGGACCAGCCGTCGGTCATCTACGGCAATGTGGCCAACCACGGGCTGATCGACGGTCTTCCCGATGGCTGCGCCGTCGAGGTGCCGTGTCTGGTGGACGCCAATGGCGTCCAGCCGACGCGCGTCGGTGCCCTTCCGCCGCAGCTCACCGCGCTGATGCGGTCCAATGTGAATGTCCAGGAACTGACGGTTCGGGCGCTCATTGAGGAAAAACGCGAGCATGTCTATCACGCCGCCATGATGGACCCGCACACCGGGGCCGAACTCGATCTCGACCAGATCTGGAACGCCGTCGACCGGCTGATCGAGGCCCACGGACAATGGCTGCCCGACTGGCTCCATGGCGACGCCATGCGTGTCGCCGCCCAGTAGGAGCAACCAGACGACAATGGCCGACTTCCCGATCTATCCGGACCTGAAGGGTGCATCTGTTCTGATCACCGGTGGCGGATCGGGCATCGGTGCCGCGCTCACCGAGGGCTTCGTCGCCCAGGGCGCGCAGACCGCCTTCATCGACATTGCAGAGGATGCCAGCAAGCAGCTGGCCGAAGACCTCGGCGACCGCTACGGCCACGCGCCGCTCTACCTCAAGGCGGACCTGACCGATGTTGATGCGATCCGGGCCGCGGTGGACGAAGCAGCCCGCGACCACGGCCTGATCACGGTTCTGGTCAACAATGCGGCATGGGACGACCGCCACGAGGTTGCCGCCGTCGACGCGGCCTATTGGGACAAGAACACCGCCATCAATCTGCGCCACGCCTTCTTCACCGCCCAGGCAGTCGCCGAGGGCATGAAGGCGTCGGGCGGCGGCGCGATCGTCAACTTCACCTCGACGTCTTTCATGCTGAACATCGGCGACATGCCCGCCTACACCGCGTCCAAGGCCGGGATCATCGGCCTGACCAAGGGTCTGGCGGGCAAGCTCGGGCCGGACAACATCCGCGTCAACGCGATTGCGCCGGGCTGGGTGATGACCGACCGGCAGAAAGAGCTGTGGGTCACCGAGGAATCGCTCGACCAGATGCTCGGCCGGCAAAGCCTCAAGCACGCCTTGCAGCCGCACGAGATGATCGGGCCGTGCCTGTTTCTCGCATCGAACGCTTCGAGCGCCATTTCGGCGCAGACGATCATCGCCGACGGTGGCCTGCTGTGATGGCCAATCCTGACATTGCGGTGGTTCTGGTCGATTGGGGAACCTCCCGCCTGCGGCTATGGACCGTCGATCATGCAGGAACCGTGATCGGCCAGGCCCGTAGCGGCGAAGGCATGGGCGCGACGGAGCCGCGCGCCTTTGAAGGCATTCTCGAACATCATCTTGTCGAACTGGGTGCAGGCCCGACCGTTCCCGTGATGATGTGCGGCATGGTCGGCAGCCGGCAGGGCTGGCAGGAAGCGCCCTATGTCGAAGTGCCGGCGCGCCTCGAAACGATCATCGAGCGCGCCCGGTCCGTTGTCGGCACGCCGCGCCAGGTGCGCATCCTGCCGGGCATTGCAGACCGCAGCGTCGAAACCCCCGATGTGATGCGCAGTGAGGAAACCCAGCTTCTGGGCCTCAGCCGGATTGCCGGCAACGGAGCCGAAGGGCTCGTCTGCATGCCGGGCACCCATGCCAAATGGGTCCTGATGAACGAGGGCGGCGCCAAGGTGTCGGGCTTTGCGACGGCGCTGACCGGCGACCTGTTCGCCGCCCTGTCGCGCGCATCGGTTTTGAGGCATTCGCTGGCCGCCGATGCAGGGCTCGACGGCGCTGCGTTCGACGCCGCCGTGCGGGCCTCCATCGCCGAGCCGGCGCAAACGCTCATGCGCCTTTTTGCGATCCGCTCGCGGGCCCTGCTGCATGGCGCCGATGCGGCGCAGGCCGGAGCCACCCTTTCGGGCACGATCATCGGCCATGACATTGCCGGCGCGCTGGATCGGTTCGGCCAGCCCGATCGGCTGACGCTGGTCGGCGGCGGCACGCTCGGTTCGCTTTATGCGCGGGCGCTCGATCTCGTCGGCATCGCGACGGACGTGTACGACGGAGAGAACCTGGCACGGGCCGGCCTTTTCGCGGCCGCCATTCAAACCTGGCCCGACATGTTCGGCACCGCGCCCAACGCCGCTGCAAACGGATGAGCACCCGATGAACCAGACAGCGCCATGGCCCGGCCTGCGCCGGGGACTCGTCGCCATCCTGCGGGGGTTGGCTCCCGATGAGGCCATCGACATCGCTTCGGTTCTGGTCGATGCCGGGTTCGAGGCAATCGAAGTGCCGCTCAACTCGCCCGATCCGTTCGTCTCGATCGGAAAGATCGCAGCGAAGTTCGGTGAGGAAGCGCTGATCGGCGCAGGCACTGTGCTGGCGCCGTCCGATGTCGACCGGCTGGCTGACGCCGGTGGCCGGCTTCTGGTATCGCCCAACATCGATGCCGGCGTTATGGGACGCGCGGCCGATCGCGGGCTCGTCACCATGCCGGGCATTTTCACGCCAAGCGAGGCCTTGTCCGCGGTGGGCCTCGGCGCATCGGCGCTGAAGTTCTTCCCGGCAAGCGTTCTTGGCCCGTCCGGCATCAAGGCGATTTCGGCCGTTCTGCCCGACGATGCGGTCATCGGCGCGGTGGGCGGCGTGTCGCACGAGGATTTTGCGGCTTATGGGAAAATCGGTGTGCGCACCTTCGGCCTCGGCTCATCGCTCTATGCGCCCGGATTGAGCGCGGGCGCGGTCGCCGAGCGCGCCCGATCCGCCATTGCTGCCTATGATACGGTCTTCGGATAGGCACATGGCGAGCATCGGTTTTCTGTCACGCACGCACTGTCATCTTGGCGAAGGCCCGTTCTTCTGCGAGCGGCGCGACACGCTGTTCTGGTTCGATATCGTCGAAAAGAAGCGCTATGCGCACGACTCTGCCACGGGAACCGAGACGATTCTCGACCTGCCCGAAATGGCCAGCGCCATGGGCGTGACGGCGGATGGCCGCGATATCATCTTCACCGAGACCGGCCTCTGGCTGTGGGACGGCGCGGACCTCAATCAGGTGGCGGCGATCGAGGCCGACAACCCGCTGACGCGCTCCAACGATGCCCGCATTCATCCCTCCGGCGCGTTTTGGCTCGGCACCATGGGCAAGGGCGCCGAACCCGGCGCGGGCGCCATCTATCGCTGGTTTGGCGGATCGATCGATCTGATCTTCCCCGGCATCACCATCCCCAACGCGATCTGCTTTTCGCCGGACGGGGAGACGGCCTATTTCACCGACACGCCGACGGGCAAACTGATGCGTGTCGCGACCGATCCGGCAACCGGCGCACCCATCGGCGAACCGGCAGTCTTCTTCGATCATGCGGGCGGTGCCGGCGGCCTGGACGGGGCGATCTGTGACGGCGATGGCAACATCTGGAACGCGCGCTGGGGTGCGGCGGCGCTTGACGGCTATGCGCCGGACGGCACCCGGACCATGACGATCGACCTTCCGGTCACGCAACCGAGTTGCCCGGCCTTTGTCGGCGGCAACCGGCTTGCCGTGACATCGGCCTTGGAGAACATGGATGATGCCGCGCGCGCCGCGGATCCCGATGCCGGCGCGACACTGCTGGTAACCCTTGACGACGACATCGAACCGCGATTTGAGCCGGCCTTGCGTCTCTGATCCATCGGATGCCCTGACATGACCACCATTCGCAAGCAGCGCCTCGGCACCTGCTATTACCCCGAGCACTGGCCGCACGAGCGTTGGGAAACCGACGCCGCCCTGATGGCCGAGGCCGGCATCAGCCATGTCAGGATTGGCGAATTTGCGTGGTCGCGGCTGGAGCCTGAGCCCGGCCGCTATGATTTCGGCTGGATGGACGAGGCCTTCGAAACTCTCGCCGCGCAGGGTCTGCGCATCGTTCTGGGCACGCCCACGGCGACACCGCCCAAATGGCTGGTCGATGCCATGCCCGACATGGTGGCGCTGGACGACCGCGGCGATCCACGCCGGTTCGGCTCACGCCGTCACTACTGCTTTTCCCATCAGGGCTATCGCGCCGAATGCGCGCGGATCGCCGAAGCACTGGCGCGGCGCTACGGCCACCATGACGCGCTTGAAGCATGGCAGATCGACAACGAATATGGCTGCCACGACACGGTGATGAGCTATTCGCGCGCCGCACTCGACGGGTTTCGCGACTGGTTGGCGCAGAAGTACCAGTCGCCCGACGCGCTCAACCGCGCCTGGGGCAATGTGTTCTGGTCCAAGGAATATCTGTCGTTCGATGCGATCGATCTGCCGAACCTGACCGTGACCGAGCCCAACCCCGCTCATGTCATGGATTTCTGGCGCTATTCGTCCGATCAGGTCGTCGCGTTCAACAAGCTGCAGGCCGACATCATCCGGCGGCACTCGCCGGGCCGCGCCATCGGTCACAATTTCATGGGATCGGAGATCGCCTTCGATCATTATGCGGTCGGCCAAGACCTGGACATTGCCACCTGGGACTCCTACCCGCTCGGCTTTCTGGATCGCGACACGTCGGAGGAGGCGGTGAAGCTGCGCTATCTCGGCGTCGGCGATCCTGACCTTCAGGCGTTCCACCATGACCTCTACCGGGCCTGCGGACAGATCAGAAACGGCGAGGGCGAAGGCCGCTGGTGGGTGATGGAACAACAGCCCGGGCCGGTGAACTGGGCGCCTTACAACCCGGCGCCGGAACCCGGTGCGCTGCGCCTTTGGGCGTTCGAGGCCTTTGCCGCCGGGGCCGAGATCGTCTCCTGGTTCCGCTGGCGCCAGCCATCCTTCGCCCAGGAACAAATGCACGAGGCCCTGCTTTTGCCCAATGGCGACAAGAACGAGGGCTGGCATGTCTGCAAACAGGTGGCGGGCGAACTCGACGTGCTTGGCGCCGTGGCCGCGCCCGAACGGGCTGATGTGGCTCTGGTTTTCGACTATGAAAGCGCTTGGGCGTGGGAAATCCAGCCGCAGGGCGCCGATTTCTCCCATCTCGACATGGCGTTGCGCTTCTACCGCGCACTGCGGCTCGCCGGAGTGAACGTCGATGTGGTCCCGCCGACACCGGAGGCGGTCGGTGGGCGCAGGCTCGTCATCCTGCCGTCGGTCTATGCGGGAAGTGCGGCGCTGGCCGATACGCTCGCCGCCGGCGACATGCATGTGATCGTCGGCCCGCGCACGGGATCAAAGACGCCCGATTTCCAGATTCACCCTGACCTGCCGCCCGGACCGTTCGGCACGCTCACCGGCGTCATCGTCACCCGCGTCGAAAGCCGGCCGCCATTCGCGCCGGTTCCGCTCGACAATGGCGCGGCGTTCGAAGGCTGGCGCGAATTCGTTCGCCACGGCGACGATGTCACCGTCGAAGCGCGCTGCGCCGATGGACACCCGGCCCATCTTTCCAAGGGGCACGTCCATTATCTGGCCGGCCGTCCCGATGGAGCGCTCGCCGACAGCCTCGTGCGTCGCGTGCTGTCCGATGCCGGGATTGCACCGCTCGATATGCATCGCGATGTGCGCATCCGCGACAATGGCGCGATCCGCTATGTGTTCAACTATGGACCCGAACCGGTCGACGTGTCGCAATGGACCCGCGTGGGCGATGTCCTGCTCGGCGAAACGATGCTTGCGCCGCGCGGCGTCGCGGCCGTCCGACGCGCTTGACCCCTGCTGGCGCGCCGACATAGCACAGGGCGATGAGTGTCCTCGTTATCGATACCGCAGCGCGCTTCTGCTCGGCCTGTCTCTATGACGCGTCGGCCGACACGATCCTTGCGGCGCGCGAGGAGGAGATCGGCCGCGGCCATGCCGAACGGCTGATGGGTGTCGTGACGGACGTCATGGGCGAAGCAGGAGCGGCCTTCGGCGACCTGACAGGGCTGACTGTGACGATCGGGCCGGGGTCGTTCACCGGCATCCGTGTCGGCGTCGCGGCGGCGCGCGGAATTGCCGTGGCGCGAGATCTGCCGGTGACCGGCGTGACGACACTCGAAAGCCTGGCGGTTCAGGCCGTGCAGCAAACGGACGTCGACGGACCATTCGCCGTGCTCATCGCCGGCGGCCGCGGTCAAGTCTTCCTGCAGCATTTCTCGGCCGGTGGTGACGCGCTCGACGAGGCGCGCGCGGTTCCCGAAGACGCGGCCGGAGCGTTTCTGCGCCCCGATTGTGTGCTTCTCGTCGGAAATGCGGCTGAGGCCCAGGATCGGGCGCTGCCGGCGGCCATCGACAGGCCGGTGGGCACGATCGGTGCCGTCGCCCGTGCCGGCCGGCTCTTCTCGCATACGCCTTCGCCGCTCTATCTGCGCGGCGCCGACGCCAAGCCCCAGGCAGGCTTTGCCTTGCCGCGACGCGCCGACGGGGAAGACGCGGCATGAAATGGTGGCAGGGTCTCTGGGGCGCGTCCGACGTCGCGGTCGCGCCGATGCAGCGCTCTGACGCCGTCGAGGCGTCCGACATCCACCGGATGTTGTTTGCCCGCCCCTGGACCGATGGCGAAATCTCCGATCTTCTGGGCACATCCAACGTCTTCGGCTTCGCTGCGCGGGAGGCAAGCGCCCGCGGTGGCGCGATGACGGGCTTCGTGCTGCTGCGAACCGCGGCCGACGAGGCCGAGATTCTGACCATCGGTGTCCGCCCCGACTGGCAGGGTTATGGGGTTGGCGCACGGTTGATGGCCCATGTGTTGGCCCATGCCCATCGCGAGCGTCTCGTCTCGGTCTTCCTCGAGGTCGACGAGACCAATGTGGCTGCCGGCGCGCTCTACAGGAAGCTCGGCTTTGCAATCGTCGGCGACCGGCCCGACTATTATCGCGGCGCCGCCGAGGCGCGCACACGGGCGCTGGTGATGCGCCACGACGTGGCCGCCGCGCGCAAGGTGCGCTGACCGATGGAGACGCTGCGTGCCGTCTTCGTGGTCATTTTGGCGCTGGCCATAACCGCGCTGCTGCTGCCGGTGCATATGGTCGCACAGTGGCGGCGCTGGCCGCTGCGCAAGTCCACCGCCCAGACCTGGCACCGATGGGTGGCGCGCGCCATGGGGCTGCGCATCGATATGCATGGCGCGCCGGCGCTAGCCGATGGTCATGGTGTGCTGCTGGTCGCCAACCATGTGTCCTGGCTCGACATCGTCGCGCTCGGCTCGGTCGCGCCGGTCAGCTTCATCGCCAAGGACGAAGTCCGCGACTGGCCGGTCTTCGGTCTTCTGGCGCGGCTTCAGGATTCAGTCTTCGTGTCCCGCGATGTCCGGGCCAGCACCCGGACCCAGGCCGAAACGATTGCGCGGCGGCTTGCCGACGGCGACACCATCGTCCTGTTTCCGGAAGGCACCACATCGTGTGGCAACTTTGTCTATCCTTTCAAATCGTCTCTGTTCGGCGCGCTGGGCATCGGTGCGGATAATGGCGCCGATGCAACGGTCCAGCCGGTGGCAATCGCCTATACCGGGGTCGACGGCGTTCCGATGGGGCGCCAGTCGCGGCCGCTGGCCGCATGGCCGGGCGACATCGGTATCGGCCCGCATCTGGTGCGTATCCTGCGCGAAGGCCGCATCGACATCCATGTCGGCTTCGGCGACCCGATCACGGTGGCGCCAGGCACCGACCGCAAGCGGCTCGCCGCCGAAACGGAAATCGCCGTGCGCCAGATGATGTCCGCGCTTGTTCGGGGTCATCGCCCTTCTTCCGCTGACACGCAAAACCCGCTAAGGACGGCGCATGAGCGACACTGATCGGACAATGGACAATCCGGCCGCCAACACCCGCAAGGTGTTCGTCAAGACCTATGGCTGCCAGATGAACGTCTATGACAGCCAGCGCATGGCCGATGCGCTGGCGCGCGACGGCTTTGTCGAGACCTCGACGCCCGACGATGCGGACATGGTGCTGCTCAACACCTGCCACATTCGCGAAAAGGCGGCCGAAAAGGTCTATTCCGAGATCGGCCGGCTGCGGCAATTGCGCGAGCGGCGGCAAAAGGCCGGTGACGATCTGATGATCGGCGTTGCCGGCTGCGTTGCCCAGGCCGAAGGGCGCGAAATCGTGACGCGTGCGCCCGCCGTCGATTTCGTCATCGGGCCGACCACCTATCATCGCCTGCCCGATGTGGTGGCGCGCGCCCGTCAGGGCGAAAAGGTCGTCGAGACCGAGTTCGCCGTCGAGGACAAGTTCGAACACCTGCCCGGACAGGAAAAGCGGCAAGTCCGCAGCCGGGGCGTCACGGCGTTTCTCACCGTCCAGGAGGGGTGCGACAAGTTCTGCACCTTCTGCGTGGTGCCCTATACGCGGGGCGCCGAAGTGTCCCGCCCGGTGTCCCAGATCGCCGAGGAAGCGCGCCGCCTGGTCGATGCCGGCGTCCGCGAAATCACGCTGCTTGGCCAGAACGTCAACGCCTGGCACGGCGAGGGGCCGGACGGGCGCCAATGGGGCCTCGGCCAATTGCTGCACGAGTTGGCACGGATCGACGGCCTCGCCCGGCTGCGCTACACGACCAGTCACCCACGCGACATGGATGACGCACTGATCGCCGCCCATCGCGATCTCGATATCCTGATGCCTTATCTGCATCTGCCTGTGCAGGCTGGCTCGGACCGGGTGCTCAAGGCGATGAACCGCAGGCATACGGGCAACGATTACCGCCGGCTGGTCGATCGCATCCGCAAGGCGCGGCCGGACATCGCCCTTTCAGGTGATTTCATCGTCGGCTTCCCCGGTGAGACCGACGCCGATTTCGAAGACACGATGCGCATCATTCGCGACGTGAGCTACGCGCAGGCCTTCTCGTTCAAATATTCGCCGCGCCCCGGCACGCCGGGCGCCACGATGGACGGCCATGTGGGTGAGGCCGTCAAATCGGAGCGTCTGCAACGGCTGCAGTCGCTGCTCGGCGAGCAGCAGGCCGCTTTCATGAAAAGCCTCGAAGGGCGCGAGATCGCGGTGCTTCTCGAAAAACCCGGCCGCGACCCCGGCCAGCTTGTCGGCCGGTCGCCATGGCTTCAGCCCGTCATTTGTGATGAAACTGTCGGAAAGATCGGCGACAGTGTCGCGGTGCGAATCGAACGGGCATCGGCCAACAGCCTGATTTCGTCGGAGGCGGCGAACCGCAGGCGGGCGGCATGAACCAACAGGACGGACAGAGCGCTTGACGACGCAGACGGGTGTCAAAACGCAGATCGCGCCCCATGGCGCGTCCGATCTCGCCCACATTGTCATGACCTTCGACAACAACCACCATGCGCGTGCGTTGTTCGGTCAGTTTGACCAGAATCTTGCCCTGATGGAGCAGATGCTGGGCATCGATGTGCGGGCGCGGGGCAATCAGGTCACCATCAAGGGCGATCCGCTGGCGACCGAACAGGCGCGCCGTGCGCTCGACTGGCTCTATGACCGGATCGAGGAGGGCGGCAAGGAGCCCGAAGCCTCCGATGTCGAAGGTGCGCTGCGCATGGCGATGGCCGCCGATGATCAATTGTCGCTGCCCACCATGGACGGTGCCGGCCGCATCGCGGCTGCCCAGATCGCGACCCGCAAGCGAACCATCATGGCCCGCACCCCCAACCAGGACGCCTATATGCGGGCGCTCGATCGGGCCGAACTCGTCTTCGGCGTCGGCCCTGCCGGCACCGGCAAGACCTATCTGGCGGTCGCCCATGCGGCCATGCTGCTCGAACGCGGCCAGATCGACCGGATCATCCTGTCGCGCCCCGCCGTAGAGGCCGGTGAGCGGCTGGGCTTTCTGCCCGGCGACATGAAGGAGAAGGTCGATCCTTACCTGCGGCCGCTCTATGACGCGCTCTACGACATGATCCCCGGCGACAAGGTGGAACGGGCGCTTTCGGCCGGCGTCATCGAGATCGCGCCGCTTGCCTTCATGCGCGGTCGCACCCTGTCCAACGCGGCGGTCATCCTGGACGAGGCGCAGAACACCACATCGATGCAGATGAAGATGTTCCTGACGCGGCTGGGCGAGAATGCGCGCATGATCGTCACCGGCGATCCCAGCCAGGTCGACCTGCCGCCCGGCCAAAGGTCGGGCCTTGTCGAGGCGCTTGGCCTGCTTGGCGACGTCGAGGGCATCGTTACCGTGCGCTTCCGCGACACCGATGTGGTGCGCCATCCGCTGGTCGCGCGGATCGTTGCGGCCTATGACCGCGACGGCGGCTGAGGCCGGCGCCATGCACCTGCACATCGATATCGCGATCGAAGGCGGCAACTGGCCGTCCGAGGAGGAGGTGCGGCCGGCGATCGAACGGGCGCTTCGCCATGCGGTCACTGTGCTGGGCCTGGTCGGCGAGACATCTGAACTGTCGGTCGTCCTGACCGACGATGCGACGATCCGCACGCTCAACGCCAAATGGCGGCGCAACGACAAGGCAACGAACGTCTTGTCCTTCCCGGCCTATCCGGTGACGGCCGGCGATCCGCCGGGCCCGCTTCTGGGCGATGTCGTTCTGGCCCGCCAGACGATCGAGCGCGAGGCGGCCATTGACGGCAAGAGCGTCGATGCCCATTTCACCCATCTGATTGTTCATGGCTTCTTGCATCTTTTGGGCTATGATCATGAAATCGACGAAGATGCCGACGAAATGGAGCGCCTGGAACGTGCAATATTGGCCGATCTGGGGATCGACGATCCCTACACGCCGATATCGGACGACATGAAAGACGATGGAAGACCGACAAGCTGACGCAACGGCGCAGGATGCGCCGCCCGAACCGGAGCCCGAGCCTTCGAGTCCGGGCTTGCCCGCGATTATCCCCCCCAGAAAGCCGCCTGGCTTCTTCCAGCGCCTGGCCTATCTGTTTCGGCCGCAGGACAGTGTGACTGTCCGCGAGAACTTGCAGGACGCGCTCGCTGCCTCCAGCGCCGCCGGCGACCAGACCATCTCCGCCGATGAACGCGCCATGCTGCACAACATATTGCGGCTGCGCGAGGTACGCGTGGTCGATGTGATGGTGCCGCGCGGCGACATCGAGGCCGTGGACCTGTCGACGCCGCTTGGCGATCTTCTCAAACTGTTCGAGACTTCCGGTCACAGCCGCATGCCCGTCTACGACGACACGCTCGATGATCCGCGCGGCATGGTCCACATCCGCGACGTTGTCGCCTATCTGACGCGCACCGGCCGCCGCCGGGCACGCCGGCCCAAGACCGAGGGCAGTGCGGCATCGTCGGCCAAGAACGCCGCCAATGGCCGCGCCAACGGTGCCGCCAAGGCGGCGCTTGATCTTTCCCGGATCGATTTTTCGCGCACCATCGGCGATCTGAAGCTGATGCGCGACGTGCTTTTCGTGCCGCCCTCCATGCTGGCCTCCGACCTGATGGGCCGCATGCAGACCCAGCGCATCCAGATGGCGCTCGTCATCGACGAATACGGCGGTACGGACGGACTCGTCTCCCTGGAAGACCTTGTCGAAGAAGTCGTCGGTGACATCGAGGACGAGCATGACGAGGTCGAAGTGCAGATCGAGCGCGCCGACGAGAACACGGTGATCGTCGATGCCCGGCTGGAACTGGAAGAGGCGGGCCGCGAACTCGGCCCCGCCTTCGTCGAGGCCGCGCGCCGCGAGGAGGGCGATGTCGACACGATCGGCGGCCTGATCTTCTCGCTGCTTGGCCATGTGCCGGTGCGCGGCGAGGTGATCCCCTCTTTTGCCGGTTACGAGATGGAAGTGCTGGACGCCGATCCGCGGCGCATCCGGCGGGTCCGGGTCGTCCGCCTGCGCCAGCACCAGCGCCGCGGCGCCGGTCGCCGCGAGGCATCAAGTGCGCCGCCGCGGCTGCCCGCGCCCGAGCCTGCAGAGCCCGTCACGCCGGAAGCCGAGCCAGTCAACGTGTGATCCGGTGCGCCGGCGTCGCGCCGGCCCGGCAAGCCTGATATGGCTTGGTGCGACGTGATTCGGCCCGGGGCTCCATGGAACAACTTGCCCAGCGCATCCTGCTCTTGTCCGGCTGGCGCCGCGCCGCCCTGTCGGTTGCGCTCGGTGCGCTGACCGCGCTGACCCAGGCGCCGTTCCATCTGTTCGCCATCGGATTTGTTACCTTCCCGGTCCTCATTTGGCTGCTGGACGGCGCCGTCGGCGCGACGCCGGGCAGGGCGTCGGGTGCATTGCGCTCCGCATTCTGGATTGGCTGGCTGTTCGGCCTTGGCTACTTCACCGCTGGCATCTGGTGGCTCGCCAATGCGTTGCTCGTCGAGGCGCCGGAATTCGCATGGGCGATCCCGCTCGCGGTGCTTGGACTGCCGGCGATCCTGGCGCTCTTCTACGGTGCGGCCTGTGCGCTCGCGCGGCTCGCCTGGTCCGACGGCCTCAGCCGGATCGCGGCGCTCGCCGCCGCCTTCGGTCTTGCCGAATGGGCACGCTCCTTCATGCTGACCGGCTTTCCCTGGAACGCCCTTGGCTATGCGCTGATGCCTTCGCCGGTCATGATGCAATCGGCCGCGATCGGCGGCATTTTCGCGATGAGCGCGTTTGCGGTTCTTGTCTTCGCGCTTCCCGCGCAACTGGCCGCTCGGCGCGGCGCAGCGATCGCGGGCATGGCGCTTTGTGTGCTGCTGGTCGGTACCCATGCCGGCTTCGGCGTCTGGCGTCTTGCGCAGGCGCCCCTTCCGGCCGTCGCGACGGCCGATGGGCTGGTCATCCGCCTCGTTCAGCCGGCGATCGCCCAGGAACAGAAGATGGATCAGGAGGCGCGCGCCGCCACGTTCCGCACGCTGCTGGACCTGACCGCACTCGACGCGCCTTCTGTTGGAACACCGCTCGCAGATCGCGCTGCGGAGGCGGCGCCGGCACCATCGGGTCCCGTGCCCGACATCGTCGTATGGCCGGAAACCTCGGTGCCTTACCTCCTGACCCGCGATGCGGCCGCGCTCGCCTCGATCGGCGAGACGCTTTTGCCGGACCAGATGCTGCTGACCGGCGCGGTTCGCGAGGAGCCTGGAGAGGAAGCCGGTTCGGTGACCGGCCGCTACTACAATTCGGTGATGGCGGTGACGACCGGCGGCGTGATCGCCGGCGCAGCCGACAAGGTGCATCTCGTGCCGTTCGGCGAGTATCTGCCATTTGCCGATCTGCTGTCTTCGATCGGCCTGCGCGCCATCGCCGCGGCAGACCGCGGCTATTCTGCGGCGCCCGCCCGCACGACGATCACGCTCGATGGCGGGCTGACCGTGCTGCCCCTGGTTTGCTACGAGTCGATCTTCCCGGACCTCGCGGTGCCGTCGCCCGGCCAGCGCGTCGATGCCATCGTCAATGTGACCAATGATGCATGGTTCGGCCGGACGCCGGGGCCGTGGCAGCACCTGCACCAGACGCGTCTGCGCGCCGTCGAAACGGGCCTGCCCGTTATCCGCGTGGCCAACAACGGTATCTCGGCGGTCATCGACCCCCATGGCCGTGTTATTGCCCGCATCGGTCACGATGTGAGGGCGGTGGCCGATGCGCCATTGCCGGACGCCGCACAACCATTGTTCCCGGAGCAGCAACGAAAAATCAACTTCTGGTTGTTGCTTGCCATACTTTCGGCTATAGCGATTGCAGGTCGCATCAGGTTGCGTGCTTTCGGCGGGAATTAGGTTGCGCTTTGTTGACAGGAACCTTCGTGGCGGCTCATAGGTAGCGCGCCGCTTTTGGGGACCGCGTTGGGGGACGCGCAAGAACGGCTTCTGGTCCTGATTCGAGCAATGGCCGCCGTCCAAGCGGCGGGGACACAGAATGAGCGACAAGAAAAAAAAGCAGCCCAATCCCATAGATATCCATGTCGGCAGCCGCATCCGCCTGCGGCGAACCATGCTCGGCATGAGCCAGGAGAAGCTGGGCGAGAGCCTGGGGATCACCTTTCAGCAGGTGCAGAAGTACGAAAAAGGCACCAACCGTGTCGGCGCCAGCCGGCTTCAGAACATCGCATCGATCCTGAACGTGCCGGTGTCGTTCTTTTTCGAGGACGCGCCGGACGACAGCGCCGCATCGGGCGCATCCGGCATGGAAGAGAATTCATCCACCTATGTGGTCAGCTTCCTGTCGAGTTCTGAAGGCCTTCAGCTCAACCGCGCCTTCGTCAAGATCGCCGACCCCAAGGTGCGCCGGCGCATCATCGATCTTGTCAAGTCGCTGGCCGAGGAAGAGGCCTGATATCGGGCGGAAAGGTCGCCGTCGATCTTCAACAGCCCGGTCTGCCAAAGGACTCGCCCGACGGTATTGGTTGTGTCGATCTGAATTGACACAATTGAGCGTCAGGCGGCAAGGGAGGGGCGACGCTTTAAAGCGATGCGGGATCGCCTTGTCCAGGCCGATAATCAGATTTGCTTCCGCGCATTGTGCGCGATGCAGAAGGAACACGCCCGTGCGGGCGGACGCCGGTCGGGCATTATCGCGCTTGCGATGCAGGCGATGCGCAAGGCATCGCGCCGCCGTGCGGCCTGCATCGACTGTCCCTATGGCGGCAAATGCCTCGAGCCGGATTCGCAAGGTCTGATCAGCGCCGATCGCGTCGATGCCCATGTCCCTGTCGCGCCGATCATGACCGGACAAGATCGCCGATAACCGAACCGGCCTCGTGCGGCCGCACCACCGCCGCACGGATGAGCTGGTCGAAATGGCGCGTCAGCGCATCGACGGCTTCCTTTGCGTTCAAGACCAGATACATGTCGCCCATATAGACCGCCGCGCGCATCGGACCGAACACCGTATAGGGGGCCGAGAAGGTGCGCCTTGTATCGAACAGGAACAACCGCAGGCCCGGATAGAGATCGTCGGTCAGCGTTGCGATCTGTTCGATCTGCGCGTGGCGCATCCGCGCGTCCAGGGCAGCCCAGGGGCCGCTGCCTTCGGCCAGCGCCTGCAAGGTTTGCAGCGGCATGCAAACCTCGGTGTCGTTTTCCGGCTTGCGGCTATAGGCGAGCCGTTCGCGCGCATCGTCGATCTGTGCGGCGACGGGCGGCTTGCTGTCGCGCGTCTCGAACGCGATGACGGCATCGGTCCGTAGAAAGTCCGGAATGGTCGCGGGCACATAGCGGATCTTCGTGCCGGCCGCCTCCTGGTGCCATTGCATCAGGGCAGCGTCATCGCGCGAATCCTGCGCCTCCTCCAGTTCCAGCGCCGGCCGGATTTCGGCGGACACGCCTTCGTCCTGGCTGAGGCCGAGCAGCCAATCGAGACTGACCGACTGTGTTGCAGCGATGCGGATCAGCGTTTCGGCGCGTGGCAGCCTTGCCGTCTCGCCTGACAGGAGTTGCGACAGCGCCGACCGGTCCAGCCCCACTGTGCCGGCAAACTGAGATCGGTTCAGGCCCGAGCGCAAAAGCAGCCGGGCCAGCCTGTCACGGAACAGCCGGGACGCGTCGCGTTTGTCAATTGCATCGGTTGGGGCGGCGGTCATGTGGATCAAATCCGACATTTGATGATAATTATCAACATATGTAGAATTTGATGACCGGAAACAACCTTTAGTGCGCATTGCCGCGTTTCCAAACGCCGCACCTCCTGACATCTTTCTGTCAGGGGTAACGAATCACGATGAGAAAACAAACGATTGAGTGGCCGACACTGGCCATGATGGCGCTGTGCTATGGGGTTTGGCTGGCGGCCGGCTTCTGGCTTTTTCCGGTCACGCCGGTCGTCGCGCTGGTACTGATGGCCATCGCCGCCGGTTTCCACACATCGCTGCAGCATGAGGCGCTGCACGGCCATCCGACCCGCAGCGCCGCGATCAACGAACTGCTCGTTGCGCTGCCGCTGGCCGTCGCGTTCCCGTTCCGGCGGTTCAAGGCGCTGCATCTGCGCCATCATCGCGATGAGAACCTGACCGACCCCTATGACGATCCCGAAAGCTGGTATCGCGCCCAAGGCGATCACGCGGTGACGGGCAGGCCGATGCGCGCGCTGCTCGCCGCCAACAACACCTTTGTCGGCCGTCTTGTGATCGGGCCGCCTTTGATGGTGTTCGGCTTTTGGCGCAACGATCTCCGCAATCTGATCGCTGGCAATCCCGATGTGCGCCGCGCCTGGGTCCATCACGCGCTCGGGCTCGTGGCCCTCACCACGATCGTATGGGGCGGCATGGGCATCAACCCGTTGCTCTATGTCGGCACCGTTGCCTATGGCGGCATGTCGCTGATTGCCATCCGCACCTATTGCGAACATCGCTGGGACCAGACGCCGGACGGCCGCACCGTGGTTGTGGAGAACAGCCGCATCCTGTCCTGGCTGTTCCTGAACAACAATCTGCACATCGTCCACCACAAGCGGCCCGCGGTGCCCTGGTACGAACTGCCGCGCCTTTATCGCGCGCGCCGTGCCGATTGGCTGGCCGCCAACAAGGCCTATGTGTATCGCAATTACTGGCAAATCTTCCGTGCCCACGCGCTGTCGGCCAAGGAACCCGTGGTGCATCCCGCGCGCCGCCGGGCCGATGCCCCGTCCACGGCGCCAGGTGCTTTCCAGCCGGCATCGGCAGCGCCGGCGGCTGGTCCCCGCGATGCCATGCCGCTCGCGGCCCGGCCCGACCGCTGACCGACCGTTCGTGATTGCATGCCTGCCCATGTATGACTGGCCCGAGCGCCGGGCCAAGACCGACGCGCTATGGGTCCGTCTGCGTGACGCGCTCCGGGATGAAGGCTTCGATGCGCCCGGCGCACTGACCCGCGGCGGTGATCTGCATACGCTGTGGCTGAACCCGACCCTTTTGCTGGGCGCGACCTGCACCTATCCGCTGGAAACCGCTCTGCGGGGCCGCGTGCACTATGTCGCAACGCCGGTCCACGACGCGCCGGGCTGCGGTGCTGGCACCTATCGCAGCGTGATCATCGCGGCGGACACGGGCGGACACGTGCCGCCGCCGGCTGGCCCGGGTTCGGCCTTGCCGACCAGGTTGGAGGGGACGCTGGCGGCGAACGCGCCGGACTCCATGTCGGGCATTGTCGCGCTGGAGCGTGATCTGGCGCAGGCCGGCCGCGCCATGCCCGGTGACGTGCTCTGGACCGGGTCGCACCGTGCCTCGATCCGCGCCGTTGCGGACAGGAAGGCGGCGTGCGCGGCCATCGACTGCGTGACCTGGCAGATCGCGGAAGACCACGAACCGGCTGCGCGGGCGGTTCATGTCATCGGCTGGACGGCGGAGCGGCCGGGATTGCCGCTGATCACCAGCGCCAACATGGGCGAAGCCGACATCGAGCGGCTGCGCAACGCGGTTGCCGCCGCCATGCCGGCCACCGTGCTCGATCCGCCGACCGAGCGCTGATCAGTCGGGCTCACCGTCGACGACCCGCAGGCGCAGATGGCCGGTCTTGCTCTCGGCACCGGGCTCCTCGGCACCCTCGTTGGTCGGTTGCTCGTCGAACTCGAGCCCCTCGATCTTCTGGCCGCGCTTGGTCAGCTTGCCTGTGGTGATCAGAATGCCGTCGATGTCCCTGGCGGTCTGGCCGAAATGGCCTTGCAGCTTGCGCACCCGTTCATCGAGCCGCCCCAGATCTGCCATCAGCCGCATCACCTCACCCTGGATCAGATGCGCCTGTTCGCGCATGCGCGCGTCTTTCAGGAGCGCCTGAATCACCTGGATCGACAACATCAGCAGCGATGGCGAAACGATAACGATCCGTGCCCGGTGCGCCCTCTGCACGATCGTCTCGTGATGTTCGTGAATGTCGGCGAAGATGCTCTCGGACGGCACGAACAGGAACGCCGTGTCCTGCGTCTCGCCGGCGATCAGATATTTGTCGGCGATTGCCCTGATGTGCACATCCATATCGGCGCGGAACCGCTTGGCGGCAGCGGTGCCGTCCGCTTCGCTCTTGGCGTCGCGCACCGCGTTCCAGGCTTCCAGCGGAAACTTCGCGTCGATGACGAGGTCCGGCGCACCATTGGGCATGGCGATCACGCAATCGGGCATGGAGCCATTCGACAGTTTGACCTGAAAACGGTAGCCGCCCATCGGCAGCCCGTCCTCGATGATCGCCTCCATCCGGCTCTGGCCGAAGGCGCCGCGCGTCTGCTTGTTGGACAGGATCGATTGCAGCTCCACCACTTGGCCGGCGAGCTGCTGGATGTTGTTCTGCGCCGTGTCGATCACCGCCAGCCGCTCATGCAGCTTGCTCAGATTGGCATGCGCCGACTTCTGCTGCTCGTTGATCGACTGGCCGATGCGCGAACTCATCGCATCGAGCCGCTGCGACAGCGTCGTGCTCATTTCGGTATGCCGCGCGCCGAACATGTCTGTCATCGCCGAAAGCCGGCCTTGCATGTCGGCCTGGGCTTTCAGAATGTCGTCGACCCGTGCCTCTGCCCGTTCGGCCCGCTCGTGGGCCTGTCGCAGATCGCGCCGGCCGGCAATGCCGTTGCGCCAGACGAGCAGCAATGTGAGCAGAACGAGCGCTGCCAGGATGAGCGCGCCGGCCGCAAGGCTTTCGCCGACCGAAACAGTGCGCCCCGCCAGTACGAAGGCGGTCTGATCGAGGCTGAATCCAGTGTCCATCGGGCCAGCATAGACGATTCGCGGCCGCAGTGCCGATTGACGCATCGCGCGGTCTTTCTTAACTGGAAGACATCATGACCATCAAACCGATCGTCCTCATTCCCGATCCGATCCTGCGCGAGACGTCGAAACCGCTCGAACGCGTCGACGATGCGGTGCGCGCATTCGCCGACGACATGCTTGAGACCATGTATGACGCACCGGGCATCGGGCTTGCGGCGATCCAGGTGGGCGAGCCGATCCGCATGCTGGTGGCTGATGTCGCCAAGGAGGAAGAGGGCAGGGACCCGCAGGTTCTGATCAACCCGACCATCGTCGCCCGGTCCGACGAGCGCAGCCTCTACGAGGAAGGCTGCCTGTCGATCCCCGACTATTACGCCGATGTCGAGCGCCCCGCGGCGATCACCGTGAGCTATCTCGACGGCGACGGCGCCGAACGGACACTCGAGGCCGACGGGCTTCTGGCCACATGCCTGCAGCACGAGATCGATCATCTCGACGGTGTCCTGTTTGTCGACCATATCTCCAAGCTCAAGCGAGACATGGTCTTCAAGAAGTTCCGCAAGCTCGCCAAGCAGCGCGGCGACGGCCCGGTCATGGCCTGACGTCTGCGGAACCCGGCGGTCATGCGTATCATCTTCATGGGCACGCCGGATTTTTCCGTGCCGACACTCCGCGCGCTGCATGCGGCCGGCCATGACATTGCGGCCTGCTACACCCAGCCGCCAAGGCCCGCAGGGCGGCGGGGGTTGGGCCTCAGGAAGTCGCCGATCCATGAAGCTGCCGAGGCGCTCGGCATCGAAGTCCGCACACCCAGATCGTTGAAGGGCGGCGAAGAGCAGGCCGGGTTCACCGCGCTTCAGGCCGATGTTGCGGTCGTCGTCGCCTATGGCCTGCTGCTGCCCAAGCCCATTCTGGATGGCACGCGCCTTGGATGTTTCAACGGCCACGCCTCGCTGCTGCCGCGCTGGCGCGGTGCCGCGCCGATCCAGCGTGCAATCATGGCCGGCGATACGGAAACCGGCATGACGATCATGAAGATGGATGAAGGACTCGATACGGGTCCGGTTGCGATGACCGAACGGCTCGCGATCGGCGCCGACATGACCGCCGGCGAACTGCATGATGCGCTTTCGGTGGCCGGCGCGGAGCTGATGGTGCACGCGATGGCCGCGCTTGAGAACGGTTCACTCGAACTCGTGTCGCAGCCGGAGCAAGGCGCAACCTATGCCACGAAGATCGCCAAGGGTGAAACGCGGGTCGATTGGGCCGAAGACGCTGCCGACATCCACAATCGCATTCGCGGCCTGTCTCCCTTTCCCGGCGCCTGGTGCGAAATGCGCCTTGGAAGCGCATGGGAGCGGGTGAAGCTGCTGGCATCGACCTCTGCGCCGGGCACCGGCGCGCCGGGCGCGGTGATCGCGGGCGCGCCGATTACCATTGCCTGCGGAACCGGTGCCGTTCGCTTGACGCGGCTTCAAAAGGCCGGCGGCAAACCGCTAGACGCAGAGACCTTCCTGCGCGGCAATCCGCTCGGCCCGGACGACGTGCGCTAGTTCGAGCCGAACAGCGGCGTCTCGGGCCGTTCCAGCCGGTAAAGATCAATCGCGCTGGCGGGCGCGCCGTCGGCGCCCGGCCGCACGATTCGCGTGAACCATTGGGCCGGCGGATTGGCGCTGGCGATCGCCTCCGGCGGAGCGCCCGGCGGGTCGGTGCTGCTGACATGGATGGAGACAAGAACCGGCCACTCGACCGCATCGTCGCTGGCCGGCAGATCGACGAACCCGTAGCGATGGAACTCGTCCAGAGGCAGGACGCGATAGCCGTGGCCGGCGAAACGGCCATAGCTCTCCAGATAACCATAGGTGCCATAGCCGCGCACGAGGATCGTATCGATACCGGCACGCTGACGCTCGCGGTCGAGCTTCTCCGCGATCTCGGTCCAGCCATGCATGGCCAGCGTCTGGTCGGCGAACGGCAGCCGGACAAGCTGGAACTGCGCCTGCGCGAAGATCAACAGGGCAACCAGCGCGCCGACCGGAACCTGTGCACGCCATGTCCAGCGCTGGATGGTCCGCAGCCATGCCGCCCCAGGCTTCCATGCATAGATGGCCCAGGCGGCGATGATCGACCATTGCGCATAAAGCGGCCAGGTCCAGTTGCCCTGCGGTGCGGAGTGCAGGCTGAAGACGATGAAGTAGATAAGTGCCGGTACGCCGGTCCATATCAGCAGGGCCAGACCCTGATCGGCGCGTGCGGCGCGATGGCGCATGAAGCGCCAATGGGCAGCAGCGGCGAGGATGAACAGGCCGGGCAGCAGGAGCGCAACCTGGCTGGCCAGGAATTCCGGCAAGTGTTTGACGTCGGTCCAATGAAAGACATCAAGGCCACGCGTCGACCGCCCGAACTGGAACTCGAAAGACGACAGGCCGTTGTCGAGGTTCCAGGCGATGACCGGAGCGAAGATTGCCAGAGCCACCGCCCCGCCAGCATAGAGCCAGGGGGAAGCGAACCAGTGTCGGTTCCGCTGGTCGAAAAGCAGCCACAGAACGATGCCGGCGCCGATGAACAGGCCGGTGTACTTTGCCGTGAGCCCCAGGCCGGCGAACAGGCCGAAGACAATCCACCATCGCCCGTCGCCCGAGCGCAGCAATTCCGCCGCCGCCCATATCGACAGCGCCCAAAACAGCATGGACGGCGCATCGGGCGTGATCACCAGAAGGCCGAGCATCGCGCCGGGCGTGAGATTGAAAATGTAGACCGAATAGGCTGCGATGCGGCGGTCGACGAAAACCAACAGTGCCGTCCGGTAGATGGCCAGCGACACCGCCCCGACCGACAGGACCGCAAGAAGCCGCGCGGCCAGTTCGCCGGGGCCGAGCAGCGCATAACCGGCCTTGATGAACCAGGCGACCGCCGGCGGATGGTCGAAATAGCTCGCCTGCAGCGGATGCAGCGCCCACAGCGAATAGTAGGCTTCGTCGCGGATCAGCGCGGTCGTGCCCGCCATGACCAGCTTGACCACGATGACGGCGCAGACGAAGCCGGCCACCATCATGGGCCGGCTCCAGAACGCCAAGGGCGCATCGGCGTCCGCGGAGCGGCTGTCCGGCGATGGCGAAGCGGCATCAATCATGGTTCCGCCTCATCGGAGTTTTAGCCTTCGGCGTCAATCGGCGCGTCGCGTACCGGCTGGACATGGCTTGCCGCCGGGCTTAAGCAGCCGCCCGTTCCCGGCACCGGACGATCATGCCCCGTTACCGCCTGACAATCGAATATGACGGCACACCCTACGTCGGCTGGCAGCGGCAGACCAACGGTTATGCGGTCCAGGAAGCTGTGGAAAAGGCGGTCCTCGAGTTTTCCAAGCAGAAGGTGACGCTGCAGGTGGCCGGCCGCACCGACACAGGCGTGCACGCCATCGCCCAGACCGCCCATGTGGATCTCGAACGGGACTGGGATCCGGTGCGGGTGCGCGAGGCGATCAACGCCTATCTGGTGCTGGACGACGAGCGCATCTGTGTTGTGGACGCCAAAAAAGTGCCGGACACGTTTCATGCCCGCTTCTCGGCGCAGGCGCGGCATTACCTCTATCGCATCCACAACCGCCCGGCGCCGCTGACCCTCGATCATCGCCGGGCCTGGTGGTGCAAGCGGCCACTTGATGTCGATGCCATGAACGCGGCCGCACAGCTTCTGGTCGGCACCCACGATTTCACCACTTTCCGCGCCGCCCAGTGCCAGTCGAAATCGCCAGTGAAGACACTCGATGCGATCGCATTTTCCCGCGATGGCGAGCGGATCGAGGTGCATGTCTCGGCGCGGTCCTTCCTGCACAATCAGGTGCGCTCGCTCGTTGGCACGCTCAAGCTGGTCGGCGAGGGACGTTGGACGGCAGACGATGTCCAAGTCGCGCTCGATGCGCGCGATCATCAGAAATGCGGTGCCCTCGCGCCACCGCACGGGCTCTATCTGCTGCGGGTGGACTATCCCGAAGACGCCGGGGTTTGACGCGAGCCATCCTGATCGCTCCCGGCCGTCAAGGCTGCCGGGTGCGCTGCCAAACGATATGCACTTATGCTTATATCTTTCTATTGATGTGTCTTTGCTTGACGTTGCTGGCCCTGTCCCGTAACGACAGCGCGTCCGTTTGACCGCCCGGCGGTCTTCGTTTCCAACCCCAGTCAGCAGGGCGAGATCATGGCACGGCAGAACTATCTCTTCACAAGCGAGTCGGTTTCCGAAGGGCATCCCGACAAGGTCTGCGATCGCATCTCCGACGAGATCGTCGACATGGTCTATCGCGAGGCGCGCAAGCAGGGCGATGATGCGCTCTGGAAAGTTCGTGTCGCCTGCGAAACGCTGACCACAACCAACCGTGTCGTCATCGCCGGCGAGGTGCGCGTGCCGGACACCTTCTTCAAGAAGGACAAGGCCGGCAATGTGGTCACCGACGCGGCCGGCGAGCCGGTGATCGCGCCGGGCCGGTTCCGCTCGGCGGCGCGTCGCGCCATTCGTGACATCGGCTATGAGCAGGACGGTTTCCACTGGAAGACCTGCCGGATCGACGTGCTGCTGCACGCCCAGTCGGCGCACATCGCCCAGGGCGTGGACAATGCCGCCGACGCGCAGGGCGCCGAGGGTGCCGGCGACCAGGGCATCATGTTCGGCTATGCCTGCCGGGAAACGCCCGAACTCATGCCGGCGCCGATCTTCTATTCGCACAAGATTCTCGAGCTTCTCGCCGAAGCGCGCAAGAACGGCGACGGCGATGCCACCCGACTCGGTCCCGACGCCAAGTCCCAGGTCACCGTCCGTTATCGCGACGGCGAGCCGTCCGAGGTGACAAGCATTGTCCTGTCAACCCAGCATCTGGACGAGAATTGGGATTCCAAGAAGGTTCGTTCGGTCGTCGAACCCTATATCCGCGAGGCTTTGGGTGATTTGCCGATCGCCGACGATTGCGACTGGTACATCAACCCCACCGGCAAGTTCGTCATCGGCGGACCCGATGGTGATGCCGGGCTGACCGGCCGCAAGATCATCGTCGATACCTATGGCGGCGCCTCGCCCCATGGCGGCGGGGCTTTCTCCGGCAAGGACACGACCAAGGTCGACCGCTCGGCCGCCTACGTGTCGCGCTATCTGGCCAAGAACGTGGTTGCTGCCAAGCTGGCCGACCGCTGCACGATCCAGCTTTCCTATGCGATCGGCGTTGCCCAGCCTCTGTCGGTCTATGTCGACACGCACGGCACGGGCGCGGTTGCCGATGCGGCGATCGAGGACGCGATCCGCGAGGTTATCGACCTGTCGCCGAGCGGCATTCGCAAGCATCTCAATCTGAACCGGCCGATCTACGCCAAGACCGCGGCCTACGGCCATTTCGGGCGCAAACCCGGCCGTGACGGGTCCTTCTCCTGGGAGAAGGTCGATCTGGTCAAGGCGCTCAAGCAGGCCGTCAAGCAGGCCGCCTGACACGCTGACCGACATGAACGCCGATCACCCGACGCGCGCCACCGAGGCCTTTTTCGGCCGGCGGCGCGGCAAGACGTTGCGTGGCCGGCAGGCCGAGGCGATGCGCCGCCTGCTGCCCGATCTGCTGATCGGTCTCGAAGAGGCGGCGCCGGCGAATGTGGGGTCGCTGTTTGCCCACGCACCGCGTGAGATCGTGCTTGAGATCGGGTTTGGCGGTGGCGAGCATCTTCTGTCGCATGCGCGCCGATGTCCCGAGGCGGGATTCATCGGCGTCGAGCCCTTCGTCAACTCGATGGCCAAGCTGGTGACCGCGCTCGATGGGCAGCCGGCGGGCAACATCCGGCTCTACGACGATGATGCGACGCAACTGCTCGACTGGCTGCCGGCGGCGTCGATCGACCGGATAGACCTTCTCTATCCCGACCCCTGGCCGAAGCAGAAACACTTCAAGCGCCGCTTCGTCAGCGACCGCAATCTGGACCGGTTTGCCCGTGTGCTGAAGCCAGGTGGCGTGTTTCGTTTTGCGTCCGACATTGCCAGCTATGTCAACTGGACGCTGCAGCACATCGACCGGCACCCGGACTTTGTCTGGACCGCTCGCCGGGCCGCGTACTGGCGCAATCCCTATCCGCACTGGCCGGGCACACGCTATGAGGCCAAGGCCCTGCGCGACGGGCGGACGCCGGCCTATCTGACCTTCGTCAGATCTTAGCCTTTCCCGATCGCGTCAGCGCGCCGCAGCGACCAGCGCCGGATTGCCGCGCGCCGGTTGCAACGCAACCACCTTGTAGCCCTCGCGCTCGAGCATGTTGAGGAAGGTCGGCAGCATCGTCGCCGTACGTGCATGCAGGTCGTGGAACAGGATGATGCCCGAGCCGCGCCGGCGCAGATCGCGCATGGTGCGCGTGGCGACGCGCACCGGGCTGATCCGGAAATAGTCCTTGGAATCGATGTCCACATCCACGACGACAATGCCCCGCGCGGCGAGATGGCCGCGCAGTGCGGTGGTGTCGGCCAGATAGGGGAAACGGAAGAAGGGCAGGTCGGCAATGCCTGCCTCACGCAGCGCCCGTTCGCCGCGTGCGATTTCGGCGACAGCGTCGGCATGGCTCATCGCCGCCAGATTGGGATGGCCATAGGTATGGCTGCCGACCGTGTGCCCGCGCGCAACGACGTTTCGGGCGAGGGCGGGATTGTTGCGCGCCATCTCGCCGACCATGAAGAAGGTTGCCTTGATGCCCTTGGCGTCGAGCGCATCGAGAATGCGCCGCGTGTTCTGGCCGGCAGGACCGTCGTCGAAGGTCAGGATCACCTCTTTCGGCCCGAGCCGGATGTCGTCGATCGTGTCGACCCGCATGACCCGCCCGGTCAGCGGCGTGCGGCGCAACGTGTCGGCGGTTTGGCGCAGGCTTGACCGGTCCGCCGCGCTGGGTGCGAAGGCTGCCGCTTGCGGTGCCGTGTCGGAGCCGCGGTCGGCCGATGGGGCGAGCGATGCGCAACCGCCAAGGGCGGTCAAGGCGATCAGAAGGGAGACGAACGGGAGCAGGCGACACAGGAAGAAGACGGCCATCGGAGACACCACGCGGTACAAAGAGCATCTGCGCGTCATGGTAAACGGCGATGGTTAACGAAGTGCGAGCGCGTCGGCGGGACATGGGCGGTTCCCGCCCCTTGCAACCGGCAGCCGGCGGGCGTATATGACGGACAAATCTTGGTCGTAGACGAAGAGTGGGCCCGCCGGACCCGCTCTTTTTTATATTCGAGACGGACGTGACCACGAACGAACGCGCATTTGCGCCGATTGCCGAAGACGAGCCGCGCCTGGTGACCGAAACCGGGATCGATGCCCGTGTCGCCCTGCTGATCGAGCCGGTGCTCAATTCGGAAGGCTTCCGGCTGGTGCGCGTGCGCCTGTCGGGCCAGAACGGCGCAACGCTGCAGGTGATGGCCGAGCGCGCCGACGGTACGATGACCGTCGAGGATTGCGAAACGCTCAGCCGCATGGTCTCGCCGATTCTCGATGTTGAAGACCCGATCGACCGTGCCTATCATCTGGAAGTGTCATCGCCCGGCATCGATCGGCCGCTTGTGCGCAAGACCGATTTCGCCAAGTGGCGTGGCCATGTCGCCAAGCTCGAGACATCCGTTCTGGTGAACGGCCGCAAGCGGTTTCGCGGCACGATCACCGATGTCGACACCGACACGGTCACGCTGTTTCGCGACCAACCGTCCATCGGCGACGAGAACACCAATGTGATCCCGTTTTCGGCGGTTGCCGATGCGCGGCTGATCCTGACCGACGAGTTGATCCGTGCGTCGCTGAAGGCCGACAAGACCGCGCGCGCCGCGCGCGGACTTGAAACCGAACATGACGATTTTTCCGGCGACGCGCCGGATGCCGAAACGCCCTGAGGGAGACCAAAATGGCAGTCAGTGCAAACAAGCTCGAACTCCTGCAGATCGCCGACGCGGTCGCGCGCGAGAAGCTGATCGACAAGGAGATCGTGATCGGCGCGATGGCGGACGCGATCCAGAAGGCGGCAAAATCGCGCTACGGTCAGGAGACCAATGTGCGTGCCGACATCAATGCCAAGACCGGCGAGATCAAGCTGCAACGGCTGATGGAAGTGGTCGAGGAACTCGAAAACACCGACAATCAGATCGCACTCGAAGACGCCCGCGCCAAGAATCCGGACGCGCAGATCGGCGACTTCATCGCCGAGCCGCTGCCGCCGCTCGATTTCGGCCGTATCGCTGCCCAGTCGGCCAAGCAGGTGATCGTCCAGAAGGTGCGCGAAGCCGAGCGCGACAAGCAGTATGAAGAGTTCAAGGACCGCGTCGGCGAAATCGTCAACGGCACGGTCAAGCGCGTCGAATATGGCAATGTGGTCGTCGATCTGGGCCGTGGCGAAGGTATCATCCGCCGCGACGAATTGATCCCGCGCGAAATGTACCGTTATGGCGACCGCGTCCGTGCCTTCATCTATGACGTGCGCCGCGAGCAGCGCGGCCCGCAGATCTTCCTGTCGCGGACCCACCCGCAATTCATGGCGAAGCTCTTTCAGATGGAAGTGCCGGAAATCTATGACGGCATCATCGAGATCAAATCGGTCGCCCGCGATCCCGGCTCGCGCGCCAAGATCGCCGTGATCTCGCGCGACAGCGCCATCGATCCGGTCGGCGCCTGCGTCGGCATGCGCGGCAGCCGCGTGCAGGCGGTTGTCGGTGAGTTGCAGGGTGAGAAGATCGACATCATTCCCTGGCAGCCCGATGCGGCCTCGTTCATCGTCAACGCGCTGCAGCCGGCCGAGGTCGCCAAGGTGGTGCTTGACGAAGATGCCGAGCGGATCGAGGTCGTTGTGCCCGACGAGCAATTGTCGCTCGCCATCGGCCGCCGTGGCCAGAATGTCCGGCTCGCCTCGCAACTGACCGGCTGGGACATCGACATCCTGACCGAGGACGAGGAATCGGCCCGCCGCCAGAAGGAATTCACCGAGCGGACGCAGCTCTTCATGGAAGCGCTCGATGTCGACGAGATGGTCGGCCAGGTGCTGGCATCCGAAGGCTTCTCCTCGATCGAGGAAGTGGCCTATGTGGACGCCGAGGAAGTCTCGTCGATCGAGGGCTTCGACGAGGACACGGCCGCCGAGATCCAGACCCGGGCGCGCGAATATCTCGAACGCATCGAGGCCGAGAACGACGCCAAGCGCACCGAGCTCGGCGTTGTCGACGAGATCCGCGAAATCCCCGGCGTGACCACGGCCATGCTGGTCGCGCTCGGCAAGGATGACGTGAAGACGATGGAAGACTTTGCCGGCTGCGCTGTCGACGATCTGGTCGGCTGGCGCGAACGCGTCGAAGGCGAAACCAAGATCTATGACGGCATCTTCACGCCGTTCGGCACCACGCGCGCCGAGGCCGAGGAAATGGTCCTGTCGGCGCGTCTGGCCGTCGGCTGGATCACCGAGGAAGACCTTGCCGCCGAGTATGAAGAGGAAGGCGAGGAACTGGCCGAAGGGGCCGAAGCCGTGGCTGCCGAAGCCGATGCCGCTGCGGGAGCTCCGGCTTAACGCCGGCGTGACGAGGATGGCACTCCGGCATGACCCTGAACGAAGCGGATATCGCGATGAACGAACGCCGTTGCATCGTGACCGGCAAGAGCGCCGATGCTGACCGGCTGATCCGCTTCGTCGCCGGGCCCGATGGCTCGGTCGTGCCCGATCTCAAGCGAACCCTGCCGGGTCGGGGCTGCTGGGTCACCGCCCGGCGGACCATGGTCGACAAGGCCGTGTCCAAGAGACTGTTCGCCCGGGCGCTGCGCCGCAAGGTGGATGTGCCCGATGATCTGGGCGCGCTGGTCGATCATCTGATGGTCAGGCAGGTGACCGGCGCCCTGTCGATGGCGCGCAAGGCGGGCGCGCTGGTCTCGGGCGCCATGCAGGTCGAAAAGGCGGTGCGCGCCGGCCGCGCCACCGCATTGCTTCACGCCTTGCACGCGGCGCCCGACGGCATCCGCAAGCTCGACCAGGCGCGCCGCGCCACGGTGCATCTGGGCGGCCCGGACGTGCCGGTTTTCATGCTCCTTGATGACGAACAAATGGGTTTGGCATTCGGGGGCGGTAATGTAATACATGCAGCCGTGCTTGACGGCAGGGGTGGCCATGCCGCATTGCGGCGGCTTGAAGCGCTGCGCGACTACAGGACTGGGCCAGACGGGCGACCGGCTTCGCCGGACGCAGGCGCCGGTCTTTTGGCCGGAAAGGCCGGCGGGCATGTGACCGCGAAGGAAACGGATCAGGAATGAGTGATACAAGTTCGGACGACAAGAAGACGGCTGGCCGCACGCTCTCGATGAGGCGCGATGGCGGCACGGGCACCGTGCGCCAGAAGATGGGCGGCGGGCGCACCAACACCGTCGTCGTCGAAACGCGCAAGCGCAAGTTCACCAAGCCCGGCGAGAAGCCGGCCGGTGGATCGCTTGCCGGTGGCCTGAAGCCGCGCACAAAGCCCGCTGCCGAAGCGCCGGCACCGGCAGCCGCGCCCGCGCAGGAGGCCGGTGCTGCCGACCGCAGCGGCACGGTGCTCAAGGAGCTGTCGCAGGGAGAGATCGAGGCACGCCGCCGCGCGCTTGAGGAAGCCAAGGCACGCGAAGCCGAAGACCGCGAGAAGTTCCAGGCCGACGAGCAGCGGCGCAAGGAAGAAGAGGCGCGCCGCGAACGCGAAATGGCCGAGCGCGAGGAAGCCGAGCGCGCCGAACAGGCACGTCTGGCTGCCGAGGCCGAGGCAAAGGCGCAGGCTGCCCAGAAGGCCGAACAGGAAGGCGCGCGCCGCGCGCCGGCCGAAAAGGCCGCACCGGGCCGCACCGACGACAGCGATGCCCGCCGCGGCGCCGCCGCCAAGCGGCCGGCCAAGACCGATACCGCGCCCAAGCCGTCGCGCGGCCGTGAGGACAATCGCCGCCGTGGCAAGCTGACGCTCGCCAACGTGACCGGTGACGGCGAGGGCCGTTCGCGGTCGCTGTCGGCCATGCGCCGCCGTCAGGAGAAGATCAAACGCGCCCAGATGGGCATGTCCGAACCGCGCGAGAAGATTTCGCGCGAGGTGCGACTGCCCGAGACGATCACCATCCAGGAACTGGCGCAGCGCATGACCGAACGCGCCGTCGATGTCGTCAAGTTCATGATGAAGCAGGGCCAGATGATGAAGCCCGGCGATCTGATCGACGCGGACACCGCCGAACTGATTGCCGAGGAGTTCGGCCACACGGTGCGGCGCGTGTCGGAGTCGGACGTCGAGGAGGGCCTGTTCGACATTGACGACAAGCCCGAGGACATGAAGCCGCGTCCGGCGGTCGTCACCATCATGGGCCATGTCGACCACGGCAAGACATCGCTTCTGGACGCCATCCGCAACGCCAATGTGGTCTCCGGCGAGGCGGGTGGTATCACCCAGCACATCGGCGCCTATCAGGTGGAAAAGGACGGTCAGAAGATCACCTTCCTGGATACGCCCGGCCACGCCGCCTTCACCGCCATGCGCGCCCGTGGTGCCCAGGCGACGGATATCGCCATTCTCGTGGTGGCAGCCGACGACGCGGTGATGCCGCAGACGATCGAGTCCATCGCCCACATCAAGGCAGCCGGCGTGCCGATGATCGTGGCGATCAACAAGATCGACAAGCCCGACGCCGACGCCAACAAGGTGCGCACCGACCTTCTGCAGCACGAAGTGTTTGTCGAATCGATGGGCGGCGAAACCCAGGATGTCGAGGTCTCGGCACTCAAGGGCACCAATCTGGACGGCCTGCTCGATTCGATCCTTCTGCAGTCCGAGATCCTCGAGCTGAAAGCCAATCCCGACCGCACCGCTGAAGGCGTCGTCGTCGAAGCCAAGCTCGACAAGGGTCGGGGTGCCGTGGCGACCGTGCTCGTGCAGGCGGGAACGCTGAAGACCGGCGACATCGTCGTTGCCGGCGACGAGTGGGGCAAGGTCCGCGCCATCATCAACGATCGCGGCGACAACCTTTCCGAGGCGGAACCGTCCCTGCCGGTCGAGATTCTCGGACTCAACGGTACGCCGCAGGCCGGCGACAAGGTGGCCGTGGTCGAGAACGAGGCGCGCGCTCGCGAGATTTCAGACTATCGCCAGCGCAAGACCCGCGAGATTTCCGTGGCGCGCCAGGCCGGTGCACGCGGCTCGCTTGAACAGATGATGGCTGCCGCCAAGGACGCCGAAACCGCCGAGTTCCCGCTCGTCATCAAGGGCGATGTGCAGGGATCGGTCGAGGCCATTCTCGGCGCGCTCGAAAAGCTCGGCACCGACGAGGTCAAGGCGCGCATCATCCATTCGGGTGCCGGCGGCATCACCGAGACCGATGTCTCGCTGGCCGAGTCGACCGGTGCGGCGATCATGGGTTTCAACGTGCGTGCCAACAAGCAGGCGCGCGATGCGGCCGAAGCCGCTGGTGTCGAGATCCGCTACTACAACATCATCTACAACCTGCTCGATGATGTGAAAGCGGCGATGGAAGGCCTGCTCTCGCCCGAGCGGCGCGAGACGTTCCTTGGCAATGCCGAGATCCTCGAGGTCTTCAACATCACCAAGGTCGGCAAGGTCGCCGGCTGTCAGGTGACCGAAGGCAAGGTCGAGCGCGGCGCCGGCGTGCGCCTGGTGCGCGACAGCGTCGTCATCCACGAGGGCAAGCTCAAGACGCTCAAGCGTTTCAAGGACGAGGTGCAGGAAGTCCCCGTCGGACAGGAATGCGGCATGGCCTTCGAGAACTACGAAGACATACGCGCCGGCGACGTGATCGAGTGCTTCCGCGTCGAGGAAGTCGCGCGGACGCTTTAAGGCGCAATCGCAATATGCCGCGGCCACCGGCCGCGGCCGCTGATCGGACGGTGCGGTCCCACCCCGCCCGTCGCGTGAAAGGTATGAAACCATGTCCCGTTTTGCCGGGGGCGAGCAAGGCCCCTCCCAGCGCCAGCTCCGCGTCGGCGAACATGTGCGTCACGCGCTGACGCAGCTTCTGCAGCGTGGCGAAGTCGCCGATCCCGAGCTGGATGGCCTCGTCCTGTCGGTGACCGAAGTGCGTATGTCGCCCGATCTGAAGATCGCCACAGCCTATGTCACCGCGTTCGGGCGCGATGACATGGCACCGCTGGTCAAGGCGCTGGCCCGCAACGCCAGGTTCATTCGCGGTCGGTTGTCGCGCGAACTCGGCCAGATGAAGTACATGCCCGATTTCCGCTTCCGGGCCGACACCAGCTTCGACAATTTCCAGAAGGTGGACGCGCTGCTCAAATCGCCGCACGTGGCGCGCGATCTGGACGGGGACGAGGACTGATGGCGCGCCAGCGCAAGAAGAAGGGCCGGCCGGTCTCCGGCTGGCTGGTTCTGGACAAGCCGTTGGAACTGGGCTCGACACAGGCTGTCTCCAAGGTCCGTTGGCTGTTCGGCGCGCAAAAGGCGGGCCATGCCGGCACGCTCGATCCGCTGGCGACCGGCATCCTGCCGATCGCGCTCGGCGAAGCCACCAAGACCGTGCCCTATGTGGTCGATGGCACAAAGGCCTACCGGTTCAGCGTAAGCTGGGGCGCACAGACGACGACCGACGATCTGGAAGGCGACGTGATCGACACGTCGGCCGACCGTCCGGACAGCGCGATGATCGAGGCGCTGCTGCCGCGCTTTGTCGGCACGATCAGCCAGACGCCACCGCAATTCTCCGCCGTCAAGGTCGATGGCGAACGGGCCTATGCCTTGGCCCGGCAGGGCGAGGCGGCGGCCGTCACCGCGCGTGATGTCGAGATCGATGCGCTGACCATTGTCGCCCATGACGGTGACATCACCACCTTCAAGGTGGAGTGCGGCAAGGGCACCTATGTCCGCGCGCTCGCCCGCGACATGGGACACGCGCTTGGCTGTTTCGGCCATGTCAGCGCGCTGCGCCGCACCTTTGTCGAACCGTTCGACGAGGATGATGCGATGACACTCGCGGAACTGGAAGCCGCCGTTGAGGCCGCCGGCGAGGACGAGACGGCGCGTCATGGCGCGCTGGACGCGTTCCTGCTCGATACGGGCCAGGCGATGGACGGGTTTCCGCGTGTCGATCTTGGCGACGAACAGGCGCACCGCATCCGCCTGGGCAACCCGGCCATCCTGCGCGGTCGCGACGCGCCGGTCGCCGAGGAGGATGCGTGCGCCTTCCATCGCGGCCGGCTCGTGGCAATCGGCGAGATTGCGCAAGGCGCGTTCCGGCCACGCCGGGTTTTCCGCCTTTGACACGGTGACAAGATTCCCCGCAAGGGTGATTGCATTTGGCTGTCCTTGGCGCCAACGTCGCTGCAAACCGTTCGGATATGACAGGAGTGCCCGATGCGCGAATTGCGCCAGTTCTACATTGATGGCCAGTGGGTCGACCCGGCCCAGGTCAACGATCTCGAGGTTCACGATCCGGCCACCGAAGATGTCTGCGCGGTGATCTCGCTGGGCTCGTCCGCCGATGTCGACCGGGCGGTTGCCGCCGCCAAGGCCGCCTTTGACGGCTGGGCGGCGACGCCCGTCTCCGAACGCCGTGCCGCACTTGAGCGCCTGGCTGCGGTCATGAAGGCCCGCCATGACGATCTGGCAGAAGCGATCTCGCTGGAGATGGGCGCACCGATCGACTTCGCCAGGGGCGAACACGCCGGCGCCGGCTCCTGGCACCTCGAGGGATTTCTCGATGCGATGGATCGCTTTGCGTGGGAAGAAAAGTTCACCGACCGCGAGACCATCGTCCGCGAACCGATCGGCGTGGTCGGCCAGATCACGCCTTGGAACTGGCCGGTCAATCAGATCGCGCTGAAGGTGATCCCGGCTGTTGCCGCCGGCTGCACATGTGTCCTCAAACCGTCCGAGATCGCGCCGCTGTCGGCCATGGTCTGGGCCGAATTTATGGACGAGGCCGGTTTCCCAAAGGGCGTCTTCAACCTGGTCAATGGCGACGGGCCGACGGTCGGCGAGGCCATGTCCAACCATCCCGACATCGACATGATGAGCTTCACCGGTTCGACCCGCGCCGGCAGCGCTGTGATGCGCGGTTCGGCTGCCTCGATCAAGCGCGTCACGCTGGAACTGGGCGGCAAGTCGCCCAACATCGTTTTCGCCGATGCCGATTTGCCTCGGGCGATCAAGCGCGGCGTCACCCACATGATGGAAAACACCGGCCAGTCCTGCAATGCGCCCTCGCGCATGATCGTCGAGGAGGATGTCTATGAGGAGGCCGTCGATCTCGCCAGGGAAGTTGCCGAGAGCATCAGGATCGGCAATCCCCGCGAGGCCGGCAACCATATCGGCCCGCTGTCGTCGGCTGCCCAGTTCGACAAGGTTCAGGGCCTGATCGAGACCGGCATGGCCGAGGGCGCCCGCCTGGTCACCGGCGGCCCCGGCCGGCCGGAAGGCTTCAACCGTGGCTGGTATGCACGACCGACCGTCTTTGCCGATGTCACCAACCAGATGACTATCGCGCGCGAGGAGATTTTCGGCCCGGTTCTGGCGATGATCCCCTTCTCGGGGGGCGAGGATGAGGCGGTCGCCATCGCCAACGACACGCCCTACGGGCTCGCCGCCTATTTGTGGACCGGTGACGCGGACAAGGGCGACCGCGTCGGACGCCGGCTGCGCGCCGGCATGGTTCGCGTCAACGGCGCGGGGCTTTCCGCCGGCCATCCGTTTGGCGGCTACAAGCAGTCGGGCAACGGCCGCGAGGGCGGCGTCTGGGGCCTTGAGGACTTCACGGAGGTGAAGATCCTCAGCCAGCGCTACTGAGATGCCGGCCATCGAGATCAGGCCCGACGACCTGCGCGGTCCCGCGATTGCCGCGCTTTTGACGCGCCACATGGATCACATGCTCGCCATCACTCCGGCGGACAGCGTCTATGCGCTCGATCTCGACGCGCTGCGTGTTCCCGAAATCACGTTCTGGAGCGCTTTTGCCGGTGAGGAACTCGTCGGCTGTATCGCGCTCAAGGATCTCGGCGATGGCCATGGCGAGATCAAATCGGCCCATACCATGGTAGAACGGCGCGGTGCGGGCATTGGCAGGACGCTGGTCGCCCATCTGGTCGACGAGGTCCGCAAACGCGGCATGACCCGGCTGAGTCTGGAGACCGGAAAGACGGAGCATTTCCGGCCGGCCCAGGAGCTCTATCGCCGCTTCGGCTTTGAGGAAACGGGCCCGTTCGGCGACTACGGCCCCGACCCCCATTCCTTCTTCATGACACGTTCATTGTGACATGGCGAGTTGCTGCAACATGCGGCCGTAAAGCGAAAACACGTCGTCTTCTGCAACGGCCTCGGGCGCGTTGACCGTCAACACCGCGCAGATGGTCCGACCATCCTTGGCCTCCGTCATCGTCGACAGATTCAAGACGCCGATCTCGCTGCCGCCCTTGTAGGCCACCCTTTGCCAGTCGTCCGGCCGTGCCACACCCGGATTGATCGCGGTGACATCAAGATTGGCGACCTCGTCCAACAGCGCACACAGGCGTTGTGCCGGCATGTACCATTCGACACCCTCATTGTGCTGGCCGATCTTGTCGGCAGTTGGCAGCGTCATGGTGACAATCTCGCCAAGTGCCGCGGCGCGATCGGCGAGATAGCGGTCACGCAGGTCAGCGTCACCCTTCAGTGTGAAGAATTCGCGCGTCGTCAAAGGCAGGTCGATGTCCAACGCCTCGGCAACGCCGTCGCGACCGACAATGCGCATCATCAAGTCGGTGGCCGTATTGTCGCTCTGCGCGATCATCAAAGCTGCGACGGAATGGATGGTCAGCGGCGCACCAACCGGCATTCCGGCAAGCAGTCCACCGATCGAGATGTCAGCCTGTTCAAGCCGCACGACATCGTCCCAGGCCCTTTCGCCGGCGTCGATCTGGCGCTTCAGCGCAGCCAGCACGCCGAGCTTGAACGCCGAGCCGACGGCCAGGCGCACCTCCGCATCGCGCGCGGCGACCGTTTCGCCGTCGACGGTCACCAGCAGTGAAACATCTCCGGGCAGAGCGGCAATCCGCTCGACAGTCTCATCAAGCGTCGCGGTCAACGCTGTCGGTGGTTCGAACAAGAGGCCCGAGATCCGGCCGTCGGCGTCCAGTGTGATCTTGATCGGAATCTGATGCGTCCCGGTTTCCAGCCGGTACTCGCCGTCATCGCCTGTCAGGAATGTCATCACCCCATAACTGGCGCGCATGGTTTCCGAGATCGCCCGAATTTGAGCGACCGTAACGACATTGAGAAAAGCATCGCTGAACTGGTCTTCGTCAATCCGTTCGCCCGAATAAATGGCCTCGATCAGCGTCTGTTCCGCTTCACTGGCCATCACGGTTTCCGCCGTGGCCGAAATTCCCAGAACAGCGGCTATCCATAGCGCGACCCTCTTTTTCAATGCAGGCTTCCCATCATGACAAAAATGCAGTATGCGCGCCGTGTTCCGGCTGCGCCATTGGCTCATCTGCCGGACATTTATGGCCCTTGCTGGACGACATCCCGGCAGCGGGCGTCTTCAAACCCCTTGTAAATACCGAAAGGAAACACGATGTCGATCACTGCCGAGCGCAAGGCCGAGCTGATCCAGAAGTTTGCGACCAAAAGCGGCGACACGGGTTCGCCCGAAGTGCAGGTCGCGGTCCTCACCGAGCGGATCAACAACCTTACCGAGCATTTCAAGGACCACAAGAAGGACAACCACTCGCGGCGTGGCCTTCTGAAGATGGTCTCCCAGCGGCGCAAGCTTCTGGACTATGTGCGCGGAAAGGAAGAGGCGCGCTACCAGGCCCTGATCAAGGAACTGGGCATCCGCCGCTGAACCAATTCGGGCGGGCTCCTAACAGGTCCGCCCTTACCCCATTCAGGCGGGGGACATTTCGCCTGTCAGGCCGGCGCGGACGTTGAAGACAACGGCGCGCCGGCCATCCGAGAACCGCGTTGGAGCCGCGGGGCAGGATTGCCGGTTGCTTGCAGATACCGAGATGCGCCCGCCGCGCCGATCGCAGACAAGCACCCAGTCGTCTTGCCCGGGCCCAGGTTCAAAAACTCAAGCCTGGCGCGCTGGCCGTTGGCCGGCATTGCGCCCTTATTGAAGGACAAGACATGTTCGATCACCACAAAGTGGAACTGGAGTGGGGCGGACGCCCGCTCACGCTGGAAACCGGCAAGATCGCCCGGCAGGCCGATGGCGCCGTTCTGGCCACCTATGGCGAGACCGTCGTTCTGGCCACCGTCGTCTCCGAAAAGAGCCCGCGCGAGGGCCGCGACTTTTTCCCGCTGACCGTCAACTATCAGGAAAAGACCTTCGCCGCCGGCAAGATCCCCGGAGGCTTCTTCAAGCGTGAAGGCCGCCCGTCGGAAAAGGAGACGCTGACCTCGCGCCTGATCGACCGGCCGATCCGCCCGCTCTTCGCCCCCGGCTACAAGAACGAGACGCAGGTGGTCCTCACCGTCCTGCAGCACGATCTGGAAAACGATCCCGACATCGTGGCGATGATCGGCGCTTCGGCCGCACTGACCATTTCCGGCGTTCCATTCATGGGCCCGATCGGTGCCGCCCGCGTTGGCTACATCAACGATGAATTCGTGCTCAACCCGCATGTCGACGAGATGGAGGAAACCGATCTCGACCTGGTCGTTGCCGGCACCGCAGATGCCGTTCTGATGGTGGAATCGGAAGCCAGCGAGCTGGACGAGGAGACAATGCTGGGCGCCGTCATGTTCGGCCAGCAGGCCTTCCAGCCGGTCATCAACGCGATCATCAAGCTCGCCGAAGTGGCCGCCAAGGAGCCGCGCGATTATGTGCCCGAGGACCTTTCCGAACTCGAAGCGACGATGGGCGGCCTGATCTCGGACGAATTGACCGAAGCCTACAAGATCATCGACAAGGGCGACCGCTACGCGGCCGTCGACGCGGCGATGAAGAAGGTCTTCGAAACGCTCTATCCCGAAGGCGCCGAAAACCCGGCCTGGAACCCCGAGCAGATAAAGTCCGTCTTCAAGGACCTGCAAGCCAAGGTCGTGCGCGGCAACATCCTCAAGACCAAGACGCGTATCGACGGCCGCGACCTGTCGACCGTCCGCAAGATCGTGTCGGAGGTCGGTGTCTTTCCGCGCACCCACGGTTCTGCCCTGTTCACCCGCGGTGAAACCCAGGCCATGGTCGTGGCGACGCTGGGCACCGGCGAGGACGAGCAGTTCGTCGACTCGCTGACCGGCACCTACAAAGAAAACTTCATGCTGCACTACAACTTCCCGCCCTACTCGGTCGGTGAAGCGGGCCGCATGGGATCGCCCGGCCGCCGCGAGATCGGCCACGGCAAGCTGGCCTGGCGTGCCGTCCATCCGGTGCTGCCCGAAGCCGAGGAGTTTCCTTACACGCTGCGCATCGTCTCCGAGATCACCGAGTCCAATGGCTCCTCCTCCATGGCGACCGTCTGCGGCACCTCGCTGGCGCTCATGGATGCGGGCGTGCCGCTCAAGGCACCTGTCGCCGGCATCGCCATGGGCCTGATCCTGGAAGGGGACGAGTTCGCCGTCCTGTCTGACATTCTCGGTGACGAGGATCATCTGGGCGACATGGACTTCAAGGTCGCCGGCACCGCCGAGGGCATCACCTCGCTGCAGATGGACATCAAGATCGCCGGCATCACCGAAGAGATCATGAAGATTGCGCTCGAGCAGGCCAAGGGCGGCCGTGCGCATATTCTCGGCGAGATGGCCAATGCGCTGTCGGAAAGCCGTGCGGAACTGGGTGAGTTCGCCCCGCGCATCGAAGTGATGAACATCCCGGTCGACAAGATCCGCGACGTGATCGGCTCGGGCGGCAAGGTGATCCGCGAAATCGTCGAAAAGACTGGCGCCAAGATCAACATCGAAGACGATGGCACGGTGAAGATCGCGTCCTCGTCGGGCAAGGAGATCGAAGCCGCCAAGCAGTGGATACACACGATCGTTGCCGAACCCGAAGTGGGTGAGATCTATCAGGGCACGGTCGTCAAGACCGCCGATTTCGGCGCCTTCGTCAACTTCTTCGGTCCCAAGGACGGTCTTGTGCACATCTCCCAGCTCGCCCCGGAGCGCGTCGGCAAGACCACCGATGTCGTCAAGGAAGGCGACAAGGTGTTCGTCAAGCTGATGGGCTTTGACGAGCGCGGCAAGGTCCGCCTGTCGATGAAGGTCGTCGACCAGGAGACCGGCAAGGAGATCGAGCGCAAGAAGGAAAAGGCCGACGACTGATCCTCATCGGCCGATGAAACCACAGGCGCGGGGCTGGATGCACTCCAGGCTCCGCGTTTTTCGTTTGGGGTGATGTCATGGACCGGTCGGCAAAAACGCTGCTGGCACCGTTTGAGATGGGCGAGGTCCCATCGCCGGACAACGGAAGCGCGTGGCTGTTCCTCAATGCCGCAGACCTTGGTGCTGCCGGCGATCTGTTCGACCAGGTCCGTCTTTGCTGCGTGCAGCCGTCACGCCCCCAGTTTCTTGCTCTGGAGCGGGCCGGCTACGATGTGCTGCCGGACGTCCAGGCGGCTACACCATTCGACGGCGCGCTGGTGCTGCTCGGCAAGCATCGCCGACTCAATGAGGCGATGATTGCCAAAGCCAATGACGCGGTTCGTCCCGGCGGTCTCGTCATCGCCGCAGGTGACAAGGCGCTTGGAGCGGCCAGCGCCCGCAAATGGGCCGGCGGGCAGGTGACGCTCGGCGGTTCGCTCGCCAAGCATCACGGCATCGCTTTCTGGTTCGTGGCAAGGCAAGGCGCGTTCGACGGCATCGCGCTTCCGCGAACCGGGCCGGCGCCGGGCTTTGCCGCAGCGCCTGGCATGTTTTCGCCGGACAAGATCGATCCGGGCTCGGCGCTGCTGGCCGATCATGTGGACGACCGGATCAGCGGCGCGGTTGCCGATTTCGGGGCCGGCTGGGGTTATCTGTCCGGCATTGTTTTGAAGCAGGCAAAGCCGGCTTCGCTTGACCTCGTGGAAGCCTACAAGCCCGCGCTCGACCAGGCACTTGCCAATCTTGCCCCGCTCACGGGCAATGTGCCGATCACCGGCCACTGGCTGGATGTCACGTCCGAGGCGCTGCCAGAACCGTTCGACTGGGTCGTGACGAACCCGCCTTTTCATGCCGGCCGTGCGACCGAGCCCGATCTTGGTCGCGCCTTCATTGCGGCCGCCGCGCGAGCGCTGAAGCCGTCGGGCCGCCTGCTGTTGGTCGCCAATCGGCGCCTGCCCTATGAGCAGACGCTTCGGGATCGCTTTGGGTCCTTTGAGGAACGCGAAGTCCGCGACGGCTTCAAGCTGATCGAGGCCTCCCGGCCACGCAAGACCGGCGGTCAGGATGCTGCCGCGAGTGCCACGGGCTGAGACACTGGAGTCGGTGCGTCTGCCGCGCCCGGTTCGCTGCCGCGGTGCTGGTGCTTGATCGCCGACAGCGGTTGCGGCTTGCCGAACAGATAACCCTGCATGATCGTGCAGCCGGCTGCGCGCAGGAGGGTTGCCTGTTCCTCGGTTTCCACGCCTTCGGCAACGATGGAGGCCCCCATGGACCGCGCCATGCCGACGATCGATGCAATCATCGTGCTGGCGGCTGGATCCTTGTCGGTGAGGCGGTCGACAAAGGACTTGTCGATCTTCAGCGTGTTGAAGTGCAGTTCGTTCAGTGTGGACAGGTTTGAGTAGCCCGTCCCGAAATCGTCGATCGCCAGCATGATGCCCAGATCGCGCAGCTGGGCCAGCAACCGTCTGATCTCGCCGTGGTTGCGGATGAGCAGCGTTTCGGTGACTTCGATCTCCAGCCGGTCGGGCCGGATTTCGGTGCCGTTGATCAGCCGGCCGAGATTGGCCACGAAATTGTCCCGGTTGAACTGCGCCGGCGAAACGTTCGCCGAAACGGTGATGTTTTCGGGCAGTTCTTCAAGGTCCTCGCACACGCGGCGCAGGACGAAATCGCCGATCTGCTGGATCAGGCCGCACTGCTCGGCGATCGGTATGAACTCCGATGGCGGGATCGAGCCGTTCTGATGGTGGTTCCACCGCAACAAGGCTTCATAGCCGACCGTTTCGCCGGTAACCGCATGAACCTTGGGCTGGTAGTGCAGCATCAGTTCGTCGCGTTGCAGGGCACCGCTCAGTTCCGCCTCGATCCAGTGGCGGTAGGCGGCGACCTGGCTCATCTCGGGATGGTAGATCGACCAGGTGCCGCGGCCCGTCGCCCGCGATGTCGTACGCGCCAGATTGGCATGGCGCAGGATGCGTTCCATCGGCGGGCGGTTCTTGTGAATCTCGGCGACGCCCGCGTTCCAGAAAACCGAGTGCGATGCATTGCCGACACGCACCGGCAGCGACAAGACGCCGAGCAGCGCCTCGGTCGCCGCGCGCAATTCCCGGTCGTCATGATTGGCCGCCAGGACGATGACGAACTCGCCGCCGCTCGTACGTGCCGCAAGGCCGGTATCGCCGACAACGCGCCGAAGCCGATCGCCGAACACGCACAACAGCGAGTCGCCGGTTTCAAGACCGTAGGTCTCGTTGAAGTCGCGCAGGGAGTCGAAGTCGAGGCTGATCAGGAAGAAGCGGTTCATGCGGCTTGGCCCGCCGCCCTTTGAGACATACTCATCAAGGCTTTCGGCGAGGCCCTTGCGCGACAGGAGACCGGTCACCGAGTCGACATTCAACAAGGCTTCGTAGCTCTGGCTCGTATCGTCGCCGCCAGCAAAATAGGCGTGTGCCGTACCCGCGCCCGCCAGCGACGCCAAGCCGAGGACAATGGCGCCGAAGGTTGCAGCTTCGCGATAGCTGCTCAGCGTCATGCCGGCCATGTCCAGCGCCCAAAGCGCCAGCATCGCCGCACCCATGCCGCTGGAGAAGATGGTCAGTGCGCGGAAGATGCGGGTCTGTTTGGGTACGGTGTTGCGCTTCATTTTGCCCTCTCCAGAGCAAACTCGCAGCAAAACCCTAAGAAGGGATGAAATGAGGCGCCGTGGCACGCTGGGGTTGCGGCCACGTGTGGGCTATTTTTCGTCGGTGCGTCGCAGCTCGTCGAGGCGCGGCATCGACATGATGTTGTAGCCGCTGTCGACATAGTGAATCTCGCCGGTCACACCGCCGGAAAGGTCGGAAAGAAGGTAGAGCCCGGCTCCGCCGATATCGTCCAGATTAACCGCGCGGGCCAGCGGCGAATTCTTCTGCTGGAAATTGTACATGAGCCGCGCATCGGACACGCCGGCGCCGGCCAGCGTCCGCACGGGGCCCGCCGAAAGCGCGTTGACGCGGACGCCCTGGGCGCCGAAGTCGGCCGCCATGTACCGCACGCTGGCTTCCAGCGCCGCCTTTGTCACACCCATCACATTGTAGTTGGGCATCACCCGTGTCGACCCGCCATAGGTGAGCGTCAGAAGCGAGGCGCCGGGGTTCAAAAGGTCCATTGATTGCTGCGCGACTTCGGTGAACGAATAGGCCGAGATGACCATGGTGCGCGTGAAGTTCTCGCGCGTGGTCACATCGACATAGCGGCCCTTGAGTTGCGACCGGTCGGTGAACCCGATCGCATGGACGATGAAATCGAGGCTGCCCCATTCATTGCCGAGTGTTTCGAACACCGAGGCGACCGTGTCGACATCCTCGACATCGCAGGGCATGACCAGCGACGAGCCCACCTCGGCCGCCAGCGGCTTGACGCGCTTTCCGAGCGCTTCGCTCTGATAGGTGAAGGCCATTTCGGCGCCCTGGTCACCGACGGCCTTGGCGATGCCCCATGCGATCGAATGGTCGTTGGCGACACCCATGATCAGGCCACGCTTGCCGCTCATCAGTCCGGTCATCGGTGTGTCCTCTCCCACGGCCGCATCAGTCGGCGAACCGCTGGAACGCCAGCGTCGCATTGGTTCCGCCAAACCCGAACGAGTTGGAGATGGCGATGTCGAATTCGACATTGTCGATCCGCTGCCGCGCGATCGGCATGCCTTCGAATTTCGGATCGAGTTCGGTGATGTGGGCGCTTTCGCCGACAAACCGGTTGTTCATCATCAAAAGCGTGTAGATCGCCTCCTGCACGCCCGTCGCGCCCAGCGAATGGCCGGTCAGCGACTTGGTCGAGGAGATGTGCGGCAGGCCGTCGCCGAAGACGGTCTTGATCGCTTCCATTTCGCGGTCGTCGCCCACCGGGGTCGATGTGCCGTGCGTGTTGATGTAGGTGACCGTACCTTCGGTGGTGGCAAGCGCCATCTTCATGCAGCGCACCGCACCTTCGCCGGACGGGGCGACCATGTCATAGCCGTCAGATGTCGCGCCGTATCCGACGATCTCCCCATGGATCTTCGCGCCGCGCGCCCTGGCGTGCTCGAGTTCCTCGAGCACAAGAACGCCCGCGCCGCCGGCGATGACGAACCCGTCGCGGCTGGCGTCATAGGCGCGCGAGGCGGTCGACGGTGTTTCATTGTGCTTGGTCGACATGGCGCCCATCGCGTCAAACAGGTTCGACATTGTCCAGTCGAGATCTTCGCTGCCGCCGGCGAAGATGATGTCCTGCTTGCCCATCTGGATCGTCTCATAGGCATTGCCGATACAGTGGTTCGACGTCGCGCAGGCGGACGAGATCGAATAGTTCACGCCTTTGATCTTGAACGGCGTTGCGAGTGTTGCCGAGGCGGTCGACGACATCGCCTTGGGCACGGCGAACGGCCCGATCCGCTTGGGCGAGTTGTTGTTCTGGGTCAGCAGCGCCGCTTCGAAGATGGTGCGGGTCGACGGACCGCCCGAACCCATGATGATGCCGGTTCGCTCGTTGGAGACCAGATCGTCGCCCAGTGCCGCATCGGAGATGGCCTGGCGCATGGCGATGTAGTTCCAAGCCGAACCGCGTGCCAGGAACCGCGACTCGCGCCGGTCCAGAACCGTGAATGGATCGAGCGTCGGCTCGCCATGGACGTGGCACCTGAAGCCCAGTTCCGCATATTCGGCGGCGTGGCTGATGCCCGACCGCGCTTCGCGCAGCGAGGTCAGCACCTCGTCCGTATCATTGCCGATCGACGAGACGATCCCCATGCCGGTGACGACGACGCGTTTCATGTTCGCTTCCCGTTGTTTTGCGTCAGGCTTTGAAGAGGCCGACGCGGAGGTCGGACGCCTGGTAGATGGTTTCGCCGTCGGCCTTCATCCAGCCATCGGCGATGCCGAGCACCAGCCGTCCGCGGCGTACGCGTTTGAAATCGATGCCGAATTCGAGCAATTTGACCGATGGCGTGACCATGTCGGTGAACTTGATCTCGCCGGTCGACAGCGCCCGGCCCTTGCCCGGTTCGCCCAGCCAGCCAAGGTAGAAACCGGTCAGTTGCCACAGCGCGTCCAGACCCAGACAGCCCGGCATCACCGGGTCGCCGATGAAGTGGCACTCGAAGAACCAAAGGTCGGGCGTGATATCGAAAGCGGCGCGGGCATAACCCTTGTCATGATCGCCGCCGGTCTCGGAAATGTCTGTGATGCGATGCAGCATCAGCATCGGTGGCGCCGGCAACTGCGCATTGCCCGGGCCGAACAGGTCGCCGCGCGCGCAGTCCAGAATGTCCTCGTAGGAATAGCTTGATTTCTGCTCGGCCATGCCGGTGCGCGTCCTCCGCGTTCTTGATTGCCGGCCCAGGCCTTGTAGCCGGCCGCGCCTGTTTATTGATCTCGTTCGGCCCGGTCAAACTGACGCTTCGTTCGCGCCGGGCGGCGCTATTGCCATTCAGCGCCAATGCGAATATATGAAAATGGATTGCAACAACAGGGAAAATCCCTGTGTTCATGGCTGTTTTTGGGATCGAAGATGGCGCACAATGAAAGCGCCGGAGCACACCGCTCCGACACACGCAATCTTCTCCAGTCGGTTGGCCTGCGGCCGACGCGGCAGCGCGTTGCGCTGGCCGCTATGCTGTTCGGCGAGCATGATCAGCATATTGCCGCCGAAGATCTGCACCGCCAGGCACTGGATGCCGGCATCCCGGTGTCGCTGGCGACGGTCTACAACACGTTGCACCAGTTCACCGATGCAGGACTGTTGCGCATTCTCGCCGTCGAGGGACAGCGCACCTATTTCGACACCAACACGTCCGACCACCACCATTTCTTCATGGAAGACAGCAACGAAGTGATGGACGTGCCCGAGGGCACGGTCACTGTTGGCGATCTGCCCAAGCCGCCTGAAGGCATGGAGATCGCCAATGTCGATGTGGTGATCCGGCTGCGTCCGGTGCGCAAGCAGCGCTGATCCGACGGGCAGTGCCGCCCGCCTCCGAACGTTTGATCCGGCTCGACCCTATTCTATGACTTCGTCGGGATAGGCACCCCACAGGTCCGCCTGCGCGACGAACCCGCTCAGCGTCCGGTCCTTGTGGCGCACTTCCAGTTCGCACCAGGCGCCGTCACAGCGTTCGATCTTGCCGACCACACCCGGCTGCAGCTTGGCGACCGCCTCCGCGCCGGCGCGTGATTCTGCGTAAAGCGTGATGACGTTGCGCGCGTCGCGGGCATTGCGCCAGGGCGTTGCGATCGCCGTGCGCGTGCCCGACAGCAGCGACCCGTGGATCCAGCCCGTATCGCCTTCGGAATCGCGCACCCGACGCCAATTGTCATATTCCTGGATGACCTCCAGCGGCAGGCCGGTCTTCACATAGCGCCAGGCCACCGCATACTGCTTGCCGGGCCCGACCCGCATGTTGACCCGCTCGGCTTTCAGCGAAACGAAGCGGGGCAGCGGCAGGCCGCTGGGGCCGCGCGAAACCGAGCTTGTCGTCTGCGCGGATGCGGTCCAGGTGCCGCTTGCCGGAACCATCGTCAATGCCAGTGCCACGGCCAATATCAAACGCATGTGTCACCTGTCCGTTTGACGGGCCGGCGGCGGCGCGACCTGCGTCGCGCGACCAGGGCCGCGGCCGTCGAGACCCCTTTGCACCGGCGGGCGCGCTTGCTAGAGATGATGCGTCCGCACGGCTTGTCACACCGTCGCATTTGTTGGTTAACGAGCGATCAACGGACACCCTTGTCCGGCCATCGGGCGCTGGTATCGGGTTGGCCGGAGAATTCAGGGGAAAGGGCCTCGTCTTGGACACAAAGCCGACCGTGATCGTCACGCGCCGTCTTCCCGACCGGGTCGAGGCGCGCATGCGGGAACTGTTCGACGTACGCCTGAACGGCGACGACAAGCCGTTCGATCGCGACGATCTGGCCCGCGCCATGGCTCAAGCCGACGTGCTGGTGCCCACCGTCACCGACCGCATCGATTCCGACCTGATTGACGGCGCCGGCAAGCGCCTCAAGCTGATCGCCAACTTCGGCAATGGCGTCGACAATATCGACATACCGGCCGCGCACGAGCGCGGTATCTTCGTAACCAACACGCCGAACGTCCTCACCGAGGATACGGCCGACATGACGCTGGCGCTCATTCTCGCCGCGCCGCGCCGGATCGTCGAGGGCGCCGGCTATCTTCTCGGCGAGGACCGGTGGGACGGCTGGTCGCCCACCTGGATGCTCGGTCACCGCATTCACGGTAAACGGCTGGGCATTGTCGGCATGGGACGCATCGGCATTGCCGTTGCACGCCGCGCCAGGGCGTTCGGCCTGGCGGTCCATTATCACAACCGCAATAGGGCGGCGCCTGCCATCGAAGAGGAATTGGGCGCGACCTATTGGGAAAGCCTCGACCGGATGCTGGCCCACATGGACATCGTCTCGGTCAACTGCCCCTATACGCCGGCGACCTTCCACCTTTTGTCGGCGCGTCGGCTGGAGCTGCTGCGGCCTTCGGCCTTCATCGTCAACACCGCGCGGGGCGAGATCATCGACGAGGATGCGATGATCCGCCTTCTCGAGGATGGCCGCATCGCCGGTGCCGGGCTCGACGTGTTCGAGCACGAGCCCAAGGTCGATGATCGGCTGTGCAAACTGGCCGCCCGAGGCAAGGTGGTGCTGCTGCCGCACATGAGTTCAGCCACCATCGAAAGCCGCATCGAGATGGGCGAAAAGGTGATCATCAACATAAGGATGGTGGCCAGCGGAGACCGCCCGCCGGACCGCGTCCTGCCGTCAATGGTCTGAGATGGGTGGCCGGCGGCTCAGCGCCGGCCCGACGGATCGCGTCAGGCCTTTTTCTTGGCCTGCTTTTGCCAGTCGCGAATCTGCCGGTCGCTGAACGGCATGTAATCGTCGATGCGTTTTACATCCGATGCACTCAGCCCGGCGATCTGCGCAAAGGTGGTGATCCCCTGTTCGTTGAGCTGGCGCTCGGCGACGGGACCGATCCCCTTGATGTCGGTCAGCTTGTCCTTGGCGCCGGAAGGCGCAGCAAAAAGCGGACCGTCGGGCGCCTTCGCCGGTGTCCCTGAAGCGGCCTTTGCAGACTTCCCGGATTTACCGGACTTGTCCGATTTGCCGCCTTTCGACGCCTTGCTCGCCTTGCCGCCTTTTCCGGAGGCTGACGAAGAGGTCGACGATCCCGCTGCCGCGGCCCCCTTGGTGGCCTTGGCCCCCGATTTGGACGTCTTACCGCCGCCTTTGCCGGACTTGCTACTGCTCGCCGATGCATCCGACGCCGTCGATCCTGCGGCTGCCGCGGCCGCGCTCTTGGTGCCGCCACTGCCGGTTTTCCCACCGCCTTTGCCGGACCCGCTCCCCTTGCCGGATTTGGCGCCCTTGCTTGATCCACTGCCCTTGGCCGGTGCATCTGCTGCGGCCGCCGAGTCGGAGCTGGCATCGGCTGAACCGGTGGCGGCCGGAGACGTTGCGCCCGCCGAGACCGGGTTTTCCCACGCCTTGCCGTCGGTTGTCCGGGACGAACGGATCAACGGCTTGGCCGCATTGTCGTCTGACATGGAGTTGTCGAGCGCGCGGCGCGAAAGATAGAGGTAAAGCCATACGACCGCCGCGACCACGATCACGGTCAGAACCAACATCAAGAACAGATTCATCGGCAAGGCCCCTTGCTTGGCGAGCGCTCGGTAATTTGCCCGGCGCGGCGATACCCGTCTAATGACGCGCCCGCCCACCACGGTCAAGCGCGCCGTCCATATCGCATTGTCTCAAACCGTGCCGACAAGGCGTCGTAGAGCACCAAACGGCCATAGAGCGGCATGCCCGCGTCTGTCACCAGCTTGATCGCCTCGGTGGCCATCAGCGATCCGATGACGCCGGCCAGTGCCCCCAGAACGCCGGCCTCGGCGCAGGTCGGCACAGTTCCTGGCGCCGGCAGGTCGGGATGAAGATCGCGGTAGCGCGGCAACGGTTTGCCGCCCTCGTCGGTCCGGAAGGGCGCAAACACCGTGACCGACCCGTCGAAGCGCTGGATCGCGCCCGTCACCAACGGCGTTTCGAGCCGCTCGGCCACATCGGCGGAAAGACGGCGTGTGTCGAAATTGTCCGAACCGTCCATGATCACGTCATGACCGGCAAGCAGCGTTTCGGCATTGTCCGGTGCCAGCCGCTCGGCCCGGCCTTTGACCCGCACATGCGGATTGATTGCGGCGATCTGCGCGGCGGCGCTTGTCACCTTCGTTTGGCCGATGGCGTGCGTCATATGCAGCGTCTGGCGCTGCAGGTTGGACAGCGACACATCGTCATCGTCGATGATGGTCAGCCGCCCGACGCCGGCCGCGGCCAGATAGGTCAGCGCCGGTGAACCGAGCCCGCCCGCACCGATCATGGCGATGCGCGCATTGGCGAGCTTTTGCTGGCCCGCACCGCCGATTTCCGGCAGCACGATATGCCGCGCATAGCGCTCGATCTGTTCGGCATTCAGGGCAGGGGGCTCAGCCATCGGCGGCAACGGTTCCGTCTTCGACCCTCAGATACTGCGCGCGGTCTCCCAGCGCGTCAAACAGGCTCCGGTCCGTGCCGGTCATGAAAGCCTGCCCGCCGATCTGGTGCACCCGGTCGAACAGGGCCGCACGGCGTTGCGGATCGAGATGGGCGGCCACCTCGTCGAGCAGAAGGATCGGCGTCATCGCGCTGACCGACGCCGTCAGTGCCGCATGGGCGAGCAACAAGCCGATCAGGAGCGCCTTTTGCTCGCCCGTCGAACACAGCGCCGCGGCGATGGCCTTCTGCCGGTGCTGGACAACCAGATCGGCCCGGTGCGGTCCGGTCAGCGTCCGTCCTGCCGCCCGGTCTCGCCCGCGCTGGGTGCGCATGTCGGTTTCAAGCCAAGCCTGCAGGTCGCCAGCGGTCATGCCATCCGCCAGTCGCGCCTCGAGTTCGCCCGCCATCGACAGGTCTGCGATGGGAAAACGCGCGTCCTGCGGCGTTTTGGCGATCAGCGCGGCCAGCAGGCTGACAAGCTCTTGCCGCGCCACGGCGATCGCCGTGCCCAGCGCCGCCAACTGCTCTTCGATCGCATTGAGCATGAGGTCGTTCTGGGTGTCGGGCGGCGCTTCCAACAGCCGGTTGCGCTGCCGCATGGCCTTTTCGTAGTCCCGTGCACGCCGTCCGTGCTCGGGATCGATCGCCAGCACCAGCCGGTCGGTGAAGCGGCGCCGGTCCGCCGCCGGTCCGGTGAACAGCCCGTCCATCGCCGGCGTCAGCCAGAGAATGCGCGCCAGATCGAGCAGTTCATCGGCGCTGGCCGCATTGGTTCCGTTGATGCGCACCCGTCGGGTCCGTGCGCCGTTTTCTGTCGGTGTCACGCCTGTCGTCCCCGTGCCCACCGCGTATCCATCGCCATCGCGATCGAGTTTTACGAACACCGAAAACCCCTCGGCGCCCTTGCGCGCCATGTCAGACAGGTTGGCCCGGCGCAGCCCGCGCCCCGGCGAGAGCAGCGATACGGCCTCGATCAGATTGGTCTTTCCAGCGCCGTTGGGACCCGAAAGCACCACATGGCGGCCGTCGAGCGCGAGCGTCGTCTGTTCATGATTGCGGAAATCGGTCAGCGTCAGCGCCGTCAGGCGCACAAGCGTGCTCATCGGTGTGCCGCCGCCGATGACGCCGGTGTGGCGGCGGCGTCAGACGCGCATCGGCATGAGCACATAGAGCGCGTTCTTGTCCTCGGGGTCCTCGATCAGCGTCGGCGAGCCGGCATCGGCAAACGAGAACTTCACCTCGTTGCTGCTGAGCTGGCTGGCAATGTCGAGAAGATAGCGCGCGTTGAAGCCGATCTCGATCGCCTCGGCCTCATAGCCGGCCGGCAGTTCCTCGGTCGCCGAGCCGGAATCGGGATTGTTGACGGCCAGCGTCAGTTGACCGTCCGACAGCGCCAGCTTGACCGCGCGCCCGCGTTCCGACGAGACGGTCGATACGCGGTCGACGGCCTCGGTGAAGACCTTGCGGTCGATGACCATGTCCTTGTCGTTGCCGACCGGAATGACGCGCTGATAATCGGGGAAAGTGCCGTCGATCAGCTTCGAGGTCAGTACGACCGAACCGATGGTCAGCCGGACCTTGCTTTCGGACAGTTCGATCTGCACCGATACGTCTGGATCGTCGACCAGCTTCTGCAATTCGCCGACCGTCTTGCGCGGCACGATCACGCCGGGAATGCTCTCGGCGCCGTCCGGCGCCTTGGTTTCGGCGCGCGCCAGACGGTGGCCGTCGGTGGCAACCGCGCGAAGCACGATGTCGCCGTCCGCTTCGGCGGTGTGCAGATAGATGCCGTTCAGATAATAGCGCGTCTCTTCGGTGGAGATGGCGAACTGGGTCGCCTCGATCAGCCGGCGCAGCACGTCGCTGTCCAGCCGGAAGCTGTGGCCGAACTCACCGGCGGCCAGTTGCGGGAAGTCGGATTCGGGCAGGCATTGCAGCTTGAACTGCGACCGGCCGGTGACGACGCTCATCGTCGCCCCGTCCGCATCGGTCGACAGCATCACCTCCGAGCCATCGGGCAGTTTGCGGACGATGTCATAGAGAAGGTGCGCGGGCACCGTGGTCGCGCCGGCCTGTTCGACATGCGCCGGCACCGCTTCGTTGATCTCCAGATCAAGGTCGGTTGCGGTCATCGCCAGGCTGCCGCCATCAGCCTTCAGCAGCACGTTGGACAGGATCGGGATCGTGTTGCGGCGCTCGACGACACGATGCACGTGATTGAGGGATTTCAGGAGATTGGCTCGCTCAAGGGTCACGCGCATGGTCGAATGATCCGGTCTGGCATTTTGAGGGCCGGCCCGGAGACAGGGGCCGGCAAACGGAAAGGGCGCCGTTCCGGTCGGTTGTCCGTCCGCAAATCGCCGTCCCCTCGGGTTCGCGAATGTGGCGGCTTGAACGTTGAAATGCAAGTGCGATGGCCGGCCCTTGCGGACCGGCCATGCCAAACTTTGGGGATAACGCGGGCGCCTTGCGCAAGGCCCGCGCGGTCGGCCTATTCCTTGATCAGCCGCCGCAGAAGCTCGATCTCCTTGGCCAGCTTCGGGTCGTCCTTGATCAGCGCCTCGACCTTGCGGACCGCATGCAGGACCGTCGTGTGGTCCTTGCCGCCGAACCGCCGGCCGATCTCGGGCAGTGAGCGCGGCGTCATGGTCTTCGACAGGTACATGGCGATCTGCCGCGGCCGCACCACCGACCGGGTGCGTCGGTTCGACAGCATCTCGCCGCGCGCCACATTGTAGTGGTTGGCGACTGTCTTCTGGATGTCCTCGATGCGGATCTTCTTGTCGTCGTCGATGCGCACCAGATGGCCCAGAATGTCGTCGACCCGGTCGAGCGCGATGTCGGGCTCGAACGAATGGCGGAAGACGAGCTGGTTGAATGCGCCTTCAAGTTCACGGAAGCTCGAACAGACCGTCTGGGCGACATGGGCGAGCACCTGCGCGGAAATGTCGAGCGAGGTGTCGTCGCGCCGCGCTTCCTCCAGACGCTGCTGCAGCATCGACAGCCGCATGTCATAATCGGGTGCCTGGATTTCCAGCGCCACGCCGCCCTGCAAACGCGAGCGCACGCGTGGATCGAGCGATTCCAGTTCCGACGGCGGCCGGTCGCCGGCGACGACCACCTGCCGGGCGCTGTCGAGCAGCGTGTTGATCAGGTGGCAGAATTCGGACTGGATCTTCTCGCCCTGCAGGAACTGCATGTCGTCGATCACCAGAAGGTCGATCTCATGCAGTGTCTCCTTGAGGCGCAACGCGCTCTGGTCGCGGATGGCGCTGGCGAACCGCCACATGAAATACTCCGCCGTCAGGTAGACGACCCGCTTGGTTGGGTCCTTGGCCTTGGCCGCATTGGCGATCGCCTGCAGCAGGTGGGTCTTGCCCAGGCCGACATTGGAATGGAAGAAAAGCGGGTTGAAACGTGCTGCGTTCGGCCCCTGCTCGACTGCGGCCCGGGCGGCCGCAAGGCACACGCGGTTGGACGGGCCTTCGACGAAGCTGTCGAACGTGTAGCGGCTGTCGACGGGCGATCCGAGCATCTCGCCATTGCGGCCGGTTTCCGCAACGCCCTGGCGCGCGGACGCCGTGGCGGGCGTGCGGTCCGTCTTGGCCATCGCATTGGCCTTCGCCCTCTCAGCGCTCGCCCGCGCGGCGTCCGCGGCCTGGCCGGCGCGTTCCGAGACGGCCGCGCCGCGCGTGGCGCTGCGAACGACCACGTCGATCTTCAGCGCGTTGCCGTCTTCCTCCCGCCAGAAGTCGAGGATGGTGTCGAGATAATGGTTGTTGATCCAGTTGCGCAGGAACGGCGTCGGCACCGACAGCTGAATGACCGGGCCGGAGGCGTCCTCGAGCTCAAGGCGCTTGAACCAGCTTTGGTAGACTTCCCCGCCCAGCTTGGCGCGCAACTGCTGGCAGACCTTGTCGAATGTCTTCCTGCCGTCTCCGGTCGGATGGCTCGCACTGCCGCTTTCTTCGTTTCTCTTTTTGCTCACGATCTCGCTCCCCTTTTTCGACTGTGCAACCGGCTGTTGGCCGGGCTGTCGATCGGGAAACGGTGCGCTGTCGGATGTGTGAAATAGTGTTGCGGGCCGCGTCGTTGATTGCGCCACCCTGCTGGCTTCCCCTCGCATGTCGATGTTTACCTCCTTTTCAACCTGCGACGGCATGCACACACGCCAAGGCCGCCCTGTTTTCAGCATTGCAGTTCGTGACGGTCATGTGCCCCGTGGACCGACGCAAAACACAAACAGGCGTCGGCTATGCCCCGCAATCAATGTCTGCCGGCCATCGGCCGCCATCGTCTTCATTAACGCCCGCGGACGACGCGACAGTCTGCCGCTTCCGAGGACACTCTCAAAATTCGGGCAATACTCCCCCGTTGCCGAAACCGCAGGGTTCCGGCACTGGATAGTCGCTCAACTCCCGAATTGGCCCTGCCCCAGAGCCAGTGGACACACGCACCCGTTCCGAATGCAACCTATAGTCGCAGTCGATGCATCGGCTCGCCATTTTCAGCAGGAACGCGCGCCCGTTCAGTGAGGACAAATTAGCCCCATCCGAGCCGACGTTACAAGGCCCGTTAGGGCATTTTTAACGCTGCGCTGTGTTCGATTTCGGGAACAAAATGTGTCCCGATTCGCTTTGCGAAAGATAAGCGTTTGGGATTCAACAGCTTCTTTCGAGGCATCCAAAAACGCAGCTTTCGGCAATTTTTTTTTCGCCGTTGACGGGTTGACTCTTGCGAAGACTCCGTTTCGCGGAAATGCGCCCATGCCATAAGGTTGAGATGGCGTAAATAATTGAAATTAAAAGAAAATATCGCTCACCTGACGGCAGATCCCCTGTCACCACCGCGATACGACAAGCGTGTTTGACATCGGACAGTCACGCTAAATGGCTGTCGTCCAAGGGGAATTTCTTTGTTAGCCGGGCAACGAAAAAACCCGGCCGAAGCCGGGTCCTTTGAAAGATAAGCCGACGAAAGAAAACTAGCCGGCGATCGCCTTCACGCGGCTGGCCAGGCGCGACACCTTCCGCGAGGCCGTGTTCTTGTGCATCACGCCCTTGGAGGCTGCACGCATAAGTTCAGGCTGCGCAACCTTCAGGGCTTCGGTTGCCGCTGCCTGGTCGCCGGCCGCGATGGCTTCCTCGACCTTGCGGATCTGGGTGCGCACGCGCGAGCGGCGCGCGGTGTTGACTTCGGTGCGCGCCTCGATCTTGCGCGTTGCCTTCTTGGCTGACCTTGTGTTGGCCATGCTTGCCTCTCTCGATCTGGTCCGGAACCCGGAAGCGGCCGCAGGATCGGATGGACGATCGCCCGACGGCCTTCAACAATTATGGCGGCAAATCTGCCGCCAAGGTGGCGTGGCTATAGTCTCAAATGCCGGGCCAGTCAACGGCGGATGGCGCTTTGCGCCGCCGTCACCGGTTGCGGAAGCTGGGCGTGCGCTTGTCGATGAACGCGGCCATGCCTTCGCTCTGGTCTTCAAGGGCGAACATGGCGTGAAACAGCCGCCGTTCGAATCGCAGCCCTTCGGCAAGACCCGTCTCGAAAGCCTGGTTGATGGTCTCCTTGGCCATCATCACCGAAGGCAGTGAGAAGCTGGCAATCTTCTGGGCGGCACTGATGGCTTCCTCGATCAGTTCGGTGTCGGGAACGACCCGGGCAACCAGGCCGCACCGCTCGGCCTCCTCGGCGTCCATCATCCGGCCCGTCAGGCACAGATCCATCGTCTTGGCCTTGCCGATCGATCGCGCCAGGCGCTGTGTGCCGCCCATGCCCGGCATGATGCCCAGCGTGACCTCTGGCTGTCCGAACTTGGCGCTCTCGCCGGCGATGATGAAATCGCACATGGTCGCCAGCTCGCACCCGCCGCCCAGCGCATAGCCGCTGACCGCCGCGATCATCGGCTTGGGAAACGCCGCCACGGTTTCCCAACCGCCCAGCGCATCGTGCATGTACGCCCCGGCGAATTCGAGTTCGGACATCTCCTTGATGTCGGCGCCGGCGGCGAACGCCTTTTGCGAGCCGCTGATCACCACCGCGCTGATCTTTGCATCGTCGCGCATCGCCGCCAGAGCGTCGGTCAACTCGTCGAGCAGCGCCTTGTTGAGCGCGTTCAGGGCCTTTGGCCGGTTCAGCGTGATCAAACCGGCTTCACCGCGTTTTTCGACGATGATCGTGTCATAGGCCATGGGTGAGGCGCTCCGTGGATCGGGGTTGATGGCCGGCTATCTCTGGCACGCCGGACAGTAAAATGTCGACCGCCCGCTTTGGACGATGCGCCGGATGGTGCCTTTGCACTCTTCGTGCGGGCACGGCTCGCCTTCACGCCCGTAGACGGCGAAGCTGTGCTGGAAATAGCCGAGCGACCCGTCGGCATGCACATAGTCGCGCAGCGACGAGCCGCCTGCGGCGATTGCGTCGGCGATCACCGCGCGCACCGCATCGGCAAGGGCATGACAACGCGGTGTTGGCCGGCCCGCGCGTGTCACCAGCGTTCCGGCCCTGCGCCGCGGCGACAGGCGCGCGCGCCACAGCGCCTCGCACACATAGATGTTGCCGAGCCCCGCAATCAGCCGCTGGTCCAAGAGTGCGGCCTTTAAGGGCGCCGCCTTGCCCGCGAGCATGGCGGCCAGCCGCTGGCCATCGAGTGCGTTGCCCGTCGGCTCGATCCCGAGGTCACGCAGAAACCGGTTCTGGTCCAGCGTGTCGGCACGGTCCAGATCGACAAAGCCGAACCGGCGCGGATCGTTGTAGGTGACGCGCCGCGTCTCGCCGTCCCGACCGGCCAGATGAAAGACAATATGGTCGTGCGCGGAGAGCTTCGAGCGCTCATGGTGGAACGCGCCGGGCACCGAGGCCTCCGCGCCGTCCTCGATGCGGTAGGACCCGGACATGCCCAGATGGCTGATCAGCACGGCGCCGCCGTCGAAATGCATCGTCAGATATTTGGCGCGGCGGCCGACCGATGTGATCGTCCGGCCTTCGAGCGTCGCTGGCAGGTCGCGGGGCAGGGGAAAGCGCAGGTCGGCCCGGCGCAGTTCGAGCCTGGTCAGCCGTGCGCCCTCCATCGCCGGCTGCAGGCCGCGCCGGACGGTCTCGACCTCGGGCAGTTCAGGCACGGTCCGTCAGCTCACCCAGAAACGAGGTGCCGTCGGCATCGGCACCGATGCCCAGATGATCGGCCACCGTCTCGCCGATATCGGCAAATGTTGGTCGGATGCCGACGCTGGCGGCGGCAAGGCCGGGACCGCAGCCGATGATCGGCACGCGTTCGCGCGTGTGGTCGGTGCCGCTCCATGTCGGATCGCACCCGTGATCGGCGGTGATCAGCAGGAGATCGCCATCGCGCAGCCGGCCCGTCAGTTGCGGAAGGTAGCGGTCGAAAGCCTCAAGCGCCGCCGCATAGCCGGCCACATTGCGGCGATGGCCGTAGAGCATGTCGAAATCGACGAAGTTGGCAAACACCAGGTCGCCGTCACCCGCATCGTCGACGGCCTTCAGCGTTGTCTCGCCGATCGCCGCATTGCCAGATGCCTTGCGCACTTCGCTGACCCCCTGATGGGCGAAGATGTCGCCGATCTTGCCCACCGCGATGACCTTTCCGCCGGCCGCCACCGTCCGGTCGAGAAGCGTCGGCGCGGGCGGCAGGACGGAGTAGTCGCGCCGGTTTCCCGAGCGCTCGAAGGTGGCTGCATCCTCGCCGGCGAACGGCCGCGCGATCACCCGGCCGATGTTCAGATCGTCGACCAGGGTCCGCACCGTTTCACAGAGCGCATAAAGCCGGTCGAGCCCGAACCGGGTCTCGTGCGCGGCGATCTGGAAAACCGAGTCGGCGGAGGTGTAGAAGATCGGCAGTCCTGTGCGCAGGTGTTCTTCGCCCAATTCGGCGATGATCTCGGTGCCCGATGCATGCTTGTTGCCGAGCGATCCGCCCAATCCCGCCTTGGCGTAGATCGCGTCCAGCAGGGATTGCGGGAAAGCAGGCACCTCATGCGGAAAATAGCCCCAGTCGAAAAGGACCGGAACGCCCGCGATCTCCCAATGGCCGGACGGCGTGTCCTTGCCGTGCGAGACTTCCTGCGCGGCACCCCAGAACCCTTCCACGTGCGCCGGCTTCAGGGACGCGGCGCCGGCATGGCCAGACGCCAGTTCGACCGCGTGAAAGAGGCCAAGCCGCGCAAGGTTCGGACAGTCCAGTGGGCCGCTGCGATCGTCGTTGTCGGCCTCACCGGCGGCCGCCCTGTCGATGATGTGGCCGACCGTGTTCGCGCCCTCGTCGCCGAAAGCCGTCGCGTCGGGTGCGCCGCCAATACCCACCGAATCCAGAACCGCCACAATCGCGCGCGCCATGCGTCCGCCTCATCCGTTACAGCCTGTCGCAGCCTGTGCACGACCGCGATCCGGTCTGCCGCTTGCGCCAACGGCGTCTTATAAGCTTGAGTGTGGTCGAGGTCCATGTCGTTGACGGGTTGGGGTGCCTGCAAGATGAAACAACTATCGTGGCTGGCGGTGGCGCTGGCACTGGCCGTCCCCGCTTCTCCGGCATTGGCCGACTGGCGCACGGAAACCGGCGTGTTTCGTGTCGGCGTGGTCGAGAACGGCGCCGGTGGCGGGTCGCCTGAACACTATGCGCCGTTCCGCGATGCGGTCAGTGCGGCCATCGGCATGCCGGTGGAGGTTCTGCTGCTGCGCGATGCGCCCAGCCTGATCGACGCCCAGACCGCCGGCCGCATCGAATATGCCGTCCTTTCGGCGCTTGGCTTTGCGGCTGCCCAGGAGATGTGCGCATGCCTGGTGCCGCTGGCCGCGCCGACCGGCGCTTCGGGCGCCTTTGGTGTCCAGTCGACGCTCGTCGTTAGGTCGGGGGAGGGCGATGGACCGACGGCACTGGCCGACGGTCCTGTCGGCTATGGTCCGCCCGGATCGCTGACCGGCGACCTGGCACCGGTGGTCTCATTCCGCTTTGCCGGCAAGCCTCTGCGCGAGGCCGGCCTGAATCTGTCGGTCCAATCCAGTTTCGAGACCGCGCGTGACGCTTTTGTCGCCGGCGAACTGGTTGCGTTCTTTGCCTGGGATTATGTCGCACCCGACGATGCGGCCCGGCCCGAGGGCGGGCTGGCCGGGACCCTGGTTGCCCTTGCCGAAGACGCAGCGGAAGTCACCTGGCGATCAAGTGTGGTTCCGTTCGGGCCGCACGCCGTGCGCGACACGGTGCCCGATGACGTAAGGCAGGCGCTGACATCGATGCTGGTGGCGCTTGACGAGGTCTCGCCGGACGCATTCGACGCGATCTCCCCATCGCTCGCTGGCGCCTTTCGACCAACCGAAGCGGGTGACTATGACTATGCGATCGAATTGGTGCGGAGCGTGTCAGCGCCACGCTGATCAATGCACCGCAACGGGTCTTGCTGGCCGTTTTCGTCGACCGGGCGTGGAACGAACCCGCAAGTCTGGCTCCGATCGATGCCGTTCGGGGTCGGATTGATTGGGATCGGACTGACGGATCGCTTCAAAACCGCGTGTGGCGGCGTCGAATGGCCGGCGCGTTCTAGTCGCCGAACAAGTCCGCGTCGCCACCGGCACCAGCGTCGAACATGGCGTTGACGCGTGCGCGCTCGCGGGTCGATTCGATTTCAGCCGGTGTCTGATACGCCCATTCGCAGAAGGGCTCGCACGACAATGTTTCGACGATCGAGCGCCGGTAGATGCGCAAGGTCGACGAGTCGTCGCGGACGACAGCGACCTGTTCGTCCAGGATCGGCGTGCCGGCACCATCGAGCACGACGATGTTCGTGCGTCCGAACCCCTGGCCGGTCAGCACGATCGTGTTGGCATCGTGCACCGTGGCGTCGGCGACACCCGGATTGCCGATGATCACCGTCGAGGCGGCCCTCGATAGCTTGAGCACCTTGGCCTGGTTGAGCACGACCTCAACACCGGCACTGGTTGCGGATTCGGCTTGTGCCGGACCCGCCAAAGGCGCCGCAAACATCAGCGACAGGGCAACAACACCGGCAATACGCAGGGCCATGATCGGAACTCCGGACCATTGATCTTTTTCGGATCGATATTCGGCGACAATCGTGAAGGAAGCATTAACCATGAGCCCCCGGATCAAGCCCTGTGCGCCTCAGGAAGTCTTAACGTGGCCGTGCTAGCCTTTGGTGCACGCAACGCATTCAGCCACGGAAACCGTCATGATCTCGGCCATCATCTTTGTCGTCTTTCCTTTCGCGATGATCTACGCAGCGCTGTCGGACATGTTCACCATGACGATCGCCAACCGGGTCTCTTTGCTGCTGATCGTGACGTTCCTCGCGATTGCGCCGTTCATTGGCCTGACCTGGACGCAGTTCGCCATGCATCTGGCCGCGTTTGCGCTGGTGCTGACGGTCACGTTCGGCCTGTTCGCGTTGGGTGTGATGGGCGGCGGCGACGCAAAGCTGATGGCATCGACGGCGCTTTGGCTCGGGTTCGGTCCGGCGCTGCTCAACTACCTGCTGCTGGCCGCGGTCGCGGGCGGTTTGCTGACGCTGTTCCTGATGCTGTTCCGCGGGTCGGCCCTTTCGACATTTGCGGGCGAGGTGCGCGTGCTTCGTCGCATCATCGATGAAAAGGACGTTCCCTACGGCATCGCGCTTGCCATTGCCGGCCTCGCCTCGTTCAGCCTCTCGCCGGCCATGATCTGGGCACTCGGCCAGGCCTAGCGGCACGCCTGCAGCGCTTACCGTTCGTTAAGCATGAAGCTGCAGGGACCGTTAACCATAAGTACACCATTGACGGCTGAATATGCGCACCATGGCGGAGAGGTCCGCCGACAGATCGGGTGTGCTCATGTCGATGCGTCTTGTAATTATGGCAGTTGCGGTCATCGCGGCCGGTGGCGCCGGTTTCCTGGCGATGAACATGATGGGGCAGTCCGGTCCATCCCAGCCCGTCGTGGTCGCGCCCGCCGCACCGGCCATCGAGCTCGATGAGGTTCTCGTCGCCACCGAGACGTTGACAACCGGCGCGCGGGTCGAAGACCGCATCCGCTGGCAAGACTGGCCGACCGGCGCGCTCTCGCCCGATTTCATCACCAAGTCGTCACGGCCCGAAGCGATCGAGGAACTGGCCGAGTCCGTCGTCCGCGCGACGATTGCCCAGGGCGAGCCGATCCGTCCGATCAAGCTCTTGGGCGCCGATCAAAGCTTCATGTCTTCCATCCTGCCGTCCGGCAAGCGCGCCGTGGCCACCACGATCGCGGCCGACACGTCGGCGGGCGGCTTCATCCTGCCCGACGATTATGTCGATGTCATCATGGTCAGCCGGGGCAACGATGGCGGGTTCCAGACCGAAACGATCCTGAACTCCATCCGCGTTCTGGCCATCGACCAGACCATCCGCGAGGATGAGGAGGGCCGGCTCGTCCAAGTGGGCCAGACCGCCACATTGGAGCTGACGCCTCAACAGGCCGAAATCATCACCGTCGCGCGACAGATGGCCGATCGGCTGACGCTGGCCCTGCGCTCTGTCAAGGACGTCAGCCCGGCCGAGTCCGAGAACGCCGCCGACCATCTCATCGGTGCCGGTCCCGGCGGCACCATCACCGTCATCAGGGGCGGTCAGAGAGTGACGTCAGCGCAATGACCACATCATCTCACAACGACAATCGCGTGCGGACCGACCGCGCATCCGTGACACGAACCGACAGGCATCCGACCATGGCCGCTCATCCGTTCAAATGCCTGCTGGTGGCTGCCGCCGCAGTCGCGACGCTGATTTCGCCGACAGACCGGATCGGCTTGCCGGGGCTTGCACAAGCCCATGCGCAAAGCGTGGTGGCCGTGGGTCGAAACGGCTCGGGCAGCGAACGCATCATGCTCGGTCTCGACAAGTCGCTCGTTCTCGATCTGCCCGACGATGCCCACGACATTCTGGTCGCCAATCCGGCGGTCGCGGACGCGGTCTCCCGCACCGCACGGCGCATCTACCTGTTCGGCAAGTCCGTCGGCGAAACAAACATCTTCGTCTTCGACCGCAATGGCGACCAGTTGGTCAGCCTCGATCTCCGGGTCGAGCGCGACGTGGCCGGCCTCGACCGGTATCTGACGCGTTTCATCCCCGGCTCCGACATCAAGACCGAGATCATCAACGACAACATCGTTCTGACGGGCACGGTCCAGACGCCGCAGGATGCCGCCAAGGCGGCCCAGCTCGCGGAGATCTTCGTCAAGGGCGGCGATGCGACCACCCAGGAAACCGGTTTCTTCTTTGGCCGGCTCGGCAACAGCCAGATCGTCAACCTGCTGGAAATCACCGGCGGCGACCAGGTCACGCTGAAGGTCACGGTGGCCGAAATCCAGCGCTCTGTCATGAAGCAGCTCGGCACCAGCCTTTCGGTAACCGGCTCCAGCGGCGACATCACCTTCGGCGTCGCCAACGAGGGCAGCTACGGCGCCCATGGCAAGCCGCTGAACGGCAACGCGCTCAGCCTGGGCGGCACCTTCAACGGCGCCGGCTTTGCCAACGTGAACCTCAACGCCCAATTCCGCGCAATGGAAGAAGCCGGCGTCATGAAGACGCTCGCAGAACCCACTCTGACGGCCGTGTCCGGCGAAAAGGCGATCTTCCGCGCTGGCGGTGAGTACAACATCGTCAACGGCTCCACGGTTGACGACAATGGCCGCGTCGTCGTCAACTACCGACAAATCGACTATGGCGTGGGCTTGGAGTTCACGCCGGTTGTGCTGTCGCCGGGGCGCATCAGCCTGCAGATCCGCACATCGGTCTCCGAACCGACCGCGGAGGGTTCGGTCAGCGGCCTGGCCGGCAATGTCAGCGTGCTTTCGCTGCGCAAGAGGCTTGCCGACACGACCGTCGAACTGCCGTCGGGCGGCTCGATGATGATCGCCGGCCTGTTGCGCGACGATGTGCGCCAAGTCGTATCCGGTTTCCCGGGGCTGTCCAAGGTGCCTGTGCTGGGTGCGCTGTTCCGCAGCCAGGACTACATCCGGGCCGAAACCGAGCTGGTGATCCTCGTCACGCCCTATCTGTCGCGGCCGGTGGCGTCATCGCAGCTTGCGCGTCCGACCGACAATTTCAATCCGCCATCCGATGCCCAGGCCGCACTGCTGACGCGCGTCAACCGCATCTATGGCAGCCAGTCCCATGAACCGCCGCCCGGCCGTTATCACGGCGCGATCGGCTTCATCTACAAGTGACCGGAGTTCAGCCAGCCATGTCCTTGAAACATCTTCAAACGGTCGGCGGACTCGTGGTGGCGGCGGGCCTTCTGGCCGGTTGCGCAGCCGGCACCGACAAGATCGCCGTCAGCTCCGTCGCCGACGATTACCGCACCAACCATCCGATCGTCATCTCCGAGCGCGAGCAGACGCTGGATGTGGCGGTCGCCAGCGGCGCACGGTCGCTCAACCGCGCGACGCAAAGCAACATCACCGCCTTTGCGCGCAGCTTCAAGCAATCGCGGACCGGCGTTCTGCATCTTTTGCTGCCGTCCAATTCGCCCAACGAGCACGCCGCCGATCGTGTGCGCGAAACCATCATCCATGCGATCGAGCGGGGCGGGGCCAGCCGCAACGACGTCTCGATCCAGCACTATGATGCCAGCCAGCATGGCGCCGCCGCACCTGTCAGGCTGTCCTTTTCCGGTGTCACCGCCGATGTGCCGAAACCGTGCGGGCAGTGGACCGAGAACCTGATCGATACCGCCCAGAACCGCCACTACAGCGATTACGGCTGCTCCACCCAGAAAAACCTCGCCGCCCAGATCGACAACCCGAACGATCTTCTGGGTCCGCGAGCCATGTCGCCGATCGACGCTGCCCAACGCGGTGTGGTGATCGGAACCTACCAGAGCGGGCCGGTCGGCAAGGCCTCCGAGGTCAACTATTGACGATGACAGCAAACACTGCCCGGTCGAATGCCGGGCGGTCCAGAAACCGAAGCGGAAGCAAGTGACATGTCCGATACCGCTCTGAACCTTGACGACGAGCCCGTCGCGGCGGCGCCCGAAGAGGCCGATGCGCTTCAGCAGGTGCGGCCGGTGCCGCGCATCTCCGTGCAGGCGTTTTGCGAAACCCAGGCCGTGGCATCGACCATTGAACGCATGTCCGAAGACCGGCGGATGTCGAAGGCGCAGACGCGCGTCTACATGGGCGGCCTGGCCGCAGCCGTCGAGTTCTACCAGACCGCACCCACGCCCAATCTGATCTTCCTCGAAATTGCCTGCGGCCGCGACGAACTGATGGCGCGGCTCAACGAACTGGCCGATGTGTGCGATCCGTCCAGCCGCGTCGTCATCATCGGCCATCACAATGACATTGCGCTCTACCGAGAGCTGATCCGCGCGGGCATCTCCGAATACATGGTTGCGCCGGTCTCCCTTTCCGATCTGATGAGCACCATCTCTGGCCTGTTCGCAGACCCCGAAGCCGATCCGATCGGGCGGTCGATCGCCTTTGTCGGTGCCAAGGGCGGCGTAGGCGCCTCGACCATCGCCCACAATGTGTCCTGGGCGATCTCGACATTGTTCGAGAACGAGGTCGTCGTCGTCGACATGGATCTGCCCTTCGGGACCGCCAACATCAATTTCGATCAGGATCCCGCGCAGGGCATCGCCGAAGCGGTGTTCTCGCCCGAGCGCCTTGATGAGGTCTATCTCGACCGGCTGTTGGCCAACTGTGCCGAGCATCTGTCGCTTCTGGCGGCGCCGTCGACGCTCGATCGCTCCTATGACTTCGACACCAACGCCTTCAGCAGCCTGATCGACATCGCGCAGCGCACCGCACCGGCGGTCGTCCTGGACGTCCCGCACGGTTGGAACGGCTGGACAAAGGCGACGCTCACCAATGCCGATGAAGTGGTGATCGTCGCCGCTCCGGAACTGGCAAACCTGCGCAACACCAAGAACCTGATCGACACGCTGCGCGGGTTGCGCCCCAACGATTCGGCGCCCCGGCTCGTGATCAACCAGGTCGGTGTGCCCAAACGCCCGGAAATCTCCGTCAGCGATTTCAGCGATCCGCTCGAGATCGAGCCGGCGGCCGTCATTCCGTTCGACGCACAGCTTTTTGGCAACGCGGCCAATTCGGGCCGCATGCTGGCCGAAACCGATGCTGCGAGCCCGGTTGTGGCGACGCTGGGCCAGCTCGCTCATCTGGTGACGGGCCGTTCGGTCGCGGTGCCCAAACACAAGCCCGGACTTCAAGCCCTGCTCGCGCGGCTGAAGAAGTCATGACGGCAATGCGTTTGACCACGGGGGCGTACTGATGTTCGGCAAGAGAGGAACAGCGGGGCCGGGCGGTTCGGCGGGATCGGCGCAGGACGTCCCGATGCCGCCCGCAGCTCCGGAACCCGTCGAGGCTGCCGCGGAACCCGCGACGCAGGCCGAAACGCCACCGGCCGCCCAGCCCGAGCCCGCGCCGGCGGTCACGGCGTCCAAGCCGGCGCCGCGTTCGATGTCGCAGCGCAACGAATCCTATTACGACACCAAGACGCAGGTCTTCTCGGCGCTGATCGAGACGATCGATCTGTCGCAGCTCGCAAAGCTCGATGGCGACAGCGCGCGCGAGGAAATCCGCGACATCGTCAACGACATCATCGCGATCAAGAACTATGCGATGTCGATCGCCGAGCAGGAGGAACTGCTCGAAGACATCTGCAATGACGTTCTGGGCTACGGTCCCCTCGAGCCGCTGCTTGCGCGCGACGACATCGCCGACATCATGATCAACGGGCCAGACAACGCCTATATCGAAGTGGACGGCAAGGTCGAACACGCCGACATCAAGTTCCGCGATGCCCAGCAATTGCTGTCCGTGTGCCAGCGGATCGTCAGCCAGGTCGGCCGGCGGGTCGATGAATCGAGCCCGATCTGCGACGCACGTCTTGCCGACGGCAGCCGCGTCAACGTCATCGCGCCGCCACTGGCCATCGACGGCACCGCGCTGACCATCCGCAAATTCAAAAAGGACAAGCTGACGCTCGATCAGCTCGTCAATTTCGGATCGATCTCGCCCGAGGGCGCCACGCTGCTCCAGATCATCGGCCGCGTGCGCTGCAATGTGGTGATCTCCGGCGGCACCGGTTCGGGCAAGACGACGCTGCTGAACTGCCTGACACGCTACATCGACGAAGACGAGCGCATCATCACCTGCGAGGACTCGGCCGAACTGCAACTGCAGCAGCCGCATGTGGTACGCCTTGAAACGCGCCCGCCCAACCTTGAGGGCGAAGGTCAGATCACCATGCGTGATCTGGTTAAGAACTGCCTGCGCATGCGTCCCGAGCGGATCATCGTCGGCGAGGTGCGCGGCCCCGAAGTGTTCGACCTGCTGCAGGCCATGAACACCGGCCATGACGGGTCGATGGGCACCATCCACTCCAACTCGCCGCGCGAATGCCTCAGCCGTATCGAGTCGATGATCGCCATGGGCGGCTTCTCGCTGCCCCAGCGCACCGTGCGCGAGATCATCGTCGGCTCGGTCGATGTCATCGTCCAGGCGGCGCGCCTGCGAGACGGCTCGCGCCGCATCACCCACATCACCGAGATCGTCGGCATGGAAGGCGACGTGATCATCACCCAGGACCTGATGCTCTACGACATGCAGGGCGAGGACACCAACGGCAAGATCCTGGGCAAGCACCGGTCCACCGGCATCGGCCGGCCGGCCATGTGGGACAGGGCCCGCTACTACAATGAGGAGCAGCGTCTGGCGACAGCGCTCGACTCCATGGAAACGGTCCAGCACTGATGGCGCACCGGACGGCAGGCACGGACAGGCAGCGATGACAATCCTGGGCATTCCGGTCATCGTGATTGCTATCTTCGCGCTCGCCGCTCTTGGCGTTGGCGGCGTGCTCTATGCGTTGCTGTACAACAGGGTTCAGCTTGAGGAACAATCGGGCAAGCGCCTTGCCGCGATCGGCAGCCGCAGTTCCGATTCCAAGGGGCGCAAGGCGGCCGTCGAACGTCTCAACGAAGGCCAGCGGCGGCGCAAGCAGGTCACCGAATCGCTCGACGATCTCGAAAAACGCAACAAGGACCGCGAAAAATTCATCACCAAGCCGTCGATGAAGATGCAGATCAAGCAGGCCGGTCTCGATATCGAGATGCGGAGCTTCTATCTGATGTCGGCGGCCTTGGGTGGCGTTCTGGCCATCATGTCGCTGGTGGCCGGACTGGGGATCATCTATGCGCCCGCGGTCTTCTTTGCCGGCGCGTTCGGCGTGCCGCGCTGGATTGTCGCCTTTCTGCGCAAGCGCCGCATGAAGCAGTTTCTCGACGAGTTTCCCAATGCCATCGATGTCATCGTGCGCGCCATCAAGTCCGGTTTGCCGCTCAATGACGGCATCAGGCTGATCGCAGGTGAGGCGAAAGAGCCGGTCCGCACCGAATTCGGCCGGATCGTGGAAGCGCAACAACTCGGTGTTCCGACGCCCGAAGCGTGCATGCGCATGTACAACCACATGCCGATTCCCGAGGCCAACTTCTTCGCCATCGTCATCCAGATCCAGCAGCAGGCCGGCGGCAACCTGTCCGAGGCGCTGGGCAACCTGTCCAAGGTCTTGCGCGCCCGCAAGCAGATGAAGAACAAGGTCGCCGCCATGTCGATGGAAGCCAAGGCGTCCGCCGTCATTATCGGCGCCCTGCCGCCGGTGGTGATGTTCCTGGTCTATCTGACCAGCCCGGAATACATCATGCTGCTGTTCACGACGGATACGGGGCTGTTCATTCTCGGCGTTTCGCTGGTCTGGATGTCGATCGGCATCTTCATCATGCGCCAGATGATCAATTTCGAGGTGTGAGATCCGGCCATGATTTCGACCATCGTCCAGACAGCCACCTCCCCCCAGTTCGTCTTCGCCGTGCTCGTATCGGTCGCGGTCTTTGCGACCATTCTGACGTTGCTGACAGCGGTGACGGGCGGCAGCCAGCTCAAGAGCCGCATGAAGATGGTGGCCACCGAGCGCGACGAGATCCGTGCCCGCGAACGGGCTCGCATGGCCACCGAAAAGGCCCAGGGCAGGGGATCGCTGCGCGTCGACGAGACCAAGTTTGCCGGCATCAAGGGCGTCGTCGACCGGCTCGACCTGCGCAAGGCGCTGGCCGATGAGGCGACCGTCAAGAAGCTTCGCACGGCCGGCTTCCGTGGTCAGCAGCCGCTGACCCTGTTCCTGTTCGCCCGCTTCTCGCTGCCATTTCTGTTTCTGGCCTTGGCGATCTTCTACATATTCGGCCTGGGCAACTTCAACGAACACTCGACCATGATGCGTTCGTTCATGTGCGTTGGCGCCGCCTATGCCGGATTTTATGCGCCCAACCTCTATGTCAGCAATCTGGCGGGCAAGCGCAGCGACTCCATCCGCAAGGCGTGGCCCGATGCGCTCGACCTGATGCTGATCTGCGTGGAGTCGGGCATGTCCGTGGAAGCCGCGTTCAAGCGCGTGTCCGAGGAGATCGGCAGCCAGTCGGTGCCGCTTGCCGAAGAGCTGGTGCTGGTCGGCGCCGAACTGTCCTATCTCAGCGAGCGTCGGCAGGCCTACGAAAACCTCGCCCAGCGCACCGGGCTCGATTCGGTGAGCGCCGTGTCCCAGGCCATGATCCAGGCCGAACGCTACGGCACGCCGATCGGAGCGGCATTGCGCGTTCTGGCCAATGAAAGCCGCGAACAGCGTATGACGGAAGCCGAGAAAAAGGCCGCCGCGCTTCCGCCCAAGCTGACCGTTCCGATGATCGTCTTCTTCCTGCCCGTCCTGTTCGGCGTGATCCTCGGCCCCGCCGGCATCCAGATCTCGCAACAGGGCGGCATCTTCGGCGGCGGGTGATCCCACCGCGCCCCCAAAGAAGTAAAAATGAAAAGCCCGCCGGAAGAGAGCGGGCTTTCTTCTTATCGGGTTGCTGCCGGAACGTCCCGCCAGACGTGTGGTCAGTTGGCAGCGTTCTGCTGGTCTTCCTGCTCGATCAGGTTCCAGGCGTTTTGCTGTGCCAGCATCTGCCGCAGATAGGCGATGTTGGTCTCCGCCTGGTCGGGTGTCATCTCGCGCCGGGCGATGTCTTCGGCTTCCGAAAAGCGGCCCTGAAGGCCGACGATCAGGGCCAGATTCTGCCGCACGCGGCTGTCCGCGCCCGGCTGTTGAACCGCCAAGCGCAGATGCTGCTCGGCTGTTGGCAGGTCGCCCTGCAACATGTGGCTCATGGCAAGATTCGACAGGACCGAGGGTTCGTTCGGTCGGATCTGCAGCGCTTTTTCATAGCGCTGGCGTGCCTCGTCGGGGCGCCCGGTCTGGTCGTAGATCGCGCCTTCCGCCGACAGCAGTTCCCAGTCCGGTTGCGTCGGGTCCTGCGCCCTCTGGATCGCGTCCAGCGCGGCGGGAAACTGACCGGCGCCGGCCAGCGCCTTGCCATAGGCAGCCAGAACCTGCTTGTCGCGCGAATGGGTGATCGCCGCCTTGCGCATCACGGCCAGTGCCTGTTCGTTCGACCCGTTCATCCGCAGAACGGATGCATAGGCGATGGCGACGGACTTGTCGTCCGGGTTGCGTTCGTACTGGCGGCGGTGGCCAGCCAGCGCCGATTGCAGTTCCGTGCCGCTCAACTGCGCGATCGGCTTGTTGCCCGCCGGTCCAATCGATCCGGTTGTCAGATTGCTGTTGGCACATCCGGCAAGAAGACCGGCCAGAAGCACCGCGACACCGAGGCGGGCCGACCGGTGCAGGTTCGACGAACCGTTTGGCTTGATCATCGCGATACTCCACGAAGCGGGGCGCGCACGCGGCATGCGCCCTTTTGCGGCGTGACCCCGCATTAACCTCTGTTAACCAGCGATAATCTGTTAACCCTAACGGATGGTTAATCCCCGACGCCGAGGACAAGATGACTGACGAACTCACAATGCTGGCCCCCGACGATGCGCGCGCCGACGCCCGTCCCGTATGGATCGTCGGCGGCAGTGCGTCCGGCGTTCCAGCGGAGGTGACAGCGTGGCTCGATGCGTCCGGCTTCGACGTCGAGGCTGGAGCCGTCGCGCTCGTGCCTGCGGCCGACGGCGTCGGCGTGACAGGGGCCGCCGTCGCTTTGGGCGATCCATCCGATCCGTTAGCGCTTGGGGCGCTGGCTGCAAAGCTGCCCGCCGGGGACTGGTACGTCGCCAATCCCGATGCAACTGACATCGGGCAGGCGACGCTCGGCTTCTGCATGGGCGCCTACCGGTTCGACCGCTACCGCAAGGCGCCCGCCAAACGGGTTCGGCTCGTACCCGACCAAGCAGTCGATCGCGCGCGCCTCGAGGCGGTGGCCGGCGCGGTTTGCCTGACCCGCGATCTCGTCAACACGCCAGCCAACGACATGGGACCAGCGGCGATCGAGGCAGCCGCCAGGGCGCTTGCCGCCAGCCACAAGGCGGTCGTCAAGGTGACTGCCGGCGAGGAACTGATCGCCAGGAAGCTGCCGATGATCCACGCGGTCGGCCGCGCCTCGGCGACGCCGCCACGCCTGATCGACATGCGATGGGGAAAAAAGAGTGCGCCGAAGCTGACCCTGGTCGGAAAGGGCGTTTCGTTCGACACGGGCGGGCTGGGCATCAAGCCCTCCGGCTCGATGCGTAACATGAAGAAGGACATGGGCGGCGCGGCCAACGTGCTCGGCTTGGCCGCCATGATCATGGCGATGGGGCTGGACGTGCGGTTGCGCGTGCTGATCCCTGCGGTTGAAAACGCGATTGCCGGAAATGCGCTCCGGCCCGGTGACGTCTATCCGACGCGCAAGGGTCTGACCGTGGAGATCGGCCACACCGATGCCGAAGGCCGGCTGGTGCTGGCCGATGCGCTGGCGCTGGCCGACGAGGAGGAGCCGGACCTGATCGTCGACATGGCAACGCTGACAGGCGCGGCGCGTGTTGCCCTTGGACCCGACATCGTACCGTTCTACACGAGCGACGAGGCGCTGGCCGGCGCCCTGGCGCAGGCGTCGGAGACCGAGCGCGACCCGCTCTGGCGCATGCCTCTCTGGCAACCCTATGCGCGCAACCTGTCGTCGACGGTGGCCGATTGCGCCAATGTGACCACAGACGGATTTGCCGGATCGGTGACGGCGGCTCTGTTCCTGCGGAAGTTCGTGTCGGAGAAGACGCCCTGGCTGCATCTGGACATGTTTGCGTGGACGGCCAAGGCGAAGTTTCATGCGCCCGTCGGCGGCGAGGCGCAGTCGATCCGCGCCCTCTTCGCCGTCCTTGAGGACCGTTACGGCGCCGGGTGAGCCTGCCCTTGTGCGCGACGCCTCGGACCGTCATATTGAAACGGTTCCGAAACGTTTATGTGCGACCAGCCGACGATGACGGTCACTTTGCGACCCAGCCAGGCACTCGCCCTCTGGCACCAGGTATCGCTCGCCGAGGTGCGCGACAGCGCGCCGGATCTGACAACGCGCCAGCTGGCCATTCTCCTGACGATCTATCTCGACCCGCCGCCCCATTCGGTCCGCGGGCTCGCGGCGCATCTCGGCGTCACCAAGCCGGTTATCACGCGGGCGCTCGACACGATGGGCGCCATGAAGCTGGTCACCCGTCATCGCGATCCGCGTGACCGGCGCAATGTCGTCATCGCCCGCACGGTCGACGGTGCGCTCTATCTGGAACGGTTCGCCGACGTGATCATCGCCAAGGCAGGGGAGTTGCCCGCATGACCGAGACGCCGCTTGATCCGCGCCTTCATGCCTTCCGGCGCGACCTGGCCGACGCCAGGTTGCGCGGTCTGGTCGACGCCAACCATTTCGCCGACGGCGAGGAACTGGTGGTCCGTGACGCGGTGGTCGACATGCGCACCAAGCCCATGCCCCAGGCAGGGCTTGGCACGCAATTGCTGTATGGCGACCGGGTGCGGATGTTTCAGGCCGATGAGGGCTGGGCCTGGGTGCAGGCCGGACGGGACGGTTATGTCGGCTATGTCGCCGAGCGGGCTTTGATCGAACCGTCTGATATGGCGACCGGCACGCACCGCGTCGCGGTCGCAAGAACGTTCGTTTATGAGGAACCCGATTTCAAGCGTCCGCCGGCGGACTGCCTGTCGCTGTGTTCACTGGTCGCGGTCACCGAGTTGGTCGAGAACCGAAACGTCGCCTATGCGCGCCTGGACGATGGCCGCTTCTGCCCGGCGCGTCATGTCCAGCCAGTCAGCGAGCAGGTGTCGGACTATGTGGCGGCCGCCGAAACGCTGCTGTACACGCCCTATCTGTGGGGCGGCACCTCGGCTTTCGGCATCGACTGTTCGGGTCTCGTGCAACTGGCCATGCTGATGACGGGTCGGGCGGTGCCGCGCGACAGCGACATGCAGGAAGCGGAGCTGGGCGAACCGGTCGACCCCGCAAGCGGTCTTCGGCGTGGTGATCTCGTCTTCTGGACCGGCCATGTCGGCATCATGCGCGACGCCGAGACACTGCTGCACGCCAATGCGTTCGCCATGTCCGTGTCGAGTGAGCCGCTTGGCGGCGCCATCGACCGCATCGCGGCGCTCTATGGGCAACCGACCGGCTATCGCCGGCCCTGATCGCGGTCAGTAGCCGGCTTCGCGGTCGACCAGGTTGGTCAGAGGTTCACCGCGCTCATGCGCCTCCATCTGTGCGATCATGGGCGGGATCAGCGCGGCGGGCACCGAAGTCGCCGCCGCATGCGGCGTGATCGTCACGCGCGGATGGGTCCAAAGCGGGCTCGTTTCGGGCAGCGGCTCGGCCTGGAACACATCAAGGCTTGCCGCACCCAGCCAGCCATTCTCCAGCGCCGCAAGGATGTCGGCCTCGTTCTGCAGGTCGCCGCGGCCGGCATTGATCAGCACCGCCGGCCCCAGCGGTCCGCGCCGTTTCATCTTGGAAAAAAGCGGCTTTGACAGGATACCGCGCGTCTTCGGCGTCAGAGGTAGAAGGCAGACGACGATGTCGCTGACAGCCAGGAAACCGTCGAGCCCGTCGTCACCGGCAAAGGTCGCAACGCCGTCCTCTGTCTTTTCCGTCCGGCTCCAGCCGGCGACCTCAAAGCCGAGCGCGGCGAGCTTGCGCGCCGCATCGAGCCCGAGCACGCCGAGGCCCAGAATGCCCACCGTCACGTCGCGCGCCGCCGGCTGCATCCGGTCTTCGTTCCACACCTTGTCGGCCTGCTGGCGCCGGTAGCGCGGGCCTTTCCGGTGATGGTCGAGCACCTGCCACACCACATATTCGCTCATCCGATCGGTCAGATCGTCGGCGACGACGCGCACGATCGGTACATCGGGGACATCGGGGTCGGCGAAGATATGATCGACGCCCGCGCCAATCGAAAAGATCGCCTTGAGGTTGGGCAGCCGGTTGAGGATGCCGGGCCTCTGCTTCCACACCACTGCATAACGGATCGACGCATCATCCGGGCCATCGGGTTCGGTCACCACCGTCCGGCCGGGTGCGGCCCGTTCGATCTCCTCGCGCCAAACGGCGGGATCGAAACCGGTTACGGACAAAAGGATCGTGCCGGGAGAGGATGCCATCGTGCGCGCTCGCTTACAAAACCTACTGGCTGACGACGCCGGCCGCGCTCGTCTTGATGTCGAAGGCGGCAGCCATCAGGGCCCTTGTGTAATCGGTTTCCGGCGCGTCGAAAATGGTGTCGGCCGGCCCCTGTTCGACGATCTGTCCGCCACGCATGACAATGACGTGATTGGCCAGCGCCCGCACCACTTTCAGGTCGTGGCTTATGAACAGATAGGCCAGATTGTGCCGCTTCTGAAGGTCGCGCAAAAGATCGACCACCTGGGCCTGCACGCTCATGTCGAGTGCCGAAGTGGGCTCGTCCAGCATCAGGAATTTCGGCTTCAGTACCATCGCCCGCGCGATGGCGATGCGCTGGCGCTGACCGCCGGAGAATTCATGCGGATAGCGGAACCGCGTCTCCGGATCGAGACCCACCTCGTCGAGCGCCGCGATGACCCGTTCGTCGCGTTCGTCTGGGCTCAGCCCCGGCTCGTGGATCGCAAGACCCTCGGCGACGATCTCTGCGATCGACATGCGCGGGCTCAGCGAGCCGAACGGGTCCTGGAAGACGATCTGCAGGTCCTTGCGCAGTGGCCGCATCTGCCGGAACGAACGCGTGTCGATAGCTTCGTCCGCAAAGCGGATGTTGCCGTCCGACGAGATCAGCCGGCTGAGCGCCAGCCCCAGCGTCGTCTTGCCGGACCCGCTCTCGCCGACGACGCCGAGCGTCTGCCCGGCGCGCACCGTCACGTCGATCCCGTCGACCGCTTTGACGTGATCGACGGTCTTGCGCAGGAAACCCTTCTTGATCGGGAACCAGACCTTGATCTCGTCGCCCTCCATCACGACGGGCGCATCGGGGTCGGCGCGGGGCGGCCGGCCCTTGGGCTCGGCGGCGAGCAGATGCTGCGTATAGGCGTGCTGCGGGTCGCCGAAGATCGTTTCGGTCGGCCCGGTCTCGACGATCTCGCCGTTGGTCATCACGCAGACGCGGTCGGCGATGCGACGCACAATGCCCAGATCGTGCGTGATGAACAGCATCGACATGTCCTGCTGTCGCTTGAGATCGTCCAGCAGTTCGAGGATCTGCGCCTGCACGGTGACGTCGAGCGCCGTCGTCGGTTCGTCGGCGATCAAGAGCCTGGGCGTGTTGGCAAGCGCCATCGCGATCATCACGCGCTGGCGCTGGCCGCCGGACAATTGGTGCGGATAGGCGCCAAGCCGCTTTTCGGGTTCGCGGATGCCCACCTGGTTGAGCAGTTCAAGCGTGCGCGCCCGCTGGGCCGCTTCACCCATGCCCTGGTGCAGCCGCAACACCTCGCCCACCTGCTTTTCGATCGTGTGCAGCGGGTTCAATGACGTCATCGGCTCCTGGAAGATCATCGATATGTCATTGCCGCGCACGGCGCGCAGCTCATCGTCCGATGCCGCCAGCAAATCCCTGCCGCCGAACATGATCTGTCCCGACGGGTGCGATGCGGCCGGGTACTGGAGCAGCTTGAGCACCGAAAGGGCGGACACCGATTTGCCCGATCCGCTTTCGCCGACCAGCGCCACCGTCTCGCGCGCGCCAATGCCGAACGAGATCGACTTGACCGCGTGCGTGACCGCGCCGCCTTGCGTGAAGTCGACGGACAGGTCGCGGACGGACAGGAGAGGAGTGTCGCTCATCCGAACGTCTTCCGGGGATCGAAGGCATCGCGCGTTGCCTCGCCGATGAAGATCAGCAGCGACAGCATGATCGAGATGACGATGAAGCCCGAAAACCCGAGCCACGGCGCCTGGAGATTGTTCTTGCCCTGAAGGATCAGTTCGCCGAGCGAGGCCGATCCGGGCGGCAGGCCGAAGCCGAGGAAATCGAGCGAGGTCAGCGTGGTGATCGAGCCGTTCAGGATGAAGGGCAGAAAGGTCAGCGTCGCCACCATCGCGTTCGGCAGAAGGTGGCGGAACATGATCGTCCGGTTCGAAACGCCGAGCGCGCGCGCCGCGTTGACATACTCGAAGTTGCGGGCGCGGAGGAACTCGGCGCGGACAACGCCGACAAAGCCGACCCATGAGAAGATCAGCATGATGCCGAGCAACACCCAGAAGCCCGGCGGCAGAACGGCGGCCATGATCAGCAGGATGTAGAGGACCGGGATCGACGACCAGATCTCGATCACCCGCTGGAAGATCAGATCCGTCCAACCGCCGAAATAGCCCTGGATCGCGCCGGCGGTGACGCCGATCACCGCGGAGGCCACCGTCAGTATCAGCCCGAACAGCACCGAGATGCGGAAGCCGTAGATCGTCCGCGCCAGCACGTCTCGCGCCTGATCGTCCGTGCCCAGCCAGTTGAAATTGCCCCAGTGGCAGTTCGGATCATCGACGCCGCCGGCATAGCGCGCGCACAGGTCCGCGCGGTTGTCGAACATGAAGGCCGGCTTGGAGGGTGCCGTGGTCGGCACCTCCTTGTTGACGGTGCGGTAGGAGTATCGGATCGGCGGCCAGAGCATCCAGCCATTGGCCTTGATCTCGTCCTGGATGAAGGGGTCGGTATAGTCGGTGCGGGCCAGGAAACCGCCGAACTTCTCTTCGGGATAGTTGACGAACACCGGCGCCAGCAGTTCACCCTTGTAGGAGACGAGGATCGGCCGGTCGTTGGCGATGAACTCCGCAAAAAGCGACAGGACGAACAGGACGAGGAAAATCCACAGCGACCAGTAGCCGCGCCGGTTGGCCTTGAAGTTCTGCCAGCGCCGCTGGTTGAGCGGCGACAGGAAGGGTCGCCGCGCCGGGCGCGTCATCTCGCCGTGCCGTCCGAAGGTGGGTTTTTCGACCGTCTGGTCCACTTCAGACCTCCCGGCTTTCGAAATCGATGCGCGGGTCGATCCACGTATACATCAGGTCCGACAGGAGGCTGACGAGCAGCCCCATCAGAGAGAAGATGTAGAGCGTTGCGAACACCACCGGATAGTCGCGATTGACGACCGAGGTGAAGCCCAGAAGGCCAAGACCGTCGAGCGAGAAGATCGTCTCGATCAGAAGCGATCCGGTGAAAAAGGCCGAGATGAACGCGGCCGGAAAACCGGCAATGATGATCAGCATCGCATTACGGAACACATGGCCATAGAGCACCTGGCGCTCGGTCAGTCCCTTGGCGCGTGCGGTGACCACATATTGCTTTCGGATTTCGTCGAGAAACGAGTTCTTAGTCAGAAGCGTCGTCGTCGCGAACGCCGACAGCACCATCGCCGTCAGGGGCAAAGTGAGGTGCCAGAAATAGTCGACGATGCGTTCGGGCCAGGACAGTTCGGACCAATTGTCCGAGACCAGGCCGCGCAGGGGGAACCAGTCGAAGAACGAGCCGCCAGCGAACAGCACGATCAGCAGGATCGCAAAAAGGAAACCTGGGATCGCATAGGCGACGATGATCACGCCCGAGGTCCACACATCGAAGCGCGAGCCGTCCGACACCGCCTTGCGAATGCCGAGCGGGATGGAGATCGCATAGGAGATCAGCGTGATCCAGAGCCCCAGCGAGACCGACACGGGCATCTTTTCGAGGATCAGGTCGATTACGGTGATGTCGCGGAAGTAGCTCTCGCCGAAATCAAACCGCAAGTAGTCCCAGATCATGTTGCCGAAGCGCACAAGCGGCGGCTTGTCGAAGCCGAACTGGCGCTCGAGATCGGCGATGAATTCGGGATCGAGCCCTTGCGCGCCGCGATAGCGCGAGCTGCCGCTTTCCACGCTGCTGCCGAATTCGTCGGCCCCTGAAATCTCGCTGCCGCCGCCGGTGAAGCGCTCGGTTGCATCGCCCCCCTGGCCGGTCAGTTGCGCGATGACCTGCTCGACCGGACCGCCCGGTGCGAACTGCACAATCACGAAGGAGATCGCCATGATCCCGAAGATCGTCGGAACCATCAGCAGGAGACGGCGAAGGATATAGGCGCCCATGGCTCAGCGCCTCCACATGCGCGGACATTGCGTAAGGGTCGTCAATGCCTCATGCCTTGCCAATCGCGCGCGCCTTCTCCTCGTCGATCCACCACAGCGCCTCGATCGGCCAGAAATGGTCGGGCTTCTCGTCGAAACCGAACATGTCCCAGTAGGCGATGAACTGATTCGCTGCGCGCCAATTTGGAATCCAGTCGCGCCGCAAACGCAACACCCGGTCCAGCACACGCATCGCGGTGCGATGCCCGTCGCGGTCGTCGGCCGCACCGACCTCGGCAATCAGCGCGTCGATCAGCGGGTCGGCGACACCGACCCAGTTGCGCGAGCCCGGCAGATCGGCCGTCACGGACCCGAAAACGCCCTCCAGGCCGCTGCGCGTCGGTGTCGGGGTCCAGCCGAGACCGAAGCTGGTCATGTCGAAATCGAAATCGTCGGTCCGCGCCTGGTATTGTGCCGGATCGACCAGCCGCAGGCCGGCATTGATGCCCACCATGTTCATGGTCCGCACGAACGGCCCCAGGATCCGTTCGAAGACCGACGAGCGGATCAGGATCTCGATGTCGAGCGGGTCGCCGGATGCGTTGCGCAGCCGGCCATTGCCATCGTCCGCCCAGCCCGCTTCGGCCAGAAGGCGGGTCGCTTCGCGCAGCCGGACGCGATCACGGCCCGAGCCGTCGGCGGGCGGCTGCAGATAGGCCTCGCCACGGATGCCCTCCGGCAGGTCATGGTCGCCCGCAAGCCGGTCGATCAGTGCGGTTTCGGCTGTGTCGGGAACGCCCGAAGCCTCATACTGCGAGCCGGCAAACAGCGAATGGCTGCGCTCGTAAAGGCCGAAAAACTGGGTCTGGTTCGTCCATTCAAAATCAAAGCACAGCGCGATCGCATCGCGCACCCGCCGGTCGGCAAACCGCTCGCGCCGCTGGTTCAACGCCCAGGCCTGCATGCCCGGCCTCACATCGGTCTCGACCAGGGATTGGACGACCCGGCCTTCGGTTATGGCGGGGAAGTTGTATTCGGTCGCCCAGGTCTTCGAGGTGAACTCGCGCCGCCACAGGACCTCGCCCTTCTTGAACGCCTCAAAGCCTGCCTGCCGCTCGGCATAGAATTCGATGCGCACCGTCTGGAAGTGGTTCTGACCGGCGCCGGTGCCGATCGCCCGCGCCCAATAATTGTCGACACGTTCATACTCGATGAAACTGCCGGCATTGAAACGGCCGACCTTGTAGGGTCCGGACGCCAAAGGCGGTTCGAGCGTTGCCTCGTCGAAGGTGCGCTCGGCATAATAGGTCGACGAAAAGATCGGAATGAGCGTCGCAACGATCAAGATGGCGCGCGCCGATTGCGTGCCGTCGAACACAAGCGTCACCGTGCGCTCATCTTCGATCTCGACACCGCTGAGCGGGGCCAGCGGCCGCAGGAGTTCGGGATTGCCTTCGACCTTCAGCGTCTCGTAGCTGAACTTGACGTCGGCGGCGGTGATCGGCGTGTCATCGTGAAAGCGGGCAATGTCGCGCAGCCGGAAGGTGAACCGGTTGCCGTCCTCGGAGATCGTCACGGTTTCGGCGACGTGGCAGTAGTTCGCGTCGGGTTCGTCGTGAGCCGGCACCATCAGCGAGTCGAAGCACATCTCCAGGCGCGGCGGGGCCTGCCCGCGCCGGACGAACCCGTTGAGCGTGTTGAATGTCTGGACGTTCTGGTTGAAGTACCAATACCAGGGCTGGAAGTTGAAAACCCCGCCAACGGGCGCGTCCGGGTTGGCATAGTCGAACTGCGCGAAACCGGCGGGATACTTCAGGTCGCCGAAGGCTGACAGGCCATGCAGCGGCGTTCCCGTTGGATTGGCAGCCAGCGACAGTTTGGGAAAGCCGGCCGAAGCCGCCAACCCGCCGGCGGCAGCGGCAAGAAACCGCCGCCGGTCGATGATCATTGAACCGCCTCCGGCTTCACCCACCAGGACTGGAAATCGACCCCGGCATAGGGCGGCTGGTTGTCGACGAAATCGAACTTGTCCCACCAGGCGACCCAGTCGTCGGCCGAATGCCATTGCGGGATGTAGTAGTGGTTCCACAGGAGCACGCGGTCGAGCGCCCGGGTGGCGGCGACCAGTTCGTCCCGGTCCTCGGCGAAGATGATCTTCTCGATCAGCGCATCGACAACCGGGTTCTCGATACCCGACATGTTGCGCGAGTCCGAACTGTCGGCCGCAGCCGACGACCAGAAGTCACGCTGTTCATTGCCCGGCGAAAGCGACTGGGCGAGCACGACGGTCGTCATGTCGAAATTGAACTCTTCGAGCCGCGCAATGTACTGGCTGGCGTCGACAATGCGGATCTGCGCGTTAATGCCGAAGCGGCGCAGATCCTCGGTGAACTGGCCGGCGATGATGTTGGTGACTTCCGATGCGCCCAATATCTCAATGGTGAAGGGTTCGCCCGTCTCCGCATTGACCCAGGCGCCGTCACGCGGCTCCCAGCCCGCTTCGCGCATCAGTCCCGCCGCGATGCGCTGGTTCTCGCGGTTCTTCGCGCGATCGCCGCCCACCGGGTTTTCGAAGGGCGCGGTGAACAACTCGGCCGGCACGTCGTCCCTGAACTCTTCGAGGATTTCAAGCTCGCGGCCTTCGGGCACGCCGGAAGCCTGCAGATATCCTCCCTCGAAGAAACTGTCGGTACGCGTGCGCTGGCCCGCCAGTTGCAGCCGGTTGATGCTCTCGAAGTCGAACAGGTGCGCAAGCGCCTGCCGCACCCGCCGGTCGGTGAACTTGTCGCGGCGCATGTTCATGGCAAAGCCCTGCATCGGCTTGGGGCTGGTGGTCGGGAAGGCCCGCTTTGTCACCCTGCCTTCCTCGAATGCGGGAAAGTTGTACTCGCCCGCCCACCGCGCAGACCGGACTTCGGTCCGAAAATCCTGAATGCCGCCCTTCTTGAAGGCTTCCCAGATCGGCGTGGCATCGAGGAAATAGGTGTAGGCGATACGATCGAAATTGTTGCGGCCCAGATTGACGCCAAGATCGGCGCCCCAATAGTCTTCGACCCGTTCCCATGTGATCGACGCGCCGGCGTCGAATTCGCCGATGCGGTAGGCGCCCGAGCCCAGCGGCGGTTCGAGCGTCGGCTGGCTGACGTCGCGCGCGTTGCCGTCCGCATCGACGCCTTCCCACCAGTGCTTGGGCAGGACGGCCATGTCGCCGATGATCTGCGGCAGTTCGCGGTTTCCGGTCTGGTCGAACGAGAACTTGATGTCGGTCTCGTTGAGGATCTCGGTCTCGGTGACGTTCTTGTAGTATTCGCGATAGAGCTGGCTGTGATCGGTCAGGACATCGAACGTCCAGACCACGTCCTCGGGCGTGATCGGTTCTCCGTCATGCCATCGCGCGTCCGGATCGAGCCTGTAGATGACGAAGGAGTAATCGTCCGGATAGGTGTACGCTTCGGCAAGGCCCGGATGGCTGGTCGCCGGCTCGTCGATCGACTGCGACAGCAGCGTGTCGTAAAGGAGCCCGCCGCCCAGTCCGGCAAGGCCGGCCGCGGCTGTGCCGCGAATGATGTAGGGATTGAAGCTGTCGAACGTGCCTTGAACGGCAAGGTTCACGGTGCCGCCCTTGGGGGCATCGGGGTTTGCATGGTCATAGTGCCGGAAGTCGTCGCCATATTTGCTCGGCTCGATGAGGGAACTGGTCGTCACCCAGCCACTGGCCTCCTGGGCCGTGGCATCGCCGGTTGTGATCAGTGTCATCAGGCAAACGGCGCTGGCGATCGGCAACTTCATGGGCACCTCCGTGATTGGCCTTTCCAGTCACAGTAGGGGCGTTTGCGGCGATTCAAAGCCCCAAACGACGATCGGCCCGGCGAAAACCGGGCCGATCTGGCTCACTTATGCGTCAGGGCAGCTTATTCGGTCGCCGTCGTTTCAGCCGTATCGCCTTCGGCGGCGGCTTCCTCGGCCGGGGCCGCTTCGGGCTCGGGCAGCGCGACCGGGCTGTCGTTCTGTGTTGCCAGCCAGGCGATCAGGTCGGCGCGCTCGCCATCACGGCGCAGGCCGGCAAAGCTCATCGACGTGCCGTCAATATAGTCCTTGGGGGCGGCCAGGAAATTGTTGAGCGAATCAAAGTCCCACACGGTGCCGCCCTCTGCATACGCGACCATGGCCTGCGAATAGCGGAACTCGTCATAGAGCCCGACTTCCTTGCCGACAATGTTCCAAAGATTCGGGCCGGTCTTGTGCGCCGCGCCGTCCTCAATGTTGTGGCAGGACTGGCACTTGCGGAACACGCTGGCACCATTGCTAGCGTCGGCGCTGGCGAGAAGGACGGCGATGGGCACGGCCACTTCTTCCTCAGCGACCGCTGTGCCTTCACCTTCCTCGACGATGATCGCAAAACCTTCCTGTTCGGGCGCGTGGTGCGAAAAAATCGCGTCGCTCGCAATTCCGACGGTCATCACGACAAACACGGTCCCCAGAAACGCGCCTGCATACATGGTGGTGTTCATGGATCGTCTCTACCCCGATGATTATTCTTCCGCGAGCCGGCGGCGCAGCGCGCAAAGTGGCCGTTTCCTATGTCTTTTGTCCGGGGCTTGCAACACCTATAAGGTCGAACCCGCTGAGACGTTTTGCCACCATTCAGACCCTTGGTTGAGCCCCCATGACACCGATTGTCCTCATACCCGCGCGCATGGCTTCGACCCGGCTGCCGGGCAAGCCGCTGGCCGACATTGGCGGCAAGCCGATGATCGTCCATGTCGCTGACCGGGCGCGCGCAGCCGATTGCGCCGATGTCGTTGTCGCCGTCGACGATCCGCAGATCGCCGATGCGGTCACGGCGCACGGCCATCGGGCGGTGATGACGAGGCCCGACCACCCGTCGGGCTCGGACCGCATCTTCGAGGCGCTGGAAACCGTCGACCGGGCTGGCGACATTGATGTGGTGATCAATCTTCAGGGCGATCTGCCGACGCTCGACCCGGCCATGGTCCGTGCCGCGCTCGCTCCGCTGTCCGATCCGGCCTGCGACATCGCCACGCTGGGCAACGAAATCGCCGACGAAGACGAAAAGACCGACCCGAACATCGTCAAGATCGTCGGCACGCCGGTTGCCGGGCAAACGCTGAACGCGCTCTACTTCACCCGCGCCACGGCGCCCTGGGGCGACGGGCCGCTCTATCACCATATCGGCATCTATGCCTATCGGCGCCCCGCGCTGACCCGTTTCGTCAGCCTGCCGCCTTCGACCCTTGAGCAGCGCGAGCGGCTGGAACAGTTGCGTGCGCTCGAGGCGGGCATGACCATCCATGCCCGTCTTGTTGACACGGTGCCATTCGGGGTTGATACACCGCGCGATCTGGAGCGGGCGCGCACCCTTTTGGCGTGAGCGCAAACAAGAAGAACCAAACCCATGGACGAGAACGCCAGAACGCTAATCGCCTTTCAGGGCGAGCCCGGAGCCAATTCCGACACGGCGTGCCGGGACATGTACCCGGCGATGACGCCGATGCCGTGCCCGACGTTCGAGGACGCGTTCACCGCCGTCGACAAGGGCGCGGCGGCCTTGGCGATGATACCGATCGAGAACACGATCGCCGGTCGGGTGGCCGATATCCACCATCTGCTGCCCGAATCCGATCTGCACATTGTCGGCGAGTATTTCCTGCCCATCCATTTTCACCTGATGGCGCTGCCGGGCACGGACCGCTCGGCGATCCGCACCGTCCACAGCCACATCCATGCGCTCGGACAGTGCCGCAAATACATCAGGAGCAATGGGTGGGAGGCGGTCATCGCCGGTGATACGGCCGGCGCGGCCAAGCTGGTCGCCGGGGGCAATGATCCGGCCATGGCGGCGCTTGCGCCCGAACTGGCCTCCGAGATGTATGGTCTCGATATCCTCGAGCGCGATGTCGAGGATCAGGCCAACAACATCACCCGCTTCGTTGTCCTGTCCAAGGCGCCGTTCATTCCCGCGCGGCGCTCGGACGACGAACTGATCATCACCACTTTCGTCTTCCGCGTGCGCAACATTCCCGCTGCGCTCTACAAGGCCATGGGCGGTTTCGCCACCAATGGCGTCAACATGACAAAGCTGGAAAGCTACCAGATCGGCGGCGCGTTCGTGGCGACCCAGTTCTACGCTGATATCGAAGGCCATCCGGACGATGCCAACGTCAAGCTGGCGTTCGAGGAGATCGGCTTCTTCTCCGACCATTTCCGGGTGCTGGGCGTCTATCGCGGCGCCGACCAGCGCCAGAAGAGCCGGTCGGGCTAACCGCTGGCGGTCCAGTCCCTGACGAGCAGCGATGCGATCGCACCGCGCGGCGGCATCTTCAAACCGGTGTCGCCATGGCCGTCCAGAACGGCGCGAACCTCTTCGCGCGTGAACCAGCGCGCATCTTCAAGTTCGTCGTCGACACGGATCGTTTCGGTCAGCGCCTCGCAATAGCAGCCGATCATGAGCGTGTGCGGGAACGGCCAGGGCTGGCTGGCATGATAGGCCACGCGGCCGACGGTGATACCCGCTTCCTCTTCGGTCTCGCGCCGGACTGCGTTCTCGATCGTCTCGCCCGGTTCGACGAAACCGGCAAGGCACGAATACATGCCTTCGGGAAAGTGCGGGCTTCGGCCCAGAAGGCAGCGCTGGTTGTCGGTCGTCACCGACAGCATGATGACCACCGGATCGGTGCGCGGAAAATGCTGGGCATTGCAATTGGGGCACACGCGCTTGTAGCCGCCATCGGCCATCGTGCTCTGATGGCCGCAGCGCGAGCAGAAACGGTGCGTGTCGTGCCAGGAAATCAGCGCCGCACCCTGCGCCAGCGCACCGAGCGCGGGCTCGTCGAGCAGGCCTTGCACATAGATCGAGCGATAGTCGATGGCTTTCAGATTGTCCGGCAGCGTGTCGATATCGGTGGCAGCCGCCAGAACCGGCGTGCCGTCATCCTCATAGCCCAGCAGCACGGCTTCCCCGGTTTTTGCACCCAGCGCCTCGGCGGCTGCAACGTCGAACCACGGATCGGCCGTGCTTCCGTTGGGGCGCAGCACAGCGCGGCCCGCACCGACCAGCAAAAGCCGGGCGCGCGGATCGGCCAGCGCCTCGGGCACCGATGCTTCGCTGCGCTTTTCCGACCAGCGCTGCAGCCGGTTGCCGGCAAAGCCGGTCAGCGCCGAGGGCTCGGGCGCGTCAGCATCGGAAAAAAGGTCGGGCATAAGTGCTCCGCCGGCGGCAGTTTGAGCCGACTACCTACCCCGTCAGAAGGCGTTTGAGAACCGCTCGATAAAGGCTTTGGCGGCACCGTTCTGATAGGGCGCCGGCGTTCCGGTGCACCAGACCGGACCGGGCCATGCCGGGTCGCCGATGTGACGGGCGATGACATGCATGTGCAATTGCCGCACCTGATTGCCGAGCGCAGCGACGTTGATCTTGTCGGCTCCGGTGACATCGGCGAGGGCCTCGGCAATCTGTGCCGTCTCAAAGGTCAGCATGGTCTGGTCGAGCGGGGTCAGTTCGTGCATCTCGGTGATGCCGGCGCGCTTCGGAACGAGGATCAGCCAGGCGAAGCGCGAGTCGTTCATCAGCCGCAACTGGGTCAGCCCCAGATCGGTGACGAAGAAGCTGTCGCGTTCAAGCGTCGGATCGAGTTCGAAGTCCGTCATCGGGCGACGATAGCAGGTTTGCCCCTGAAAGCGACTTGCAAATGCTTGGCCGAAGGTCGATATGGAAAGCGGGAGGTTGGTGGTGGACGCGCCACTCGCCAACCGGGTCAGGTCCGGAAGGAAGCAGCCCTAACGAGATCCGGCACGGGTCGCCGTGCCAGCCTCCCGCCTTTCCTTTGCATCAGGCGTCGAATCCGGCTGGCTTCGCTGGTCAAGCCGGGCGCATCTGCGCTACATCTTCACCATGAGCGATGCTTCCCCGAAAAACGCCGGCTATCGCGTGCTCGCGCGCAAATACCGGCCGGCCGACTTCACCGCGCTGATCGGGCAGGAGCCGATGGTGCGGACGCTGACCAACGCGTTCGCCGCAGACCGGATCGCTCAGGCCTGGATGCTGACGGGCGTGCGCGGAGTCGGCAAGACGACGACGGCGCGCATACTGGCGCGCGCGCTCAACTACCAATCCGACACGATCGACAAGCCGACCATCGACCTGTCCGTGCCCGGCACCCATTGCCAGCCGATCATGGAAGGCCGGCACGTCGATGTGGTCGAGATGGATGCCGCGTCCCACACCGGCATCGACGACATCAAGCAGATCATCGATTCGGTGCGCTACGCCCCGGTGTCGGCCCGCTACAAGGTCTACATCATCGATGAGATCCACATGCTGTCCGAAAAGGCGTTCAACGCGCTTTTGAAGACGCTGGAAGAGCCGCCGCCCCACGCCAAGTTCATCTTCGCGACCACCGAGATCAGGAAGGTTCCGATCACCGTCCTGTCACGCTGCCAGCGGTTCGACCTGCGCCGGATCGAGATCGCAGAGCTGACCGCGCATCTGCGCGGCATCGCCGATCAGGAACAGGTGAAGGTGGACGACCAGTCGCTCGCCATGATCGCCCGCGCCGGCGAGGGCTCGGTGCGCGACGCGCTGTCGATCCTCGATCAGGCAATCGCCCATGGCAACGGCACGGTCGATGCGGGGGCGGTGCGCGACATGCTCGGCCTTGCCGACCGCTCCCGCGTGGTCGACTTGTTCGAGCATCTGATGGCTGGCCGCGTCATCGAGGCGCTGGACGGGTTTTCGTCGCTCTATCAGGCAGGCGCCGACCCGATCGTGGTCCTCAACGACCTGGCCTCGTTCACCCATCTGGTCACCCGGCTGCGCTATGTGCCCGGAGCCGCTGATGACGATCCGTCCCTGTCGCCGGACGAGCGCGAGCGGGGCCTGGTCTTTTCGAAGCAGTTGCCTGTCACCGTTCTGGCCCGCGCATGGCAGATGTTGCTCAAGGGCATCGGCGAATGCGAGAGCGCGGCGCGGCCCTTTGCCGCCGCCGAAATGCTGCTGATCCGGCTTGCGCACGCATCGACACTGCCGACGCTGGACGAGGCTTTGAAAAAGCTCGACAGCGCGTCTGCCGCCCCGGCGCCGGCCACCAACGGGCCTCAACCCGGCCCGCAGGCCCCGTCGTATACGGTGCCATCGGCATCGGCGGAAGCACCGCCCTCCATGGCGCAGGCTCAACCGCTCGACCCCGCTCCGCATCCGACGCAACCAGCGACGACGATGTCCGCCGCGCATCCCCAGCCCGGCGGAGGTGCGTCGGCGGTTCGCCTGATTGCCGAAAACCCCGAACCGGCGCCCGCTGTCGCGCCGCCGTCGCCCGACCCCGATCCGCCGGCGGTCCCGGTTGCCAGCCTGCAGGACCTGGCCGATCTTGCCGACCGGCACCGCGATCCGCTGATGAAGGTGACGGTTCGCAAATGTGTCCGGCTCGTCTCCATCGAACCGGGGCGGCTGTCGGTCAACCTGACAGACGATGCGCCGGCGACGCTGCTGGGCGACTTGTCGCGCAAGCTCGGCGATTGGACCGGTGCGCGCTGGATCGTGTCGGTCAGCCGCGAACCCGGCGGCCAGACGCTGGAAGAAATCGACGGCGAAAAACGCGACGCGCTGTTTGCCGATGCCGCACGCGATCCCGACGTATCGGCGATCCTGGGAACCTTTCCCGGCGCGCGCGTGGTCGATGTGCGCGTCAATGATCCGGGCCCGCTGGACGAGATGGCTCGCGATACCGATATGGATGTGAACGAGGTCGTCGCCGACCCCGACGATCCCACCGACACCGACTGATCTGGAGACAATGATGCGCGACATTATGGGCCTGATGAGCAAGGCCAAGGAAATGCAGGAAAAGATGCAGGCCATGCAGGCCGAGATGGACGAGATGACCGCGGACGGCACGGCCGGCGGCGGCATGGTCACCGTCACCCTCACCGGCAAGGGGGCCATGAAGGCCCTGAAGATCGATCCCTCCATGTTCTCGGAAGACGATGTCGAAATCCTCGAAGACCTGATCATCGCCGCCCATTCGGATGCCAAGGCCAAGATCGAGCAGATCGTCGCCGAAAAGACCCAGGAAATGACAGCCGGCCTGCCCCTGCCGCCCGGCATGAAGTTGCCGTTCTGAGCTTGGCATCATGTTCTCGCGGCGTCGTTTTGCACAGGGCGCGGCCGCGCTCGGCGCGGCGTTGCTGGTGCCGAAGAGGGGCGGAACTGCCGGCATGAGTTCAGCGCGCGCCGCCGGTTTCTTTCTGCCTGAGGAAACCGTCCCGCACGAACGCACCTTCATGCAGTGGCCTGTCAATCGACGGGTCCATCCCGACGGCGTGTTTCTCGACACGCTGCAACAGGCGATCGCCGACATCGCCAATACGATTGCCGAGTTCGAGCCGGTCGTGATGCTGATGAATGCCAGCCATGAGGCGCGCGCGCGGCGCAAACTGTCGGACACGGTCGAGATCTGGGACGTGCCGACGGACGACCTTTGGGCGCGGGATTCGGGCCCGCTCTTCGTCGTCGACGGCAAGGGCGGTCTGGCCGTCAGCGACCTCAACTTCAACGGCTGGGGCGGCAAGCAGGCGCACGACCATGACGGCGCCATCGCCCGGCGCATCGCCGACATCATGGACCTGCAGGTCTTCGACAACGGCCTTGTCGGCGAGCCCGGCGGCGTCGAATCCGACGGTCAAGGCACGCTGATCGCCCATGAAAGCTCATGGGTGAATCCCAACCGCAATGCGGGATCGCGCAACGAGATCGAACGTCTCCTGCTGGATGCGCTCGGGGCCGAAAAGCTGGTCTGGGCGCCGGGCATCGCCGGCGCCGACATCACCGATTATCACATCGACGCGCTGGCCCGGTTCACGGCGCCGGGCATGATCCTGATCCAGATACCCGAAGACATCGTTGCCGGCGATCCCTGGTCGAAGGCAGCCTTCGAAACCCACGACATCCTGGCAGCGGCGGTCGACGCGCGCGGCCGGCCTTTCGATCTGGTGGTGTTGCCCGAACCTTATGACACACGCATCCGGTCAGATGACTTCGTCGCCTCCTACGTCAACTACTACGTCTGCAATGGCGCGGTGATCGCGGCGCAGTTCGGCGACCGGGAGACCGACGCGATCGCCCGGCAAACGCTGGCCGAAGTCTATCCCGGCCGCGAAGTGGTCATGCTCGATGTCGATCCGGTCGGCGAGGTGGGCGGCGGCATTCATTGCGCCACCCGTGAGCAACCCAGGGTCTGAGACGCCTCAGCGCTCGACCGGCCGCAGGCCCAAAAGGATTGCCGCGCCGATCATGAAGCCGCCGCCGATCCGGTTGGCCCAATGCGCCGCGCGCGAGGCGAGGCGTTTGGCGAGCCAGTCCGCGCCGCGACCATAGCCGCTCAGGAACAGCGCATCCATCGTCAGATAGGTGGCCGCAAGAATGGCGAACTGCGGCCAGAACGCCCGATCGGCGGCAATGAAGAGCGGAAACAGCGAAGCAAAAAAGACAACCGCTTTTGGATTGGTTGCCGATGTCACAAAGCCCTGCATCCACAGCGCCCGGATTTGTCCCCGCGCCGGTATCGCGCGCTGGGCATTCGCCGAGCCGCCGGACCGGATCATCTTCAGGCCGAGCCAGACCAGATAGGCCACGCCGCACCATTTGATCACCGTCAGAGCGTGATCGAAGGTCATGATCAGGGCTGCCAGCCCGAGCCCCGCGGCAAGCATCTGGAGCAGATTGGCGGTCAGGTCGCCGGCAGCCGTGGCCAGCGACCGCCGCCAGCCATGCGCCATGGCGTTGGACAGCATCAGGAGCTGGCTCGGCCCGGGCGTGCACATCAGCAGGAACACGGTCGCCACATAGGTCAGCCAGGTTTCGATGCTCATTGCCGGGGCCTCTGCGCTTGCTTCGGGTGCCGAACCTATCAGCTTGATGGCCGCGCTGTCACCGACTGGTCCCGTCCGGCGCCGCCGTGCGCCTTCGCCGGAACAGCCGCCCATCGACCAGCGCGAGGCCGGCGCCGATCAGCGCCATGCCGATCATGTGGCGCGGCAGCAGCACCTCGCCGAGAAAGGCGATGCCCAGCACGATCGCGCTGACCGGCACCAGGAACGTCACCAGCGACAGGTTGGTGGCACCGGCGCCCGACAGGATGCGGAAATAGAGCAGATAGGCAAAGGCGGTCGAAACGAGGGCAAGGCCGATCAGCGCCAGCACGCTGTCGAGCCCCGGCATGGCCAGCGTCCACGGTCGGTCGATGATCAGCATCAGCGGCGCCATCAGCACGCTCGATGCGGTCACCTGTCCCGTCGCCACCGCCAAAGGATCGATCGCCGCCTTGCGGAAACGACGGCCATAGACAGCGGCGAACCCGTAGGCCAGCGCCGCGCCCAGACAGGCGAGATAAGCCGCAACCGTGCCCCAGCCGCCGCCGAGCGTCGCGCCGCCCATCATCACCGCGACGCCACCCAGGCCGGCAATGACGCCAGCGATCCGCATTCCGGTCAGCTTTTCATCGTCGGTCCAGTAGTGGGCGACAACGACCGTGAAGAGCGGTGTCATCGCGTTGAGAATGGACGCAACGCCCGAAGCGATCTGCGTCTGGCCATAGACGATCAGCGTGAACGGGATGACATTGTTGAGCGCGCCCATGACAAAGAACATGCGCCACACGGCGCCGGTCCATGGCATGGCCCGCCCGGTCGCCCGCAGATAGATTTGCAGCGCCGCGGCGGCGAGTGCGACGCGGATGAAGACGATCGTCACGGGCGGCAGATCGCGCACGATCACGCCATTGAAGAAGAACGAGCCGCCGAACACGATCGACAGCGTGATCAGCATTGCCCATTGCGCGGGCGACATGGAGACGTTGACGGCGGCGGGCTGCGACATGGGAAATGGTCTTGAAATTGGCGACCTTGTGCCTCTAGCGTTCGCGCGCGCCGCTCGCCACCCGTTTCTTGACCCGCCGCCATTGACGCTTTGCACGCAAGCTTCGACGGCCTAAATCAATGCCATGTCATCGAAACGAATCGCAGGCCCGGAAATCGAACGGCTGATCCAGCTTCTGGCCAAGGTGCCGGGCCTCGGCCCGCGCTCTGCGCGTCGTGCCGCATTGCATATGATCAAGAAGCGCGAGCAACTGCTCGAACCGCTCGCTGGCGCGATGGCTGAAGCGGCGGCCAAGGTCGTCATATGTTCGACCTGCGGCAATGTCGACACCAGCGATCCGTGTTCGATATGCACCGATCCGCGCCGCGAGGACTCGACCATCATTGTCGTTGAAGATGTCGCCGATCTCTGGGCGCTGGAACGGGCTGGCGAGATGAATGTGCGCTATCATGTGCTGGGTGGAACGCTGTCGCCGCTCGACGGCGTCGGCCCGGACGATCTCAACATTGCCGGCCTGATCGACCGGGTCGCTGGCGGCGCGGTGCGCGAACTGATCCTTGCGGTCAATGCGACCGTCGAGGGGCAGGCGACCGCCCACTATATCACGGCCCAACTCGAAGAGACGGACACGAAGATCACGCGGCTGGCCCATGGCGTGCCGGTCGGCGGCGAACTCGACTATCTCGACGAAGGCACGCTTTCGGCCGCCCTGCGCGCGCGCACCAACTTCTGAGCCGGCGGCCTGTTTCACACCAGAATCACCTGCTAGCCTTCCTTCACCAAAAGGATTGGGGAACGACAGATGGTCCGCCTTGCAGTTCTCATTCTTGCTTGCGCCCTTGCCATGACCGGTGCGGCCCATGCCGATCTCCAGGGCCAGTATGGGCGTTTTCTGGAAGACACGATGTGGCCAAAGGCAAGGTCGGCGGGCGTCTCGCGCGCCACATTCGACCGCGCCATGGGCGCCAAGCGCCTGAACACCGACATTCCGGGCCTCGTTCGCCCCGGCCAGACGACGCCGCAGCGCATTCGCCAGGCGGAGTTCTCCGCGCCCGCCCGCTATTTCAACGAGAACAATCTGGGCGCCATCGTCAGCCAGGGTCGCCGCCTTGCCAGCCAGCACGCATCGACGCTGGCCGCGCTCGAACGGCGCTACGGCGTTCCGGGCCGAATCATCCTCGCCATCTGGGGCCGCGAGAGCGCGTTCGGACGTGTCGACATTCCGCACGACGCCTTCCAGGTGCTCGGCACCAAGGCCTTCATGTCGACCCGGCCCGAACTGTTCCGCGCCGAGCTGGTCGCCGCGCTCCAGATGGTCGAACGCGGCAACGCCACCCCGGCTCAGATGAAATCATCCTGGGCCGGCGCGCTCGGACAACCGCAATTCCTGCCCACATCCTTCCTCGAACACGCCGTCGACATTGACGGCGACGGCAAACCGAACATCTGGACGTCGGTGCCCGACACGCTCGGCTCGATCGCCGCCTATCTCGATCATTTCGGCTGGCAGACGGGGCGCGACTGGGGCTTTGAAGTGAGTGTCCCGGCCGACATTTCCTGCAGCTTCGAAGGGCCTGACCAGGGCCTGAAGATCCGCGATTGGGCGGCGATGGGCATCACACGGATTTCCGGTCGCCCATTTCCGGCGAACGAGATGGATCTGGAAGCCTATCTGATGATGCCCGCCGGCCGCAGCGGGCCAGCTTTCATCGTCACGCCGAACTTCTATGTGCTCAAACAGTACAACGAGAGCGATCTCTACGCCCTGTTTGTCGGCCATGCGGGTGACCGCATCGAATGGGGCTCGGGCCGTTTCAAGGCGTCCTGGGGCCGTGTCGATACGCTCTATCGCTCGGAGATCGCCGCGATGCAGCGCGTGCTCGAAGGCAAGGGTTACGATGTGGGCGGCGCCGACGGGCTGCCCGGCTTCAGAACCCGCCGTTCGATCGGCGACTGGCAGCTCAAAAGCGGTCAGCAGCCGACATGTTTTCCGTCGAAGGCGCTGATCGGCGCGATCCGGTAAACGCGCCCTTCAAAGACCGAGCACGCCCAGATAGGTGATCGCCAACGCAATGGAAACGATGAACTCGCCGGCTATGAAGGCGATGGCGAGCGGCAGGGAACTGTCGAGCGCGGCGCGCGTCAGCCGGACGGCCGCGATTAGGATCAGCACCATCATCACACTGCCGAGCACCATCATCGCCCCATTGTCGTCGGCGACGACCAGATAGGGCACATAGAACGCGGCGATCACATAGCTGAACAGCGCATTCGCCCAGTTACGCGCGATCACTAGATGCACGAAGCGATGGCCGAGCCCGAGCGGGCGCAGGATCAGCGCAAAGATCGGGATCGGCAGCAGCCAGACGATGAGTTCGAAGACGGCTTCGCCCGCAACGAGCGGCGCAACGCCGATGGACGGCATGTCGGCCTGATTGGTCCGCGCATTCATCACCCAGACGAAGAACATGGCCGGCAATGCGACGGCGATCGCCGAAAACGAACGCCAGAACCCGTCCGCCGAGATATCCATCCGCTCGATTGCGCCGCGGCGGCCGGCAATGGCCGCGGCAACGCATTCGACATGATGGAAGGCATAGTCGAGATTGATCATCGGCCGAATTGTTCCGCAAACCAGCGGGTGATGAAGTCGGCATAGATCGCCGTCAGCGTTTCGAGATCGTGGAGCGCGACATGCTCGTCGACCATGTGCATTGTCTTGCCCACCAGGCCGAACTCGACCACGGGACAGTAATCCTTGATGAAGCGGGCATCGGACGTTCCGCCCGAGGTGGACAGCGTCGGTGTTCGTCCGGTCACCTCTGCGACGCTGGCGGCCAGCGCGCCCGTCAGGGCTTCATTGCGGGTCAGGAAGACCTGACTGACCGGTTCTTTCCAGTCGACGGCAAAGCGCGCCGGCGCGTCATCGTCGCGGCCCGATGCGGCGCCGCGTGCGAGCCGCGCCATGATCTCGGCCTTCAGCGTCTTTGCCGTCCAGGTCTCGTTGAACCGCACATTGAAGCTGGCCGTCGCGCGGGCCGGAATCACATTGACCGCCGGATTGCCGGTATCGATGGTCGTCACTTCGAGATTGGACTGCTGGAAGTCGTCCGTGCCCGCATCGAGCGGCGTTGCATTGAGCGCAGCGCAGAGCGCCACGACGGCGCGCACCGGATTGTCGGCGAGATGCGGGTAGGCGACATGGCCCTGCGTTCCCTCGACGATGATCGTGCCGGACAGCGAGCCGCGGCGGCCGATCTTGATCATGTCGCCCATCGCGTCCGGATTGGTCGGCTCGCCCAAAAGGCAGGCGTCCCAGCTTTCGCCCTTTTCCGCCGCCCATTGGAGAAGCTTGACCGACCCGTTGATGGCCGGCCCTTCCTCATCGCCGGTGATCAGCAGCGACACCGAGCCCGGCACCGCCTGTCCGCTTTCGATGATTCTGGCGATGGCGGCGACGAAACAGGCGATGCCGCCCTTCATATCGACGGCGCCGCGTCCATACATTGCGCCACCCGACACCGTCGCGCCGAACGGATCGTGGGTCCAGGCTACCGGATCGCCGGGCGGAACCACATCCGTGTGGCCCGCAAACATCAGATGCGGGCCGTTGCCCGAGCGCCGGGCATAAAGATTGTCGATGTCCGGCGTGCCCGGTTCGGAGAAGACAGGCCGGTCGCAGACGAAGTCCAGCGGCTCAAGCATCGCGCTCAGAGCATCAAGCGCGCCGGCATCGTCTGGCGTCACCGACGGGCATTTGATCAGGGCGGCGAGGTTTTCCGCCGGGTCTGTGGGCAATCGGGTCATGCAGGACGCTCTATCCAATGGCACGAGGCCTGTCACGCCCGCCGATCGGGTCGATTGACCGTGCGGGATCGTCCATCACGGCTACGATTTGCGATCACAAACCTCACGAAACGCGTGAGATCGGCGCGGCAAATTGATCGGCGCAATGCCGCCGGGAAAGAAATCTGCGTCTCGACCGGTCACGAAAACCGGCCCTTCGTTCACACATCCCTGAACGCACCGGTCGATCTGCGTGAACGATGGCGCTTCGATCACGGAATGCGTGAATCGTTCAGTTTCTCCATAGAATTGAAATCATTGGAAAAAAGGCGGCTGTAGGGTGCAGATTCACGCGCTTCAAGATCACAGCTGCGTGAGTCTGCTTACGTTTTTGTAATTGGCAGTTATCGCACCCTCCACCCCATCTTCCGGTCAGCCAAGGCGGCAACGCAGAACGCACCGCCAAAGCCCGGCACCCGAAAGGGGCCGCATCAACAACGGACCAAATGGAGACCTGACATGAAAACGATCCTTCTTGCCGCAGCCATTGCTGTCACCGCCACCACCGGCGCCTTCGCCCAGTCGTCCGCACTGGACGTGTTC